>Ga0194110_10010693_pt1 | contig 10180 bp, 5 predicted proteins | sample TA2Kig1200mmetaG_FD_146192 | JGI IMG/M metagenome (GOLD analysis project Ga0194110, IMG submission 146192) | Freshwater microbial communities from Lake Tanganyika, Tanzania - TA2015032 Kigoma Deep Cast 1200m | ecosystem: Environmental > Aquatic > Freshwater > Lake | place: Tanzania: Lake... | reverse complement strand
AATGGCGGTGTTATAGTGAAAGAAAAGCCCTATTTTCTAAAAAGCAAAACTCCGTACGTTTTTCGAGCAACCATCCGGAAGCCCACACACGAGGAATTACTTGCCATCATCAGTATAATAGTAATAAATGCTATATCAAGAGTTAGTGAGGTAAAAAATGAAAAAGAATAAAAAATTTCCTTTAAAAGACTCACCCTTACATACAGCAGGTCAATCATTAGATGAATCAATTCACGATCTTGCGTTTGATGGTTTGGCGATATTTCTTATACTGATAATATTATTTCTTTTTTTATTATTTGAAATACTATATTTAGCTTTTCCATCAATAATTGTTAAATGGTTAAACCAGACTTTTCCACCCCAAATAAACCCGATAACAATAATAATTCCATTATTATCTTTAATAGGTATTATTTATTGCGTATGCAGATTAATTATTATCGTAAAAAGAATAAAATCCTTTAAATTAGGAAGAGATGGCGAGAGGATAGTTGGGGAAATATTTGATAATTTGCGGGAACAGGGTTTTGTTGTGTTCCATGATATAGTAGCTAAAAATTTTAATATTGATCATGTCATTCTTACTCCACAAGGTATATTTACTGTCGAAACAAAAACACGGAGCAAAAATCCAAAAGATGAGATTACATTTAAAGATGATAATATAATCGCAGGCAATATTAATTTAGGCAATAAAATAATTATGCAGGCAGAGTCACAATCAAAGTGGTTGAGATCAATATTAAAAGAGAGCACTGGAAAAAATTATCCCGTTATGCCTGTAATTGTATTTCCGGACTGGTTTGTTAAACAAATGCCTGAAAACTTAAAAAAGCGAATATGGATATCAAATCCAAAAATGTTACCATATCTTATTAATAAAGAACCAAAAAGAATATATAAAAGCGACATGCATCTGGCAGCTTTTCATATTTCAAGATATATCAGAATGTATAATTGAAGAATACTAATAAATTAGATTAATTAGTACTGTAAATCTCCTCAAAAGTTTTTGTAAAACTAAAATTATTTTAAATCTTTTAACCTTGCAGCAAGTTTAAAGGAAATCAAATCACCTAGATTAGTATTTTTATAAGCGGTTTCCTCATGCATATAGTCACTAATTTTTTTACTTCCCATTTCCTTAAAAAATGTATCTACCTTATTCATAATGGCAATTTCAGAAGGCTTTAATTTATTTAGATCAACTTTTTCTAAATTAATTATTCTATAACCAATTATATCTTCATCATCAGAGTAATTAAGACTTTCCACTTGAATAGATACAACATTACTAAAAGCTTGAAATAGTATATCATACCCCAGCGGCAAGGCACCAAGTGGCATGTGGGTGTATACTAATCCTGATATAGATTTATTATTTTCTTTAAAGTGAAGTACATCCGAATACCATAGTAGCTTCATTAATTTTACTTTATAAAGGTTGTTATTGCTTTGAGAGAAGAACCTTAACATTTGGTCAATATTACTAAAACTTAGCTGTTTATTGCCATTAAATTCACTAGGTTCATCATAATCTATGTATAAAGCTTTTAGAGCTTCTATATTACAAAGTATTGTTTGTTTTTTCTTAATTTCATTTTTTAAAAAAAATTCTAATTCTTTGAATTTATCATTAGTAAATTTATCTTTATGTTTTTTTAATTCATTATAGACGAACAACGGATCTTCTTTTGCTCTCCTTAGGACTTCATCATAAGTTTCTTTTTGTATTTTTTTACTTTCATATCTCTGAACTGTTATATCCCCCCAACCAAATATATTAGAAAGCTCCCTTTGATTTAAGCCATAATAATCTCTAATTTCTTTAATCTCAACTGAAGTTAAGAGACCATTTAATCTTCTATAAGCATCTCTTGCCCTAGTTAAGTTTTCATCCATAATTTTCTCAGGATAAAATTCTTCATTGGTCTCCGAACATAGATAATAAATTTCTTTATACTCTATAGATTTATTTTTTATTAGAGCCTTGGTTTTTTCTTCAGATACTTTTACTTTATGCTCTTTTTCACATATAGGACAGCAATAACTAATTTCCTTAACTAAATTCATTTTTGCTCCCCTCTCTCTTAAAGATTCTTAATATTTGTATGGTTTTTCTTCAATTTGTCTAATCGCGTAATGAAATGACATCAAATGGATTTTATTTACACTGCGTATTTTGAATTTAATATAGACATCCCTACCCTTAATATTTTTTGAGAAAATCCAATAATTTGATGTGTCTGGGTATCTTCTATCTTTAACAGTTTTAATATAATCTCCAACTTTTAATGTTAACAATTCTTCCCTTATGTCCTCGCTACCATAATCTAGATCAAACATTGTATTATTTGTATTATTGGGATCTAAAAGATCTTCTCCCCTTCTTAATTTCTGAATATCAATCTGACAGTTACTATCATTTAAAAGATGCTGAAGCTTTTTTAAGAAGAATTTTAGGTTTTCAATTTCTTCTATATATTCATCATCACCCAACAATAAACCTCTTTTATAATAAATATTATTTGTTTATTATTATATTATCAATTGTTATAAATTACAATAAATATTATCAATTGATAATTATATAATTTAAAGGCATCTTAAAGTTATTTGAATTTTAAAAAAATCAGTTTGAAATTTTAAGTCTCAGAGAAACCATTATTCTTAAATACTGCAAATTGTGCTCTCACTAAAAAATACTAGCTTAACCTAAAAGATGAAATTTCAAATTAATTTTAAAAGGATTAATTAAAAAACTCTTTAAGTTAAAATAAATATTGATCTATCTCATTCATTATTCTATTAGTCTCAACAAGAGCCACTATTATTTTTTGATAGTGTTCGATATTGTTATTTGTAAGAGTACGACCTTTGCGATCTTTTAACCATTTCTGTGCAGGTTGATAGCCTCCAATATAGAAATTCCAGGCTATTTCTGGTACATTGCCGAAATATTGCTCAGAATTAATAAATACTTTTTCCTTTTTATAAGCCAGTTTCTCAACTGTATCTGTACCAACAATTAGATAGGTTGTTATGAATTGATTTAATTTTGGTGATTCCAGTAGATGAAGTGAGCGTAATTCAGTTCCAAGTTTGACAAGCTTGTTAAAACTCCTTTTTTCTCTAGGATAAGGAACACGCGGAAAGTCAATTTTTAAAAATTCTTTAAATTTTTCACGATAACCTGGTGAATAAAGAACTGCATAGATATAATCTAAAACATTTTCAGGAGAGACTTCTCTAATATTTTTTTCTATTCTTTCTACGATTTCTCTTTTCATATTTGTAACTCTAGAGCCATCATCAGCATATAGATAGAGTGGAAATTGAAAAGTTGAATCACCGGCAGTATCTAAAATATGAAAATCTGAAATGTGTTTTGCAATAAAGAAATATCCCAAACTTTGTTGACGGTTAATCCTACTAGCAATCAAAGAAATATTTTTACCATTAAGCATATGTCTCATTATTTTTTCTCTCCATCGCCAAAGAACCTTGTTATCAAAATATGTCCATTTTGTATCAAATGGTCTGTAGTCAATCTGTGTAAATGCATTATCATCTACTACAATGTTTTCTAGGTTGCCCAGCAACCATTTAGCATAATTTTTTCCTAAATTATAACGATTATTAAGTTCCATTTCTGTTGGTCTCTCATTTTGCAATTTTTCTAAACGATTTTCTAACTCTCCTTTAGAGTCGGAAATAGCAAAGCCATCTCCCATAGTTACGATTCCTGAGACATTTTCTGAAAATAATTTATTTACACTAAACCCCTTCTGATATTCTTCCTCAAGTCTAATTGATCCACTTTGCGTAAAAAATAAATTCGGAAAACGATGTTCAAGAGGTGTCCATTTTATATCTTCAAACGAATGATTATTAAGCTGGTCAAATTTATTATAACGCTTACCCCACATATCAAAACGATATACTTTTGCTAAATCTCCTTTCTTTTTCTTTCTAGTTTTTACGGCAAGCATTATTGAAACACCTTGTTGTATTACAAACACATTTTCATCCTTGCTTCCATTAGGTGATATTTCTTTTTTCTTTGCATTACCGTGGAGATCAATAACATATATAGAATCAAATGTATCCATGAGATTCCAGCGCATACCACGAAATGTCGGGTTATCGAGATATCCGTGGTTTGTTATAAAACCAATAATACCTTCATCATTCTTTGAAATCATATCTTCTGCAAATGCAATAAATTTTACATAATCATCATTTAACCAGTGTTTGCGCTCTTGAAGCTTTTGTTTGCCACCTGGTTCTACCTTATACTTTGCAACTAAGCCATTGGCATATTCTGTCTCGTTTGAAGAGGCAGCTGAATACGGTGGATTACCAATAACAACCATAATAGGTGTTTCATTTTTTATTACCGCTGCTTCCTTGGATTCTTTTGCAATGCTTTCAGCAAGACCAAAAGCTGTAAATAATTCTCCCTGCCCTATGGCTTTTTCTAAAGAATTTGTCAGGTAAATACCAAGGCGACGGTTAAAATATTTAAAGCCAGTTTGTCCAAATGCCATAGCTAATTTTAGATGTGCGATTGTATATGGCGCCATCATAAGCTCAAAACCATGGATCCGAGGAAGCAAATCATTATGAACATACGTTGGCCAACGACCTTTTTGCCCACTTTTTAAGAGGCTTGAATAAATTAAGTTAATTACAGCGCTAATAAATGTCCCTGTACCAACAGCCGGATCAAGAATCTGTACCCTGTGAATACCAGTTTCTATCTTTGAGGTATCAGCTAAACCTGCATCAAGACCGAATTCTTTTTTTAGTAAATAATCAACAGATCTCACTATAAATTGCACAACTGGTACAGGGGTATAATATGCACCCATTTTTTTACGTAATATAGGGTCATATTCCTTTAAGAAGTCTTCATAAAAATGAATTACCGGGTCCAGTCCTTTTTGTTTTTCGTCTGTTAAATTATTATTATAATATTCTCTCATAAGCTCATTTACATCAGCATGAGAAAATACTTCACACAGTTCATTTACAATATACTCAAGCCTTTTATCAAAATTAGGCCCAACAATATGGTCAAAGAAATGCCTGAGAAGTGGATTGGATTTTGGGATAAGATCCCTTGCTTCCTGGCGGGTAAAACTTTCAGGGTCTTCATCATGGTAACGAGCGGCAAATAACCCATAAACTAAAGTTTGAGCATACATATCTGCAAAAGTATTTGTAGTTAAATCATGAACTAATAGTTTTTTAATAGTTTTATATATCTTGAGTAGCTCTTCATTTTTATTTGATTCTTCAGCAAGGAATTGTTTAATATTATCCCTAATTCTTTGCGCCTTACCTCCCATTATTTTTGCAAGGTGCTCGCCTGATTTTATTGGCTCTTTCTGGGATTGTGTAAAATCAGTTAATGTTCTTGCCAGGTATTCATAGTTATCCGGTATTGGTGTAATTTTTCTGGTTTTTAAATTATATTCAGCTATTTTTATTGGCTCTACATAGTAAAGCCCATTTCTATAAAAACGGAATTCCAGATAATCTGTTAAAACTAAATTTGTATATCCGTAATACCGCCTCATCTGCTCAGATTTTTCAACTTTGTCTAAGGAAATGCCTATATCTTTTGTCTCAATGTATAAAATTGGAATAACATGTTGAAACACTACAAAATCCGGCTTGTTTCCCTGTTCAGCCTTTGCATCATGGTCTATGCGCCTAACATTTATGAAATCAAAAATTCCTTTGAGCAAAACTTCAAAATCGGCACGATACCCCATTTCAGTGGTTTCCTCATGCGAGAATTTTGAGGAAATTGATTGAATATAATTTTTAAAGATATCTTGCATAGTTTGGTCTAAAATCTTTTCTTACAATCTTAATTCCTTAATAATTTTTTAGCAAATGGTTAGTAGAAACCATACTATTTTATTATAAAATAGTAGAATCTAGAAGATTACTTATTATATTAAGAAAAGTTGACTTGCCTTACTTGCTAAAAAGGTTGACTGTCCAGATTGCTAAATTTAGAATTAATTTTTATAGTATATTATCAAGGTATTTTCTTTAATTCTTCTATAAAATTATTTAAAATGTCTATTCTTAAAAATTTCACTGTTGTATTACGTGGTGGAAATTTAGTCCACCAGTAATCCATTCTAGTAACATAAATAGAAATTGTTTTTGCATCTTCTTTTATAGGCCATTTCAATTTTTCTTTAAAAATAAGAATATTATTTTTTAAATAATCTTCACGATTTTCAACCTTTAACAAATTACCTGGATTATTAACTTTTTTACCATTTTCATATTCTAATCTAAATATTTTTTCTCTTATTCTTTTTGCATCTTTCAAGCAATAAGCCCCTTGTATATTTTTACATTCAATATTTAGTAAAACATTTATATCCGGAATATATGCTAGCACATCATAGTCGCCTAAATCTCGTGGGTGTGTACATCTGGTATAATTAATTTTGTCTGCCCAACTGGTATGTCTTTTAATTATCTCTAGTGCTTTTACTTCAAGGTTTTTGTCTATTGAATCTTTGTAATTTTTTAATACTTTATTTGTATTTGGTGCTAAAAAATCTGCAGGTAAAGACCCGTTATTAAAAACATTCATCCAGACTCTTCCTGTTCTATCTACTGAATAAGGTCCCCAATAATAATTATTTGCTAAAAAAATTAAAGGCTTTATAGTATATCTATATGGTCTTTTTCGATATTCCCAAACTGGTAGATCGTTTGCATCCTTATTAGTACCTATGATTTTTAACATTTGTTTATTTTTAAGTGTTAAGAAATATAATATCTTTTCTGTTTCAGACGCTTCATAACCATTAATAGACTTAATTGCTATCTCTTCAATTTCTTTTCTGTTAGCAGAGTAATAAGGAGCTTCATTTACATTTTTATTGTATCCTGACCAATTAGACATTACTTGGAGTAGATTTACCATATTCTTAATTCTAAATCCAAAGTCTTTTTTAAAAGCTAAATCTAAATCTTCCAAGTAATTTTCTATTGGGCTGCTGGGTTCAACTCTATCTTCTTGATTTCCAATTAATCCTAAATCAATTCTTGATTGTTCTTCCCCATACTTTTTTTGCATTTCTTCAAGGTTTATTTCAAACTTTACTTGCATAACAAAATTTCTATCTATTGACAGACCAACAGCAAATAATCCATAATTTAAACTATCGCTAGCACTATATATTTCATTAATTTTATCTACGAATGCTATAAAATACCTAAAAGACTTGCTATCTAATAATTTATTTCCACTTGGTTTTATTTGTACAAATTTTTCTAATAAATATCTATAGTTTCTATGTTGAGTAATAAATTCACTATGAGCCTCTGCGTAATTTACCTCTCTAATATAATCAACTTCATGTTTTATTGATTCTTTAATTACTAGTTCTTTTTCAAAATAATTATTAGTCAATGCATCAATTCTAGTTATTAAATAAGTTAGATTTTTATCATAGCTATATTGAGATATTTCTTTATTTATTGTATTCACCATTTCTATTCGGAGTTCATTAAGTTTTTTCTTAGCAATATCTAATTTATATGTCCCAGTTTTAATACCTATTTTATATGCAATTTGTGCTTGAATTTTTCGTGATATTTTATGATCATGCAAAGTTGGTATTTCTTCAGAAATAAAATTTGGAAAAGCTACTTCTTTATTACTTCTTATTACTTTGAATCTTGGTCTTTTCCCTTTTTGTTTTTCTAAAATTTTAATAATATCTTCTGAACTAATATCCGTATAAAAATCATTTAATCTACTCATTATTTCTATTAATAAATCGACTTCAACATCGTTATTTAATGAGTCTTTAGACTCTTTTAACATTTTTTCTAGGTTAAAAACTAATCGAATACCAGGATGAGAAGGTTCTGGATAACCGGCATCACTAATCCAATTCCTATTCATAGGATTTAGGTTCCTAATATGTGTGAATTTTTCCTTAGAAATTAAGGTATCTGGAAATATAATGATATCAAGTCTATTAAAATACTTAAAGAAACTATGTTTTGAAATTATATCTATTAATCTTGACATATAATCTTCTAAACATTCCATTAATAGGTTTGATATCGACCCTTCTTCATATTCCTGATTATCAAAAGGAGAAGTAATGAATATATTTGTATCTTTAATTTTAAAATACAATGCACACCCAAAATAACTTTTTGCTTCTAATCTGATTCTTGTAGGTGTTTCTCTCTTTATTTTCCAACTTCTCGGATGATAGATATAACTAATTTCAGGATACATTTTCCAAAATTCACTCAATGTTTTATACCTAGTATTAGTACCCCACTGTGAATCAACTAAAATAAAGTCGGGCTCATTTGCTCCAGGAATTAACACTCCTTTGGAATCTTTAAAAGAACCGTATTTATCTATGAATGTAGTTAATGGAAAATCAATTTTATCTTCTACTGTTTCTAAATAATCAATGAATTCAGAAATTTCTTTAGAACTATCTATCTCATCCGCTATTCCTAAAAATTGTTCTAGAAAAATAATTCTCCCTGGAAAATCCTTATTAATTGTTAGAGGTATCATTTCCATAGTTGCTTGTGGTAACACAACAAAGATAAAAGGTTTTAATTTTCCATTTTCAGAAACAGGCTTGTAGACTATATTTTGTTTCCCTAATAACCATGCTATTGTTGTTGGTTCTCTACTTATCAATTTTAAAGCTTCATTCAACTTTGGCATTATAAGATTTAATTCTTCTTCGATTTGTTCTTTTCTGTTATAAGGTTTTATTATGTAAAAGAAAACTATTTTATCTTCAGACTGTAGAAATCCTGAAAATACCAAATCATGCAATTCATTATTATCATTTAAAGCGCTTACTATTGGAAAAAAATCTTTTTTACCAAAACGGACTTTTAGAAATTTTGCAACTTGAAAAGATAATTCTAAATCGTAGGGATGATTATTTTTCCTTATTTCTTCCCCATGTTTAGAAAAAATTTCATACCATTTATTTATTAAAACGCTAGAAAATCTCCTAGGCAATATTGGGTAGTACTTATTCCCATTTTGAATAAAAAAAGCACTTAAGAAAGATTCATCAAATATTTTATTATAAAAATTGTCTTTACTAAGTACATCTTGTTTTATTGACCCTAATTCTAAAGAATAATCATTTAACCTTAGAAAATTTGCGAAACCCTCTTTGCAATATTTATTGTATATGTTTTTAACTTGCAACCAAAATCTCTTTAGAGGAATTTCAATATTCCCAGGCATTATTTTAGATAATTTATCCTCTGAAGGTTGTGAATCTATATCATTTATGATTTTATCCTGTATCTCTAAACATTGCTTTAATTCTATTTTAGGTGATCTTTCAGATAATTCCTCATATTCATTATCAAACGAAACAAATAATATTTTAAAAGCTGATAAAAAATCATATATATGACTAATCTCAGTTTCATAAAATATCTTATAATTGATACCTTCATTATGAAATTTAATCGAGCCCCAATCAAAAATAGAGACATAATCTTCTAAAAATGGGAAATCTGGAGTTAACTTATAAAGATCCTGAATTAAACATTTAAATATAGAATAACTGTTTATTTGATCTGTTTTAATAAATTCCTCTGATTTCATAGATGTAAATATTGCAGCATGTAATAGATGTTTTACTGTGCTTCCATTATTTGGAAGCCACAAGCTTGAAGCAAATAAAGATGTAGCAACATCATTAATGCTATAATTCTTAAATAACTTTTTTATATTTTCTATTGTTTTTCCCCAGTGTTTTTTACTATTCATAATTATAAAACATTATACTATTTATTAATTAAAACTCTAAGATGGTGTGAATACTATAGTTTGTGTGAATTGTAGTTGAGTTTATTTCTAAATGACTCATAAATAATATTTAATATTTGATAAAGATTAAATATTTTAATAATATATGAGCAAAAGATCTCACCGCGCCTCTTAACAATGCGTACCAGGGTGAGACTTTTTATTTTCTTATAGCTTCCTCCTAACAAAGTATTAGGAAATAAAATTTATAGGTAATTCTCCGTATCTGATTATTTAGGATATAGATTAAAAATATCCTATAAATGAAACAAGTCCCCTCAGGGACTTGCCGCTCGTGATTCACGATCCATTAATAAT
>Ga0194110_10010691_pt1 | contig 10181 bp, 6 predicted proteins | sample TA2Kig1200mmetaG_FD_146192 | JGI IMG/M metagenome (GOLD analysis project Ga0194110, IMG submission 146192) | Freshwater microbial communities from Lake Tanganyika, Tanzania - TA2015032 Kigoma Deep Cast 1200m | ecosystem: Environmental > Aquatic > Freshwater > Lake | place: Tanzania: Lake... | reverse complement strand
GGACGGCGTGACCGATGAGCTGATCGGCCACATCTCGCGGATCAGCGGTCTCCGGCGGGTCATCTCCCGCACGTCCATGATGCGGTTCAAGGGCTCGGATAAGCCGGTACCGGAGATCGCCAGGGAGCTCGGCGTGGATGCCGTGGTAGAGGGGGCGGTCTATCGAGTCGGCGACAACGTGCGCCTGAGATTGCAGCTGATCGATGCCCTCCCCGAAGAGCGGAGCCTCTGGACAGAGACCTACGAACGTCCCGGTGCCGAAGTTCTGATGATGTACGGGGAGATCGCCCGGACGATCGCCGGCAAGCTCCAGGTCGAGTTGACCGCCGAGGAAGAGGCGCGATTCGCCAAGGCGCGCCAGGTCGATCCGGAGGCTTACGCGCTCTATCTCCAAGGCATGTCCCATTGGTACAAGCTGACCCCGCCGGACCTCGAGGCGGCCCAGAAGTATTTTGAATCAGTCTTGAAGAAGGATCCAAATTTTGCCCTGGCCAATACGGGGATGTTTCTGGCCTTGGAGGGCACGGTCCAAATGGGATTGGCCCCTCCCGGCGACGTGATTCCGAGGGCGAAACCCTATCTTCTCAAAGCTCTGGAGCTGGACGGCAACCTGGCCGAGGCTCATTTCGCTTTAGCCGTCCTGAAAACCTGGATCGAATGGGACTGGGCAGGCGGGGAGGCCTCATTCCTTCGGGCCATTGAGCTCAATCCGAATGATGCGATGGCCCGTGTGTATTACTCGAATCTTTTGCTTTGCTTGGATCGCCCTAAGGAGGCTCTGGCGCAGGGAGAGCAAGCCATACAGCTTGACCCTCTCAATTCGTTGTTCGTGGGGATCTATGGCAATATGCTGGTCTACCTGGGGAGATATGACGAGGCCATCGCTCAGGGCCGGAAGGTGCTCAAGACATCGCCCCATGATCCGATTGCGCACGATTTTTTATGGGAAGCCTTTCACTTGACGGGACGGTACAGTGAGGCGCTGATAGAGGCGAAAGCGCTCTATGCGGGATTGGGCCTGGATCCGGTCGTTGAGGCCATATCGAGCGGATATCAAACGGACGGCTATGCAGGCGCGATGCGCGCTGCGGCGCACACCCTAGCCGCGATCTCGCAACAAGCCTTTGTCGGGCCATGGTATATCGCCTACCTTTACGCGGCAGCCGGGGACCAAGAAAAGACCCTTGAATGGCTGGAGAAAGGCTACGAGATCGGAGATCCCAACATGCCATATCTCGGGGGAAGGCATAGCTTTTTTAGGGATCTCTTGAGCGAACACCCGCGCTTTCAGGATCTGCTTAGGCGGATGAACTTTCCGGCGGCCGACACAAAATAGGACCTGCCACCATGAGATACCCTAACTGCCGCGCCGAGAACAGGGACGACTCGGAGTTCTGCGGCATCACCTGAAAAAGCAAACGGAGCGGGATGCACCAGAATTACAGGCGCCAGCAGGTGTGGGGGCGTTGGTCGAGCCTCGTTATTGTGCAATTATGAGGATTTAGAACACTTATTATTGACAGATAATGAGGATTTCCATAAATTGATATCATGAAAATCCCCCGTTATTACGCTGATCTGGGCTCCTTTCTCAAACCTAATAGGGTTCTTGTCCTGTATGGGCCCAGGCAAGTCGGGAAGACGACCCTGCTCAAGGACTACCTTGCTTCCGCTTCCTTCAAGCACCGCCTCGATTCCGGGGAGGACGTCAGAATCCAAGAGATCCTCGAATATCCGGATTTCGCCAAGATCAGAGAGTACGCGTCGGGATACGATCTTTTAGCTATCGATGAAGCCCAGAAGATCCGGAACGTCGGTCAGGCCTTGAAGATCCTCGTCGATCAGGTTCCGGGGATCCGGGTCATCGCCACGGGATCGTCCTCGTTCGACTTGGCCGGCCAGGTCGGAGAGCCGCTGACGGGGAGGAAGATCACTCTTACGCTCTACCCCGTCGCCCAGGTCGAGCTCACCGGGATGTTCACGCCGTTCGAGCTCCGCGAACGGCTTGAGGAGTTCCTCATCTTCGGGGGATATCCCGAGGTCGCGGCGTCCTCCGACAGGAAGGAGAAAGCGAGGATCCTCACGGAAGTCTCCTCTTCCTATCTTCTCAAGGACATCCTGGCCCTCGACCGGATCAAGAGCTCGAAGATCGTCATGGACCTGCTGCGGCTCCTGGCCTTTCAGATCGGTTCCGAGGTCTCGCTCAGCGAGCTGGCCCAGAAGGTCGGGCTGGACTACAAGACCGTGGCCCGATATCTCGACCTCCTCGAAAAGAGCTTCGTCATCCTCACCCTCCGCGGCTTCAGCCGGAACCTGCGCAATGAGATGACCAAGAAGGCGAAATACTATTTCTTCGACAACGGGATCAGGAACGCCCTGATCGCGAATTTCAATCCCCTGGATCTTCGCGATGATGCCGGAGGGCTCTGGGAGAACTTTTTGCTGCTGGAGCGGATCAAGCGGCAGGCCTACCGGGCGGTCCCCGTCAATTACTTTTTCTGGCGGACCTGGGAAGGCCAAGAGATCGATCTCATCGAAGAGCGGGAAGGCAGGCTTTTCGCCTTTGAATTCAAGTGGATGGGAAAAGGCCGGGAGCCGAAAAAATTCCGGGAGGCTTACCCCGAGGCCGAATTCGAGGTCGTCAATCGAGAGACCTACCTGGGATTCGTGGGGGTCCCCTAGCTCCCGAGGGAATTGACCGGCCTCGATGACGGTGATATACAAGAACCATCCGGAGACGGGAGTTTCCCAATGAAATGCCCCAGCTGCCGCGCCGAGAACAGGGACGACTCGATGTTCTGCAGCAACTGCGCGGCGCCGCTAGGGGCGGGGGCCGGGGCGGGCCCGGATGCGGCGTCGCTCACCAAGACCCTGGAGACACCCGTTCGCGTCTTGAAGGCGGGGACTCTCGTCGCCGGCAAGTACCGGATCATCGAGGAGGTCGGGGCCGGGGGCATGGGAGTCGTCTACAAGGCCGAGGACCTCAAGCTCAAGCGGCTGGTGGCCCTCAAGTTCCTGCCGCCGCACCTCATGGACGCGCCGGAGCTCAAGGAGCGGTTCTTGATCGAAGCTCAGGCCGCTGCGGCCCTCAACCATCCGAACATCTGCGTCATCCACGAGGTCGGGGAGTCCGAGGATCGCCCCTACATCGCCATGGAATACGTAGAGGGCGAGACGCTCCGGGACAGGGTCCGGAAGGGACCGCTCGAACCTGGGGAAGCAGTGGGCCTCATAGACCAGGTCGCTTCTGGCCTGGCGGAAGCCCACGGCAAGGGCATCATCCACCGGGACGTCAAGAGCGCCAACATCATGGTCACGGCCAAGGGCCGGGCCAAGGTCATGGACTTCGGCTTGGCCAAGCTCCGGGGCGGCTCGTCGTTGACGAAAAGCCAGACGACGGTGGGGACGGTGGCCTACATGTCGCCCGAGCAGGCCCGGGGCGAAGAGCTCGACCAGGGCACGGACATCTGGTCGCTGGGTGTCGTGCTCTACGAGCTTCTCTCGGGCAAGCTTCCCTTCCAGGGCGATCACGATCAGACCCTGATCTACTCGATCCTCCAGAAGGAGCCCGAGTCGCTCGTCAAGATACGCTCGTCGGTTGCCCCTGAGCTGGAGCACATCGTCTTCCAGGCCCTGACCAAGAGAGCGGCCGAACGCTACCGGACGATGGAGGAGCTCCGGCAGGACCTCACCGCGCTGGCCGAAGGCCTCAAGCCTCTCAAAGCCAAGGCCAGGCCGGCCGCGATCAAACTCGCGGTCCTTCCGTTCGCCAACCTGACGGGGGACCCGGAGCAGGAATACCTGAGCGACGGCCTGACCCAGGAGATGATCACGCTGCTGGGGCGCCTGCATCCCGAGAGCTTGGGAGTGATCGCCCGGACTTCGGTCATGCGTTACAAGAAGACCGACACTCCGATCGACCAGATCGGCCGGGAGCTCGGGGTGGAGTATGTCCTTGAGGGGAGCGCCCGTCGCGAGGGAAGCCGGGTTCGGGTGTCAGCCGACCTCATCCAAGTCCGGGACCAGACCCAGCTCTGGGGGGACGCCTTCGAGCGGGAGATGGCCGGCATCCTGGCCCTGCAGAACGATGTAGCGCGGGAAGTGGCCAAAGCCCTAGCCCTCAAGCTCCTGCCGTCCGAGCAGACCCTCTTGACCAAAGCGCGGTCCGTCAATCCCGAAGCGTACGAAGCCTGCCTCAGGGGCATGTCTCATTGGTACAAGCTGTCCCCGCCGGACTTCGATGCGGCACAGAAATATTTTGAATCGGCCCTGAAGAAGGATCCGGAATATGCTCTAGCCCACACGGGAATGTACTTGGTCTCGCTCGGGCGTGCCCAACTCGGGCTGGTCCCGCCACGCGAGGCGATGCGGGAAGGGAAGCCCTTCCTTCTCAAGGCCCTGGAATTGGACAGCAACCTTGCGGAGGCCCATTTTGCCATGGCCTGCCTGAAAACGTGGCACGAACGGGACTGGGCAGGCGGGGAGGCCTCATTCCGCAGGGCCCTTGAGCTCAATCCGAATGATGCCATGGCCCGGGTCTATTATTCGAATGCGTTATGCTACCTCGATCGTCCAGAGGAAGCCGTGGAGCAGGGTCGGCGAGCCCTGGAATTGGACCCCGTCAATCCGCTGTTCATGGAGATTTTCGGCATGACATTGTTATATCTGGGAAGATTGGACGAGGCCATTTCTCTGTTCCGCCAAGCGCTCAGGACATCTCCCAATGATCCCGCCGCTCACATAAACCTCTGGGAGTTGTCCCACTTGAAGGGACAATATGATGAGGCGCTGAAAGAGGCGAAGGCATTTTATGCCGGTGTGGAACTGACCCCGGTCGTCGAAGCCATGTCGAGCGGATATGAAACAGGCGGCTATCCGGGGGCAATGCGGTCCGCGGGGGAAGCCCTGGCCGCGATCTGGCAACAAGGCTATTTCGCACCTACGATGATCGCGCAACCTTATGCCGCGGCGGGGGAAACGGAGAAAGCCATGGATTGGGTGGAGAAAGCCTACGAGATAGGGGATCCCAACATGCCATACATGGGAGGCGAGGGGACCACGCAAAGCCTCCTTCGCGACGACCCTCGCTTCAAGGATTTGCTTCGGCGAATGAACCTGCCGGTGGCCCACGCAATAAAGGAGCCCGCGTCATGAAGTATGTGCAGAAGGAGAGGCTGGCTCGCGGTCTGAAGAGGGAGCAAGTCATGCGCAAAACAATCCTTGCCGTTCCGGCTCTCCTCCTCCTGGTTCTGTCGGCGCGTTCCCTGGCCGCGGAGGTCCAGGACAAAGAGACGCCGCCGGAATCTCCGGCGAAATCGACGCTCGGCGTCGTCGTCCTTCCCGTCCTGTTCAACATGCCGGAAACCCAATGGGGGGGCGGGGTGGGAGGCCTTCTCACTTATCGGCCGGGCAAGAGCGGGCCGGCGGCCCGTCCGTCGTCGCTCTATTTTTACGCGATTTACACCCAGAAGAAGCAGTTCTCGACGAAATGGGAGCCCGAACTCTACTTGGCCAAGGAAAAGTACCTCCTGAAGGGCCGGTTCATCTTTGAAAAATATCCGGAGAAGTTCTGGGGCGTGGGCCCGCGCGCCGCCGACGACATGGAAGAGGACTACACTCCGCGAAGCTTCGTCCTGGAGGCCTCATTCCAAAGAAAGGTCTGGCCGGCGCGGAACCTCTTCCTCGGCCTCCTCTATCAATTCGAGAACTTCAAGATCCTGAAGACGGACGAGGGAGGTCAACTCGCGGGAGGAGGCCTGTCGGGCAGCACCGGCGGCACGACTTCCGGGGCGGGTTTCATCGTCAACTGGGACACTCGGGACAACGTTTTTTATCCCCTCCGGGGGAAATTCTGGCAATTCTCCACGGCTTTCTGCCGGTCGTTCCTGGGGAGCGACTTCGACTTCACCTCGGTCAAGCTGGATCTGAGGACCTATCTCCCGGTCCTGTCCACCCACGTTCTGGGCGTTCAGGCTCTCTACCAGGCCGCGGCCGGCACGCCGCCCTTCAAAAGCTACGCCAAGCTCGGCGGCGACAGCATGATGCGCGGCTATTACTCCGGCCGCTTCAGGGACAAAAACCTCCTCGCCGTCCAGGCCGAATACCGGCTGCCCGTCTGGTGGCGGTTCGGGCTGGTGGGCTTCGTCGGGGCGGCGAACGTGGCCGAGAAGCTGGGCGGGCTCGGATTCAAGGACCTCAAGGTTTCCGTGGGCACGGGCCTCCGGTTCAAGATCGCCCCCAAGGAAGGGAGCAACCTCCGGCTCGATTTCGCCTGGGGAAAAGGGACGTCCGGATTCTATTTCACGGCCGGCGAAGCCTTCTAGCGCAAAGGCCGCGGCCAAGCCGCGACGGATCCCTTCCCGGCGGCGAACGCCCCGAAGGCCCCGTAGGTCGTCGTGTGGGAGTCGCTGCCCATGATGACCTTCCCCGGGAGGGTGAAGCTCGCCTCGCTCAGGACCTGATGGCGGACGCCGGGCTGGATGTCGAAATTGACGAAATCGGCGTGGTTGACGACGACGGCCTCGACCGTCCGGCGCGAGCCGTCCCCTTCCTTGCTGTGGGCGGCGATGATGTGGACGACTTCCCGGGCGAGGCCGTGTTTGAAGGCGAAGGCCGCGCCCGAGACGGGGTGACGGAGGAGCCCGCCTTCGCGGTTCTTCTTGGAGCCGTCCGCGCCGCGGGCGTACTCGAAGAGCTTCCCGACGTCGTGGAGGATCGCCCCGGCCAGGAGGACGTCGGAGTCGACCTAGAACCGGCCGCCGTAGGCCGTGTTCAGGACTTCGCCGATCTTGACGGCCGTTTGGGTGACGGCCCGGGTGTGCTCGATGAGGAGGGTGAAGGGCATCTCGCGAAGGTCGGCCGGCATCCAGCCGCCCCGCTTGACGGCCTCGGCCCAGACCGTCAGGACGAGGTCGCGCAGGCCGACGTCGGCGATGGAGTCGATTTCGGGGAGCAGGTCGAGAACCGCCTCTCTCATGGGAGCTTCCGTTCGGGAGGGCCGTCGTAGACATAGCCCTCGGGGTCGATCTTGCGCATGGGCTTCATCCGCGTCTTTTCCTCGTGGACGTGGGCGACGAGGCCGGGGACGCGGGCGATGATGAAGAAGGCGTTCCCGATTTCGGGAGGGATGCCGAGGTCGCAGAGGAGGGCGGCGATGGCCCCGTCAACGTTGATCGGCAGGGGCCGGCCGAGGTCCTCGGCGAGGAGGGCTTCGACGCGGCGGGCGATCCGGACGCAGCGGCCGGAGAGATGGAGCTCGTCGGCCAAGCCGAAGAGCTTCGTCGTCCTCGGGTCCTTGGCGTGGAGCTGGTGGCCGTAGCCCGAGGCCCGCTTGCCCTTGGCTTTCATCTCGGCCAGGACGTCCCGGGCCGCCTTATCCTCGTCGCCGCCGGAGGCCTCGGCCCTGCGGACGATCTCCAGGAACAGCTTCTGGCCCTCCTCGATGGCCCCGCCGTGAAACCGCGAGATGGCCAGCACCCCGGCGGCCACGGCGGCGTTGAGCTCCGCGCCGGTCGAGGCGACCGTCCGGGCGGCCAGGACGGAGGGAGGGCTGGCTCCGTGGTCGACCGAGGAGACGAAGATGGCGTCGAGAAGGCGGCCGACCTCGGACGACGGGAGTTCGCCCTTGAGGACGAGATAGATCGCCTGGGCGAACGTAATCCGTCCCATGAGCTCGTCGACGAGATACCCCCGGTTCATGATCCGGTTGGGCAGGACTTCGGTGACCGCCGTCGGCCATTTTTCTTCGCTCATGTCTCTTTCCTTGAAAAACAGGCCAGGCACTCCGCGCACTTGCCCTTCCCGGGACGCCCTTCAAGCAGGTCGCCAGGATCCGGATCGCCTCTTCCTCGAAGTTCCCCCCCCAGGCGGATGACGGCCGGAATGTCGAGCTTTTCCTCATCAAAGGCCTTGACCAACCCCCGGGCGGAATGGTGCTGCTCCCGGCTGGCCACGCCCGACCCGGAGGCGAAATAGCCCCGGATCCCGGGCTGGGAGAGGATGATTTTCGCCGCCCGGTAGACCTTGCTGGCCGGCGGATTGCCGCTCGTGTCGCAGTAGTTGGCCAGTTTGAACCCCTGCTTGAGGACGGCGTCCATGGACATCATCGACCCGCCGCCGCCCGCGCCGTTGAATCCGATATAAAGCCCTTCCGCCGATCCGGCGACTTCTCCGGCCATCTGGAAAAAGTAAAACGTTCCCCGGTAGTCCCTCTGTTCGACTTTGTAGGCGATTTTTTCGAGCTCGGTCGGCGGCCGGTCGAACTCACGGGCGATCTCGATCCCGAGCTCGGGATGGCGGTAGACGGCGTAATCGTCGACGACGAGATGGCAGTCGGCGGCGTAGATGTTCCCGTCGGCGGCCAAGACTATGGGGTTGACCTCGACCGAACGGGCGTCGTATCGCCGGGCGACCCCGTAGAGCTTGGCCAGGACCTCGGCCGCCTGGAGATGGGCCGCGCCGGACAGGCCGGCCCGGCGGACGACGTTCCGGGCTTCGAATTCCCGGAGGCCCGTCCGGATATCGACCGGGAACCGGACGACCTTGTCCGGATGGCGGCGGGCGATCTCCTCGACCCCCGTCTCGCCGACGGAGCTGAAAACGAGGAGGGGGCGCTTGCGGGCGTCGTCGATGACCAGGCCGGCGAAGTATTCGGCCGCGATGTCGAGCTTGCGTTCGACGAGGATCCGGTCGACGACATAGTTGCCGACCCTCATCCCGAGCATCCGGGAGGCTATTTCCTCGGCCTCTGCCGGGGTCGAGGCGAACCGGATCCCGCCCAGGCCGGCCCGGCCCGTCACCCAGACCTGGATTTTGAGGACGACGGGGGCGCCGATCCGCTCCGCGACCGCCCCGGCCTCGGCAGGCGTGGACGCCGTATCGCCCTCGGGGACGCGGATGCCGCCCTCCCGGAGAAGGCGCTTGCTCTGGAATTCGTGAAGTCTGGCCACGGGTGTCGACCTTCGCTGGACCGACAAAAAAGTATAGCCGAATCGCCTAAAGGCGACAAGCCCGTGCATTGAATCACGTAATATGTAACCGAAATTCCAAGAAGAGGACGGTTATATCTCAAAAATATCTTCGCGTGAGCTCTTGACAATCATTATAACATCCGCTATAATATAAAAAATTATGACTAATTGCAAACCAAACTATTGGATGCGGAAATGACTGCGGAACCATATTTTATCGGACTTCGTCCCGGCGACGACTTCCCTGAGCGCATCAAGCGGATGCGCTCAGGGTTGGGGCTTACCCAGCAGGCACTGGCGGATCGCCTCGGCGTCTCCTTTGCCACCGTCAACCGATGGGAGAACGGACTGACGAAGCCCTCACAATTGTCCTGGAGCCAGCTTCGGAATCTTGAAATGAGTGTCGCGGAAGAAGCGGCCTCATACGGCAAGAAGGAAGATGACCGTCATCCGGCAATCCTGGACTTTACGGCGCAACCCGACATCGTCAAGGTATTGGCCGAGGGCGAACGACTCTCCTTCGGCCACCTCATGAATCCCACTTTCGCCACCGAGATTGCCAACATCGACCCCTTGCCGCACCAGCGCATCGCGGTTTATGACCACATGCTCAGGCAGGCTCGACTGCGCTTCCTTTTGGCCGACGACGCGGGCGCCGGCAAGACCATCATGACGGGTCTCTACATCCGCGAGATGCTCTCGCGGCGATTGCTCCGCCGCATCCTCATCATCACGCCGGCAGGGCTTGTCGGCAACTGGCGGCGCGAGATGACGACGCTGTTCAATCTCCCCTTCCGCGTCGTAACCGGTGCGGACGCCCGCGCGGACAACCCTTTTATCGGCGAAAACAGCAACTGGCTCATCATCAGCGTGGATACGCTGGCCAGTCCCCGCGTCTTCACCCGTCTGAAGGAAGCGGAAGTTATCCCCTATGACCTCGTTGTCTTCGATGAAGCGCACAAACTGGCGGCGGATCGCGGCGCTGACCTCCGCATTCGAAAGATCGACCGCTACTGTCTCGCCGAGGCGATTGCCGGGGTTCGCGGCATCCACGAGCGATGGAAACTCGATTGGGCCGCGCATCATCTTCTCCTGCTCACCGCTACGCCGCACATGGGCAAGGAGTACCCCTACTATGCCCTGTGGCGGCTTCTAGAGCCTGAGGTGCTCTCCACCCCGGAGGCGTTCGATGAGTTCCCAGCAGAGCATCGC
>Ga0194110_10010684_pt1 | contig 10183 bp, 15 predicted proteins | sample TA2Kig1200mmetaG_FD_146192 | JGI IMG/M metagenome (GOLD analysis project Ga0194110, IMG submission 146192) | Freshwater microbial communities from Lake Tanganyika, Tanzania - TA2015032 Kigoma Deep Cast 1200m | ecosystem: Environmental > Aquatic > Freshwater > Lake | place: Tanzania: Lake... | reverse complement strand
GCAAGAATAAGGTAGCCTTCCTGTCGGAACGCGAAACACGCAATCGTGAGAAAACCCTTTCAGAACGCGCTTCTCATCAGAGTTATATAGCTTTATTTATGCGCTTCTGTGTAGCATGTCGCGCACGGTGGGCGCTGAGATCGCAAGCTGCGAAGCGCCGGCGCAGCAATCGCGCAGCGGTCCGGGAATGTGGACCGTAATGGCCGCGGCGCGGGGCACAGTGTTGGCGGACGCGGAGCGGGGTGGCATACGAAGCTGAGTCGCGGCGATCGGGTGGTGAATTACGTGCGTCGGCGGCTCGCGAGGGCTGCTTCAATGGTGTGGCACAATCGGTGGGGGAGAAGGATTAGCGGCGCGCTCATCGGCGGCGAACTTTAGGCCGACCCGAGTGCGCGTCAAACAATTTTGACACCGCCATCGAAAATCGAACTTTCGCAGAAGGAAACAATGGAACCGCGATGCACAAATCACCGCGCCTTCGTTCCCTTTGTTATCTTCTGTGATCTGAAGCCAGAGTTCGCATTGAGCTCAGCGAATTCGACCGAGCGAAAGGCTCGCAAGTCACTCGCGATTCAGCCACTCTTGCTCCGATGACTGCGGACGAGATCCAGCGTGCCCTTGCTGATATTACGGCCGAGCACGATCCCACCCTCAAACATCTGAAGCTCGCCAGTCTTGTCTCCACGGTTTTCCGCGCGCGCGGCGTCGAACTCGTCGTGGTGGGCGGCTCGGCCATTGAGTTCTACACTGAAGGCGCTTATGTCTCCGGAGATCTTGATATGTGCCTCGTTTCGCCGTCGCGACTCGACGTGCGCACACGGCAGGAATTGATGGGCCAGCTCGGCGCTCGCGGCGGTCCGCGCAACTGGCAAGTTGCGGGACATTACGTCGATATTCTTGGCGAGGTCGAGACGCTCGCCCGGACGCCATTCGACGAACTGCAAGCCCCTTACGGCCCGGTGCGTCTGGTCAGTCCGGAAGATTTGCTCGTGGAGCGAGTCTTGATTTCCGTGTACCCGCAGCCGGACGAGGCCGCGGCCGCTTGCGCCCGGAAGCTCATTGCGGTCGCGCTTTCCGGCCAGGTCGAGATGGATTGGCCGGAGGCCGCCAGACTTGCTGCCCGGCCTGAGTATCGTATCCTTCCCGTATTGCAGAACATCGTTGGCGAAGTCGCGCATGAACTCGGAAAACCCAGTCCCTATCATCCCGAAAGGCCGCCCGATTAGCTGGGAAGACTGGCTCAAGGGCCGGCGCGCCCGCCGCGAAACCGGCAATCGCGTCGCGCCGGAGATCATCCGACGCCCATCCAGTTCCAGCGACAAACGCCTGCGCAAACTGTTCAACGGCGAGCGCGGTTTGCCGTTCAAGAAGACGGAAGAATTGTGAGTTCCCTTAACCCCTCAGTTAACGACGGTGGAGCGACGTTCCTGCGGAGCTTTTCTTCGATGGCATTGGTTCGGCAGGAATCCTCGCCCCACCTTCACTTGGGGGGTTACGAGTTCCCCAAAAATCCTTTGACCCTCACGTTGCGTTAGCCCTGACAGTGTGGCCAGCCGCCGGTATCATGACGGTGCCGGCGGAGAAACGACGATGGCTTACACAGTCAAACAACTGGCCGGGATGTCGCGCGTCAGCGTGCGCACGCTTCATTTCTACGATGAGGTGGGCCTGTTGAAGCCCGCGTATGTCGGCGCCAACGGGTATCGCTTCTACGAAGAGGCGCAGCTCCTGACGCTCCAGCAAATCCTGTTTTACCGGAAGCTGGGTTTCGAGCTGAAGCAGATCAAACGGATTCTGGGCCGGCCCGATTTCGACAAAATCGCGGCGCTGGAATCGCACTGCCAAGTTCTGCGAAAGACCCTCGCGGACACCCGGAGACTGATTGGGACCATCGACAAAACCATCGAACACTTGAAAGGAACCAAAAAGATGAAAGGCAAGGACCTGTTCGTGGGCTTCGATCCGGAACAGCAAGCGAAGCACGAGCAATCTCTGATCGACCGCTACGGCGATTGCATGAAGGAAAGCATCGCGCAATCCAAAGCGCGTGTGAAAGACTGGAAGAAGGATCAATGGGCGAAGGCTGGCGCGGGCTTCGACGCGATCTGCAAAGATCTGGTCGAAAAGATGGGGCAGGGCCGGCCAGTGGAATCACGCGAGGTGCAGGCCATTGTTCGCCGTCACTTCGAGTGGTTGAAGCAATTCTGGACGCCGGACCGCGAATCTTACGCCGGCCACGGCCAGTTCATCGTGGAGACGGATTTGCGCAAGGCTTACGAAGCGTACGATCCGCGGCTGCCCGAATTCATGGCCGCGGGGATCAAGATCTTCGCGGAAAAGGAACTCGCTTGACGGTGTCCTCGATGGCGTGTGCGAACCTTACCTTCCCATGAACCGGCTCTCCGGACCGCGGCCTTCAGGCCGCTTCAACGCTCGACTCCGAGAGTGCACGGAAGCAGCCTGAAGGCTGCGGTCCGCGCAGTTTTCGGTTCATGGGCCAAGGGCATGGCTTCTTGGCCAAGTAAACTTCCCATGAACCGGACGGTAGGGCGAGCCTGTCCCCAGCGAGCCGAGGTCGGACGTGTTCCAAGCGCGTGGAGCGGCTCGCCGGGACGGACTCGCCCTACCGGCGATGCGGTTCCTGGGCCGAGTGCACGGTTTTGAAACCAAGGGAGCTTCCCATGAACCTGACAGTTGGGTTGCGTTGACTCGGACCAAGCGAAACATTTTTTGACGCCGGACGACCGTCATGTCAGCCTCGGCGCATGAAATCCCATTCCAACCGATTCTTCTCCTCGCGCGGCACATCTCGATGCAACGTTACGTCAATGATTGTCCTCGCCGCCGTTGTCGCGTGGACCCCTCCAGTCTTGCGCGGCGCGGAATCCACATCGGAGCCGGCCTGGCGATCCTTACCGCTGATCACAAACGGCAAAGTGGACCCGAACTGGATCCACGTGGGCTGGGGCGGTTTCTCGGTGGACGAAGGCGCGCTGCGGACAGAGTGCGATCCGAGAGGGCTCGGATTGCTGGTCTTCAAGAAGGAGCGTTTTGGCAATTGCCAGATTCGCGTCGTCTTCAAAACCAAGGACGCAAAATCGAACGCCGGCGTGTACGTGCGGCTTGCGGACGGAATCCTGGACTTGGTCGGGAAGCCAGGCGCCGCGTTTGATCGTGACGCCGCCGGAACGATTTCTCCTGCGTCGATGGAGAGAGTGAAAGCCTCGGCGGAACGCGAAGAAGGGCCGTGGTACGCGGTCCATCACGGTTACGAAGTCCAGATTGCCGATGCGGGCGATGCGTGGCATCGGACCGGCTCCATTTATTCGCTAGCGCCGTCGTCTGCGATTTCGATGAAAGCGCCCGACGAATGGAAGACCATGATCATCACGCTCGCGGGAACCCGAATCCTGGTCGATCTCGATGGCCAGCGCATCACAACCCTGGACACCACAAGCCCTGGTTTGCCTCCACGGAAGCAATGGCACGAGCCGAAGCGCGAGCCCAAGCGCCCGGAGGCAGGCTACATTGGCTTGCAGAACCACGACCCCGGCGACGTCGTGTGGTTCAAGGAGGTCAGCGCGCGGCCGCTGCCAGCGCGCGCGGCGAAATGAGGCAGAGCTTCAAATGTGCGCGATGACTTGGCCGCGAGGGAAGCGCACTTTGGGAAGCGCAGCGTATTTATCGTCTGAGGCTCGGTACCCCGCCGCGGCAATGACGACTGCGCTTAAGCCCTGTTGGTCGAGGCCGAGAATTTCGTCGTATTGATCCGGTTGGAAGCCTTCCATGGGCCCGGCGTCAATGCCCAGCAACGCAGCGCTGTTCAGGAAATTGCCCAGCGCGATGTAAACCTGGCGCGCCGCCCATGCCTTTCGCGCCTGGGCGTCCATTCCCTTGATGATCGAGCCAATCAGCATGTCCCGAAGCCCGGCCAGCGATTCAAGCGGAACGTTCCTGACCTCCGCGATTCGGCCCAGGTAATGATCGATGTCCTGTTCGCTGAGCGTTTTCTTGATCGCGAAAACGACGAAGTGCGAGGCATCGACGACTTGCCGCTGGCCCCAGGACACCGGCAGCAGCCTTTCCCGAATCGCGGGATCAGTGATGACGATGAATTTCCACGGTTGCAGGCCGAAGGACGAAGGAGTCAAGACGAGCGCTTCTTCGAGCGTGGCCCAGTCCCCGGGACTGATTTTGCGCTGTGGATCAAACTGTTTGGTGGCGTAACGCCAGTTGAGTTGGTGAAGCAGGGTTTCGCGTTGGATGGTTGTATTCATGATTCGTGAGTGGATTGAGTTAATTCAGGTCGAACAAGAGAACTTGCGACGGTTTCGCTGCGCTCAGTTCCAGCGAGCGCTCTTGACTGATGGCCGCCGCGTCGCCGCCGTTGAGCGTCTGCCCGTTGATCGACACGTCGCCGTCGGCCAGGTGAATCCAGGCATGGCGCCCCGTCGCAAGGTTGTGAGTCACACGATCGCCCATGTCGAGTTTCGCCAGCCAGAGATCGGCATCCTGGTTGATGGCGATGGAATCGTCCCGTCCCGATTTGCTCGTGACGAGATGGAGCGTCCCAGGAGCGGCGTCCTTGAAGGATTTCTCCGCGGAACCCGGCTTCAGCCCTTTGCGTTCGGGCAGAATCCAGACTTGAAGCAAATGCACCGCTTCATCCTGGGAGGGATTGAATTCACTGTGCTGCACGCCTGTGCCAGCGGCCATGTATTTGAATTCCAGATCGCTCACCTCCGTTGCCTCCGTATTCTCCTGTTGTCGAAGTTTACGGCGTCCGGCGCTGCGTGGGCGTTTTGAGCGGATAGAGACCGGGACAGCAGCCGAATGTCTCGTGGAAGGCCGCGCTGAAATGGCTGAGGCTGTTGTAGCCCAGTTCCAGCGCGACTTCGGTCACGTTGTATTCGCCGCTCCTCAGCAACTCCGCAGCCTTCTCCATGCGAAGCTGGCGCAGGTATTGCGGGATGGTTTTTCCGATTCGGGCGGAAAAAATCCGGCTCAAGTAAAAATGGCTGCACCCGACCTTCCGACCGAGTTCTTCCAACCCCGGCGGGTCAGCAAGATTCTGCTTCAGCAAGAAGACAACCTGTTCGACACGCTCCTGCGCCAGGCGCTGCTGCCGCGTGCAGAACAGCTCTTGTTCGGGCGGTGGCTGCAGCAGAAAAGTCATCGCCAGCTCCAGCGCTTTGCACTGATACCAAAGCGGCTGGGCCTGGGCATAAACGGGCGGATGCCGCAAGGTGGCGATGATTTGCTGCTGGCTCGCGGTAAGCCGCACCGTCGATCCGGACACGAGATGGCAAGGGCAATTCTTCACTGCGGCGCAGACGATGGGGTGCAACATCGGCTCCATGCAGGCGAGGTGTTTCGCCAGAAAAGGGCGAGAGAATTCGACGGTTAGAAACCGGTGTTGCTGGTTCGCAAACCGCTTGGCCATTAGCGGCTCATCCTTGCGATGATAAAAACCGGCCGTGTCAGGCTGGAATTCCATGCGCTGGCCGCCACCCTCCACAAAACCTCGCCCGTCCAAATTCAGGCACAGCTCCACGCAATCGGGATGAAAACTTGCGGCCCAGTCTAGTTCGTGTTTGGCGTAAAAATCGTGCCACTCAATGCTGAAGCCGGCTCCGCGAAATCTGCCAAACAAAGGCTGCCAGCCGCCGCCCACGTCCCGCCACGCGCGAGCCTCCGAAAAATCAGCCTCGGCCCGCCGTTTGTTCGGCGCGACCTCGCGTTCTGTTCTCGGAGACGAGTTCATGCCCCACGGTCATACGTGAATTGAGATTGAATCTCAACGAGAATGTTCGAGGCGTCCGGCAGGTTGGGTTCTGGACGGCAAGCTTGCGTCTGCCGGGAAAAGCAGATCGCCAGGCGATTTTCGCGGTTTTCCCCAAGCTCAAAGAGGAATTTGGTTTTGATAAGGAGCAGCTCGGCTGGATCGGGCCGGCTTTCATGTGGGTCTATGCCGGAGGCGCGTTGTTGGCCGGGCTTATTGTGGATCGGTTCCGGCGCAAGGACCTCATTCTGGGCGGTTGTTTGTTCTGGAGCTTTGTGACGGTGACGACCGGCTGGTGCTCCAAACTCTGGCATTTCATGGGCTGGCCTCCAAATACGGGAAGAAATCGACCGAAGTCGAGAACATGAGCGACGCGATTGCGTTTGGAAGCATCATCTATCTTGTGGCCGCGTGCCTCATTGGCGTAGCGATACTGCTTTTCCAAAGGCGAAGGAGCAATGACGGATGAGCTGGCGGCGAAGCTGGAACTTTGAATTGTTGATCTTCTCCCAGTTCAAAATTCTGCGTCAGCGTTTGACGTTCGATGCCGTTCGTTCTGAGCGTGGCGCGGCGGCGCGACTCCCGATCAGAATTGCCAGCGACCCCAGCCACGCGCCCAGGGCAATGCTCGCGAAAACGAGCATCCATGCGGCGAAGGAAACTGGCTCTGGCTTCCCAAAGGCCACCCACACTGCCTGGGCGACCAACAACAGGTCCGCAGCCGCGAGCGATCCAATGACGACCGGGCCTCGGATCAGTCTCGAACCGTCCGCTGCTTCCGGAGCGGTCGCCGGAACGCGAATCTCCAGCGTCTTGCTCCCCTGCAGCAAGGAGTTCAACCCCGGACCAATCTGCGCTCCTGACTCGCTCGTTGTTGCTGGGGAAGCGGCGACGGCAACCGGCGGGCCTGGAGTTCCCGGCTCGACCATGAGTTGGTCGAGCTTGCGGCCCAGAGCAGATCTGGAGAGTTGAGGCGGACGTGGACTTGTTTCGCGCCGGCTGGTTCGAGCGGTCCCGTGCGGGCCTGGCCCCGAGGCGATGTGTTCCCCGCAATCCATTCGGCGGCAGCGTAACGGCGGAGAACGCGGACGCAAATAGAAATCGAAGAAATCGCTTTCTTCTGTGAATTTCCGTCCCTCTCCTTCACAGTCTGGCTACTTTCCGAAGAAGCTATGAGCGAACGAACGACCCCGAAGAGAATTCTCACCCATGGCCAGTTGTTGCAGATGAAACGCTGGAACACGCCCACCGTCTATAACGGCTGGGAACAAATCACCCGGCGCGACAGTTCGCGTGATTGCTTCAACCTCGAAGAGACGCGCGATTTCATGCCGCAGATGGGGCCAATGGTCGGTTACGCGATCACGCTGGTCATCGAGCCGAGCAACCCCCGCCATCGCGAATCCAACCCGAACGCGTTCGTCGAATATTTCCGCTACGCCGCCTCCGTGCCTCCGCCTCAAATTGTGGTCGTGCAGGATTTGGAGAAGCCCAACACCTTTGGCGCAGGCTGGGGCGAAGTCATGGCCAATTTGCACAAGGCGCTCGGCTGCGTCGGCACGATTACCGACGGCGCCATCCGGGACGTCGAATGGATGACGAACGCAGGCTTCAAAGCGCTGGCGCGCCGGCTGTGCGTCGGCCACGCCAAGGTCTGTCCGGCGCGCTGGAATTGTACGGTCGAAGTTTTCGGCCGGCGAATTGAACCGGGGAATCTCATTCACGCTGATCAGCACGGGTTTCTCGTCATCCCGGACGAGGACCAGGCCCGCTTGCTCGACGCGCTTCGCTTCATGGACAACAACGAGTGTGACACGCTGATTTCGGCCGGGCGGGCGGCCGCGGGGCAATCCACAGACGAACTGGTGAAGAATGTCGATGGAGCATTGAAAAGATTTCGCGCTGCCACTCGGAAGAAATTCTCTGGCCGCGTCGGGTACTGAACTCAACTGCGCCGACTTCAGATCTTCTGGTCAAATCGCGCTGGATGCGACGCCTCTGTTGTGCAATCGGGGCTCAAGCACAGCGCGTTTTCCGACGGGATTAGAGCGCGTTTTGAAAATACCCATTTTGCCGTAGCAGCCGAGGTAACGAGGCTATCGGTTCGTTCCGGAAATCGGGGTTTCAATTCAGGGCGTGGACGCCGGTCACGCGTGGGAGTATGCGTTGCGGCTGGCTATTCATTTGAAAGTCCCGGTGAAAGCCGAAATCGAATGGCGACATAACGACAAGGCCGCGCATCCTGGCGAACGTGGATTCATGTTCTGGACGCCTTGAGCCACAACCGCGTTGCGGTTGGGAATGTCTGCTGGACGTTGACCCAAGGTAGCTCGTGCCTCGCAACCTTGGGCTGGAGGACACAATCCCTTTGGGATTGTCCGATACCGCGCAGGCTCTGATTGTTCGTGGCCGCAGCGCCAGTCTCACGCCAGTTCCACCTTGAGCTTGCGTCCAAGCGCGAGGGCGGCTCGTTCCAAAAGCTGAAGTGTCACCGCAGATTCGTTTTGGGCAAACAAGCGGTCGAGCGTCGCGCGGCTTGTTTTCATGCGGCTGGCGAGCCTGGCGCGAGAAATCTTGCGGCGCTTCATCTCGCGCTCAATTTGCCAGGCGACGACGCGCTTGAGCGCGCCCGCTTCGCACTCGGCAAGCAGATTCTCCTGCTTAAGGTAAGCATCGAACTCAGAACCGACGTGCTCTTGTTTGATGGCGCTACTGTAGCAGGCGCAGGCGGGCTTTCGCCAGTTCCAAATCCTCCTGCGGCGTCTTCTGCGATTTCTTGATGAGCGGGGGCGTTGGAAACCTTCGCCGGGGAGTTTCTTCGTTGCGTCAAAGCTGAGTTTTGCTGGTGGCGTGGTCGAGCTTTTCGGCCACGTTCATTCCATCAGGGGGTTGCGCACCTTGAGTTGCAAGAACCCGGAAAAGTCGCGGTCTGCGGACCACAGTTCACGCACGCCGTGGTGCAAACAGAGCGCGGCGACGCGCGCATCATGAATGCGCGGGCCTTTCAGCCGCGCGGCTGAGGCGATTTCACGTAGCTTGTCGAAATAGCCTGGGCTTTCCGCCAGCAGATGCAGGTGCGGCGACGCGAGCAGCGAGTCCACGAAACTCAAGGCTTGCAGCAACGTGGACGCCGGCTTGTAGATGCCCGGATGCGTCACGATGCCGATGAATTCGTGTATGCACGGCCATGGGATGGCCCAGGGTGCAGCCTGATGCCGCAGTGAATCAACCGCTTCAGCGGCCGCCGCATGGAACGGGCTGCCCTGCTTATGCGCGTAGATCAGCAGGTTGGAGTCAACCGCGATCATGCGCCGCGTCCCTTGTAGATTTCGTCGCGAATCTTCTCCCATGGGGCGTTTTTGAATTCATCAGTCAATGCGCCCGGGACAGTGACGAGTGGAGGAAGTTTCTTGGGTTTGATTTGACTTTCGTTCAAAACGAGCCGCAGCCCTTGCTCCGTCAACGAACGAAACGTCGTTTTCTGTCTTCGGGCCAGCCGCTGGGCGCGTTCGAACAGGTCATCGGCAATTTCAATGGTGGTCTTCATGATATGGCTACCCATATTCTCATGACGAGCGGGCCATTTCAAGGGGCGTTCCTGAACCGCGCCTCCGGCATTGACTTTCGCCTTAACGCTTTCATCCATCTTGATGAGCGGGGCGCTTGAAACCTTCGCGGGGAGTTCTTTGTCGGGGCAATGCCGAATTTGCTCGCCTTCATCTCACGCGAGAGAGAGGGCGTTTTCGCTTACGAACAGATTGCGAGCGCGGAACGCGGGCGGACTTTCCAACAGGAGAACCGCCCGCAGCGCGGCCAGGGGCGTGGCGAACCAGGGCTTGTGCAAGGCTCGTTCGGCGCTGGCGGCCCAGGCTGGGGAAAGGAAGTTGAAGCGGCGCGCGAGTTCTTCCGCCGTGGCCGCAAGATAGGCGTCTTGCACGCGACCGGTCTCGCCGAATTGCGGCGCGAGGAACACGGGCGCATCGGTGAGCGCGGCGGCACCTGGCGCAGCGTAGAATTCGTCGAGGAAGTTCGCCAGGCAACGGTCGAACGAATCGCCCGCCGCGGCGAGGGCGGCCACTTCGGCAAGGGTCTTCGGTCTCATATCTTGCCCTCCTCGAACAGTCCTTGGACGAGGTATTGCGTCTTCACCGGGATGCGGTTGGCTGGGTAATACTGGCCGACAAGATCACGCTCGTAGCGCAGAGTGGCACTCTGCCGTATCGCAGAATTGTATTCTGCGGGGCGTCTCCCAGTCCGAGCCCGCTGGGACTTTGCCGGCGCCCTGCCGATTGGAAATCGGCGATACCGCAGATTGAAAATCTGCGCTACGGTTCTCCGGTCGATCTGTCGTCAATCCCACGGTCTGCACAGTAATCCTCTTTGCGCACGTTCCAGTAGGCA
>Ga0194110_10010683_pt1 | contig 10184 bp, 6 predicted proteins | sample TA2Kig1200mmetaG_FD_146192 | JGI IMG/M metagenome (GOLD analysis project Ga0194110, IMG submission 146192) | Freshwater microbial communities from Lake Tanganyika, Tanzania - TA2015032 Kigoma Deep Cast 1200m | ecosystem: Environmental > Aquatic > Freshwater > Lake | place: Tanzania: Lake... | reverse complement strand
GGACCGCCATCCAGTATTTAGTCTCCCGCCTGGAACTCCTCCTGACGGTGACCGTGGCCGTCCTCCTTGCCCTGATCCTGGCCTACCGCAGGTTCTGGTGCTGGACGGAACGGCAGGTCTGCAACGCCCCCGACCTCAATCCGCCCACAGCCTGCCTGCCGACTCCCTGTTCGTCCGGGCCGGAGCAGCCGGATTCCCGTCTCCTCGGGTAAAACTTCTCACTCTGCCAGGAAAATTTCCGGCCTTGCTTGATATCAATAAGAATCATTCTTATTATTTTTTTACTTAGTTAGGATGCGTTCTGTAGGGGAGGTTCGCGCCTCGCCCCTACAAAAAACCTTGTTTCGAAACCAAAAACTGGTTAAGCGAAGCTCTTGGCACCTTATTTCACTCTTGCATAAAAGAAAGGCGACCAGGCTATGTATTCTCCGACAGTTTTAGATCATTTTAAAAACCCCCGCAATGTGGGGGAAATCAGCGAGGCCGACGGCGTGGGGGAAGTGGGCAACCCCGTCTGCGGCGATATGATCAACGTTTATCTGAAAGTCAATAATGATGTCATCGAGGACATCAAATTCAAGACCTTCGGCTGCGGCGCGGCCATTGCGGTCTCCAGCATGCTCACGGAGCTGGCCAAGGGCAAGACTTTGGACGAGGCCATGAAAATCACCAACAACGACGTGGCCCAGGCCCTGGAAGGACTCCCCAAGAACAAGCTGCACTGCTCCAACCTGGGGGCCGACGCCCTGCACGCGGCCATCAAAAACTACCGGGACCGGCAGGCCAATAAAGCCGTGAGCGGCGAAGGCGAGAAAGTACCCCATGCCCCGGAAAAAATCGACGCCTGCTACTGCCCCTACTGCGACATGGAAAATAAAGGGGAAGCCCCATTCTGTAAATCCTGCGGCGCCGATTTGCCCCATGAGCACTAAGATGGCCACTTCCGGGAGGATGGAAACATGAGTGTGGTATATTTAGATAATTATGCCGCCACGCCGCTGCACCCCAAGGTAAAAGAGGGGATGCACCAGATCGTGGATAATGTCTTCGGCAATCCCTCCAGCGATCACCGCTTCGGGCAGGCCGCGGCCGAGGCCCTGGATCAGGCCCGGCAGCAGACCGCGGCCCTGCTTAATGCCGAGCCCCAGGATATTGTCTTTACCTCCGGGGGCACGGAATCGGTGAATCATGCCATAAAAGGGGTGGCTTTCTCGCAACGGGAGAAAGGCCGTCATATTATCACTACGAATATCGAACATAAATCAGTCCTCAATACCCTGAGGACCCTGCGCCTGGTGGATTATAAAATCACCTCCCTGGATGTGGACTCCCACGGTCTGGTGGACCCCGCCGCGGTGGCCCAGGCCATCACCGCCGAGACGATTTTAATCACCATCCAGATGGCCAACAACGAGATCGGCACCGTCCAGCCCATTGCCGAGATCGGCCGGATCGCTAAAGAGCGCAAGGTGGTCTTTCACACCGACGCGGTGGCCGCGGCCGGCATCATTCCCATCAATGTCAAAGAGTTGCCGGTGGACCTGCTCAGCCTGGCCGCCAACCAGTTCAACGGCCCCTCCGGGGTGGGGGCGCTGTATGTGCGCCGGGGCACCCCCATCTGGCCCCTCATTGAGGGCGGGGTCCAGGAAAACCGCAAAAGGGCCGGCACCGAGAACCTGGTGGGCATCGTGGGCCTGGGCCTGGCCGCGGAAATGGCCCGCCTGGAAATGCCCGATCGCCTGCCCCGGTTCCAGGCCCTGCGGCAGAAGCTGATCCAGGGGCTCCAGGAGCGCATTCCTCACCTGGTATTCAACGGCCACCCCACCCAGGTGCTGCCGCATCTGGTGTCCGTCTCGGTGGAGTTCATCGAAGGCGAGGGCCTGATGCTGCTCCTGGATGAAGAGGGCATCTGTGTGGCCACCCGCTCCGCCTGCGCCTCCGGGTCCCTCCGGGCCTCCCACGTGCTCATCGGCACCGGCATGGACTTCGCCCTGGCCCAGGGCACCCTGCTCATCACCTTCGGCCGGGACACCACGGCAGCCGACATTGACCGTCTTTTGGAGGTCATGCCCGGGGTGGTGCAGACTTTGCGGGATATGTCGCCCATCTACCAGAAGAGCGCGGCGAACTGAAAGTTCTCAGATGAAGAGTTGAAAGAGGCGGCTCATTTTCCCCCCGCCTCGGCCAGGAACTTTTCCAGACCGGCCGGGTCCTCCACATTATGGAAGTTAAAAGGCTGGTCCTTGGGGATAATCTTGCGCACCAGGCCTTTCAGGACGTTCTTGGGCCCCACCTCCACCCAGATATCCACGCCTTGCGCCCGGATGTGCTCGATAATCTGGGTCCATTGCACCGAAGAGGTCAACTGGCGCCCCATGTAATCCCGAATATCGGCCGGGTCGGTTTCCGGCAGGCCGCTGACGTTGAGCAGGATGGTGGTCTTAGGGGCCTGAAAGGTAAGGGTTGCCAGCAGCGCGATGAAATCTGCCGTGGCCCCCTCCATCAAGGGGGAGTGCCAGGCCCCGGATACCGCCAAGGGCACGGCCCGGGCCCCGGCCGCCTTGACGATGGCCAGGGCCTCTTCCACTTCCACCTTGGCCCCGGAAACCACCAGTTGTTCGGGGGTATTGTAATTAGCCAGGGCAAAGTAGCCCCGGGCCACCACCGGGGCCAGCAGTTCCACCACCCGGGTGATGGGCAGGCCCACCACTGCGGCCATGGCGCCCGGGTGCTGCTGGGCCTCCCGGTGCATTAACTGCCCGCGCCTTTTCACGGCCTTGAGGGTGTCGGCCTGGGAGAGCACCCCGGCGGCGTAAAGGGCGCTGTATTCCCCCAGGCTGTGCCCGGCCAGATAATCTGCTTTCACCCCGGCCCGTACCAGGGCATTATAGAGAGCCAGGTTCAGCATGGTGACGGCCGGCTGCAGATTCACCGTGGCGGTCAACTCCTCCAGGGGCCCCTCAAAACAGAGCCGCTTCAGGGGCAGACCGGTGACCTCTTCGGCCAGATCAAAGAGTTTTCGGGCCTCGGGGTCACTCTCGTAAAGGGTTTTTCCCATCCCAACATACTGGGACCCCTGGCCAGGGAATAAGAAGGCGATTTTTTCTGACATAATTACCTCACAGAAAAGATTCGGCTTTAAGCGGTCAGCTTTCGGCTTGCAGCAAAAAAGATCTGGGTGAGATCTACCTGAGTTTTGGGTTTATCTGTAATGATGGGATATTTAATTTGAAAAAGTGGGTGAAGTGGGAACTTCTTGGTACATTTATTTTAGGTTCCCAAGCGGATCTTAGAAACCAGGGAATAGCTACTGGTAATCGGTTTTTTCTAAATTTTGACTCATTCCCGGTGCGGTATCGTCGCGTTTTCACCATGGCGGCGTTGCGGTTTTGTTGCGCTGATTTTTCGTGTTTTTCGCGCTCGTTTTCCACTTGTTTCTCTCCTTTCAGGAGAGACGTCGAGAGGAAAAAAAGGAATCACAAATTCTCAAAAATTTTTCCTCTCCTCAAAATAAATTTCAATTCGATAATCCCGAACAACGTAATTTTATATACAAGAATATTCAAAATTATATCCATTTGGCTGGGGATTCAGCAAGCTCCTCAGTTACGGTACCATCTAATAAAAATCGATATCTTATAAAACCTATCTTATTATGCGGTTTAATTATTTTAAATGACTTAGTTTTTGATTTTATTGCTGTTATAACCTTTCTTGAGTAGTATTCTTCAATTTTTTCTGATAATATAAGAGATGTAGTAATTCCTATTTTATTTAATATTGACTTATAGTTGTTAATGTCTTCGTCCGCCGGTAATGAATTTTTCCCTTTACAAAAAGGAGTTATGGCAGAAAAAGGTTTTCCCCTTTTTATATGTTTTGTCCAAGCATCGGTATTATACCCGCTAACAGCGCCATGATGGGCAATTTTTACAAAATTAGCCCAAAGGTCAGGACAATCTCTATTTGATAATATTCCTGCCCAACCTGTGTTATCATCTGTTCCAGATTCAACATCGCTTCCAAAAATTATTTGAAGTGTTCCTATCTTGAGGAAAAGACACACTGAAATCATATTGTGTAGCTTATCGTCGCCAGGCTTGACCTCTTTGCCGATCTGAGGGAAGAGAGAAAATAGTTTTTCAATATATTTCTTAACGCTTATGGCAGAAGGGCTTAAAGCTGTTAACTTTATGTCAGTAGTTCCATACCCCTCAATTGTAGTATTACTTAAATCAATAATTGATGTCATTTCCCCTAATCTTCTTAATGTTGCTCCCGCTTTAACGGCATTATCCATCGAATTGAAAATCTGAGGTAAGTTTGGAAGAATATTATTATTACTAGCTCTTTGTTTGGTGATAAATATTTTTAGCTCTCTGATTCCGTCACCATCATATCGACAAACTCTTTCTATACCTCCAGGATATTCATTAATAATATGATTCAATCCAAGATAATGGTCTTCATGGGGATGTGTTAATACAACAAAAGATAAAGGTGGATATGGTGGATCAAGAAGAGCCAAAAGATATAACAATGGAGGGATTATTGTTTCACCCTCAATCTTAGTTACGCATGAATCTATTATTCCCCATCCGACGCCAGGAATATAGACTACAATTGATTCACCGTATCCAGGACCAAAAACACAGATTTCCATTTCATTATCTGCGGGTTTTGTTAGAATTCGGCTTGGGAACAGCATTAATCCTCAAGAGGTTGGTCATTCGGAAATAATTGATTATATAATTCCTTAGATTTTAATTCGTCATCCTCGCACCATATATGAGGGGTGTTAAATTCTATCCTGCTACGGTCTTCTGGAGCACCATAACCGTGTCTGGTAAAGACGGAAAATGCAAAGCTGGCCCCTGGGAATAGATAAATATTTTTCTCGGAAGTATTATCAAAGGCAGAAGATATATCAAACTCGGCTATACTTTCAATACCCTTTCTATCTTTAAGAAGTGCGACAAAGTACCCTTCTTCATCGTTTACTTCTAGTACTTCCCCTCTCCACCATTCTCTTATAGTTTCAGTAATATTAAGGTTTTGTTTAATATTATTATCAATATCATAAGTATGGCCCAAGGAGAATGTATCATTAATATTATAGATATGACTTTCAGTCGATTTTTCCCCATTAGATGCTAATTCTTCTCTGATAAATTTAGTTTTATCTTCTCGCCAAAGAGAAGAAAAGGTTCCAGTTTCCTCTATTGTTTCAGTTAAATAGGCCATGATTTTCTCGGCTTTCCTAATATATTTTGAATTATTTGTATTGTTTTTTTAATATCATTATCAAAATTTAGCGTTATTGCCTCTATAGCCTGTTCTGCTGCTTTAGTATTAATTTCTCTATGAAAATTAAAATTGTAATAAATGCCATTTTGCAATTTCGTTGATTCTTCAAGTCGTAATGTTAGGCGCAAATCATCTGTTATAGAATAAAGAACGCCGCCAATTTTATAATTATCACCGAAATTTTCTTTGAATTGTAGTTCTTTATTAGAGAATAAATCTTTTAATAATAGACCTGCATTTTTATCGAATTCAGAATCACCGGCAAAATTAATGCCGGCAGCGGAAATTGGAGTGTGGGGAAGTAATCTAAATGTGTCAACCACTAAATTTTTGACGCTTGAAAAATTTTCTCTTTTTTGAGTTAGGCATTCAAATTTTGTAGGAAGTACCTTAAGATCAAATGATATGAAATGAATTTCAGCTCTATTATGCAAAACCATCATTTTGGGGACTTCACTGATAATAAATTTTCCATCAGCAAACGGGACTTCTTTGGTCTTGGGCTTTTCACCCTCGGCCCACTGAATCTCTTGAATGGGTAAAATTTTGAATCTATTAAACCATTCTGGCTGAAAGATTGCCGGGTTAAAATTCCCGCGCAATATAATAGAACAATGATTTAACAAAATTATCTTCCCCAAATCGTATTATAAATTGGCTTTAGGTAAAAATATCATAATTACCCAAAGCAAACAAGAAAGTTCTGCCAATTCGAGGGGGGTTTATTGTCATTTTCTGTATGCCGTACGCGTCCTTACCGGCTCGATGAACAGTCCGAGAAACTGCGGCGCAGTTAATAGTCGTTCTTAAAAATAATTTATAACGATCCCTAAAATGCGACTAGGTTCTACCCCACGGGATCCGGCTCGAGGACAAGACGTCCCCGTCCGTAGACACTATCTCCCCCTATACAAAATTGGTGGAAAAAAAGACAGCATAAATGGGGCAGATGTCACGAAATCCGGGGAAAAAGGCGGGAGGAGGCGAAGCGGGAGCTTCTTGATCCCTTTTCAGGTTCCCAAGCGGAGCTTAGGAACCAGGATTGAACCGCCAACCACTGACCACTGACCCCTGACCCCTCCCTAATGCAGCACTCCCGGTTTGTCCCGCTCCTGCAGAGCCGCAGTCACAGCCTCCTGTTCCGAGGATGATAGGGATTGGCGAGGTAGAATCCGGTCGATGGTTTCTTCCAGCCGGGTGAGCAGGGGTTCCAGGGTCCCCGGGTCCACGGCCGAGATGGCCACACCGTCATGCTGCCGGCTGTGCCAGGCGGCGGCTTCCGGGTCCACCAGATCCATCTTATTGAAGACTTTCAGGACCGGCTTGCCGGCCAGGTCCAGGGAGGCCAGAATGCTGTCCACTGCCTGCATCTGTTCCTCGAAGCGGGGGTTGCTTAGATCAATGACGTGCAGCAGCAGGTCCGCGTCCTCCAGCTCCTCGAGGGTGGCCTTGAAGGCTTCCAGGAGGTCCTGGGGGAGGTCCCGGATAAATCCCACGGTGTCGGTAATAATAACCTCCCGCTCTTTGGGGAAGCGCAGGCGCCGGCTGGTGGGGTCCAGGGTGGCGAACAGCCGGTTCTCGGCTACCACTTCCGACCGGGTGAGAGTGTTCAGGAGGGTGGACTTGCCGGCATTGGTGTAGCCCACGATGGAGATGATGGGGAGACCGTGGCGCTGTCGGGGGCCCCGCCGTACCCGGCGTTCGGCCCGCACCTGGTCCAGTTCCTGGGTTAAACGGTGGAGCCGTTCCCGCACCCGGCGGCGGTCGATCTCGAGCTTGGTTTCCCCCGGGCCCCGGCCGCCGATGCCCCCGGTGAGGCGGGAGAGGGCATCGTCCCGACCCATGAGCCGGGGCAGCAGGTATTTCAACTGGGCCATCTCCACCTGCAGTTTGCCCTCCCGGCTCCGGGCCCGTTGGGCAAAGATATCCAGGATCAGCTGGGTCCGGTCGATGACCTTCAGTTCGGTGAAATCCGTAATGGACCGCACCTGGGAAGGGTTCAGGTCGGCATCGAAAACCAACAGGTCGGCGTCCGCCTGCAGGGCCCGGATCACCAGGTCCATGAGCTTGCCCCGGCCCATAAGGAACCGGGCATCGATGCGCTGGCGCTGCTGTAAAATGACATCCACCACCTGCAGGCCGGCGGAACCGGCCAGTTCCCGCAGTTCCATGAGGGAGTCCTCGGCCACGCGCCGGGGTTTGGTGGTGACCCCGATGAGCATGGCCCGCTCCCGGCGGTCCTGTTCCAGCCCGGTGCGGCTGAGGCGGGCCAGTTCTTCTTCCAGGGATTGGACCAGGGCGGCGAAATCCAGCTCCAGGAGGGAGATATGCTCCGCCTCGATGAAGCCCCAATCCCGCTCCTCCACCCGCTGAGGCAGCAGATAAGCCCCGTGCAGGCGGCCGGGCAGCCCCTGGGGGGTGGTTTCCAGGGCGACGATGCAATCCAGGCGCAGCAGGGCCAGGTCCATGAGGTCGTCCTGGCTCAGGGGCTCGCCCTTGAGGTGGGTATGGATCAGGCGCAGGCCCTTCAGCCTGGCCCCGGCCTGACGCTCACGTTTCAGGGGCGGGATCACCAACCCCTTGTGGTCTCCCACCAGGACCAGGGCCGGGGCGCCCTGGCGGTCCAGCAGGATGCCCACCTGGCGTTTTATTTCATGCGATATCTCGGCTAATTGGCGGGCCAGTTCGGGGGTGAGGAGGCGGGCCGGAGGGATTTTGCGGCGATACAGCCGTTCCAAGCGCCTGATCTGCTGGGTTTTCAGACCGGCGAGATTTCCTTGCACCCGGTCGATAGTCGGACTCCTTTTCTTTCTTTGTAGGCGTTCAGCTATCAGCAATCAGCTTTCAGCAAAAACAATGGGTTAGGGAAACCAAGCGAAAAACCAGTGATCCGCCCTCTTGGAATAAATATTTGAATTTAAAGCATTAGCTGACGGCTGTAAGCTGACCGCTGAATGCTTACCTTTCTTTTATAATCATTAGCTTAGCATTTAGCCGGGCTCACTGTCAATCCGGTTGCCCCGCCCAAGTCACTTGCAAGTATAGGCCACAGGATTTATAATAGCAATTAGTTGTTTTTATTCCGAGCCGAGAAGTCGTTGTAGGGGCGGGGTCGCCCCTACAATAAGGTATTTCACGGTATCATCTGGGCCTCTTTTTGAGCTGAATATCAATAAAAAAATCTTATGGACGAAACCAATACGAAATTTCCCGATCAGAAAGAACTGGAAAAGGAACTCAGCGATTATTTAGCCAAAAAATACGGTGATCGCGTCAAGATAATCTCCCCGTTCATCATGCCCAAGCCGGTGGTGGAAGAGCCCGGCGGCAGGGGCAAGGAGGAGGCCGGGCCCGGCAGGATCAATTTCAACCTCAAGCCCGAGGAGTTGGAGGGTTATCTCAACGAGTACGTTATTAAACAGGATGTCGCCAAAAGCATCCTGGCCACCAAGGTGTGCACCCATTTCAACCGCATCCGCTATCTGCTGGATAAAGGGAGAAAGCCCGACCCGGGGGTGGGCTCCATCAAAAACAATATTATCCTCATCGGCCCCACCGGCGTGGGCAAAACCTATCTGGTAAAGCTTATAGCCAAGAAGATCGGGGTGCCCTTCGTCAAAGGCGATGCCACCAAGTTCAGTGAAACCGGCTACGTCGGCGGCGACGTGGAGGACCTGGTCCGGGACTTGGTCTACGAGGCCGACGACGACCTGGAGTTAGCCCAATACGGCATCATTTACATCGACGAAATTGACAAGATCGCCTCCAGCGGCAATCTCATCGGCCCGGACGTGTCCCGCAGCGGCGTGCAACGGGCCCTCCTCAAGCCCATGGAAGAAACCGAGGTGGATCTCAAGGTGCCCCATGACCCCATTTCCCAGATTCAGGCCATCGAGCAGTACCGCAAGACCGGGAAACGGGAAAAGCGCACCCTCAATACCCGCAACATCCTGTTCATCGTTTCCGGCGCCTTTAACAACCTGGAAAAAATCATCAAGGAGCGTTTGTCCAAACAGGAGATCGGCTTTCATGGCAAGCCCCGTTCCAAAAAACGGGATAAAGAGTTCTGGCTCCAGGTGACGGCCCAGGATCTGGTGCAGTACGGCTTTGAATCGGAATTCATCGGCCGTCTGCCGGTCATTGCCGTCCTGGAGGAACTGACCGCCGAGGACCTTTACGACATCCTGAAAAACCCCAATAATCCCATTATTATCAGCAAAAAGCGGGATTTTCGGGCCTATGACATCGACATCAAGTTCGAGGACCAGGCCCTGCGCCTGCTGGCCGAGCGGGCCGCCCAGGAGCACACCGGCGCCCGGGGACTGGTAAGCGTCATTGAAAAGGCCCTGATCCAGTTTGAAAAGCGCCTGCCCTCCACCGACATCAAGGAGTTCCTGGTTACCCCTGAGGTGGTGGCTCATCCTGTGCAGGAACTGGCCCGGCTGCTGGCCGACCCCGACAGCCCCGATCTGGCCGAGAGGTTTGCCGACGCCGCGGCCCATGAACTGGCTCTGGTGAAAGAATCAGTGTGGCGCCGGGAAAACGAACTCCTGCGGCGGTTTCACATGCCCCTCACCGATTACCGGGTGGAGCTGATGGTGGACCAGTACCAGCGGTGGGATTGCGACCTGCTCACCGCCTTCGATCAGATCAGCCGGTTGTATCAGCAGGTCCGGCGTTTCGAAACCACTTTTTATCGGGACCACCGCATCCAGCTCACCTTTTCCCAGGAGGCTGTGGATGAGGTGATGCGCCGGGCTTTAGGCGGCGGCACCACGGCTCGGGTTATCTGCGAAGGCTTTGCCAAGGACCTGGAGTACGCCCTGAAGCTGGTCCGGGACCGCACCGGCAAGGAGGCCTTTCAGCTCAACCTGGAG
>Ga0194110_10010678_pt1:2500-10189 | contig 10189 bp, 8 predicted proteins | sample TA2Kig1200mmetaG_FD_146192 | JGI IMG/M metagenome (GOLD analysis project Ga0194110, IMG submission 146192) | Freshwater microbial communities from Lake Tanganyika, Tanzania - TA2015032 Kigoma Deep Cast 1200m | ecosystem: Environmental > Aquatic > Freshwater > Lake | place: Tanzania... | reverse complement strand
CATGGTAAGAAACATCATAGATTTTTCCGAAGTCACCGTCGGTAATATCATGGTTCCCTTGTCAACCATGGCAGTTCTGCCGGTTACGGCCACACTCCGGGAAGCGGCACAGCTCACGGCTGAGAAAAAGTATCTCCGTATTCCCGTTTACCGTGATCAGGTGTTCAACATCGTCGGCATTCTCCATTACTTTGATCTTCTGGATGTCATGCAGGGGAGCCCGTCAGATTCTCGGTCAATTGCAGAAGACAGGACTGTTGAATCCTGCCTGAGACCCGTCGGCTTTTATGTCCCGGAGACGAAACTCGCCAAGGAACTTCTGATCGAGTTGCAAATAAGAGGTGAGAGGATGGCCGTTGTTGTCGATGAATATGGTGGTGCCGTCGGCATCGTCACCATAGAAGACATCCTGGAAGAAATCGTCGGTGAAATTGATGATGAGTATGACTCAGGTGAAAAACTGTATAAGAAAATAGGGCCGGGGAAATACCTGTTCAATGCAAGAATAAGTATAGAGCGGGTCAAACAGACGATACCTGTTGAGATTCCGGAGGGAGACTATGAAACCCTTGGCGGCTTCCTGCTTTATACAATGGGGAAGATACCGAAGAGGAAGGAAGCGGTGAGATATGAAAATGTCCTCTTTGTGATTGAGGATGCGGATATGAAATCAATAAGAGAGGTGCTTGTTGAATTGCAATCGGTGGATGTGGAAGGGGCATCCGGGGGAGAGCACAAATGAGCGGGAAGAGAGGAAGAAGCCTGTGCGCCATCATATTGGCCGCCGGAAAAGGAACGCGGATGAAGTCGGATCTTGCGAAGGTGCTCCATCCGGTCTGCGGGAAACCCATGCTTTCGTATTCGGTGGAACTTGCGAGAACCGTCGGTGCAGACAGGGTAATCGTGGTCATAGGTCATCAGGCAGACCTCGTGAGAGAGACTTTTCGTGATCAGGGGCTGATGTTCGTGGAGCAGCGGGAGCAGCTCGGGACCGGTCATGCCGTCCTCCAGGCGAGAGAGATGTTTCGTGATTACGACGGTCTGATTCTCATTTTGTGCGGTGATGTCCCGCTTCTCCTCCCGGAAACGGTGAGGTCTTTCATCAAGCACCACATCGTCAGTCGATCAACAGTTACCGTGCTGACCACGCTCATGGAGGATCCTTCCGGATACGGGAGGGTGATCAAGAGGGAAGAGACCGGAGAGGTGCTCAGGATCGTTGAGGAAAAGGATGCCACGCCCGATGAGAAGAAGACAGGAGAGATCAATACGGGCATCTATTGCGTGGAAAGCAGGTTTCTCTTTGAGGCGGTTGCGGAAATAAGAAATGAGAATGCGCAGAGAGAATATTATCTGACGGACATAATTGAGATCGCGAGAAAAAAGGGATTCAAGGTCGGTTCACTGGTAGCCCCGGATCCAGGTGAGGTCATGGGCATAAACACGGTTGAGGATCTTGAGAGAGCATCCAGGATAAGGAGTGACCTGCACGGTGAAGATTGGAAGCCTGGCCCTGAAACATAATGTATTCCTGGCTCCCATGGCGGGGATTACCAATCTACCCTTCCGCCTGCTCATGAGGGAATTCGGCTGCGCCCTGGCATTTACGGAAATGGTAAGTGCGAACGGCCTTATCAGAAAAGGTGCGAAGACAGGGAACTACCTTGATTCGACCGCAGAAGACAAACCGCTGGGTGTTCAGATATTCGGCGCGGATCCGGTAATCCTCGCCGAGGCGGCGGGTATCGTCGCGGCAAATGGTGCGGATCTGCTCGATATAAACATGGGTTGTCCCGTCAAGAAGGTGATTAAAACAGGAGCCGGTGCGGCACTCATGAGAAGCCCCGAAAATGCAGCTTCCATTCTGAAAGCGGTGAGGAAGGCGACTTCGCTGCCGTTGACCATCAAGATCCGTTCCGGCTGGAATCACCGGGAAGTAACGGCTCTCGATATTGCCCGTATTGCCGAGGAGAACGGTGTTGACGCGATCGTACTCCATCCCCGTTCGGCAGAGCAGGGATTCCGAGGGAGTGCCGATTGGAATCTCATAAAAACGCTCAGGGAGAAGATACGCATCCCGGTCATAGGAAGCGGTGATGTAAGGCACCCTGAAGATGCCGTCAGGATGCTGGAGGTTACCGGCTGTGACGGTGTCATGGTGGGCAGAGGGGCCTTAGGGAATCCCTGGATTTTCCGGGACGTTGTTTCATATCTGAAAGAGGGAACTTTATGCTCACCACCCGCGCTTTCCGAGAGGGAGAAAATCATACAACGCCACATGGGTATGGAACTGGAATATGCGGGAGGGCACCACGGTTTGAGAAATTTCCGCAAGCATCTTCTCTGGTACACGAAAGGGTTGAGAGGAGGGAATATCTTCCGGAAGGTCGTCGGCACGACGGATAATAGTGATATAATGTTAAAGCTCGTTCATGATTTTTTTCACTCCGTCAATGACGGTTCTCTTAAAATAAGAACTTGACTTTTACGGGTCAACTTGGCATACTTTTTTACAAAGGGGCGATCTGCTCAACTATCAATTACGACAGTGGAAAGGTCGCTTCTCCCTTTTTCTCATAGGGTGATTTCAAGGATAGTGTCGCTGGTTGTCATAGGCGAATATACGAAGGCTGTGGTGAATCGTGGAGCTTGTGAAGTTTAAGGAACTGGAAAATAAAATAAAAAACCTGATTGATGAGCATACAGAATTAAAAAAAAGAAACCGAGATTTAGAAGAACTTCTAAAAAATAAAGGATTGGAGTTAGAAGAGGCGAATAAAAAAATAAGGGGATTAAACGAGGAAAGGGATACGGTACGCACGAAGATAGATTCACTATTGGATATGCTTCAGGATATTGATGTACAACAATGAATTGAGGGGTCGTACATTTGAAAAAATGTTTTAATATCAAAATACTGGGGCAGGAGTTGTCAGTTTTGAGTGATTCAGGGGAAGAGCATGTTGCAAATGTTGTGAAGTATGTCAGTGGTAAGGTGGAAGAGGCGGGCAAATCGTACAATAACTTCAATAGCCTGAATATTGCAATACTGGCTGCTTTAAACATTGCAGACGAGTATATCAAGTATAAAGGAGTTAACGAAAATATTTGTAATCACTTGGAAGATAGATCTGAAGAGTTGATTAAACTGATAAGTGAGATCAGGTAAGAGAATCAATCCCCTGCGATGTGCGTGATTAACATTTCGTTTTTTGAGCCAACACCTTGAAACCGGGGGCCTTTCCTTGTTAGCGGTGAGCATGTCTGCCAGCATCCCGTAAAGGCGGGAGGTGGAAAGCCTGAAGCAACAAAAGGGGTGCCCACCTTGTAGAAAGGTTCAAAAAGGTGGTTAACACGGCATTGGCGGGGGTTCTTATTTTATATTCTTCATCCCCGGCTATTTATACAGCCACCGAGAGTTTCCACACCCTTTCCTCGTTTCCCTTTCATTAGTTTTCACAGGTAAAACGCAGAGTGTTTTTTTACAAGCCTTGACGGCTCTGCGTAAATCAGAAAGAAGGAGGTGTAAAGGCTTTGATATATAACGACATTGTTTTATATGCTCTTTTTTCGGGAGCGGCGGTTGCAGGGATCATCCTCGGATATGTGTTGAAGTGGAGGCTTTCCCTGAAGAAACTTGAATCGTCGGAAAGTCTCGCGTCGAGAATTGTAGATGAGGCAAAGAAAGAGGCGGAGAATATAAAGAAGGAGGCAATCATTCAGGCGAAAGAAAACCTCCTCAAAGCAAAAACGGAGTTTGAAAAGGACACGAAGGAAAGAAAAATCGATCTCGATAATCTGGAAAGAAGGCTGCGTTCAAAGGAAGAGAATATTGATAAGAGAATGGATGCGTTGTCTCAGAAGGAAACCAGTATTGAAGGCAGGGAGAAGAGCCTCACGCATAAGGAGTTGCAACTCAATGAAAAACATGAGGCCATGAAACGGCTTCTTGATGAGCAGAAGGAAAGATTGGAAAAAATCGCGGGTATTTCTTCCGAGGAAGCGAAGAATTACCTTATCCAGTCGATGGAGGCCACGGCAAAAAGGGAAGCGGCGGTTGTGATAAGAAAAATTGAGGAAGAGACGAAGCGCAGTGCCGATAAGGCTGCGCGGGAAATCATTACCTATGCGATACAGAGATTTGCGAGTGATTTTGTCACGGAAAACACAGTTTCCGTGGTGAATCTTCCGAATGATGATATGAAAGGCAGGATCATAGGGAGAGAGGGAAGAAATATACGGGCAATAGAAGCCGCTACCGGGATAGACCTGATTGTTGACGATACCCCGGAAGCGGTTGTCCTTTCAAGTTTCGATCCCATCAGGCGGGAAGTTGCAAGGTTGTCCCTGGAGAGATTGATCACCGATGGGAGAATTCATCCGGGCCGTATTGAGGACATCGTGAACAAGGTGAGAACGGAGGTCGACACGATTATCCGTGAGACCGGTGAGCGGACATCCTTCGACGTGGGCGTTCACGATATTCATCCCGAGCTCATTTATCTCCTGGGGAGCCTCAAATATCGGACAAGCTTTTCGCAAAATGTCCTCCAGCATTCCATAGAAGTGGCTCACCTGGCGGGTATTATGGCCGCTGAACTGAAAATGAACATGAAGGAAGCAAAAAGGGCAGGATTGCTTCACGATATAGGGAAGGCAGTGGATCATAAGATAGAGGGGACACATGCGGCAATAGGGGCCGATTATGCGAAGCGTTTCGGCGAATCGATGAGGATCGTCCAGGCCATTGCAACACATCATGACGATGGCCGGACCAATTCTCTCCTGGGCGTGCTGATACAGGCGGCGGATTCCCTTTCCGCGGCGAGACCGGGCGCCCGGAGGGAAATGCTGGAAACCTATGTGAAGCGGCTGGAAGAACTGGAAAGTATTGCGAACTCCTTCAGCGGTGTGGATAAGTGTTATGCCATCCAGGCCGGACGGGAGATCAGGATCATTGTGGAGAACGAAAAGATCTCCGACAATGATGCGGCCATGCTCTGCCGCGATATCATAAAAAAGATAGAAACGGATCTGACCTATCCCGGTCAGATCAAGGTGACCGTGATCAGGGAAACCCGGATTTCCGATTATGCGAGATAGGATATATTCACGATGAAGTTATTCTTTATTGGCGATATCGTGGGCAAACCCGGAAGGAGGGCAGTGCGTGAAATTCTGCCGGGTATCATTTCCCGTCACGGGGTAGATTTTGTCGTTGCCAATTGTGAGAATGCTGCTGCCGGATTCGGCGTCACGAGAGATATCGTTGACGAGCTCTACGGAAGCCGTATCGATGTTCTGACTTCGGGCAATCATATCTGGGACAAAAAGGAAATAAGCGACTTCGCACAGGATTACGAGACGCTCCTGAGACCGGCCAATTATCCCGATGGTTTGCCCGGTCAGGGAAGCGTGGTGATGCCCAATTCTTCGGGGGCATATATCGGTGTAATCAACCTTGCCGGCAGGGTATTCATGAAACCTCTCGATTGTCCTTTCAGAACCGCGGAGCGAGAGATAGAGAAACTGAAACGCAGGGCGAATATTATCATCGTGGACTTTCATGCAGAGGCGACATCGGAAAAGGAGGCAATGGGGTGGTTCCTTGATGGCCGGGTCAGTGCTGTGCTGGGAACTCACACCCATGTGCAAACTGCGGATGAGAGGATTTTACCGGGAGGCACGGCGTATATCACCGACGTGGGGATGACAGGCCCTTTTAATTCCATAATCGGGATAAAAAAGGATGATATTCTCAAAAGATTTCTCACCCAGATGCCGAACAGATTTGATGTGGCGAAGGATGACGTAAGGCTTCAGGGGGTCATGGTTGATATTGATGGGAAAACCGGGAGATCCATGAATATAGAGAGAATGACGATTTCACTGAAGTAGCAGAAACATGACTTATGCGGGGTTGAAGGGGTTTGGTTGAAAAAAACGTTTTGCGCTGAAGTGGGCTGTACCGGGTGTTGCGGGAGAGTGTGCATTGAAGAACGTGTATGATGTTTTTTCCGAAAGGGGATTTATAGAGCAGATAACGGACGGCGAAGAGCTGAGAGAACTTCTGGGTACCGAGAAGGTCACCTGCTATATTGGCTTTGATCCGACGGCAACGAGCCTGCATATCGGGAGTCTGGTACCGATAATGGCCCTGGTTCATATGCAACAGTGCGGTCACAGGCCAATTGTTTTGATCGGCGGAGGTACAGGATTAATTGGCGATCCGAGCGGCAAATCAGAGATGCGCCAGATTCTCACACGTGAAGAAATTGATCACAATGCCCGGTGTCTCCATAAGCAGCTTTCTCAATACATGAATTTTGAGGGTAATAAAGCCATCCTTTTGAATAATGCGGAGTGGTTGACCGGACTTAACTATATTGAATTTTTGAGGGATATCGGGCGACACTTCAGTGTGAACAAAATGCTCGCAGCCGAGAGCTACAGGATGCGCCTTCAGACGGGCCTCAATTTTATTGAATTTAACTATATGCTTCTTCAGGCATATGATTTCCTGTATTTATTCAGGCGATATGGATGTGTTCTGCAGATGGGAGGGAATGATCAGTGGGGGAACATGCTTGCCGGAAGCGACCTCATACGAAGGGTTGAGATGAAAAATGCATACAGCTTGACGTTTCCCCTCATTAGCACGTCGTCCGGAAACAAGATGGGCAAAACAGAGAGAGAAACAATCTGGCTTGATCCTGCATTGACATCCCCGTATGACTATTATCAATACTGGATTAACACGGAAGATGCCGACGTGGAAAGATTTTTGGCCCTCTTTAGCCTGTTACCCATGGAAGAAATCATAAAGACGGGGAAACTTGCCGATGTCCAGCTGAATATGGCGAAGGCTGTATTGGCCTTCGAGGCGACAAAAATAACCCATGGAGAGGAAAACGCATTGGCCGCGTGGAAAGCTTCTGCCGCCGCCTTTGGTGTAAAACCGGTGGATCCGTCGATCCTTCCCTCGAGTACTATTCCCCGTGTCGAATCGATTCCTGATGATGCCGCAATATCCAGGATTACGAAAGCGAGAAGCGAGCTGGAAAAAGGAATACCTGCGTATGAGCTTTTCTATGAGGCAAATCTTTGTGCCACTAAAGGGGAAGCGAGAAGGGTGATCGCACAGGGCGGTGCATATGTGAACGATCGACAGGTCAAAGCGTTCGATGAGAGGATAGGAATTCAACATTTCGGAGAGAAGTCAAAGATTTTTATCCGCAGAGGCAAGAAGAAGTTTTCCATTGTGGAAAAAGAGGATTGAGTTTCATTTATGAACCCCGGCAGACTGTAATCGTTCACCTGTGAAAACATTTCCGGGTTCATTACACGACAATTTATTTGCTTAAAAAAAGTTTTTTCTTGACAATTAAATGGAGAGAGTATAGGAACACCGCTCTTGATCGGAAATGAGATCAACGATGTACTTTTGAGAAAAAAAACTTGACAGGAAAATATTTTTAGTCTAACTTTATCCTCTCGCTTTACGAAAGTTCTTTGGAAACTGAATAGTGGGATAATTGATTTGTGGGTCCTCTTTATTTAAGAGAAAAAGTGGAGAGAAATCTCCATAAGGATTTAAACTGGAGAGTTTGATCCTGGCTCAGAACAAACGCTGGCGGCGTGCCTAACACATGCAAGTCGTACGAGAAAGTTTGCTTCGGCAAATGAGTA
>Ga0194110_10010667_pt1 | contig 10195 bp, 12 predicted proteins | sample TA2Kig1200mmetaG_FD_146192 | JGI IMG/M metagenome (GOLD analysis project Ga0194110, IMG submission 146192) | Freshwater microbial communities from Lake Tanganyika, Tanzania - TA2015032 Kigoma Deep Cast 1200m | ecosystem: Environmental > Aquatic > Freshwater > Lake | place: Tanzania: Lake... | reverse complement strand
GTTTTGAGGGTGTTTTTTGAGGCCGTTTTTCCCTGCCTGCGGGGGGAGTGTCCCTCGTCCCATCCTAACTCCTACTTTGCCGCACCAATGCGCGATCCGGCACCGGGCAATGCGCCAATACTCCGCGTCAAGCTCGATGCCCACCACCTCCTCCCAGCCGGCCTGGTAGGCGCCGATCATTTCGGAGCCGCTGCCGGCGAAGGGCACGAGCAGGCGGGAAGCGACGTGCTCGGGCGGGAGGATCAGGGTCGCCAGGTAGCGGAGCAGGGCGTTGTCTGAGGTTCGCACCCCCGCCGCCTTGTCAATCGCCTTGCTCACGTCGAGCGACTTGGGGAAGCCGCTGCCGTACACCCACATCAGCGTGTCGCGTATCTCCCACCCCGCGTCCTCGATCGCACACGCCAGGCGGTGGAAGGTGCGCGTCCCGCCGAATGCCAAGAGCCACGCCCCAGGCAGGCACCACGAGGCGATCCGCGCCCACGTCTCCGGCTGGAACGCCACGCCGCTCTTGTCCCACCCCTTCCCCATGAAACCCAGTTCATAGGGCGGGTCGCACAGCACGCCGTGGAAGAGCCCCGCCGGCTCGACCCGCAGCACATCGCCGCGCACCACCACCGGCCGCGCCCGGGCGCGTCTCGGCTTTCGGCGTTTGCGTGTTCTCGCGGCCTTCATCCTTCCCGCTTCTCCCTCGTCGCCATTCCCCGCGCCACCATTGCCTCGCTGAGCGTCGTCCGTGCGTCGATGAACACATGGCCAAGCAGCCGCCCCAGCGTCGTGCCCGATAGGATGTCCTCCGCGTCCAGCGGCCCGGGAATGAACACGGACGGGAACTCGACCTTGGCCAGCAGCCGCTCGGCCTCGGCCTTGGCCTCCCGCCCCTCGGGCGTGTTGCGCTCCGGTGCCCAGCAGCCCAAGAGCCGGATGCGCCAGCGGTGCGGCGAAAGCTGCCCGCTGGCCAGCCGCCGCGCGACGACGACCGTGTCGCCGTCAATCACTCGCAGCACTTCGCACGGGAAACACAGGCCGTAGGGCGGGCGACGCATCACTTCTTCTCCTTCTCGAACAGCAGCCGCATTTCCGCCGCCTTGCGCCGCTCTTCGCGCTTAGCAAAGCACTCGCCCGGTTTCACGTTCGGCGCCGTGAGAAACGTTAGGTGCTCGTCGGCGCACCACTGCCGCACGCGCGGAATCGGCACGAAGAATCCCATGTGCGTTACCGCCTGGCCCCAGGTCACGGCCACGCGGCTAGGCACGCCGATGAACCAGTAGTCGCCGCCATGCTTCAGGTAGACCGCCCCGCCGCTGTTGCCGTAGATGATGTTCGCGCTGCCCATCCAGTACACCTTGCGGTCGATCACTTCGTCCAGGTAGTTGATATGCCCGGTCGTGCCGATAGGCGGATGGGCCGGTGAACAGCCGACGGCCCAGATCGGCTGGAAGATGCGGACCATCACGTTCTCGGGTAGCAGCCTAGCCACGTGATCCAGCTTGCGGTTCGTCTTGAGCTTGACCAGGGCCAGATCGTGGTTCTTGTCGTGCGCTGCGATCTCCGCCTGATAGCTGTCCGTCACGTCCTGTCGCGAGCCCTCGGCGTAGCGGAACAACTCGACCCGCACCTCGTCATTGAACTCCCGCTTCACCATCGCCTGGAGCAGACTCGACCATTCTTCTTTGATTTGGATCGCGGCTTCTACAACGTGATGGTTCGTCAGCACGTAGGTTTGGCAGCCGTCGCCCCGATCCTCGCTGTACAGGACCGTGCCCGAACCGGCCGCACTGCCGCTGGAAACGCGGACCACGGGGTAGAGCATTTGCCGGTGCTGAAGCTCGATCTCCGCCTCTTCAGCGGCCCGGACAGAACACCACGGCGCAATCGCCAAAATCAACATCAACCAGATTCGCATGGAACTTCTCCTTGTCCTGGGTCCTTTGTCATTTCTCCGCCTTCCGCCTACGGCACCAGTGCCCCCTGCAATCGCAACAGCGGCGATCGGGCCAGGTCCTGCGGTTCGGTCAGCCGGTCCGGGGTGAGGCCTACCGGGTCGAGGCCGCCGCATCGCAAGGCGTAGCTCACGGCCTGTGAGCAGAACGGGGCGTGGCCGTTTTCCAGTTCGTCGTCCGTAAGCGGCCGGACGCAGAGGCGCACGATGGGCAACCTGCGCCAAGTCAGTCGAGCCAGGCTCCACCACCCGTACCGCCTCCCGACCACGCGCATCATCGCGTGCATCGTTGCCGAGCGGTCCCACGCTTGGCCTAACGGATCGACGCGGAACCAGTCGATCCGGCCCGGGTAGTCGGCCACCTGCCGGGCCAGGGGCGCCGAGCGCCCGCCGTGGAACTGCACGGTTTCCAGCGCCAGCAGTTCGCCGCCCAGCCAGCAGGCCATTGCAGCGTGGCAGTATTCGCCCCGCCCCACCGCGGCGATCAGCCGGTCAACCAGCCCGCCGCTGTGCCGCCACAAGAGCACATCGCCGCTCTCAATCGACAGCCACGGCGCATGGACCCGGCGGGCCGTCAGCAGCGCGAGGCTGAGGGTTGGGGGTTGGGGGTTGGGAATTGGCGGTTGGGGGTTCATCGTTCATCCTTCATCCTTCATCCCTCATCCTTCATCCTTCGCTTCACGGCGTGCCGATCAGCGCGGCCAGGGCCACCGGATCGTCTGCGGTGGCCGGCACCGTGAACACTGCCTGCGGCCCGGTGCCGCGGCGCAGGTAGTAGCTCGCGCCCTTGACCAGGCCGGTGAATTGCACAAGGCCGTTGGCGTCCGAGGTCTCGGTGTAGGCCGCGCTATCCAGCGCGATCCCGCTCAGTCCGGTCACCCGGGCCGCGGTCACGCTGACCGTCACGTCTTCCTCCGGGTCGCCCTCCTCGTCGTAGCAGTACAGGTAGCCGGTCACCTGGTCGGCACCCGATGTCGGGAAGACCGTTTGGGTCATGGCATAGGTCGGCGTCTCGTTGCCGTCTACCACGAGGGTTGCGCCGCTGAACGTGTACCCGGCCAGCGAGATCGCCACCGTCCAGGAGCCGTCGTCCAGGTTGAACGTGCATTGACCACTGGCGTTGGTCGAGAGGATGTAGCTCTCCGCGCCCTTGGTCATGCGCACGCGGGCCGATTCCAGCGGGTCGGTCCCATCGGTCACGGTCGCACTCACGGTCCGCGCGCCGGAGCCGCCGCTGGACCCGGCCGCGGTATCCAGGATCGTGTCCAGTCGCCCGCCGTCCGCCCAATCCGTCTGAAGCTCGTTGGTGTCGGCGAGGATGTCATCCAGGTGCTTGTCCACGCTGCCCGCTTGTGGATCGCCTCCCGAGGGTCCGAGCTTCATGGCGTCGCGCACTTCCTGGGCCGAGAGCCCGCCCGAGGGCGCGGCGGCCAGTGCAGCGGCCGTGAAGTCGTACACCGCACCATCCTGGACCAAGGTGGTATCCAGCTTGTCCGTCACAGCCTTAATCGCAGCCACTTCGGTGTCGACAAAGTTGTCTACAACGTCGAGGGCTGAGGCCGTCGCGAGCGCTGTCAGCGTGGTGCCCGTTCCGAGGGCAGTCACCACGTCGGCTGCTGAGTGCGTGCTGAATCCAGTGGCCGTGCTCCAGGCCGCGTCGCCCCGATCCCGCAGCGCCTCCAGGCTGTCGGTGGTGTTGTTGAACGTGTCCCAGTCGGCTGTCGCCGCCTTGCTGGCCAGCCTGGCGACGACGGAATTGTCTGCCACGTCGGCCCCGGCAACTGAGGTAGACAACAGGTGGTCGAGTCCGATCGCTGCAAGCCTGGTATCCACGTCCCCAGTCGTCAACGTGCTTGTCCCGCGGCTACTCACTGTCGCGTCGAGGTTGGCAATCCGCGCGTCGCCCAGAACGCACGAAGCCGACTGGATCGTATAGGCCCCGCCCGTAACCTGCGTCTGGGTCAAGGTGCTCCAGGCGCTCGTGCCGAGATAGACCGTGTTGCCCAAGCCCACGTCCGTGACGGCGCGGGTCTTGATCGTCTCCACGTCCACCTTCTGCGTCGTCGGCACGACGGCTTGGACCTGTTGGCTGGAGAGCCCCAGCGGCGCGGCAGTCAGCCAGGTCGTCACGTCGGCCTTGACGATGCCCGTCGTGTCGGTGATGGACAAGTCCTCCAGGTTCGTGGGGAGCTTGTCTCGGATGAGTTGCAGGCCATCGGTTGCCGGATCGAAAGCAGAGGTGTCGCCGTTCGCCAGAATCCGCGACAAGATCGTGTTGTCGGCCACCTCGGCTGTCATATCCGCGGCCGCCGTGGCCGTCTTGCAGAGGTGATCGAGGTTGATTGCCACGAGTTGATCGGAGCACGCCGTGTCGCACGCGGCATTGATCTGGTCCGTGGCGTCCGAACCCTCGATAGTCTGAACGTCCACGGTGCCCGGCGTGGCGGAGTTGGTCGGAACAACCAGCACGCCCACTGGTATGCAGCCGCTCTTGTAGGCGGTCACGAAAAACCAGGTGTGGTTCGTCTCCGCTTGCGTCGGCGTGTAGAGCACCACGCCGCCGGTCGAGTAGGCCACCGACCCGCCGCCGCTCGTCTCCGCATCGTCGTTCGTGCGGATGCTCACGGTGCAGCCGGAGGTCTGCACCGCGCCGTCGCTGATCTGGACGACAGCGCCGATGGGGACAATGGGCGGCGAGGCGGCGTTTTTCGGGTACATCTAGATCACCCCTGTTCCCATGATGTGGCGAGGGCGGCGGGCAGCCCAGGCGGCCTTGAACGACGGCGGACCCGCCGCCGCTACCGGCCACAGCCTGCGCCTCGGGGGCAGCAGCAACGGCACGCCACCGACTTCAAGCATCACATTGGAGGGGTCGGCAAAAACAGGAATGACACTCGGCCGACAACCCTGATAGATGCAGACATCAGACAGCAGACCATGTGTAGGCCAACCCGTGGGTTGGGGGATATAGGCTCCTATCCCCAATTGGTCAGTTGCGCTTCCAGCCATAGTGGCAGCCCCAGGAGTGCCTGCCACGCCATTCAAATAAGGAATTATGGTAGAACCATCAAACGTCATCGCCAGCAATTTTTGCCCTACGGTGGGAGAAGCATCAGCAATACTGGCCCCTATGTTGTCGTAAGCTCTGAAGTGCCAACTGCCGTTGTAATAGTCCATCTTGTAGGCATAGTTCGGATACGTGCCCTTGTGCAAAAGCATTGACCCGTCCGCACGAGTTGATTGAAGTTTTACACGGAGTAATACGGTATACATCGCCGGATGTAAGACAGAACTCCCTGGAACAATAACCAAGTTGTCAATGTTGTCGCCATACACTGCCCACCTGCCCAACTCCGGTGACCACAGCCAGTCCGTCGCTGGGTTCATGTTGGTCAGCGTGCCGTGGTTGCGGTAGTGCGTCGAGTCGTGATACATCGTCGGCTTCTGGCTGCCGAACGCGCCGAGGCCAGCGAACACCAGCCCCGTAGCCAGCGGGCTGGCGTAGTTGAGCCGGAATCCTTCAGGCCGTACTTTGAAGCGCTCGCGCATTACTCAGGTTTCTTGAGGCCAGGGTTTCCTGTGTGGCGGCGCTGATTCACTCGTGAGCATGACATCCGAAGGATCGGCGAGTTGTTCAACGCCGGAGGGAGTCAGTATGGTCACGGCGCACCCCGTGTGATCTACAAGCGGAATCGACTCTCCACTGTCCTTATCCAGGAACCTCAAACATGTCCCGCTAGTGTCCCTCCTGAAGATTTTGCCGCCGGGGCCGCCGACTGCCATGAGGCCATCGAACAGGGGGGATTCCACATTGATCCCGAACTTGCTCATTTCACATCTCCTGTCATGCTCCTGATGGTCAGAGCGGGCAGGCGGCTCAGGAATGCCGCTCTTCGGGCCGTCGCCCTAGCCCGCAAGGTTCGTTTAGACGTCCGTTAGCTTGCTGATCCGGCAGCGCACGGCCACGGTCGCGCCGTCGCTGTCGTAGGTGTTGTCGTAAATCACGCGCACGCGCTGCGCCCAGTCGGGGATGTCAATCGGCGGCAAGCGCGAAGCGATGCTGTTAAGCACAGCCGTATTCGCGTGCTCCCGGGTCACGCCGTCCACAATCGTCAGCGACGTATTGGTGACAACGGCGGTAACGAAAACCCACTCGCTGTTGCCGAACGTCGCGTCTTCCAGGAAGACCCAGATGCCGCGCGTGTAACCCGTCGTTGATGCAACCGTGATCGAGGTGCCGCCCGCGGATAGCGGGTTGTTCGTGATCGCCTCCAGGTTCGTCGTGCCGTAGGCCGGGATGATCTCCGCGAGGTCGTGCCAATCCTCGTCCCCGCCCCCTGGCGTGTTGCTGGACACTTGCACGCGAATCTTCGTGCCGGTGTGCGCGGTGGCGTTCGTCTGGGCGAAGTCGATGTGCAGCGCCGCGGCGTAGCAGCCAGACACGTCGACGGTCGTGCCCTCCACCACGGTGTTTTGCGCTATCTCCTGGCACGCATCAACAGACGCAACGGATTTTGTAAGGGCCATGTTCTCTATTCCTGTTTGTATCGCAGCACGTCGCCGCGTGTCACAATCCCTAGCCCGAGTTCAGCAGCGCGGCTAACGATCCGTTCAGCGAGCGCCTTCATCATGGCGACTTCCTCCGCTGTGATGCCGCCAACACCAACGAGCGTGTCGAGACTGGCACGCGTGCGCGCGTCTCCTGCATTGATTCCGCCCTCGCTTGGCCGCAGCCAGTTGATGACCCGAGCCAGGTAGGTGTTCGGCTCCGCCGCCGCAATCGCCTCGACCTTGCGCAAGAAGCTATCCGACGACGCGGCGCCGGCAGGCCATTCCCGAACAACATCGCGCTCGTCCACCCGCCGACTGTAGATTTCGGTCCGGTTCGAGGCGTTCAATGAAGCGACGGCCTCGTCAACAGTCATAGTCGCATAGCCGCGACCGAGCGGATCGCTCCGCAGTTCGGACGCCAAAACGCTATAGTCCATTGGGATATCCCCGGTCCATAAAATTGTCCGCTTCCGCCCTACTCCACCGTGTACCGGCAACTCACGCTTCCGCGCACCGTCTGCTCCGTCCGGCCCGCCAGCCGTTTCAAGAGGCCCTCGGCCGCCTCGCGCAAGTGCGGCTCCACGTCCGGCACCTGGTTGCCGTTGGCCGCAAACAGCTCCGGCAGCTCGCGCAGGAGGGCATCGCGGCGGGAAGCGGTGAGCTGCCGGAGCATGTACGCCAGGATGTCGGCCGCAGGCGCGGGCACGCTCTTGGCGCGGGTCTGGTCTTCGCCGATCGTGAGCTTGCCCTCGACGCTAAGACGGTCGACGCCGCTCCCGTCAATGTCGCCGGCGATCGTCAGGTCGATCGCGTGTTCGCGCCCGGCGGTCAACAGTTCGCGGCGCGATTCCTTGTCGGCAATCTTGGCCAGAGCAGCCCAGAGCACGGCGAGGCGTTGGTCATTGGTCATCGGTCATTCGTCCTTGGTCATTGATCGTTTGTCCCTGGTTTTTCAGCCAGTTCGTCAAGGAGCCACGGCGGCGGGGCGAGGTTGAAAAGCATCGCCTGAGACGGCGAGGGGCGCCGAACTCGACACCTGGGACATCGGAGTGGGGCGCGGGGCGCGGGGCGAGCGACGGCTTGACGCCGCGAGCGCACCTCCAGATACCGCGCGTGGTGCTCAGGCTTCAGCCCCAGGCCGAGCGGCTCGCCGTCCAGCGCGTCGAGCACGCGACGGGAGAGGTCCGAGAGGGCCGCATGGTCGGCTGCGTGGCAGGCAACGCAGGGCGACACGCCCTTCGCGCCGCAGAGGTTGCAGCGCGCAGCCGGGCGCCGGAAGAGGCCGTTGGCCGGGCCTTCGCTCAGGGTCAGGCCCTCGGGCGACTGGTCGGGCGGGTAGAGATTGCGGCCGCGCTGGGCGGCGTGAAGGTCGCGCTGGACGAGGCGTATCGTGGCCGGCGCGCGGCCGAGGGCGGCGGCAACATCCTTCTGCCGCTCGCCGCTGCGGAGGCGCGAGAGGATCTCGGCCGCCTCGCCAGGAGAGACCCTGGGCGCCATCGTGCCCTCACCCTGTCGCCGTTCTGCTGTTCCAGCCCCGCTATCAGCCGTCAGCTATCAGCCGTCAGCTATCAGCCGTCAGCTATCAGCTATTAGCCTTCCTGCTTGCGCCTTCTGCCTTCCCCCATAACCTACCCGGCGGTTTTCCCTCGGCAGACTAAGCGGGGCCGGCCGGCCTCAGGCGGCCGCCGAGGGCGCGGCCGGCCCCAAACGAAAACGGCGACCTTTCGGCCGCCGTTCCCCATAGTATAACCCCTAAGTTGGGGGCTGTGCAAGAGAAAACGGGCGGGTTTGGGGAAAAGGGGGAGAGGAGTTAGTTCGCCTTTTCCTAAAACAATGCAATCTGGGAAGGCGTCGGGGCGCCCGCCTGCGCCAGGCTCGGACCGTTGAGGATCAGCACCTCGGGCGTCTCGGCGTTGCGCTGATTTCGCCCAGCCATGGGCCGCCAGACCCAGCGGTCGCCGCGGTAGAGCCGCTCGATCAGCGGGTGGTCGTAGAATCGGCAGACGACCCTCGCGTGTCGATATTCCGCCAAGCGGCCCGCCAGCCGTCGATGGTCCGATTCGAGGAACCGATGGCGGTAGTTGTCGCCCGAACCTGGAAACGGCGGATCACAGTAGATCCCGTGCCCCGGCGAGTCCTGACAGCGATCAAGGAAAGCGAAGGCGTCCATAACAACGAAGTCGCAGCGCGCGCAAATCATCCGCCATGCCAGCAGGGACCGCACGGCCGACTGATAGCGAGTTGCCGAGCCGCCGCCGTTGGCGTTCCATCGAATTGCAAGCCCGCCGTTGAATTCACTGAGCGTCCCCGACTTGCCCGACCGGCCCATCCAGCAGGCCACGAAATAGTCAACCGCCCAATCGAGGTCGGGCGATTCCGGTTCGGCAGTTTGCCACGCCCGGCAGCGGAGTTGGGCCTGCTTCAGGATGTCCGGGTGAAACGGCAATCGCCGCAGGCGGCGATAGAGTCTCGGCCCAAGAACGGCGTGCGCGGCAACCGTGGCCAAGTTGACGACCGCACGGTGCAGGTCATTGACCAGCAATCTTGACGCCTTGATATGGGCCAACTCGCTCATGCCACCGGCGAACGGCACCCCAACCCAGCCGCAGCCGGCCAACTCCTGGCCCACGGCCGGCGCTAGGAGACGATTGGAACCGAACCAGGGCGCAATCGCGCCCACGGCCGGCGCGGCGGTTTGCTCGCGTGTCTGGTCCAAGCTCATCCTTCCTTCTGGGCCGGCCCAGCGGCCGGCTGGTCGGCGATCCTCAGCAGCAGATCGTACAGCAGATCGCGCTCCTCCGCCCATTGGGCCTCGCACAGGAGCCGGAAGTCGCCCGGGCGCATGTCCAGCAGCCCCTCGCCCTCAAGCCGCGCGATCCGGTCGCCCACTACGCCCGAGACGTGCTTGTCCTCGGCGCGGTGGCCCCAGCTCGTCACGCTCATCTTCCCCGCCGGGTCGCGGGCCACGATCACCACCCACGCCTGGCCGTGCGCCAGGCACAGATTGCGCACTGCCTCCAGCGGGATTGGCTCGTTCACCATCACCTCGTCCACACTCCGCATTTCCGCCATCTCGCGCGTCATCCTTACGCGATGCTCTCCAGGATCGCCCGGGCCAAGTCGACCTGCACGGCTTGGCCAACCATCTTCCACACGTCCCCCAGTGAACCAAAAAACAAGTAGTCGGCTGGAAACCCCTGGAGCATCGCCGCCTCCTGCCATTCAAGTTGGCGCGGCGGGCGATCGCCGTCGAGGATCACCAGTTCCGCGTCCCGGCGCGAATCGACCGCGCACACCGTCGGCCCCTTCCGATCCTCCCGGGCCCCGAACACGGTGTCCGCGGCAAACGCATGGCTGTGAACCACCTTACGGCCGTCCGCCCTGCGCCCGATCCGGTAAGGGCCGGGCCGCAGCGCGTCGCGCAGCAGTCGCCCGTCGCGCGCCGGCGCCGGCCGAGGGAATCGCCCGAAGTAGCACCGCCGGCGGCGCTGCGCGGACCAGTGGGCGGCGTCCAGCACGGCGATCGTCGGAATCGGCAGCGGCGGCGGGATGGGCAGTTCCTTGCGAATCTGGATCACGTCCTCCAAACACCACCACCGCGGTCCGATCTCGGCGATGATCGCAAGCACCGCGTCGAGCACGCGACGCCCTTCCTGCCGCTCGGCATCGGTGCAGCCGCGCGTGATGTTGCGCCGCACGCTGATC
>Ga0194110_10010664_pt1 | contig 10202 bp, 10 predicted proteins | sample TA2Kig1200mmetaG_FD_146192 | JGI IMG/M metagenome (GOLD analysis project Ga0194110, IMG submission 146192) | Freshwater microbial communities from Lake Tanganyika, Tanzania - TA2015032 Kigoma Deep Cast 1200m | ecosystem: Environmental > Aquatic > Freshwater > Lake | place: Tanzania: Lake... | reverse complement strand
GTTTCGGAGGCGCGGCGGGTGGGGGCGCCGCGCCGGAGCAGCGAGCCGAGCGGAGCGAGGCGAGCTAACACATTGAAGTTCGACATTTTTTGTAAACGGCCAGCCCTTCGACTCGCTTCGCTCGCTCAGGGCCATGGCCCTGAACTTGTTGAAGGACTATAGCCGAGTCGAATGTTCTAAGCGAAGTCGTGAGGAACCGACCAAACTTCTGCTTGACGTTGAAATTTTATTTTCATATACTTTTAAAAAGTGGCAAAATAATCTATTATGAAATTAAGGCTACAATTTAGTCTCAAGTTATATCTGTGGATATTTTAAACGACATTAAACTTAAGTTAAGCAATCTAATAAAAATTGGGGAGCGCAATCCTTCAACTATTCCTTTGCGGATTTTTGAACAGGACGGTATTTTTTACCTTGTATTTAAAAACAAGGTGGATGGTGAAATTCATGAAATAGCCGCCAAAACCGAAGATGGATTTTCTTTTGAAAAATCCAGTGATAAAATAGATCTCCCTTACTTTAACTCCGAATTTCCCAACTCCAATATTGTCTCCCGGTTTAAGTACCGAAAGCAAAACGTCATGTATTTCGGAGACAGGAGCGTAAATCTTGCATATTCTCAAGACGGAAAAGCCTGGAGGCCTTCGGCTGACAATCCTATACTCCTCTCTTCAAGACCGATTGAAGTCGCAGGCGCCTTTGAACTAAAACACGGCCTGCTTCTTCTTTACCATGAGAAAACAATTGAAAACGAGATGATTTGCCACTCGACTTTCATGGCTCTTTTTGATAAGAAAAATCCGAAGAAAGCTCTCTGGAAAACCAATAGGCCGGTCTGGCAGCAGAAAGATCTTTGGCCAAATCAAAAAATTGCTCCGCTGGGTTCTCTTTTTATCAAAAAAAACCTTATCGCTTATTGGCTGGTTGACGAACAAAACATTTTCGGCGTGATTATCGCCGGTTTTAAGTACGATCCGCGCCTTATTGACGCTGGACAACTAAAACTTAAGAAGCATTTGAACAATCCTATTATCACTCCGAGGCCGAAAAATAGCTGGGAAGCCTTCAACACCTTCAATCCCGCTGTTCTTAACAGCGCTGGCAAGATTCACATACTATATCGCGCTCAAGGTTTTGACTATATTTCAACAGTCGGGTATGCGTCTTCTGCTGACGGCTTTAACATAGACGAAAGACTTGATAAACCAATCTTCACACCAACGATGAATTTCGAAAAAAACATGGAAAACGCGGTTAAATACGACTTTGTTTCCGGCGGAGGTTATGGAGGCTGCGAGGATCCCAGACTTACTCAAATAGACAACAAGGTTTATATGACCTATGTTGCCTTTGACGGCTGGTCGTCACCAAGACTGGCACTCACATCAATTCTTCTTGATGAATTTCTTAATAAAAGATGGCTTTGGTCCAAACCGATATTGATTTCTCCGCCGGGAGTCGTAGACAAAAGCGGCTGTCTGCTGTCGGAGCGAATTAACGGCAAATATGTTTTTTTCCATCGTATTTTTCCAAATATATTGATTGATTTTGTAGACGATCTTAACTTTGACGGAGGTACTAAACTGCTGAAAGGCCAGTATCGGATTAAAATTCGTCCCGACCGATGGGACAGTAGAAAGATTGGCGCCGGCGCGCCGCCAATAAAAACGAAGTACGGCTGGCTTCTTATATATTACGGCGTTGATGATCGTGATGCGAGTAAATACCATATAGGAGCAATGCTATTGGATTTGAAAAATCCGGTTAAAGTCCTGCACCGCACTGATGAACCAATACTTCAACCTACAGAAGAGTATGAAAACTCCGGCTTCAAACCGGGGATTGCCTATCCCTGCGGCGCTGTAATCATGAAAGATAAGCTTTTGGTGTATTACGGAGCTGCAGACTCTGTGGTTTGCGTTGCAACGGCGAAGCTTGATGATTTCTTAAACGAGCTTATATCAAAAAAGCCTGTTCATTTATACAAAATAAAAATTAGAGAAGTCAACTATTAAAAATGCTCTATCGGCATCCGAAAAACCCTATTCTTAAACCAAATCCCGAAAATTCATGGGAGACAAGGGCGGTTTTTAACGGCTCTATTGTAAAACAAGACGGTAAATATGTCTTACTTTACAGAGCTATGGGTGAGGAAGAAGTTTACCAGAATAAAGGGGTGCGTTTGTCCACTATTGGAAAAGCAGTAAGCGACAACGGCGCTGACTTTTATGAACGTGAACAATTTATTAAACCCGAATATGACTGGGAGAAGTACGGCTGTGAGGATCCGCGAGTAACAAAAATCGACGATAAATATCTCGTTTTCTACACGGCGCTGTCCAACTATCCTCCAAACTACATGGGTATTCGATCAGCGCTGGCAATCTCGCATGACTTAAAAACAGTGGATCAGAAATATTTGATAACGCCTTTTAACGCAAAAGCCATGACCATTTTCCCGGAAAAGATTGACAACCGTTATACGGTTTTGCTCACGGTTAATACGGACAAGCCGCCTACCTACATTGCGTTTGCGCAGTTTGAAAAACTGGAAACCCTGTGGGATATGTTTTTCTGGCGCCAATGGTATGAAAATATTGACGATCATACTATCAATCTAAGAAGAATAAGCGATGATCAGGTGGAAGTCGGCGCAGCGCCAATAAAGACGAAGTATGGCTGGCTTCTTATATATTCTTATATCAAACATTATTTCAACAGCAGTGTTGAAAATGAGTTCCGCATTGAAGGAGTTTTGCTTGACTTAAACAATCCTAAAAAAATTACAGGAAGAATAGAAAAACCCTTACTTACACCTGAAGCAAAATACGAAGTTGCAGGACAAATTTCCAATATTGTTTTTCCAAGCGGCGCTTTGATTGAAGATAACAAGCTCAAAATTTATTACGGAGGAGCTGATACCTGCGTGGCTTTGGCAACTGCCGATTGGCCTATGCTGGCTAAGAATTTTGAAATTAACGCGCCGTACACCCTTAAATGCCAAAAATTTCCAAACAATCCTCTGCTTCAACCAATTGACGATCATCCATGGGAGAGTAAAGGAGTTTTTAATCCGGGAGTAATCGAGCTTAAAGAAAAAACATTTTTAGTCTACAGAGCGCTTTCCAAGGAAAATGTATCAAATTTTGGACTTGCAATAAGCCACGACGGTTTTTTTATAGACGAGCGTCTGCCGGAGCCGATATATCCTTTAAGAACAGTGTACGAGAAACCGATAAAGTCCGGTTTAAGCGCCGGCGTTGAAGACGCACGAATCACAAAAATCAATGATACCCTCTATATGTGCTACACTGCCTTTGACGGCAAACTGCCAAGACTTGCAATAACTTCGATAACTGTCGACGATTTTCTGGGGCGGCGATGGACCGCTTGGGCAGAGCCTAAAATTATCTCACCTCCTGGAGTAATGGATAAAGACGGTGCGCTTTTTCCGGAGAAAATAAACGGCAGATATGTTCTTTTTCACCGCGTTGAGCCAAACATTGTCGTTGACTTTGTTGAGGATCTTGGTTTTAAGAAAAAAGCGCATCTTGAAAGCCATGAAGTGGTTTATCCCCGAAACAAATTTTGGGACGGAGTAAAAATAGGCATCAACGGACCTCCTGTAAAAACACCCGGCGGCTGGCTTGTTTTTTATCACGGGATCAGCAAAATTGACGGTTTTTACAGAATCGGAGCCTTGATTCTTGATCTAAACGACACAAAGCATGTTATTGCCCGCAGTGCATATCCAATACTGGAGCCGGAAGCTGATTTTGAAAAGGAAGGTTTGGTAAACAACGTAGTTTTCTCATGCGGACACGTTGTAAAAAACGACGATGTTTATGTTTATTACGGCGGAGCAGATAAAGTAGTCTGCGGTGCAAAAATCAGTCTGTCAGAACTTATAGACTATGTTCTAAAAAGCAGAAAGAAAAAATATCTTGATATTAAATAATAAGAAGGTTATATTGCCTTTATTCTGTCGCGTTTTCTGACCATCGAAAGGTATTTGAGTACTCTCTGAAGATCTCGCTGCGAAGGCGGATTTATTATAGCCTCTTCCATCTCGTTTGCCAGCTTTCGTTTAAAACCCTCCACACTAGGGCGATCTTTTAAGATGTCGAAGAAACGACCGTATTCGTCTTTGGTGTCTGCACCCTGATTAAAAGTAACGGATGATCCATATTGATCGCTTAGAACCATTATGCCGTCGTAAGGAAAATGTTCGTCTCCTTCAGTATCTAAAGTCGGCTCAACATCTCTAATCTTTACAGAAGTCAATCGAAGCAAAAAAACCATCCTATCTAAAAAAACCACGCGCCAGCGGGATAGGAGTCTTCAAGTTAGCTTTCTCAATAATCTTAGGACTAATTGCTTTGACTTTCCTTTATAAAGCTTTTTTTGCCTCTAAGTTTGAAGTAAGATCCAAAGCAGCGCCAAGAACAACAAATACATTTACTACCAAATCAGGTTTAACAGTACCTTTAAATTTAGGAATACCGACAATAAGACCAACAAGCAAAAGTTTGATTTCAACGCCAACAAGAATTCCAACCCCTTATAGTAAGTTGGGTGGCAAAGCGCCGCCTACAATAATTGTCGCTAGAAAAACACCAACCTCAACCCCAATCTGAACAGCAAAAAGCGGAGATTTACCAACAAATGGCCAAAGTTGTACAACTAGCAAAGGTTGGAAGGGAATCTGCAAACCTTATTTTTTATGCATGAGTGATAGGTTGGCAGCTAATATAGCCTATGAAGAAGCGGCTTGTGGTGGCGTATTAGTTGGCTGCTGTGCAGCTAATCCAGATAAAGCTGTGTCTGTGGTTGGTCAATCATGTACCATGTCCGATGGTAAATCTGGGATATGTAAAATGTCTCAGGATTGTCCAGCCTTAGCTTTTCCAGGGTATTTTGACTATGACGAGAATAGGTGTGTCGGCGCATCCATTGGTTGTTGTTGGAAGGACCCAAATTATAATGAATCTGCTTCTTGTATATCACCTTCAGGAACAGTTGGAATGTGTAAAATTAAAACGGGTTGTGATATAAGAAAAGAAACTTGGTATTCAACAGATGAATGTGGCTCAGCTCAGGGATTTTATGGACTTGGGTGTTGTGTAAAAGAATAACTCTTGGTTACCTGGGAACTTCGTTATAAGATAATCCAATATGGGTGCTGATTTTTGGTTAGTGGTGCGTTGGTGGGGAGCGCTATTTGTCGTGGGGCTTGCGGCCTGGCCACTTACCCAGAAATTGTTTAAAGGTTGGAAAGACCAAGGTTATCTTTTCGCCAAAGCGGTAGGCATGGCTCTAGTGAGTTGGCTGGTTTATGTTTTGGGCACATTACATCTAATTCCCTTTACCCAATTTTCAATTATCATTTCCCTGGGTATAGTATTTACGGCTGGGATATTGATTAAGTTGCCCAAAAGTTCTAAATCAATTAGATGGGTAACTTTATTTACTGAAGAAATTTTCTTTTTCCTCTGTCTATTAACCTGGTCTTGGGTAAAATCCCATGAGCCAAGACTCCGGGGCCTGGAAAAATTCATGGACTACGGCTGATATTGATATCTAATCTTAGTGATTTTATTGCCGTTTATCTCAACTCGATATACTGCATCTTTAAGCCATGCAATAGAACTATCATTCCCTAAAAATATATCCTGAAACTCACTCAATGTTAAATTGGATGATGATAATTGCTGGTCATTCTTCCATCCTAAACCTGCATTTTTGAAATCAGAAAAGTCAATAACTACATTACCAGAAATTTCAAACGTTCTGAGTTGTGGATTGTCGTTGACAATAAGATATCCATTCGGATTACATGCGAGAACATTCGAATTCACCTCCGAGCCTGATCGGCAAGTTCCATCGGTTTGAGTCAGCCATTGGATATAATCAATTGTTAAATATTTGACATTATTTTTATCGTAAACTGATTTTATATAACCGATTTGATTTTCAGTATTTGTGTTAGTAGAAACAATTATTTCAAAGGTTGAGAGAATTTGATTGAATTGCTGAAGTTCGTTTTGATTAGGAGGGTTAGTAAAATTCGCTTGAATGTCAAAAACATTTCCTGAATTTTGGAAAACAACATTAACAAAATAATCTGAATTCCCTGCGCCTGTTAAAGTATCGCTTCTCATTGTCGATATTAACTTGGTCATTTGAAATGATTTCATTGAAGATGTAAGAAGTTGTGAGTAGGATTTAGTACTTACCTGAATAACAAAATTAGGCAAGGTTGTTAGCCCACTCGAATTCAATTGTATGAGAGATCTAAACGCAGGTTGGTTTGATTCATCTCTTGTGACAGACCAATTGCTTGGGTACTTAATTGAGTAATTGTATTTGTCATTTGTATAAGTTTTCCAGTTTGCTGTTTCATCTTGATTTGAAGTATTTGAAGCCTGCGGTATAGATGTGGGTTTCGGTAAGTTCGCTTCTGACGCAGAATTGTTAGTTAGCCATTGCTTCATTCCTAGAAAATATCCACCAGCACCAAAAACCACAAAACAAGCTAAAACTATTCCAACAATCAATAAGTAGTTGGTTTTTGGTTTCTCTGTCGAAACAACTGGTTGATTAACCGGATTATGTCCGATTTGCTGGGTATCTTGATCCCCAACATTGATTTGATTTTCCATATATATCTCCAAGAAAAAGTATAGCATAAATTCGGATTTCAAGTATCCACAGGTATTGTTTTTGTTTCCCAAAATTTGTATAGTGATAGTGGACTCAACTATTACCGATTGCTATTTTTAATGGCGTATTCGGACAACACGAGCAATCGGGTTGAGTCCACCGGATACGCCATTTGAGATTTATAAAAAGTTCTTTAAAATTTTTGCGTTTTTTCTTTTTAATCCCGATTTCATCGGGATTGTTCGAGCCGACAGTTTCGGAGGCGCGGCGGGTGGGGGCGCCGCGCCGGAGCAGCGAGCCGAGCGGAGCGAGGCGAGCTAACACATTGAAGTTCGACATTTTTTGTAAACGGCCAGCCAAATTGGACGCAAGGTGACCGTAAAGCCTCAAATATGTATCTTCTTATACTTTCCTCCCATCTTAGAGGAACTTTGTAAGTCACAAGAAGTTTCTTAACAGCTATACGAAAAGCATTTACCGGAGCGGTATTATTTAATTCTTTCCAGAGAGTATAAGCTTCTTTATGTCTTTTCTCCTTTTTTAATTTTGTAATTTCTTTTTGTCTTTCTAAGAATACCGTGTCAAAATACTCATCATCGCTTTGAAGAAAATTATCATGCCAGTTAAGGCTAGTTATGTCATGTTTCAAGCCCGCTGGGAGTATTCTAAATCTACTTCTTATTTCACCTACATCTTTCTGAAAATCAGGTCTGGCTATAATGAGTTTTGCTCTTTGTCTAGCTCTTAACGCCAATTTTCTAAAATATCCTTCCTTCATATATTGGTCTTAATATCTGATATGTAATATAATCATAAAAATTATAAATCCGAGTTCATAAAAATAATAATAAATCCTGAATTCTACATTCTACATTCTCTGCAAAGTTTCTATTCCTAATAGATTAAGACCGTTACCAATAACTATTCCAACTGAATTATTAATTGCTAATCTTATATTTTTCTTTTGATTATTTTCTGTATTAAGTATCGAATATTTAATGAATCTCCGAGGGCTAAAAGCCCTCGGTATCTTTGTTAATACTTTCGTTGCTTTTTAACATAGTCAGATATCACTTTGTCTGTTACTATTCCCACAGTTTTGACAAAGAATCCGTCCGCCCAAAAGGTCGCCCCCCAATATACTTCATCCAGTTGAGGAAACAATTCTCTTATCTTGTTACTTGTTCCTCCTTTAATGGCTTTCATGATCTCATTGGGGCTCCATTTGGGCTGGGCACCCAGATATAGATGTACGTGATCTAATCCTATCGCAAGCTCGTAGATTTCCCACTCGTGAATTTGTGCGGCAAACCTAATCATTCCTTCTATCTTCCTGGCTAACTGTCCATTCAACACTCGCTTGCGATATCTTGGTACCCAGACAAAGTGATATCTCAGGTCATACTTGGTTTGTGCCGTAGACTTTAAACCTTTCATGTTTAAAATCTACTACCTTGGTACGACCTTGTTAAAGAGTTTTGCAGCCGAGGGTTAATAACCCTCGGATAGCCGCTAATGCATTATATTCACATTTGTTGGTTAATTATTCTACTCATCTCTGATGATATTATTCCCATCAACCCAACATTTTGGTATTTCGGGATGCAAGAATATAATACAATTTCTGAATTCGGGTAATCCCGCTTAATTATTCCGATTTGTCTTTCTACTTGACTTGACGATAATTTATCAGCTTTATTTGCCACAATGATATGTCTTATGCGATATTCATTTAATGTTTTAATCATGTCCGCATCATATGGGGTAATTCCAACTTTTGCGTCGATGACAAGTAGTGCGAATCTATTTTTTATACCTGAATACATAACATACCACAACAGCATTTTCGCCAGTTTATCTCGCATCTCCCGAGAATGTTTTGCATACCCATATCCCGGAAAATCAACAAAATAAAAGGATTTATTTATAAGAAAGAAATCCATCCAGATAGTTTTGCCTGGAGATGAGCTTGATCGGGCAAGATTTTTTTTCATAGTCAAAGAATTAATTAGAGTTGATTTACCGACATTCGACCTGCCCAATAAAGCTACTTGAAAAAATCCATTATTCAAGACTTCATCTGTATCCGTAATGCCTTTGACAAAAACCGCAGATTTTATTTTCATTATTTTGAGTTAAATGTTTGTCCTATTCTATTAAATAGCACATCTATTCCATCACCAGATTTTGCGGAAATAAACAAAGGAGATATTTGGAAATATTGTTTTTCCAAATCCATCCGATAAGAAGAATCTAGTTTATCGGCTTTATTAAACACATAGATCCGCTTCTTATCCTCAAGTTTTAACTCGTTTAAGATCCCGTCTACCACGAGTAATTTATCGGCGAATTCAGAATCGGATACGTCTACCACTATTAAAAGTAAATCCGCATTTATTGACTCCATAAGAGTCGATTTAAAAGTTTCAATAAGGCTTGGCGGTAGATTCTTTATAAATCCTATTGTGTCTGAAACTACAATATCACGATGCTTACCAGCCATTTCAATTTTTCCCACAGCGCTGTCCAACGTGGCAAACAGGTTGTCCGAGACGTAATTCTCTTTTTTTGTCAACAGGTTAAAAAGTGTCGTTTTCCCAGAATTGGTGTATCCGACCAGGGAGACAGTTAAAAAACCGATATTTTTCCTTTTTTCAATTTGTTTTTTTCTTTCAACCAATAAACGTTCTAATTCTTCTGATATTCTTCTCATTTCATTCCGCCAATGGCGTTTCATTAACTCTGTGTTGGTCTCTCCGACACCCACGGTTCCTATTCCTCCACCCTGCCTGGATAATATATAGCCCATACCAAAGGTTCTGGGACCCATGTGGCGAAGCCTCGCAAGGTCTATTTGCAGTTTGGCCTCTTTTGTATGAGCGTGGAGAGCAAAAATATTGAGTATCAGGTCCATTCTGTCCCAGACTTTGATCTTTTGATTTGCTCGACAGAAGATTTTCTCCAGCGAATAAAGTTGTCCCGGACTGACAAGATCATTTATCACTACGATATCTATTTTTTCTTTTGCAATTGCATCAGCAACCTCTTCAGCCTTACCTGCTCCCAGAGATTTAGATCTATTTCTGTAATGTGATTTTTGAGCAGTAGCGGCGTATACGCGTCCCCCATATGTTTTTACAAGCAATTCCACTTCTTCCAAATTCTTCAGAATTGTCTCCGTGTTTGTACCCATTGGCTCCAGCTCTACAAGCATGAAACGAAGTTGTTGGTTAAGATCATACATTTATGTTCCTTATAGTGTACCACTTTAGAACAGAAGAAAAAATTGCATTATTGACTTACTGATGGATTACTGTTATGGTTGTTACAATGTCTTTTAAAAAGAGGGGAACTCCACCAAAGCCTCATTCATACCGTTTAAAAAAGAAAATGCACGGATGCATCAGGAAACTGATCAGAAGAAGAAAAGAGAAGTAGCATACTTATTGACTCTTTTTCCAGACGTAACACCTCTTTTACTGGTTTATTTGAATATCTGCCGTTAATAACAACACATCTTTTACTATTGATGCGAA
>Ga0194110_10010649_pt1 | contig 10207 bp, 13 predicted proteins | sample TA2Kig1200mmetaG_FD_146192 | JGI IMG/M metagenome (GOLD analysis project Ga0194110, IMG submission 146192) | Freshwater microbial communities from Lake Tanganyika, Tanzania - TA2015032 Kigoma Deep Cast 1200m | ecosystem: Environmental > Aquatic > Freshwater > Lake | place: Tanzania: Lake... | reverse complement strand
GGCGAGATGGTCCAGCGCCGCGTCGATGGCACGCGCCTGCGGCGCGAGGGGCTCGGGGAGGAATGCTCCCGGCGCCGGCAACGGCGCATCCACTTTCCCTTCCAGCAGGTCCGAGGGCAGCGACAGGTGCACAGGCCCGGGCCGCCCGCTGCGCGCCACGCGCATGGCGCGCGCAAGGTCCTCGCCCAGAGACGCGGCCGAGCGCACGGTCCAGGAAGCTTTCGCCACCGGCGCGGCCATCTCCGCCTGCGCCATCTCCTGGAAGGCGCCCTGGCCCAGTTCGGGGAGCGGCGCGTGTCCGGAGAGCAGCACCAGCGGGGATTCGGCGGCGAGCGCGGTGTAGAGCGCCGACACCGCGTTGGCGTGGCCGGGCCCCCCGGTCACCAGCGCGATGCCGGGCTCGCCGGTGAGGCGGCCCCAGGCGTCGGCCATGTGTACCGTGGCCGCCTCGTGGCGCACGTGCAGCAGGTCCAGGCCCGCATCCAGCGCAGCGTCGAACAGCGCCATGATGTGGTTGCCCGACAGCGTGAACACGCGCCGCACGCCCGCAAGGGCGAGCGCGCGCGCGACGAGGTCGGCGCCGCGCAAGGCCGTGCGCGCCTACTGGCCGATGCCGAGCAGGGCGACGAGCCTGGCGTAGAGCTCGTACTGCTCGCGCACGAACTTCCCGGTCTCTGCCGGCGAGCGGATCGCGGCGATGCCGCCGATCCTGGCGTTGCCCGCCTGCCAGGCCGGGTCCTTCGCCAGCCTGGCGAAGGTGTCCACCCAGCGCTCCAGCACTTCCTTCGGCATCCCCGGCGGCCCCATGAGCGCGGTCCAGCCGACGATCCGGTTCATGTCCGGGAAGCCGGCCTCGGTCGCGCTGGGCACGCCGGGCAGCTCGGCCAGCCGCTCGGGGGTGACGAACAGGCCGCGCAGCGCGCCCGATTTCACGTGCGGGATCACCGTGGGCGCGTTGTTGCAGGCGAAATGCACCTGCTGGCCCAGCACCGCGGTGGTCACCTCGCCGCCGCCCTTGTAGTGGATGCCCACCGCGTGGTCCTTGGTGAGGCCGGCCAGCGTCATCCAGTACTGCACCGACATGTTCTGGCTGGTGCCCACGCCGGAGGTGGAGAAGTTCAACTTGCCCGGGTGCGCGCGCGCCGTCTCGATCAGCTCGGCGGCGTTCCTCCACGGCGCATCGCTCTTGATGTAGCAGATGAACGGGTTCAACTCGATCAACGACAGCATGGTGAACTCGTTCCACTTGTAGGGCACCTTGGAATCGAGCGCCGGCGCGATGGCATGGGTGGCGATACGCGCCACCAGCAGGGTGTAGCCGTCCGGGGCGGCGGTGCGCACCGCCTGCGCGCCGATGGTGCCGGAGGCGCCGGTGCGGTTGACCGCGACAATGGGCTGGTTGTTGAGGTACTTCTGTGCGTGCGTCGCGACGTTGCGGCCCGAGAGGTCCGAATCGCCGCCGGCGGCGAAGGGGATGATGAAGGTGATCGGCTTGGATGGGTAGCCCTGGGCGAGCGCGCCGCCGCAGAAGGCAAGCCAAACCAGTGCCGCAATCGCGTGCTTCATTTCGTTTCTCCCGGTAACCTAGCGCTGATGCTCAAGCCTAGCATGCCCCCCGGACCGGTCTGCGGCCCCTCGGCCTGGACCGGCCCCGATCTGGCGAAACGCGAGGGCGACTGGCTCTACCGCCTGGGCGCGCGCGAGTTGGCCCAGATCGACGCCGCCATGCGCGCCTTCAAGTCCTCCGGCCGGCCGCTGGCGGACATCGACGCGCGCAGCTTCCCGCTGGGCGCCTTCGCCGATACCCTGCGCGGGCTGCTGCGCGAACTGCTCGAGGGCCGCGGCTTCTTCATGCTGCGCGGCCTGCCGGTGGACCGCTACAGCCGCGAGGAGCAGGCGATCGCGTACATGGGCATCGGCGCGCACCTCGGCCGCCCGCGCTCGCAGAACGCCAAGGGCCATCTGCTGGGGCATGTCAAGGACCTGGGCCTGGACATCGCCGATCCCAAGGTGCGCTACTACCAGACCAGCCGGCGCCTGGAGTACCACACCGATTCGGTGGATTCCTGGACATCGCCGATCCCAAGGTGCGCTACTACCAGACCAGCCGGCGCCTGGAGTACCACACCGATTCGGTGGATATCGTGGGGCTGCTGTGCCTGAGAACGGCCAAGGCGGGGGGCGAGAGCTTCCTCGCCAGCTCGATGACCGTGTTCAACGAAATCCGCGCGCGGCGCCCAGACCTGCTGCCGGCCCTGTTCCTGCCCTTTGCCACCGACCGGCGCGGCGAAGTGCCCGAGGGCATGAAGCCCTGGTTCGATGTCCCGGTGTACCACTGGTACGAGGGACGCCTCACCTGCATCTACGTGCGCCAGTACATCGAGTCGGCGCAACAGCTGTTCCCGCAAGCCGCGCGCCTCACGGCCGACCAGGCCGCGGCCATGGACCTCGTGGACGGGCTGGTGAACGACCCGGCGATCCACCTCTCGATGGCCTTCCTGCCCGGGGACATGCAGTTCCTGCACAACCACCAGATCCTGCATTCGCGCAACGACTTCGAGAACTGGCCCGAGCCGGAGCGCCACCGGCACCTGCTGCGCCTGTGGCTAGCCCCGCCCGGGGGCCGCCCGCTGCCCGAGGCGTTCGCGGCGCGCTACGGCAGCGTCGCGCCCGGGGACCGGGGCGGCATCGTGGTGAAGGGCACGCGCCTCACCGTGCCGCTCGAGGCGGTGTAGCTAGTCGCGCTGAAGGACGAGCGGCGCGGCCTGGCCGCCGCGGCGAATTTCGCCGGATATGCGCCCGCCGTCCACGCGGCCGCTGAATTCCAGCCCGGGCGCGGAGAAGCGCAGCCCCGCCCCCTCCAGCTTGGCCTCGCGCACCTCCAGCGGCCGGCCCCAGGCCTCACCTTCGATCTCGATCTGCTGGAAGTTCTGCCCAATGCGCAGGCGCCAGTCGCGCGCGCGCCAGTTCCCCCGCACCTTGGCGGGCACCACCCAGAGCATGAGGCGGCTCTCGTCGCCCTGGCCTTGGTGGCGCCTCGCCAGGCGCAGCGTCTCCATGTGGTCGGGCTTCCAGCCCACCATGGCGAAGGCGTGCGAAACGATGCGCGCGCCGGGCCGCAACTCATCGAGCAGCTTGGGCTGCAGGCGGTTGTTGATGGAAGGCAGCAGGTAGAGGGTCACCACCGTGGCCCCGGACAGATCCGCCTGCAGCACGTCGCGGTGCTCGAAGGCAACCCGGTCGGCGACGCCGGCGGCGCGCGCGTTCTCGCGCGACAGGGCCACCAGGCGCGAATCGATGTCCAGGCCCAGGCCGCGTGCACCGAACTTGCGCGCGGCGGCGATCACGATGCGGCCGTCGCCCGAACCCAGGTCCATCACGAAATCGGCCGGACCGGTGCCGGCCAGCGAGAGCATGCGCTCAACCACTTCCGGCGGCGTGGTGATGAACGGGGCCTGCTCGACCGGCCCCTGGGCGAGCGCGGCGCCGGAGGAGACGTACCCCGCCAGTGCAGCTGCAAGCCGAAATACGAGGAACGCCATCCGATGCATTGGGTTACCCGGCCTGATCGAGGAAGCGGGATATTACCGGCTCGAAACCGCCCCGGCCCTGTAAGGACTCCGGGAAAGAAAAACCCGGCCGCAGCCGGGTTTCACGGTCCTGCCAAGGACAGGATGCTTACTTCTTTTTGTCCATCTTGGCTTTGCCTTTCGCCTTGCCTTTCGCCTTGCCTTTCGCCTTGTCCTTGGACTTGCCTTTGCCCTCGGCCTTCGCCTTGCCCTTGGGGGCGGGGGCAGCGGCCTTGGCCGGCTCAGCCCTGGCGGGCGCGGGGGCAGCGGCCGGAGCGGGCGCAGCGGCAGGGGCGGCGGGCTTGGCCGGGGCCTGGGCGAACACGGCGGCGGCAAAACCGCTCGCCACCAGGGTCACGAACAGTTTTTGCTTCAGCATCTGGGTTTCTCCATGAGAGGAAGTGAGTCGAACATCGGTACGTTCCCAATAACGTGGCACCCACCCTCCGGTTGACCCCTTCCCGGGGGGCTATTCGGCGTCGGCCTGCGGCCCCAGCACCGCACGGCGGAACCGGGCCTTGAGCAGGCCTCCGTCCCGAGGCGGCAGAACCAGCGGAATCTTCTCGGCCAGCACCTTGATCTGCATGAGCACCGGCCCGGGCTGCCCCAGCAGCGCCTTGCGGGCGGCGGCGAACTCCGCCTCGGTCCAAACCACGGCCGAGGCGCCCAGACCGCAGGCGCGCGCCACCCCGGCAAGGTCCACGCCCGAGGCCGTGTGCGTGGCCTGCATCCCGGTCTCGCCGTAGCGCTCGTTGTCGATCACCGCGATGGCGAGGTTGCGCGGCCGCTGCACGCCGATGGTGGCGAGCGAACCCAGCCCCATCAGCATCTCGCCGTCGCCGGTGATCACCAGCACCCGGCGCGCGGGCTGCGCCAGCGCCAGGCCCAGGCCCACCATTGCCGCGGCGCCCATGGCGCCCCACAGCGGGAAACTGAGCGGGGAATCGCCCGCCGCGGAAACGTCCCAGGCGGTGGAGCCCAGGCCGGCGACCACCAGCAGCTCGCCGCGCTCCTGCAGCAGGGCGGCGACGATCTCCCTTCGTTTCAGGATCGCGCTCATCGGCCGGCCTGGTCCTGGAAGCTCTTGATGCCGATCACGCGCTGCGCGATCAGGACCGCCACCGCCGCGTAGCTGCCCCAGGCAAGGCGCGCGGCGGCCTCGGCCGTGGGCTGCACCTCTTGCGCGCTCGCGGCGTGCTGCACCACCACGCCCATGGCTTCGAGCGCGGGCCGAGTCGCCTGGCCCATCGGCACCTGCCAGGGGTTGAATTCGCCCTGCTCGCCGCGCATGGTCACCAGCATGAGCAGCGGAAAGCGGCATTCGCTGGTCATGCCCAGGGCGTTGATGCAGTTGCCCACGCCGCTGGATTGCATCAGCAGCACGCTGCGCTCACCGCCCAGCCAGGCGCCGGCGGCAAGACCGATGCCCTCCTGCTCGGTGCTGAGGGGCACCGCGCGCATCGCGGGGTCCGCCCGGCACAGCTCGATCAGGCGCTTGTGGCCCGCATCGGGCACGTAGCCCACCTGGCGCACCTTGGCCTGCCTGAGGACGCCAAACAGCTTCTGCGGCCAATCGTTCATCGTGCTCCCAGCCTAGGATTCGCCTACCGTCACCGCGACGGTCTGCACGGAATTGTTGCCAAAGCCGGTCGCGTCCCACACCGGCTCGAGCGGTTGCGTCTCGCCGATCGGCGAGCGGTGCGGCCCTGCCTGCGATTTCCCCGCCAATGGCCTGTCCTCCTGCGGCGATTCTATAATGCGTGCGACCCGCAACATGCCAAACCGCGCCCGAATCCACGATCGCTTGCGCAGCTGATGGAGCTCGCCGCGTTCCTCGCCGGGCGGCCGGCGGGCGATCTATGGGTGTTCGGCTACGGCTCCCTGATGTGGTCGCCCGGCTTCAGCCACAGCCGCAGCGCCATGGGGCGCGCGCACGGCTACCACCGCGCGCTGTGCATCCTGTCCAACCGCTACCGCGGCACCCCCCAGCGCCCGGGGCTGGTGGTTGGCCTGTGCCGCGGCGGGTCGTGCTGGGGGATGGCCTTTCGCATCGCAGCGGACAAGGTGGAGCGGGCGCTCGCCGTGCTGTGGCGGCGCGAGATGCGCAACAACGTGTACATTCCGACCATGGTCTGGGTTGCGATCGGCCGCCGTCGGCGCGTGCGCGCGCTCGCCTTCGTCGCCGACACCGCGCACCGGCAGTTCGTGCGCGAGCTGGACCTGCACGGGCGGGCGCGCCTGGTGGCCCAGGGCATCGGCCAGCGCGGCCGCTGCCTGGACTACATCCGCAACACGCTGGGGCACATGGCGGCGCTGGGCCTGCGCGACCCGCACCTGGAGCGTGTGCTGAGCGCCGCCAGCGCCCTTGCGATGCAAGCGCTGCACGAGAGGGCAGATCGATGAGCGCAAGCAGCCGCGACGCCCTGTGGCCCGCTCGCCTGCACCACCTGCGCCGCGACAGCGAGGAGCCGGCGGCTCTCGCCCGCTTCTACGGCAAGCTGCTGGGCGATGCGCTGGCACCGCTCCCCGGCGGGGATTGGCTGGTTTGCGGCCGCGGCCGGCGCCTGGTGGTGGGCAAGGGCGCCAAGGCCGCGGTTCCCTGGTACGCGCTGCAGGTGGCCGGCGCGGCGCAACTGGCCGGGTACCGCCGCGGCCTGCAAGCCCTCGGGCTCGCCTGCGAGCCCTCGCCCTCGCCGCTGTTTGGCGAGGAAGCCTTCGCGATCACCGACCCGGATGGCCGGCGCGTGGTGTTCGGGCTGCCGCGCGCGCCCGAGGCCGCGGGCGGCAAGCCCGGGCCAAGCGCGAGGCTGCAGCACTTTGTCTGCGCCAGCACGCAGCCCGAGGCGATGCTCGCCTTCTACCGCGACCGCCTGGGGCTGGTGGAGTCCGACCGCGTGCTGGAAGGCGAACAGCTCAGCGCCTTTTTCCTGCGCTCGGACCCCGAGCACCACAGCTTTGCCGCCTTCCGCGCCCCCGCGTCGCGCCCGGACCACCACTGCTACGAAACCAGCTCCTGGAACGACATCCGGGACTGGGCAGATCGCCTGGGCGGGCTGCGCATCCCGTTGTGGTGGGGACCGGGACGGCACGGCCCGGGCAACAACCTGTTCTTCATGATCGAGGATCCCGAGGGCCACAAGGTGGAGTTCTCCGCCGAGCTGGAGCGGATGCCCAAGGACCTGGCGCACCGCACCTGGCCCCACGAGCCGCACACCCTCAACCTGTGGGGCTCGGCCTGGATGCGCTCGTGAGGGCCGCCCGCGCGAGCCCTAAAAGGGCGCAAAAAACACCGATGCGCCACGTTTTCCGGTGAGCTTTGACTTCGACACGCCGATCGAGCGGCGCGGCTCTTGGAGCATGCGCTGGGAGCGCTATGGGCCGGAGGTGATCCCGCTGTGGGTGGCCGATACCGACTTTCGCGCGCCTCCGGCGGTGCTGGAGGCGATGCGCGAGCGCATCGAACACGGCGTCTTCGGCTACAGCGCCCAGCCGGCGGCGCTGCGCGAAGCGATCGCGGCGCGGATGCAGCGCCTCTACGGCTGGCGCGTGGAGCCGGACTGGATCGCGTTCCTGCCCGGGGTGGTGCCCGGGCTGCACCTTGCGGCCCGCCACCTGATGAGGGCGGACCAGCACGCGCTGCTGCCGGTGCCGCTGTACCACCATTTCAGGCAGGCGCTGGAGCGCTCGCCTCGCGCGTTCACCGAGGTGCCGCTGGTCCTTGCGGACGGGCGCTGGGTCTTCGACGAGGCCGCGCTCGCCGCCAGCGTGCGCCGCGAGACCCGGCTGCTCTTCCTGTGCAACCCGCAGAATCCGGGCGGCACCATTTTCACCCGGGCGGAGCTGGAGCGCCTGGCTGCGTTCGCGGCGCAGCACGACCTCGTCATCTGCTCGGACGAGATCCACTGCGAGCTGCTGCTGGACCGGGGCAAGCCCCATGTGCCGATCGCGAGCCTCGCGCCCGAGGTCTCCAGGCGCACGGTCACGCTGGCCTCGCCCAGCAAGGCGTTCAACTTCCCGGGCGCCGGATGCGCCTGGGCGGTGATCGAGGATGCGGCGCTGCGGCGCGCCTTCATGGCCGATGACCACGCCACGGTGCATGGCCCGTCGCTGTTTGGCTATGCGGCCACGCTGGGCGCCTACCGCGATGGCGCCCAGTGGCTGGCGGCGCAACTGGCCTACCTGGCCGGCAACCGCGACCTGGTCGAGCGCTTCGTGGCCGCGACCCCGGGCCTTGCCATGGCGCATGTGGAGGCGACCTACCTGGCCTGGATCGACTGCTCCGGCCTGGCCGCGCCCGACCCGCACAAGCTGTTTCTCGATGCGGGGGTGGCGCTTTCCCCGGGCGCGCAGTTCGGCGCGCCACGCTTCGTGCGGCTGAACTTCGGCACGCAGCGGCTACGGCTCGCACAGGCCTTGCAGAGGATGGCAAAAGTGGCCTGTCCCTGAAAACCAAAGCGCCGGCGCCGGCGCCGGGTCTGCCGCCCGGCGCCGGCGCCGGAACCGCTCCTTCGCCTTACTTCTTGGCTTTCAGCTCGTCTTTTTCAAGCGAATCCTTCTCCTCCTCGCCCTGCTCCTCGGTCGGCTTCGCCGGGTCCTCCTCCAGCCGGTTCATGCTGTCGTCCACCTGCTCGGTCTTGGTGGCGCGCGACTCGGCCTGAAGCTGGGTCGGGAACCAGGTGGCAATGGCCGGGAAGGCCACCAGGATGGCGATCGCGATCACCTGCAGGATCATGAACTCGAACATGCCCTTGTAGATCGTCGCCAGCGACCATTCCTTGACCACCTGGCGCAGGTAATAGGCCGACATCGCCACCGGCGGTGAGAGGAACGCGGTCTGCAGCGTCACCGCCACCAGGGCGCCGAACCAGACCATCACCATGTCGGTCGGGATGCCGAGCGAGGTCCCGAGCTCCACCTTCAGCGCCTCCATCACCGGGTAGAAGATGGGCAGGAACACCAGAATGATGGCCGGCCACTCGAACGGCCAGCCCAGCAGGAAGACCAGCAACAGCACCATGACCAGCATCAGCACCGGCGAGAACTGCAGCGCCAGCATCGTGTCGGTCATCCAGTTCGCCGTACCCATGCGCGCGAACACCGCGCCGAAGATGTTCGAGGTCGCCGCCAGCAGCAGCACCATGGCCGAGGTCGCGGTGGTGGACAGCACCGCGCGCTTCAGGCCCGCGTAGGTGAGCTTGCGGTAGGCCGCGGCGAGCAGCAGGGCGCCCAGGGACCCCACGCCGGCGGCTTCGGTGGGGGTGGCGATGCCCGCCAGGATGGAGCCCAGCGCCGCGGCGATCAGGCCCACCAGGGGCACCACGCCCAGGGTCACCTCCCTGATGATGATGGGCAGGCTGCTGACGCGTTCCTCCTTGGGCACCGGAGGGCCCAGTTTCGGGTTGAGGAACGAGCGCCCCAGCAGGTAGGCGAGGTACAGGGCCGCCAGCATGAAGCCCGGGCCGAAGGCCGCGGCGTAGAGGTCGGCAACCGACACGCCCAGCACCGGCCCCATGACGATCAGCATCACCGAGGGCGGGATCAGGATGCCGAGGGTACCGCCGGCGGTGATGGCGCCGGCGGCCAGGCGCCCGTCGTAGCCGGTCTTGATCATGATCGGCGCGGCCATGATGCCCAGCACCGTGACCGCGGCACCGACGATGCCGGTGGCCATGGCGAAGATGGTGGCGGTGAGGATCACCACCGCGAACAGCGACCCCCGGATCGGCGCCAGCAGCAGCCGCAGGGCGATGAACAGGCGCTCCATCAGCCCGGCCTGCTCGGTGATGAAGCCCATGAAGATGAACAGCGGCACCGCGGCGAGCAGCGACTCCTTCATCATGCCGATGGTCTGGAAGTAGGCCAGGCTGAACACCACCTCGCCCAGCCCGAAATAGCCGAAGGTGAGCGCGAGAAACAGCAGGGTGAAGGAGATCGGGAAGCCGATGAAGATCGCGCCGATCATCACCACCAGCATGGCCAGGCCCAGGGCGGCGATCGCGGTCACTTACTAGACCTCGACTTTTTCTTTGTGCTCGAGCTCGATGCCGGTGCGCGCGGCATACACGCTCTTGATCGTCTCCGAGACCCCCTGGACGAGCAGCAGCAGGCAGGTGAGCGGGATCACCATCTTGAACGGCCACAGGACCGGCCGCCAGGGCGTTTGCTCCGAGAGCTCGCCGATCCGGTACGCATACAGGCCCTCGGCGCCAGTCACGATAAGAAAGATGAAGATGGACGGGAAGAAGAACACGATGTAGGCCACCGAGTCGATCATGCCCTTGGTGCGGATCGACCACTTTTCGAAGAAGAAGTCGGTGCGGATGTGCGCGCCTTTGTGCAGCGCGTAGGCCGAGCCGAGCATGAAGATGGTGCCGTAGAGCATGTAGGTCAGCTCGAAGGACCACTCGGTCGGCGCATCGAACAGGTAGCGCGCGAAGGCCTCGTGGCAGACCACGTAGACCAGGGGCAGATTGAGCCAGGCCACCCAGGTGCCGGTGGTGTCGGTGAACTTGTCGATGCCCCGGACCAGGCGGATCTGGGCGGGCAGGTTTTGTTGCACTCGGGCAGCCTCGTTCAAGAAAAAAAAAGGGGGGGCAAGGCCCCCCCCTATTTTGAGCTCTCGCTATTTCTTCGCTGCC
>Ga0194110_10010632_pt1 | contig 10217 bp, 7 predicted proteins | sample TA2Kig1200mmetaG_FD_146192 | JGI IMG/M metagenome (GOLD analysis project Ga0194110, IMG submission 146192) | Freshwater microbial communities from Lake Tanganyika, Tanzania - TA2015032 Kigoma Deep Cast 1200m | ecosystem: Environmental > Aquatic > Freshwater > Lake | place: Tanzania: Lake... | reverse complement strand
AAGAGGGCCTTCCGGATAGCGGTTTCCACCCCTACCCACCCCGCCACCGATCCCGCGAATCAAGGCCAGGGCCAAGCCAGCGTCAGGTGGAGGTTCCATCAGCAGCGCTTTCAACATGGGGCCGAGCTCATTCCGGGGTAATTGCTCAAGCATCGTAACAACCGCCTTGTCGTGGGCGGCTGGGCTTTTGACCAGCGAGTTGACCCAATCGACCATGACGCCACGGTCGCGATTGTTGTCGACGAGCCCGAAGGTGATCGCCTCCACGACCCTATCGAGTTCCACGGCGTCCGTGAGGCTGCGCGCCCATTGCGTCGCCTGCTGGACATCCAACTTGGCCCAGTGTCCGGCGAGTTCGTAGAGACTGTTGAACTCCATCGCCAATTCGATGGCCTTGGCCGGATCGCTGGCCACTGCTCCCGCCGCGAATTTCGCCATCAGCGCGGAATACATCGTCTTCCCATCCTCCCACCCGGCATCGACTTTTTGGCCGTCCCACTTCTTCAGGTTCTGGAGCAGGACCAGCCCCTGCTGCATGTCCTTTGCGCCAAGTTGAAAGGCAATCCCTTTGGTCAATCCCAAGAAGCGCCAACATTCCTCCGGGGAAAGGTTTTCGATCGCCCACCTGCTGGCGGCCAACGGGTTCTTCATGCCCCAGTCCTGCAAACTCTGGAGCCAACGCAATCTTTCTTCTCCGTCGCTAGGTCTAGGGGCGCCGGGGGGCTCAAGCGGAGCAGGGTTAGTCCTTCTCGCTGACCGTGACCCTGATGGCGATGGACTGTCGTCCGCCTGTCTTCCCGCACCCGCCGGTTTGGCAGTCGTTTCCGGAGTGGCCCTAGCAGCGTCAGGTGGCGCCATAAGCCGCAGCGTGACTGCAACAATGCACACGAAACATACGGCTGCACGCAGCAGCCAGACGGCCGGTCGGATTCGGCGGTTTTCGCTCATCTCGTGTTGCCAGATAACATGGGGTTGTCAGGCGGGTTGGAACCCTCCAACCTGACAACCGTTATGAAACATCATAAAACCACTAGTGTCGGATCCCACGAGTCGGTCAAGCTCGGAATCGACGCCCAAGAGCTCTGCCAGCGGCTCGACCAGCAAGGGCAAGAAAAGGAATGACAAAAAGGAGAGAAGAGCGTTATCATTGCTCTCAAGCCTCAATCTGCATTGCGAAGCGATGAAGCGGCCCGGCTCAGAAATCTGTGAACACCAACTGATCGAGGCTTTTCATGAATTCCAACCTGCTCCGCCGCTCGCCACGCCAATTGAAACCGGCCCACGCCTTCACGCTTATCGAACTGCTCGTCGTCATCGCGATCATCGCGATTTTGGCCGGGATGCTCTTGCCCGCACTTGGCCGGGCGAAGGAGAAAAGCCGAACCATCCGTTGCAACAGCAATCTTCACCAACTGGCTCTGGGATTTGCCATGTACGCGGACGATCACCAGGATTTGTATCCCGCCTATGAAGAATGGGCCACGCTGGGCGGCACGACCGGCATCATGACTCTGGCCGGGGGCCGCGTTCCTGCCTCAAGAAGGCCCTTGAACGCCTATGTGCCGGGAGCGGAAGCCTGGCGTTGTCCTTCGGACAAAGGCGACTCACTTTGGAAAACAATGTTCACTTCCGAGTTCCGGAGCGCCTTCCCGACGGGACGCCAGAGCAGTTGCTTCGAGGCGTATGGCAACAGTTACCTGACCGTGTGGGCCGTGGAGACGCTCCGCATTCAGCACGTCACGTCTGATTCCCGGGCCGCCAAGGGCACCCCTCAGGCGACCTCGATGAAAGCGAGCGAGATCGCCAAAAGCCCCTCGAACAAACTCGTCTCGGGTGATTGGCCGTGGTGGGCGGATCGCGACAAGAAGGACTTGTTCAGCCAATGGCACAACGTGAAAGGCCAGTACCGTTTCAACGTGTTGTTCGGCGACGGGCACACGGAGTTTTTCGAGTTTCCCCAGGAAGCCTACAAGTGGAACTACACGGGCCCGAAGCCCGATCCGAATTTCAAATGGTGGTAGGCCGGCCCTGGCCTGAATGCTTGCCCGTTACCTCCTGGAGGATGTTGACCATTCGTCGATTGGTCTCGGCATCTTTCACCGCCACGCGAACGGAGTCCGGGCCCATTCCCATCAGCCCGGCGTTACGCAGAAACAGGCCCTGTTCGCGGCACCGTTCAATGAGCGCTTCTGCATCGAGAGACTTTTCAGGCAGATGGCAAAGAAGGAAATTGGCGACACCCGGGCGAACCTCCCAATCGAGAGATCGCAGTTCGCGAGCCAGGCTTTCCTGCAGCGCGTGGGTCTCCTGATACCGGGTAGCGTAATAGTCGGGATCTTCCGACGCCCGAACTGCGGCAACCTGCGCCGGCAGGCTGACCACCCAGGGTGGCGTGATGGCGCGCAGAGTTTCGAGTTGATGCGGCCCCGCGCAAAGATAAGCCACGCGCGCACCGCTCAGCGCATAGACCTTCGACATCGATTTGCACACGAGCGTGTTCTCCGAGCGCGCCGCGAAACGTTCGAGCGATTCCGGCGTGAGCCAATGCCGAAGTGCCCGGAAGATGAGGTCGGACGAGCCAGCGCCGGGCAAAATGTTGCCGGGAGCCACTCCGCGTGCGCGAGCAATGGTTTCGATCAAGCCTTCGCACGCGGTCGGCGGCGACGTGCGCAACAGCCAGGGAAGGTGATCCTGCAACGAGGCGAGCACGCCCGGCGCGGGCGGAAACCAGGCGTCGAGCACATCCGCGTTGATCACGGTTTTGTTTCGCTCCAACGCGTCAAATTTCGCGCCGATGGCGTTGAAAAATGCGCCGCCGTGGAAACAGGGATCAGGCTTTTGAAACGGGAATGGCAAGCGCCAGTCGGTTTTCTCTTCGAGGCGTCCGATCAAACCGGAGAGCGCGGCGATCTTCTCGCGCACTTCCCTGGTGGAAGCAAGCAGCAGGTCGTAGATCACCGCGCCGCTCTGTGCCGAAAGACCGATGGGTGTCAATCCCACTCGCAAATAAAGCCCCAAGATTTCCCGGCGGCCGATTGCGACGATCCGGGTTCCCCCATGCGCTTCCACCCAGCGCAACGCTCCGTACATCAGCAATGCGGCCAGTTCGCGGCCACGATGGGCTTTGAGGACGGTGAGCAAGCGTATTTCGTAAAGCTGACCATCGAAAGCGCAAGGGATCTGGTCGCGCGAAAAGTATTTGTCGATGGAGTAGGTCGGGCTTCCAGGCGGCGTCACGCTGATGAAGCCTGCCACCTCCCTTTCAATGGTCGCCACGAGGTAACTGTTCCAATCATCGAGCGCGTCCTTGAGCTGGCCGTTTGGGTTGATCCGATGCTGTCCAAGCTCGGCTGCATAGACCAGATGACGGATTCGATAAATCATCTGGCGTTCCTTGTCCGATGCCAGGGTCAGGGTGATCGGCGATGGGGAACGGTGGCAAGTGACGCTGGGGTCGCTGAGGCAGTTCGAGGAATGTGGTTTCATGCGCCCGACGATACACGGCAGTCTCTCGAATTTGGAAATTGATAATCTCCCGCACTACCATTGAGAAATTTGATGACAATGACTTCGCTGTCTTCGTCACTCTCCCGTCGAAGCCCCGTGTCCTTGCGGCCAGCCGGTCCTCTATTTGTTCGGCAGATGGTATCCTTCTTTGTTCAACCGGATTCGATAGAGGCTCTTTCCGGCCGTGATGTAAAGCGTCTTGATCTCCGCGCCGCGGCCGAAGCCGACATTGGTGGGCACTTCGGTTTTGATGTAAGCGAGTTCCTTGCCTTCGGGTGAATAGACGCAAATCCCCGGCCGATTTTCCGCCCGGACCGCCACGTAAAGATTTCCTTCCTTGTCGCAAAGCAATCCATCCGGGCCGTCGTAAGGCGCGTAATGGACCAGGACACGCCGGAATTTGGCGGATCCGTCCGGCGCCAAGTCGTAAGCCATCAGCGTCATATGGCCTTTGCGCAACGGCGTGGACACCTTGTCCGCTTGCGCCGCGCCGCCTTTGTTCAGGCGCTCAAATCCGGTGGCGCCATTGTCGTTGCTCACGACGTAGAGCGTCTTTTGATCGGGCGACACGCACACGCCGTTCGGCTTCCCGGCGTCGGTGATGATGCGATGAATGGACCCATCCAGATCGATTCGATACACGGCCATCACGGGTTGATCGATCGTTTCGTAGCCGAGATAACGCGGGTCGCTAAAATAAATCCGGCCTTTCTCGTCGATCGTGACATCGTTCGGCGCGTTGAAAGGCCGGCCTTCGAACAGCCCGGCGATAATGTAACTCATGCCAGTCTTCATGTCGGTGCGCGTGACTCGGCGGCCGCCGTAATCCGCGCCTTCGCAGACGAGCATGTTCCCGCCTGCATCGAACTTGATCCCGTTCGACATGCCGCTGGGTGAGCGGAAGATCGTCGTCTTCCCGGTGCGCGGATCGAACCGCCAGATGTGGCCGGCGTGAATGGCGCCCTTTTCGTCGCGAGCCACGTGGGAAAAAGTGATGTCGCTGAAATAGACCAGTCCGTCCGGCGCCACGGCCACGCCTTCCGTGAGGACGATGCCATCAAACAGTTTCTCTATCTGCGCTCCCTGCGGGACGATGGACTCGGCCGCAATGAGCGGCAGTGACAGCGCGAGCGAACAAAGCAACGCTAGACTGTGCGATGGTTGGGATGAAGAGGCGGTGGGTGTTTTCATGGAACAATTGGATTGGAATCGTCGGAAGACTGCTTCAAAACGTCCAAAAGCGCAAAAGGAATCAGTCCCGCCCGTCACTCCGTGTCAGCCTTCAGTTAACCACGGTGGGGCGAGGCTCCCGCCAAGCCTTTCGTCTATGGACATTGGCTTGCGAGGCCGAATCGCTCCACTGAGGCCTCCGTGTATGATCCTGTTGCAATCTCCGCTTCCCTCTGCCAAATCCTTTCGATGCAACCGATGATCAACAGGCGCACGGCGACAAAGGTCAAAGATGGTGGCGTTCAGCGAAAGAATCGGCACATGCCGACTCCGTGGCTGGGGCACGTTGTGGACCGAGAATCGCCAGGACGGGACTTCCGTCACGTGGTGAGCAAGCGCGATTTACAGGACTTCATCGACCTTATTCCGGATTGGGCCCAGTTGGCGGAAAAGTTGGAGCGGATCGTTCTGGCCCGCCCCAGCAGCGCGGATGGCAGTTACAAGTTCTATCATCGCGAGGGCACGGGTGCGATTTTCCTGCACGCCTGGCACAAGGATCTTTGGGTCGAGCGGAGATCCAACTAAAGCAGACTGAGACTCGCAGCCCAGCCTTTCCCAGCCTTAAACACACTTTCAACCGGGAGCGGAAGCCGATAGGTTTACCGCGACAACGCCTTGAAAATCGCCATCGTTACTGGAGCCGGGTCCGGCATTGGGCGGAGCGCATCCCTCGCGCTTTTGCAGGAAGGTTATTCTGTCGTCCTGGCAGGCCGCCGCGCCGAACCGTTGCAGGACACCGTCAAACTCGCCGGGACGGCCGGCGCGCGCGCGCTGGCAGTTCCCACCGACGTCACGCAACCCACGAGTGTCCAGGCTTTGTTTGCCCGGACAAAGGAGGCGTTTGGCCGGCTGGATTTGCTGTTCAACAACGCGGGCATCGGCGCGCCTTCAGTTGCCTTGGAGGACCTGTCTTTCGAGCAGTGGCAAGGCGTTGTGGCGGTCAACCTGACTGGCGCTTTCCTCTGCACGCAGGAGGCGTTCAAGATGATGAAGAACCAGCAGCCTCGCGGCGGGCGGATTATCAACAACGGCTCCATTTCCGCCCACTCGCCGCGTCCGAACTCCGCGCCTTACACCGCCACGAAACACGCGATCACCGGTCTCACCAAATCCACGGCCCTGGACGGCCGCAAGTTCGATATTGCCTGCGGCCAGATCGACATCGGCAACGCCGCGACCGAGATGACCGACCGCATGAAACGCGGCGTGCGGCAGGCGGACGGCTCGATTAAAGCCGAGCCGACGATGGACGTGGATCATGCCGCGCGAGCCGTGGTGTACATGGCGAGCCTTCCTCTGGACGCCAACGTCCCGTTCCTGACCGTCATGGCCACGCAGATGCCGTACATGGGCAGAGGATAATGTGAATTGTCGGTCGAAGAAGACTGGGCTATCGTCACTCAATCATGTTAATCGCGCCGAGCCAACCGGATGAACTGCCGATCACCAGCGTAAAGGCGTCAAAACCGGCTGGGAGAATCTGGAACGGTTGCAGTACCCTGCCAACCGGTCTCCATTCGGCGACAGGTTGCCGCCGAAGACGGGCTGGTAGCCCGTTCCACCCATCTCGGCCTTCACAACTCGATCTTCATCCGCGCCCATCCGCGCTATCCGCGGTTATCAGACCGAGATGGTTCCTAACGGTCGCTTCAGTACTGCTCTGGGTGACGCGTGCCGCGGTCGGATATGCGGCCGAAAGTCCAACGCTCTCCTGGGAAGAAACCCTGGCGCAGCGCAGAAACTGGTGGAGCTTGCAGCCGGTCAAACGGATCTCCGTCCCGGAAGTTCGCAACGCCTCTTGGTCCCACCATCCGATCGATCGGTTTATTCTCTCCAAACTGGAATTGGCCAAACTGGCCCCGGCTGAGGAGGCCGGCAAGCCCACACTGATTCGGCGGCTCGCGCTCGTTCTCACGGGACTTCCGCCCACTCCGGAGGAAACGCGGGCGTTTCTGAAGAACCAATCGCCAAGCGCGTATGAAGAGTTGGTGGACCGGCTCCTGGCCTCGCCGCACTTTGGCGAACGCTGGGCGAGGCATTGGCTGGACGTCGTCCGGTTTTCCGAAACCCACGGCAACGAGTGGAACTATGAAGTTCACCATGCCTGGCGGTACCGCGACTACGTCATCCGCGCGTTCAACCAGGACTTGCCTTACGACCAATTCGTTCGCGAGCACATCGCGGGTGATCTGCTCCCGAATCCCCGGTGGAATCGGGAGGAACGATTCAACGAGTCGGTCATCGGGACGGCGTTCTATCGCTTTGGCGAAGTCAATCATGACGATTGCATCGGGCTGCGTCAGATCGGGTATGATCTCGCAGATAATCAGATCGATACGCTCACGAAGGCATTTCAGGCCACCACCGTGGCGTGCGCCCGCTGCCACGACCACAAGATCGATGCGGTTTCGATGAAGGATTACCACGCGTTGCTGGGAATCCTCCGAAGCTCCAGGCAGGTCAGCCACACGATCGATGCGCCGGACGCCAACGCCGCAACGATCCAGAAACTGACGGAACTGAAGCCCGCCATTCGCGGAGAAATCGCGAAGCTATGGTTGCAAGACGCAGAGGATGTCCACTTGTATTTGCTGCTGGCGCAGCCCAGCGTCCCGTCTCACAGACAAACGAAAGCTAATGGATCGTCCGCAGCGCTCCCCCTCACCCCGTCCCTCCCCCCCTCCGAGGGGGAGAGGGTGTCCGCAGGACGGGAGAGGGAGCGAGGAGTCGCCGCGCAGGAAAATTCGTCGAATCGTCGTCAAACCTCTGACACCGACAGCGTTCTCCCTCTCCCCCAGGGAGAGGGCCGGGGTAAAGGGGAACACGGCGTCAGAAACCAGGACAGCGCCGCAAATAATCGAGCGGTAAATCTCGATCCATCGCGTCTGCAGAATTGGCTCAAGGCGCTAACCAACAACACGGCCGCGCTCGAAGAGCCGCTGTCACTCTGGCGGGCACTGCATCCCACGAATCAGAATGATGGAAAGTCATTCCGCGACCTCTGGAAGGACGTCGCAGCCAAATTCGCGCGCGAAGAAAAGGAGCGCGCCGACTTCAATCGGACGAACTTCCTCGAATACGCGGATTTCAGGTCTGGCAGTTTCAGTGCGTGGCGCGTCGGTGGACAAGGTCTTCCCAGTGGCCACGCCCGCTCCGGTGGTTTCACTTTGCACAGCGACGTCGACGCGGCCATCGAAATGGTGCTGCCCTCCGGAGTTTACACGCACCTCGTTTCCCAAAAGCTGAACGGCACGTTGCGCTCGCCGCTGTTTACCAACGGGGTCGCCAGGATTAGTTTTCAAGTCATGGGCCGCCGAAGCAGCGCCGTGCGGCTCGTTTCCAACAACTGCCAGCTCAACTACCAGAACTACCGGGCGCTCACCAACACCGCGTTTCAATGGGTCACGTTTTCACCCCCGCCCGACGCAGAGAGCGTGCGCGTCTATGCCGAGGTGATGACGATGTTCGATAATCCAAAATTTCCAGACCAACTCAGCGCGCTGGGCGGCGACAAAGCCAATTACAAACTGCCTTGGGAGAAGGCCGCGGAGGACCCTCGCTCCTGGTTTGGAATCACGCGCGTGGTGATTCATTCCACGGATGCCCCGCCCAAACCGGAGCTCACGCATTTGACGAGCCTTTGGTCTGAGCCGGAACCAGCGAGTGTGGACGCGGTCGCGAATCGCTACCGGCAACGCATCTTCGAAGCGGTCGATCGCTGGCGAAACGACGTGGCCACGGCTGACGACGCGGCGTGGCTCGATTTCCTGGTGAAAAACGGCCTGGTCCGCAATCGGCCGGACGAGTCGCCACGCCTCCAAGAGTTGATGGCCGAGTATCGAAGGCTGGAACACGCGCTGCCGGTGCCTCGCGTCGCGCCGGGAGTGGCGGACTTTGGCCCGGGCTTCGATCAACCCATGTTGGTACGCGGCGACTGCACCAAGCCGGCTGATCCAGTTCCTCGCGGGTACCTGAAAGTGATCGAGAGCCATTTTGCCACCCTACAAGGGCCCACCCTATCATCTCCCCACGAATCTGATTCGGATTACACGGATCACACGGACAAGAGCGCTTCTCGATCCGCGAAATCCGTGAAATCCGCGGTCAAGAAATTGCCGGTGGGCCACCCCAGACGCAAAGACGAATCGAGTGATTTCCATGCCGAAGGCAGCGGTCGCCTGCAATTGGCCGGACGGATCGCCAGCTCGAACAATCCCCTGACCGCCCGCGTGATGGTGAACCGCGTCTGGAAACATTTGTTCGGCGAAGGATTGGTGCGCACGGTGGATGACTTCGGACAACTCGGCGACCAACCGTCGCACCCGGAACTGCTGGACTATCTGGCCGGCCAATTCGCGCGCGAGGATTGGTCCGTCAAACGCCTGATTCGATCCATTGTTCTGGCGCGCACGTTTCAGTTCTCCGCGCGGCCGGCGCCGGCCGCGCGGGAGATCGATCCGCAGAATCGTTTGCTCCAGCATTATCCGGCGCGCCGGATGGAGGCCGAGGTTATTCGCGACTGCATTCTGTCCGTTTCAGGACGCTTGAACCTCTCGATGCACGGTCTGAGCGTCCAGCCGTATCGCGAAAAGGAGAACGCCGACCGCCGGCTTTTTGCCGGCCCGCTGGATGGGCTGGGCCGCCGCAGCGTCTATGTCAAAGTCAACTTGATGGAGACGCCCAAGTTTCTGAGCGCGTTCAACATTGCGGGCGGGAAGGTTTGCCAGGGCCGCCGCGACACGGCGAATGTGCCGGCGCAGTCGTTGGCGTTGTTGAACGATCCGTTCGTGCTGCAGCAGGCAGAGCGATGGTCGCGCCAGCTCATCGCTCACACCGAGGATTCGCTGGAATCTCGAATCAACCACCTGTTCGAGTCAGCTTTGGGACGCCCGGCGGCCGTTTCCGAGAAGCAGCGTTTCATCGAAGCCGCCGAGCATCTGGCCGAGTTGCGAAGTCTGCGGAAGGAAGCGCTTTTGAGCAGCCAGGAGATCTGGGAGGACCTCGCTCACGCCGTCTTCAACTTGAAGGAGTTTATCTTCATTCCGTAGCCGGCGACGACCGTGCGGCCCCCTTCAATCACGCTGGAGCATCAGGCGGCGCAAGCAACCGTTCAACCCACCCACGAAGGCTTTGGATACTCATCTTGAGCGGCCTTGGAAGCAATATTTGCTAAAGCGTGCCCACATCGCTATCCGCACGAGCCTCGCCGCGCGCGTCATGCAATCGTGCGGCCGCCGATAGGATCCGTGGGGAGGCACCCCCTCCCTCGCCAGATTTAAGGGTACGTACTGGTTATCAGAAGGTCGTGGGGTTCATCCAAAAGGACGCTGAAATCCGACGTGATTTTCTTGGCTAACTCCGCGATGCGTTACTTGAGACGGTCTCTGCGATTCCACTCCGACCTGAGAATCTCGTTCCTGTCTCCGTTCGCTCCAAAGGTCCGAGAGAACGATATGCCGAAGAAGCCGATTCCGGCGACC
>Ga0194110_10010625_pt1 | contig 10221 bp, 8 predicted proteins | sample TA2Kig1200mmetaG_FD_146192 | JGI IMG/M metagenome (GOLD analysis project Ga0194110, IMG submission 146192) | Freshwater microbial communities from Lake Tanganyika, Tanzania - TA2015032 Kigoma Deep Cast 1200m | ecosystem: Environmental > Aquatic > Freshwater > Lake | place: Tanzania: Lake... | reverse complement strand
CTTGCCGGCTTACCTGCCGCGGGCTCCGGGCGCGGCCCAAAGCTGGTTGGAAAACCAGCTCGCAAACCTGGAGGTTCGCCCCACGGAACCGCCAGCAGGGCTTTGGTTGCGGCTATGCCGCGCTGTGCTTACCCCTTGCTCCCCGCTGCTAGAATCAGTAGTAGCTACCTTCGCGGGCGCGTAGCTCAGGTGGATAGAGCATCGGCCTTCTAAGCCGAGGGTCGTGGGTTCGAGTCCCGCCGCGCCTGCCAGCCCTCCGCTGGGGGCCTCCACGCGACTAGACTGTTAGGCTAGGAGACCCGCCATGCACAACCACGCTTCACCGCCCGCGCACAGCCGCCGTTCCTTCCTTGCCCAGGCCGCGGCTGCCGGGGCCGTGCTCGGCGCCAACGACCGCATCAACCTGGCGCTCATCGGGGCCCGCAACCAGGGCCGGGGCGTGGCCCGGCGCGCCATCGCCGCCGGCGCGCGCGTGCCCCTCATCTGCGACATCGACGACGCCATCTACGCCGCCGTCGCCCCGCAACTGGAAGGACCCCAGGGCGCCAAGCCGGACTACGTCAAGGACTACCGGCGCGTGCTCGACGACAAGCGCATCGACGCCGTCATCATCGCCACGCCCGACCACTGGCACACCCACATGTCGCTGCTGGCCATGCAGGCGGGCAAGGACGTCTTCATCGAGAAGCCCCTCTCGCAGACCATCCGGGAAGGCCAGCTCATCCGTGATGCGGCCCGCAAGCACCGGCGCGTCGTGCAGGTCGGCACCATGCGGCGCAGCGGCGAGCACTTCCACGAGGCCGCCCGCTACGCCGGCTCCGGCAAGCTGGGCAAGCTGTGCCTGGTCCGGGCGTGGATGTGCCAAGTCCGCAAGTCCATCGGGAACCCGCCGGATAGCCAGCCGCCCGCCGGCGCGGACTACGACATGTGGCTCGGGCCCGCGCCCAAACGCCCCTTCAACACCAACCGCTTCCACTACAACTGGCGCTTCTTCTGGGACTACGGCAACAGCGAGCTGGGCAACCAGGGCGTGCACATGCTGGATGTGGCCCTCATGGGCATCCAGGAACTGCTGGGTAAGGAGCGCTCGCTCCCCACCCAGGTCTCCGGCCAGGGCGGCATCTACTGGCTGGACGACGCCAAGGAGGTCCCCGACACGCAGGTGATCACTTACGACTACGGCAAGTTCATGCTGGTCTGGGAGCTGCACAGCTTCGCCAACCATCGCCCCATCGAGGGCGCCGCCGCCGGCACGGCCTTCTGCGGCACGGAAGGCACGCTGATCGTGGACGGCTCCGGATGGCGGGTTTTCGGCCTCAACAAGGACATCGTGGCCTCCGGCAAGTCCAGTCCGCTCACCCACGAACAGAACTTCCTGGAGTGCATGCGCAGCCGCGGCCTGCCCAACGCCGACGTCGAGATCGGGCGGCTCAGCACCACGCTGTGCCACCTCGGCAACATCGCCTGCCACCTGCGGCGCGACCTGAAGTTCAACCCCCAGACCGAAGCCTTCGGCGACGACCGCCAGGCCAACGCGCTGCTGGAGAAGACCTACCGCAAGGGCTTCGAGCTGCCCAGGGTGTAGCGCGCCGGCGCCCGGCTCGGCTGGAGTCGCCGAGCCGCGACCGCGAGGGAGCGGTTGCGTAAGCACTTCCTTAGCCGTGCAGGATGTGCTAGAATCTGATTAGTCAGACTAGTCGAAGCTCATATGCGAACTCGCCCCACTCCCCCCGCTGACCGCGCCTGGCAGCTCCAGGAGGCCAAGGCCCGGTTTAGTGAACTCTTCCGCCGGGCGCGCACCCAAGGACCCCAGCGCGTCACGCGGCACGGTCAGGAGGCGGTGGTGGTCGTGGCCGCCGAGGAGTACGGCCGGCTGACGGCTCGGCCCAGGCAGCCCGGCAGCCTGACGGAGTTCTTCGCGCGCTCACCGCTGCGCGGCTCCGGGATCGATCTCAAGCGGCGCCCCGACTACGGCCGTCCGGTGGAATTATGAGCGGCTTCTTGGTTGACACCGACGTAATCTCGGAATTGATCAAGGCCCGGCCGGAACCGGGACTGCTGCGCTGGATTGAGCAGACCGACGAGCACGTGCTCTACCTCAGCGTCCTTACGCTGGGTGAGATTCGAAAGGGCATAGCCGCCCTGCCCAGCTCGGCCCGGCGGGCCCGCATCGAGACCTGGCTTGAAACCGGCTTGCGCCCCCGCTTCGCCGGCCGCATCCTGCCGGTGGACGAGGCCGTGGCTGACCGCTGGGGCTGGCTCACCGCCAGGGCTCTCAAGGCCGGCTTCCCGCTTCCAGTGATCGATGGCCTGCTCGCCGCCACGGCCCTGCACCGCAATCTCACCTTCGTCACCCGGGACACGCGCAGCGTTGCAGCCACCGGAGTGCCCTTGCTTAACCCCTGGCAGCCCTGAGTGCAGTATCCTGCTCTCGTGCGCTGCCTCGCAAACGCCTCGACACCAGGAGTGGTCGCGTGAGGTTCGGACAGACACTGCTGCTAGCGGCGGTGTGCGCATGCGCCGCTGAAGCCCCGCGCCGCGCTCTCATCCTCTGGCAAGAACATCCCACCGTCGCTGAAGCCAACAACCAGCAGAGTTACCGCGCGGTGCTGGAGCTGCTGGGATACGCGACGGACATCCTGAAGACCTCGCAGTTCCGCCAGCCGCCCGCCGATGCGAGCGTAATCCTGGTAGTGTCCGGCGGCGCGGGCGCGCGGCTGAGCGCCACTCAACAGGAGCACATCGCGCGGCGCCTCGCCGCGGGCGGCTCGGTGATAGCCGACCGCCGCCAGGACTGGCTCGTGCAGTTGGGCTTCCGCTTTCCCGGCCGCACCATCTCGGTGGGAACCGTATCCGACCCGGCCCATCCCGAACCGAAGCTCGAATGGCGGGGCCGCGATCCGGTCGAGGCGTTCACCCCGCCGGAAGGCGCGCGCACCCTCATGCTGGACGCCGAGAGCGGCCAGCCGCTGGCGGTGGCGGGCCGGCGCGGCGCAGGGCGCTATTTGTATCTCGCCGCCCCGCTCGATCCGCACACGCCTTACGGAACCAGCCACTACCCGCACCTGCCGCACTACATGCGTGAAGTATTCGGCCTCGGCCCGCCGCGGCAAGGCGTCGGGCTGGAGGCCTATTTCGATCCCGCCTTCCGCGCGGGCGTGGCTCCCGAACAGCTCGCCGCATGGTGGCAGCAGTGGGGCCTGCGCGTAATCTACGCTGCGGCCTGGCAGGAGCCTTTCCCCTTCGACCGCCTGTTGCGCGCCTGTCATCAGCGCGGCATCCGGGTGTACGCCTGGTTCGCCTTCCCCTTCGTCACCCGCAAGTTCTGGGACGAGCACCCCGAGTGGCGCGAGCGCACTGCCACCGGCGCCGACGGCCACATCGGCTGGCGCTACCCGATGAACTTCGAGGACCCCGACTGCTTCCGCGCCGCCATGACTTGGGCCCGAGCCGTGCTGAAGGCCCACTCCTGGGACGGGGTGAACATCACCGAATTGAACTACGATGCGGACTTCCTGGACTACCTCCGCGCGGACCGCTTCGGGCCCATGAACGACGAGGTCCGGCAGGCGTTCCGCAGGCGGGCGGGCTTTGACCCGGTGCAGTTATTCCAGGCGGGCACGCCGTACTATCACGGCCGCAATCCCGGGGCGCTGAGGCGCTTTCTGCGCTTCCGCGAGGACATCGTGTTGGGCTGGCACCGGCGCGTGCTGGAGGAACTGACGCCACGTGGGACAAGCTTCAGCTTGTCCGGCTTCGAGGTCATCGTCACTGTGCTCGACAGCCTGCACGGCGACTACGTCCGCCCGGCGCTGGGCGTGGACGCGCGCCGCATCGCCGGCCTGATGCGCCGCTTCCCCTTCACGCTCCAGGTGGAAGACCCCGCGCACTTCTGGGCCGCTCCGCCCGACCGCTATCTGCGCTTCGCCCGCGCCTATCGCAAGCTCGTGCGGGATCCGCGGCGGCTGATGTTCGACGTCAACATCGTCCCCGACCGCGATGTCGCCCACACCGCGCTCCCTTCCGCCACCGCCACCGGCATCGAGCTGATGCACACCCTCGCCGCCGCGGCCGCCTACTCCCCCCGCGTGGCCATCTACTCGGAGCACACCGTGGCGCCGCACGATTGGATACTCTTAAAGACGGTTGGCGCATGCCGCGAGTGCCCAAAGTGATCGGCTGGCCCCTCCTGGGGGCCTTCAGCTACGGCACGATGTACTTCCTGGTGCAGCGCTCCATCTACTTCCCCTTCAAGCACCCGCAAGGGTTCTGGCAGTTGCAGGGACAAGTGGGCGCCCAGGACGTCTGGCTGCGCACCGAAGACGGCGTGCGCCTGCACGCCTGGTGGATCGCGCCGGCGGGCGCGCAGGTGGCCACGCTGTTCCTGCACGGCAACGCCGGCAACGTCACGCATCGCGGGATGCACATCCAGGCGATCACCGCGGCGGGCTCGGCGCTGCTGCTCGTGGACTACCGCGGCTACGGGCGCAGCGCGGGCCGGCCCACCGAACGGGGCCTCTACGCCGACGCCGAGGCGGCCTACCAGCACCTTATCTCGACCAACTGGCGGCCCGAGCAGATCGTGCTGCACGGCGAGTCGCTGGGTTCGGCCGTGGCGGTGGACCTGGCGGCGCGGCGTCCCTGCGGCGGCCTGGTGCTCGAGGCGCCCTTCACCTCCACGCGCGACGTGGCCGCCCGCGTCCTCCCCGTGCTCGGTCCGCTGCTCATCTGGAGCTACAACTCGAAGGCGAAGATCACGCTGGTGCGCGCTCCGCTGCTCATCATGCACGGCGACCGCGACGAGGTGATCCCCTTCGATCTGGGCCGCGCCCTGTTCGAGGCCGCCCGCGAACCCAAGGCCTTCTGGGCCGTCCCGGGCGCTACTCACAACGACATCGTCTCCGTGGGCGGTCCGGCCTACCACCGCAAGCTGCGAGCTTTCTATCAGGGATTACGGAGACCCACATGAATACCCGGCGAGATTTCCTGTGCGCCGTCGCGGGCGCGCCCGCGCTGCTGGTTCCGTGCCCGCCTGATTCGGCGCCTTCCCAAGCGCCCAGGCAGTCAACCAACACGGGCATACGCAGAAACGGGCGCGAACTTCACCAGGCGGTCACGGGACTGGCCGCGCCGCGGCGCCCCAACATCCTGTTTGTCATCTCGGATGACCAGAGCTGGCTGCACGCCGGCGCCGCCGGCGACCGCGTGGTGAAGACGCCCGCTTTCGACCGCGTGGCCCAGGCCGGCGTGCTGTTCTCGAACGCCATCTCTAACTCCCCCGGCTGCGCTCCCTCGCGCGCCGCCATCCTCACCGGGAGGCCGCACTGGCAACTCGAGGAGGCCGGCACCCACGCCAGCTACTTCCCCAGCAAGTTCCAGGTGTACCCCGACCTGCTCCGCGCCGCCGGCTACCACGTCGGGCTGACCGGCAAGGGCGCGGGCCCCTGTAACTTCAAGGACGCCGGCTGGAAACACAACCCGGCCGGCCCGGCCTGGCAGCGGCGGCGCTTCGACAACGTCCCGCAGGGCATCAGCCCCGAGGACTACGCCGGCAACTTCGACGATTTCCTCAAAGACCGCCCGGCCGGGCAGCCCTTCTGCTTCTGGTTCGGCTCCCACGAGCCGCATCGCGCCTACCTCAAGGGCGCGGGAGTGAAATCCGGCAAGCGCCTCGCCGACGTGGCCGTGCCGCCCTTTCTGCCGGACTGCGAGGAAGTCCGCGGCGACATCCTGGACTACTACACCGAGATCGAGCACTTCGACCGGCAGCTCGGCAAGGTCCTCGACCGGCTCGCTCAGGCGGGCGAGCTGGAGAACACCCTGGTCGTGGTCACCGCCGACAACGGGATGCCCTTCCCGCGCGCGAAGGCCAACCTGTATGAATACGGCATACACCTGCCGCTGGCGGTGGCTTGGCCGGCGCGCTTCAAGGGCGGGCGCAGGGTCGAGGACATCGTCAGCTTCCTGGACTTCGCGCCCACATTCCTCGAAGCGGCGGGCGTCAAGGTCCCCGAGGTGATGACCGGGCGGAGCCTGCTCAACGTGCTGGACTCCAGCCGCTCCGGCCGCGTGGATGCACAGCGCATAGCCGCTTACTCGGGCCGCGAGCGCCACTCCCATGCGCGGCGCGACAACCTGGGCTATCCTTGCCGCGCGCTGCGCACGCCGGAATATCTCTACGTCCGCAACTTCGCCCCCGGCCGCTGGCCGGCCGGAGACCCCGAGGGCTTCCACGACATCGACAACGGCCCTTCCAAGGAGTATCTCGTCGCCCGCCGCGAGCGCCCCGAGGGGCGCCGCTTCTTCGAGCTGGCCTGCGCCCGGCGCCCGGGCGAGGAGCTGTTCGACATCCGCAAGGATCCGGGCTGCGTGAACAACCTGGCGGCGTCGGCCGCGCACGCCGCCGCCAGACAGCGCCTGGCCGCCGAATTCGACCGTACTCTGACGGCCCTCAAAGACCCGCGCCTGCTCGGGACCGGCGATATCTTCGAGAGTTATCCGCGTCACTCGCCCATGCGCCCCGAGTTGGGCGGCTTCGCTGAGCAGGGGCAGTACAATCCCGCCTTCCGGCGTAACAGGGAATGAATCTTGAAGCAGCCCATCCTTAGAGCGATCCTCACCGATGTGCATTTCTGGGTGCCCGTGTTAGTCCTGGTTCTGGGAACCGCCCTGTTGGCGGTGATGCCATGAGCGCGAATCTGGAAACGACGACCGGTCTTTCGACCCGTTCCCTGCACCGGCTGGGCGTGGCCTGCGGCCTGGCCGCCGGCGCCTGGCTGGGCGCCGCCGAGGCGCCCACCAAACTGGTGATGATGGGGTTTTCCCCGTTCGTGATCTCGCTGGGCATGGTGGCCGGCGTGTTCGTGGCGCGTTGGACCGTGCCCACGCTGCTCAAGGGCACCGGGTACGTCCTGGCGGACCTGCGCGAAAAGGTCCACCTGGTGGCCTGGGCCGTTCTGGCCGGCATGCTCTGGGCGGTGGCCAACACGCTGACCGTCTTTGCCATACGCAACGTGGGGTTGTCGATCGCGTTCCCGCTGTGGAACACCAACAGCCTGGTGGGCCTCTTCTGGGGATGGCTGCTATTCAACGAGCTGCGCGGCGCGGGCGCGCGGCAATGGTCCAAGGTGCTCGGCGGAGCGCTGGCCATCGTGACCGGAGCGTGCCTGCTGGCTTATGCCACATCGCATCAGGCCGCCCATGAGTCGCGGAGCGCCGCCCTGGGCGTTCTGGCCGCGCTGGGCGCCGGCGTGCTGTGGGGCACCATGTACATCCCGTACCGGAAAGCGTACATCAGCGGCATGAACCCGCTGTCGTTCGTCACCGTGTTCACTTTCGGCGAGCTGGGCACGGCTTTCGCTCTGGCCGCGGCCTTCCACGGCGGAGTCGGCGGCCTGGCGGTCGAGATGGGCAGAGCGCGCCCGGTCCTGTTCTGGCTCTTTCTAGGCGGGTTCTGCTGGGTGCTGGGAGACCTTTTCCAGCAGTATGCGGCCAAGTACATCGGCATTGGGCGCGGGATTCCGCTGTCCAACACCAACCAGCTCTGGGGGCTGGCCTGGGGCGCGCTGGTGTTTGGCGAGATGGCGCAACTGGGTCCCACGGGCCAGGTCCTGGTGATCGTGGGATCGCTGGTGATGATCGGCGGCGCCACGGCCATCAGCTTCGCCGAGGCCCCTGAGTCCGAGCAGGCCTCCTGGAGGAGGGCCATGAACCGCGAGTGCCGCCGCTACGGCCTGGACCCCGCCCGAGTGGCGGCGATCCTTAAAGGAGATGATCCGCTGGCCAGGGAGACCCCCGCCCGGCGCAAGTGGGAACTCCTGGTGCCGGCCCTCGCCGTGGGCGCGTTCGTGTGGCTGGCCCTTGGCGCCGAGCGGCAACCTCTCGAGGTCAGTCTGCCCTGGATGGCCGTCCTGATTCTCGCCAGCCTGGTGGCCCTCCTGGCCTGCGGCGCCCTGCTGTGGAAGCGCACCCGCTTCTCGTAACCACCCGCTGAATCCGGCTCTTCGATCGGGTCGGGTGACCGGGATTGCGCCCGGCCACCCTCCCACACCACCGGACGTGCGGTTTTCCGCATCCGGCGGTTGAACGCGGCGGCCCTAACGGCTGGCCGCAAGGTCCGAAACCTGCTGGTTCACGGATTCGGCCGACAGCTTGCGCTCGTTGAGCAGGTACAGCAGGTACTCGCGCACGGCTTCCGGATCGAGCGCTTCCGGGCTCCTGCCGAAGAACCGGGCGAAGGCCGCCACGTGCGCGATATAGTTTTTCTGGGTGGCTGGCGCCAGATTGCGCAGCCGCAGGTCTTCGATCATGCGTTGACGAAGAGGCGTCATGGGTCGCTCCTGAGAAGGGGATGGGTCTATTGGGAAATAAACCTCATCAGTGTTTCTCAGGAGCGGCCCGGCGCGCTGGCTCCGTCGAACACGAATACCGCGCAGCGGTTTAGTTCAATGCGAGGGGTGTGAGCCTTCCGCCGCCCACACCCCACCAGCTACAGGCTACAAGCAGGCCTATTGAATAGCTATCTTCGCGTCCGCGGCGTAAGCTGGCGGCTGACCCGCGACCGTTTCTACGCCCAGGGCCAGCGGTACCTCGACCCCGCTGGGAGCATCCGCTGGGATCTCGATGGCGATCTCGTATACGCCGATCATGTTCACGGCGTATTCCGCCGAAACCACCCGCACACCCCTGCCGCCGATGCCGGCTATGACCGGCAACCACACCTTCTGGCCGGGGAAGCCAAGCTGGTTGGTGCTGGCCAGCGGCAGCACCACGCCCAGGCCCGTGGCGTAGACCCGGATGATGCCGCCCTTCTTGGCCGGCTTGGCCGAGCTGTTCAGCGAGCCGTCCGGGTTGACCGCCACCGCGTAGCGCCGCCCGTCAGCCGCTGTGGCCTCGAAAATGCCGGGCAAGGCCGCCAGCACCGGAACGCTCGGGACCACGGTCGCGCCAGCGCCAACTCTCACCGTCGCCATCGTCGGGAAGCCCGGCGCCATGTCCCAAGGCGCCTGGACCACTACCTGCTCCTGGCCGCTCACGTTGCACACCGCGTAAATGGGCGCTAGCGTGCCGCCGAACATTACCTCGACGTTCGCTACCTTCGTGGGCAGCGGCCCGACCACCGTCCCCGGACCCGCGCAACCTTGGAGCCCGGGCGCCAGGCCAGGTCCCACGATCGCCGTAACCGCGCCAGGCACCAGGCCCGGCCGGAAGCTGGCCCCGTTGAGGAAGCTCGACGCCGTCAGGGTCGGACCCGGCAAGCGCGCGGTCAGGCTGAAGGCCACCGACTGGCTGTCCGCCGAGGCCGTCACCGCGATCGAACCCGCCGTGGCCCCGGCCTGCACGGTCACCGAGGCCCGTCCGTCACCGCCTGTCACGGCCGTGGCGGCCCCCAGCGTGGCGCTCCCGCTAGTGACGGCGAAGGTCACCGTGACGCCGGCCAGCGGGCTCATCTGCGCGTTCCTGACCTCCACCACCAGCGGCGCGGCGAAGGCTTGGCTGATTACCGCGGTCTGGTTGTCACCGGAGATCTTGACCATCCCCGCCACGGGCACTACGGCCCTCAGGTTGAAGTTCGCCGCCGCGGTGGCGCCCGCGGCGCGGACCCGTACAATCAGGTTGCCGGGTCTGGTGCCCAGGGTCACTCTGGCCGCGACGCGGCCCGCTGAATTCGTGAGTTGCGAGGGGTTGACCAATCTCGCCCCCGCCGTGTCCGCCACGCCCCACTCCCAGATCACTCCGACTCCCTGGAGCGGGTTCCCACTCGCGTCCCGCACTTCAGCCACCAGCTCCTGCGGAAGCGTCTGGCCGGGGCTGCCGCTCTGGCCGTCACCCTGGATCACCACGATCGAGGCGGGATCGCCCGGGGTCACCGTGAAGTTGAGAGTCCGGGTCAGGATGCCTCCGATACTCAACGTGAGCACTCCTTCGCCGATCGACCTGCCAAAGACCAGATCGCATTGGCCAAGACCGCTGGCGTTGCTGAGAACACTCGCACTCGAGCAAGCCGCCACCGGTCCGACGCTGGGATCCAGGTTGCCGGTCACGTCCATGCCCACATTCGGAACCGGGACGCCGGTTGTAGTGTAGACCACGACCTGGATGGCGCCACCCAGGGTCTGTCCGGCCTTCCCCACAATCGGCGTTTCCGTCGTGGGGCTCACCACCTGCGGGGCAGCGCTAATCGGCGTTCCATCCAAGAGCCTCCCCATGGTCGTGAGGACG
>Ga0194110_10010620_pt1 | contig 10227 bp, 10 predicted proteins | sample TA2Kig1200mmetaG_FD_146192 | JGI IMG/M metagenome (GOLD analysis project Ga0194110, IMG submission 146192) | Freshwater microbial communities from Lake Tanganyika, Tanzania - TA2015032 Kigoma Deep Cast 1200m | ecosystem: Environmental > Aquatic > Freshwater > Lake | place: Tanzania: Lake... | reverse complement strand
CCTACAAACTGGTTGCTTGAATATAGTAGGTAACCACAAGCTCAAAGCAATTTTAGAAATGATAGAATCTGCTATACCCTTTGTCAAGATGTCCACAAGGATTTTACAGTACGCTGACTATATGCTTGCGTCGTACATCAGTCACCGCAAGTTAGATGTAGGCTAATTGCACGATACCGAGTTTTGTTGCCTGAAATCTCAGCGAAGTGTGCCGATGGCTTATCAAGTAGAATAGCTAATCCTGATTTAGTGGGCGCGCTGGATGCTTTTCGCCTCTATGTAAGCCTGTCCATCTTTTGTAACCCGAACAATGCCCTTGACGTTGAGAATAATCTCGGTGTCCCGAAACGAGTCAGGTCTCAGCCCTTGTGGGACTGTTGCTTCAGAATTAGCACTGATATAGATTGCTCCGGTCAAGTCCTTGATTACCCAGTCGCTGCGGGTGACAGGAGGCCCTGAACCAGCTTCGTGCAATAAATCCCAGCCACGGTAGTAGCCAATAACCGCTACATCTTTTCCTCCATAGGCGGATGGTTCCGCTATTATCAAGCCGACAGTCTCTGTTAGTTCGGGTAGTTTACTAATGATCAAATGCAAGCGGTAGTTATCTTTAGCAATCTCTTTACTAGCCTCAGGGTAAGGGGTCACGTGAAAGGCAAGATTATATTCTTGATACCTATCATCGGCATATTCTTCCGTCAAGCCAGGCTCAGTCAATATCATCTGATAAGAGGAACCTGAATGGACTAGCTCAACGAGACAACTGACCCTGCCTGCCCAGACACAGGTTACATCTCTAGGGCAACGGCTATCTTCTATTACCTCTTTGAACCTGATCGCTAGATCCTCTCCTGCGATCGAGGCATGCTGACCAATAGATAGACCGAACTCTTCTTTCAGGCAGACTTGGTAATTGCTTGGTCCACCGCAGCTAGATGCACCCAAAACAGCAGACAGAAAAACCGTAAAGAAGAGGCTACGTTTCCACATTTGATCTATATCACCCAACCTTTGTTACAAAATCATAACACCACTATGCAGAAAACGCTAAGACAAGCGAGCAGGTTTACTTTGTTTTCGTATCCCCGCGTAGCGTTAACCAAAAGTCAGGAGGTGCAGCGGTAGTTAAGCGTAGCACCCAATGCTATGTTGTGTGATGGGCTGCACGATTTACTATCGCGTTACTTCTTGCCGGGTACCGTAGGCTTGTCACTTAAGGCTTTTTCTCTGGCTTAACCATTCCCAAACAAGAAAGGTGATCAGTAAAATGCCAAGAATAAGATTCAGGAAGGATATGGGATAGAAGACCGTGCCACGGACAATAAACAGGTGTGTGCTTTGCAGAGTATCACCGTAAAGCCTGAGTATGACAAAGTTCCCGATAAGCACAAAGGCGATGACTAACAGCAACAAGCGAAGCGTGTTCCTCATATGTCCGCCAACGAGTTAAATTGTAGGATAATTACATCGGCAAGACAACTTTCAAATCGAACAGATTTAGCGGGGTGATGGAAAGGTATCCAGCCTTGCTCTCACGACTGGCGTCATAGGTTCGATAGTTAGCGGCTCGGTATCGTTGTCTCATCGTGAGATTTGAACGGTCTTCAATGTGTGGTCGTGGCTAGGCATTCTTTTCAATGTCACTAAATGAGTTTAAGTGCAACAAAACCGAGGAATGTTTAGCTGATTAGCGGGCTGTCATCTTGTTGTGCTTGGCAGGTTGGGTTTGGTGCTGGTTAGCCGCCTTTGGGTTCTTCTTGTGAAGGGCCAGGGGAGAGAGGACACCCACTAATTTCCTCTCCCTCGAGGGAGAGGAAGAAGGTGAGGGTGAACTCCCCCTCACTCTAACTCTCTCCCGCTAGGGGAGAGAATTCTTTGATGCACAGGAATTCAGTGCCACCTGAGGGCAGGTGGTGACCACAACTGGTGGAGCTGAAGCCCAGCAGTACGTGTAAGGTTCTGTGCTCTTTAATAATCTCGGACGCCAAATGCCCAATCGGCGATGATTTCTCGGTGTAACCGGTTATTCCCTTCGCCGACTTCCAGTACCTTTGCCTCTAGTAGATAGCGCCCTACAGGAAATTCCTCAGTGAAACCGTAACCGCCATGAATCTAGATTGCATCCAGTGCTGCCTTGGTTGCAACCTCGCTGGCGTAAAGTTTTGTCATGGAGGCAATAGAGGTTACACGTCCAACATTGGCGTCCAATAGATGCCCCAGCCTGTAAACAAGCAAACGCGCTGTTTCTATAGACACGACCATATCAGCTACTATCTGCTTTACCATCTGGAATTCGCTTTCTTTTTGTCCGAATATTATTCTCTGGGGAGCATAGCTGAGAGCAGCGTCGAGGCAAGCCTGAGCTTGTCCCACGCACCTGGCAGCTACCGAATATCTGCCCATAGCCAGGTTGGACATGCCCACTTCATAAGTATCAGGGAAAGCCAGGACAACGCGAATCGGTGTCTTATCCCAGTCTTTGACAATGCTGTTCCACTCCCCACCGGTGTAGCGGGCAGGCCTGGTAACCTGGTACAGGATGTCTTCGATTGAAAGCATGATTGTTTGGAACCTGCAAATTATAGCTTTGCCCTTATTGGCTTTCAACCTACCAACAACCCCCTGCCCAGATTTCTTGGGCACAACTCATAGACGGGGAAGGGAGAAGGGTGCCATATCACGGATTCGAGGTTCCGAAAGCCTGTTGATTAGAATAGCTCGGAGGCTTGTTTTTTAAGCCCAGCTCGGAAATCGGGATGGGCAATGGCTATAAGCTCCTGTGCCCGCTCCCTCAGCGTTTTCTGGCGTAGATGAGCTATGCCGTATTCGGTGACCACATAATCAGTAAGGTTGCGGGGAATGGTGACTACCGTGCCCGGCTCAAAGAGGAGAACGATACGGGAAAAGCCCCGGCTGGTGGACGGGAGGACCGTAATTGACCTTCCGCCTTTGGACATGAGAGCACCTACGACGAATGCCGTCTGTCCCCCGGCTGCTGCCATAAGTCTCCGACCGATAGACTCGGCACTGACGGTGCCATCAAGCTGTATTAACAGTGCATTATTTATAGCCACCATATTGTCGTTGGCAGCGATAACGCTTACATCCTCCAGGTAGTCCACATCCACAAGTTCAAATAAAGGGTTGTTAGCGGCCCACATCATTTCCTCCTTGGAGCCTCCGCCCAGTGATGTCACCGTGACCTTGCCCGTATTGATAGTCTTGAGGCGGCCGTTGATGATACCTTTTTTCACCAGCGTGATAATGCCGGGTGGAGTGGCCTCGGAGTGATATCCGATGTCGTGCTTATCATCAAGCATGCCCAGCAGGACCAATGGCTCAGTGGTACGGCCTACACCGATCTGAATGGTATCGCCATCCCTGATAAGCTCAGAAACATAGCCAGCGATGTCCTTGAGATAAGCTGGCGGCTCTCGCTTGGCCCTTCCCGCCAAGCTGCCCACAGTCATGCCCTGACCTGCGGAGACATGCTCCACAAAGTAGTCCAGCTCAGAGAAATGGATAAAATTGTCACCGTAGGTTCTGATAAGCTTCTTGTTTACCTCGGCGATTTTTATCTTGCCTTCCTTTATCTGCGTCTTTTTATTCCACAGCGATTGGCCGAAGCTGCAAAGTCCGTTGTCATCAGGAGGTGACACTTCAGTAAGGACAATGTCTGGTTCTTTGATCAGGCCGCTGGCAATGGGCAATGGTATCAGGTCGCATCTGCCAGCATCTAGTGCCTCCTGGCAGGTAGCTGTGGGCATAGCCACCTTGACCTTGAAGGAGTCCTGCCAGCCCTCATCATACCAACCAAAGTCATAGGCAGGATGGGGGGCAATGATGGTAACATTTTTGAGTTCATCTTTGCGCGCGGCTATGGCCAAGCCGATGGCAAAGGCTTCCCGTCCCATGGTGAATACCACGGTATCGCCGGATTTCGCCATCCCGGCTGCTTCTTCCGCCGAGATGAACTTACGCTTATACTCTTTTTGCCAATCTGCTGCCATAGCGATTCCCCAGTTAGTAACCAACTACACCAGAGAGTTTTAGATAAGACCTTCCTTAATCATTTCGTCGAGTGGTCGGGCTTTCCTCACTTCTTCCACCAGTTGGGGCGAGGGTTGGGGATAGGCCACCGGCCCATGCTCCATAGAAGGCAAAATCACCGTGGACATTCGGGGTGGCATCGACCATTCATCTCTCTGGTTCTTGGCCCAGGACTCAATGTCCACACAACATTTACCGCCCTCTATATATTTCTTGATCACCTTGCCTTCGAAAGTGGTGATATCGCCCATCTGGTTAAATACACGCAGGTCGCCGCTCATTTTCCACAAGAAGGCGTCATCTCCCATCCAATTTGTGAACAGGTTGCACATCCAGCTCATCCTCTGGCACCCATAATCATAAGCCTTCTCTATGCCGATGGCTTTGGCATACTCGTCGAAGATATGAACCAGCTCTGGTACATCGGCCTCCCCTAGCTCATCCACATACTCCAGCGCCTTGGGATGCTTCATCTCGAACTGAAATTCCAGCTTATGTGCCCGCAAGAACGGAGAGCCTGCTCCCATGAGCCAGGCGATTTCGTCCCTGACGGTAAGCGGCCCTTTAATCATAGGTCCCACCTTATCCCCCACCTGCACATCCTCCCAGTATCTTGGCACGGCACCTCTACGCTCCTCATCGGCATAGGCATCGAGTATCTTTATCCAGTCCTCCTTACCCAGTTTAGGCCTGGGTATAGAAAGATATTTGCCTGCTGAGCCAGATGCTTCTCTCTCTACCCAGACGCCATGATACAGCTCTTTGCCTACGATTTGGCCGTGCTGGTTGATGTAAATGACATCGCCGTAATCGATGTAGATATTGCCGCCAGTGCTCCTGCCTTGCTTTATCACCAGGTCGCGCACCACGTTGACAGCAGTGAACTCGTCGCCTTCATAAATTGGCAGGTACCACTCCCAATCGCCGCCGCTGTACCATTCATGCAGCCCTGGTAGACCACCTGAGAGGCTAGACCACATGATGGTGTAGAGATAGGAGCCTGGAGCGATAACCTTGCCGTATCTAGCCTTCTTAGCGTACTCGGCGTTGGTAAAAAGGGGGTTATCATCGCCCATGCCTTCAACGAAGTGCCTTATCTGGTCCTTAGTAGCCTGAGTATTGAAATAAAACCGATTGGGAGGAATCTGCCACGGTTTGTTTTCCCTGAACTTCCTGCGCTCCAGCATCTCCGGAGCTACCTTGACCACCTGCGGCGCTTTCCTCGGCCCAGCAGTTTGTAGCCGTGGATGACCTTCCCACCTGTTTTCAGTTCCCATCTCTAATTACCCCCTTTGTGTCAACGATTATTATACAATTTTCTAACAAAATATCACAGCCCCAGCCTCAGCGTTGATAATGCTGGCCTCACCTATGTGCCACAAGCCTCTGGCTATATTGACGTAAAACAATCGTTAATATAATATAAAGCATAGTGAACCAGCTAAAGGGGGTTACAATGAAAAGCGAGAAATACCAATCCACCAAAACCAACCGTTTCTATCCTGGCAGAATTAGCGAGGAGCGTATAAGGCAATTGGAATCCTATCTTATTCCAATAGACGAGTTGACGACAGATGACATCGCCTTCACTCTAACTCGGGCACGAACGGCATGGATCTATGCTCTGCTAGGATATATTGAACGTAAGTGGGGGGAAAAGGAGGCTGAGGAGGCAGCCAGGACAATCGGCTATTATATGGGGAGAGCACAGATGAAACGCCGCCTCCAAGCTCTAGGAACTGACAGGCAGACAGCCGAGCAGATGGCACATTACCAGGACCTTAACCATGCTTACGGGGGTGTTACTTCTTCCGACAATTACTCCGAATACGACGACGAAAATGTCATGATCTATCGCAAATCATGTGCCTTCCATAGCCTCCGCCCACCGGGGATGAAAAGCTACTGTCGCCCGATTATAGAGGGCTACATCACGGCTTACAAAGAACTTGATAAGGGAATTGTCGGTTTCAAGGATGAAGCATGTCTGTGTAAAGGCGATGACCATTGCTATGGCGGCTTCATATACAAGAAGCCGTAGAGGAGATATGCTGATGCGAGTCAAGGATAAAGTAGCCATAGTAACCGGTGCAGCTCAGGGTATCGGTGAAGGCATTGCCACTCGGCTAGCCGAGGAAGGTGCCAGAATAGCGGTCGTGGATGTGAAACTGGACATGGCAAACGGTGTAGCAAAAAGCCTTAAGGAGAAAGGGACTGACGCCATAGCACTGCAAGCTGACACTTCCAAGAAGCCAGAGGTTCAAGCCGTGGTAGATGAGGCGATATCGCACTTCAAGAGGATTGATATCCTGGTTAATAATGCGGGCATCCACCGCATGTCAAAGGTCACTGAGATAACCGAAGAGACATGGGATAAGATTTTGAACATAAATCTCAAGGGCTATTTCCTGATGGTACAGGCAGTTGCTCCACACATGCAAAAGCAGAGCTACGGCAAGATAGTGAACATTGCCTCAGTGGCGGCATACGGCGGTATGCCAGACCAGGTTCACTACAATGCTTCAAAAGGCGGCATTATTAGCTTAACCCGAAGCCTGGCGCTAGAGTTCGCACCTTTCAAAATCAATGTGAACGCTGTATCGCCAGGCGCAGTTGAGACGCTTGGCAATAAGAGGTTCCTCGACCACTACAGGGAGCTAGTGGAGAAGCGAATTCCCCTTGGGCGTATCGCTCAGCCAGCCGACATAGCCAATGCCGTGTTGTTTCTAGTGTCTGACGAAGCTGAATACATTACTGGTCAATGCCTTTCAGTCTGCGGAGGGCTGAGCATAGGGACAGCACCTGGAATTTAACAGCGACTCCAGCGTGAGCATCTGATGGGGGACATGGAAAAGCAAAGAGCAAAACTAGCGGGCAAAGTTGCCATAGTGACGGGGAGCAGCCGGGGCATAGGCAAGGCAATTGCCCTAGAGATGGCGCGCGCCGGCGCTGAAGTGGTGGTGGCAGCCCGCACTGAAGCAGAGCGACAGAGCAAGCTGCCAGGAACCATCCACGCCACAGTTGAAGAAATACGCGCCTTTGGCGGCGAAGCCATGCCAGTCCGACTGGATATCACCCGCGAAGACGACGTGGATGCGATGGTATCTACGGTCACTGATAAATATGGCAAGGTGGACATACTGGTCAACAATGCTGGTATCACCACACCGGAATCCTTTATGGACTTGACCGTCAAAAAATGGGATTTGATAATGGCGGTTAACCTGCGAGGAGTATTTTTGTGTACCAAGGCAGTGCTGCCGGGTATGATAGAACGCCAGAGCGGCAGCATCATCAATATATCGTCGGCAGCAGGCAACGTGCTGATAAAGGGCAGCATAGCCTACGGTGTGACCAAGGCGGGGTTGGAGCGGTTTACGCTGGGCCTGGCAAAAGAGATGCGCAAACACAATATTGCGGTGAATGCGCTGCGACTTGACCTCACGGTAACCGAGGCAGTGCGCACTTTCTTGCCGGGTGTTGATACCAGTGGCTGGCAGACAGCCGAGATGTGGGGCAAGTATGCAGTTCTATTAGCAGCGCATGACCCCAGCCTGACAGGTCAGGTGCTGAACGAACAAGCCTGCAGAGAGATATTCGGGACGGTTTAGGCGGTACTTAGTTGGGGGGTTCGGCATGGCGAGTAGCTCCGCGGGGTGGGACTACCACCAGAAGCATGCGTGAGCTGCCGTTATGGACATTTTGCCAGGTGTGTGGTAGCTGCGCCTTGAAGTGCAGCGAGTCACCTGGTTTGAGAGTATAAATCTTGCCGTCGATGATATATTGCACGTGCCCCTCGAGGCAATAGACCATTTCCTCTCCACTGTGCTCCATAGGCTGTCTGCCGCTTTTAGCCCCTTTTTTCAGCGTATGTTCGGCGGCCTGGATTATCCAGGAGCGAGAGGCACCGGATACAATCTCTGCCACGTCGCGCAGGTCTTTAGCGCCGCTGCTGACCCTGGAACCGCGTGTGGTATGCACCACATTTTCCTCTTCCAGTACCGGGTCAAGCAGCTCGGTTAGCTTCATGCCCAGCCCATGCGCGATGTGTACCATAACCACCACGCTGGGGGTCATCTGGCCGCGTTCTATCTTCCAGATGGCGGTGGCGGACAGGCCTGAGCGGCGAGCCAGCTCTCTGATGGAGATGTTCAAAGATTGCCGGGCGCTCCTTACGGCAGCGCCGATGTTCCGGGTGATTTCAGGAACCATACTCTCGTCCGATTAGACATGTTAGCCTAGCAAGGCTTCTTTTGCAAATCTTCGTGCTTGTAATGGCGTGTATCACTCTACGATAGCCACCGTTTGCGGCGGCGGTAATGCTTCACATCCCTATAGCTTTTTCGTTTGCCCACCTCGCTCAGGCCGAGGTAAAACTCTTTGATGTCTTCGTTTTGCTCCAGCTTGACGGCTGGGCCATCGAGCACTACTCTGCCGCTCTCCAATACGTAGCCATAGTCAGCTATGCCCAGCGCAGCACGGGCATTCTGCTCTACCAACAGGATGGACGTCTTCTCCTCGGTATTTATCCGCTTCACGATCTCGAATATCTCCTTGACCATGTGCGGAGCCAGGCCCAGAGAAGGCTCATCCAGACACATCAGCGAGGGGTGTCCCATGAGAGCGCTGCCGATAACCAGCATCTGCTGTTCCCCACCGGAGAGGAAGCCACTGACCCGGCCTTCCAGGTCTCTTAGCCGTGGAAAGTAAGAATACACGGTCTGTAAATCCTCCCTGATGGTCTTACCATTATGCCTGACGTAGGCGCCAACCCTTAGATTCTCCTCCACAGTGAGATGCTGGAACAAGCGTCGCCCTTCGGCCACCTGAACTATGCCCATCTTGACGATTTCCTCCGGGCTGAGAGTGTCTATTCTCGATTCGTTGAACTGGATGCTGCCATCGGTGATTTCGCCCAGCTCAGTATGGAGGATACCCGATATGGCTTTCAGTGTAGTGGTTTTGCCCGCGCCGTTGGAACCAAGGAGTGCCACAACACCCCCTGGCTCCACCTTGAGCGATACTCCCTTGAGCACCAGTATCACATTGCTGTATTTGACTTCAATGTTATCCAACCTGAGCACTGTTTCTCCTCGATGGCCAAAAAATTACTTGAGGTGGGTCGCTTGCCTCCAATCGGTGAGGGGCAGTATCTTGCCCTGCTTCATCTCATAGATCTTGCAAAAGAGACCATGTCGCAACTCGGGGGAGAAGCTCATCTTGGTCATACCCATAGCGTCAAAGTCCTTGGTCTCCTCCAGCACTTTGAGCATGTTCTCACCGGTGATGCCATCCCATCCATACCTGTCTACCGTCTTCTCAAAAGCGTGTTTCATCAACAAAGCACCTATGAAGGAGCCGCAGTAGACATTCTGCTTGTCGAAGTCTTCTCGTTTGTTCTTCTCAAACTGCTGCCGCATCACCTGGATGCCCTGGTTGTTGGTTTCGTCCCATGAAGCCCAGGGGCTGGGACCTATCCAGCCTTCCATGCCTTTGCCCAGACCCATCGTGTTGTAGCTAATGCCTGTGCCGACCAGACCCCATTTCATCTTGTCCTGGATACCCAAGGTTATAGCATCGTTGTTGATGCGCGCCGGACCGATAAGTAACGTGTTGGTATACACCCATTCTGCGCCAGAATCCTTCAGCTTCTTAAGTTGGTCGGCAACAGTGGTGTCCATAACATTGAACAATTGTGTTGACACGATGTCGACACCCTTGGACTTGGCATAGTCCAAGCATCTCTGCTCCAGAATAACCTTGCCGAAGACATTGTCCCAGGTAAGGATGCCCAGCTTGGGTTTCTTAGGCGCTTCCTTTTCCACAAGCCAGTCACAGAATAGGCCGAACTGATCGCCACCCTCAGTCCAGATGGCGAACGAGTAGCCCGGCGGGTATAGAGCGCTAGCGGTCCCACCCGTGATATTTACGACCTTGTTCTCGATGAACCGCTGTTTTAATGATACTGCATCCTGTGAGTCAAGGAATGATACCAGCGCCGGCCGTGGCTTCATGGCCAGAAATTCGGTGAGAAGGGTCATGGCATTATCCGGTTTACCTGCCGTATCCCTGATGACGAATTCCAGTGGCACGCCTTTGACACCGCCCTGCTCATTGACATAGCCCAGGCAGTCGGTCAGCCCGTTGATGACCACTTGGCTCTGTGCCCCGTAAGGC
>Ga0194110_10010601_pt1 | contig 10241 bp, 6 predicted proteins | sample TA2Kig1200mmetaG_FD_146192 | JGI IMG/M metagenome (GOLD analysis project Ga0194110, IMG submission 146192) | Freshwater microbial communities from Lake Tanganyika, Tanzania - TA2015032 Kigoma Deep Cast 1200m | ecosystem: Environmental > Aquatic > Freshwater > Lake | place: Tanzania: Lake... | reverse complement strand
TCGTCATCGTGGTCAAGCGCGTCGGCAACCAGGTGAACATGGAGCCCGCCCGCGACGTGTGGTATCACGAGCTGATGTCGCTCCCCATCGCCGCGGTCGAGTGCCAGACCGAGCGGCTCGACGCCGACGACCCGCTCTTCATCCTCTACACCTCCGGCACCACGGGGTCGCCGAAGGGCATCCTGCACGTCCACGGCGGCTACATGGTCGGCGTGGGCGCGACCACCAAGTGGGTCTTCGACCTGAAGGACGAGGACACGTTCTGGTGCACCGCGGACCCCGGCTGGGTGACGGGCCACAGCTACATCGTCTACGGCCCGCTCATCAACGGGGCCACGGTGCTGATGTACGAGGGCGCGCCCACTGCGCCGCGGCCCGACAGATGGTGGGGCCTGGTCGAGCGCTACGGGGTCACTGTTCTCTACACCACGCCCACGGCCATTCGCGGCCTGATGCGGTTCGGGGAGAGCTGGGTCGCGCGTCGCGACCTGTCGAGCCTCCGCCTCCTCGGCACCGTGGGCGAGCCGATCAACCCCGAGGCCTGGCGCTGGTACTACAACAACGTGGGCCGCAAGCGCTGCCCCGTCATGGACACCTGGTGGCAGACCGAGACGGGCATGATCATGGTCTCGCCGGTGCCCTCCACGCGGCTCAAGCCCGGCTCTGCCACACGCGCGCTCCCCGGCGTCGTCGCGGACGTCGTGGACGAGCACGGCAAGCCGGTGCCGGCCGACCAAGACGGCTTCCTGGTCATCAACAGGCCCTGGCCGGCAATGCTCCGTACGCTCTACAAGGACCCAGACCGCTATCGTGAAAACTACTGGGAGAAAATCCCGGGCGTCTACACCGCGGGCGACTCGGCGCGGAAGGACAAGGACGGCTACATCTGGGTGATCGGGCGGATTGACGACGTGCTGAAGGTGTCCGGCTACCGCCTCGGCACGGCGGAGGTCGAGAGCGCGCTGGTAAGCCACCCGGCCGTCTCCGAGTCCGCCGCCATCGGCAAGCCGCACGACCTCAAGGGCAACGCCATCAAGGTCTTCGTCGTCCTCAAGAGCGGCTACCAGGGCACCGACAAGCTCCGCGACGAACTCCGCGTCCACGTCGGCAAGGAGCTCGGCCCCATCGCCCGGCCCGACGAGATCGACTTCGTGGAGAGCCTGCCCAAGACTCGCAGCGGCAAGATCATGCGCCGCCTCCTCCGCGCGCGCGAGCTCGGCCTGCCCGAGGGCGACATCAGCACGCTCGAGAGCTGAACGGAAACGGTCAAGGCATCTGGTGAGTTCGCCGCAGGTAGTCGGCAATCAGCTCCGCGGCCTTCACAGCCCCGACCGAGACGAACTGCTGGCGTATCCTCCGCGCCTGGTTCATCGCGCGCGCTACCTGAACCATCGAGAATGCGGTGGGGTCGGCTTCCATTTCGTAGTCCGCCCTGAGCCGGTCGTCGCGGAGTCCTCTCAAGTCGTTGGCGACAGCGCGCAACACCTCGTGCCCTGTGGCGGCGAGATACCGGCACAGCTTCTCGTGCGAGTCGCGCTCGGGCACGGTAACGTGTCGCTCGCGCAGGCAGCAGATGATCTCATTGTAGGCAGCATAGTAGGAGCGGCTGATGGACGAACGGCGGCCAGCCTCCAACTCGGAGTCGCGCAACATCTCGGCCACGAGGAGGAACTGCCAGGGGTCCATCTCAGATGATGATCACCGTAAAGACGAAGAACCACCGCCTCTCCGCATCCATCCTGGCGCGAAGAGCCGCGGAGAAGGCGTCCTCGCGGTCCAGAATCTCCTCCATGTCCTCCATCCCCCCAGGCACCCTGCTCTCGACGCGCAGGTATTCGCAATCGGTTGACTCGGGGTCTATCACGTGGCTCACCCGTACGGCCACGAGCTCTGGGAACACATCGTGGAGCAGTTCGACCGCAAGCTCGATATCGGGCCACAGGCCGTGCTTGTCCGCGAAGGCCGCAGCGGCCGGGTCAACGGTCGGCTCGATCCGAACCTGTTGGGACGTGGCAGCGGTGCCCATGAAGGGCTCTCCAACCCCCCGTGGATTATACCACGCCTCCCCCCGCCCTGCAAAACCGCCGGCGCGTGTGGGCGCAATGACGCATTTGCGCACAGCGCCCGCAGAGTAGCCACAACCGTCCCGGTTGCGGCCGCCGAGCGGGACGCTTGCCGCTACCCCACCCAATGTGGCTCAATGTGGCTCAACGTGGCTCAATCGCCGTTCGGCGATTCGCGGCCTTCCGGCCCGCCGTTCTCCAATGTTGCTCAATGTTGCTCAACACTGCGCCACACATCGACCGCGCCGGGGGGCGGGGGGCTTCCACGGTCCCCTTGTCCCGCCTCCTCTCCCCCTCCACTTTCCCCACTCACTCTCCCTCTTCCCCTCCACCCCTGTATACGCATCGCGTCCGACGACTTGCCAGTGCCAGCGGGGCCTATGGCGACCGTCTGGCGTGTAACAGGTTGCTCTCTCGATACTTCGGGCGAATGGGCTCGACGTAAGTTTTTTTCAAAAATCGCTCGTCACTCGCTCCGTGCTCGCTCCGGCCAGTCACAGCACCTGGTCCGGCCTTCTTCGATTCTTCTCCCTCTATCCTAACTACGACGATCCCCCCTGGAATGGGCGGGTGGAATTCTTCCCGCCGCTGGCGCCTCAAGAGCGGGCGCCCCGAGGGCGCGCAAATCCGTTATTGCACCCGGCGCGTGTTACTCAAGCGGGCAGCCAGTCCTTGACCTCCTGCCAGGAGACATCCTGGATGCCACGTCCAATGAGATCCACGCGGCCGTGGTTCTGCCAGTCAAGATGCTTGAGCAGCCTTAGCTTCACATCCGAGGCATTCGGGTCGATGATCAGGAGCCGCCGTGATGCGCCACGACTAAGCCATTGAGCCAGGTACGCTCTAATCCCCTCGTCTCCCAAGCTGAGACCGCAGGCAACCACCGTGTCGGTGCGTTCGAGATGGGACTGAAAGAAGGCCAATAACTGCGGGAACGGACTGTACAGATAGTGCCGAGCTTTGCTGGTTGTCCCGACGAGCACGCGGGGGTTATCCATCTGTCGGCACCACCTGACCTCCAGGTCGTCTGGACCTGACAAGGGGACCCTCACGCCATACCGGAACCTCCCCGTGCAACGGTCCTGGTACAAGTACCAGTCAACAGAGCCGTGCAGCTTGGCAAGGACGACTCTCTCTTCTCTCTCGCGCCAGTAGGCATCGAGCTCAAGCCACCTCATACCCGCGTTGGGTGCCTCGAGACCGGCAAAGTACCCGATGCCCTAGGAATCGAGGTGACACTCGATGAGTGTATCATGGTTCAGCGTGAAGATGTGGACCTTGCGGGCATGGTTCGCGGCATGCCCGAACAGACGTAGATTAGAGGTGTCTCTTACCTTGCGTTGGTGGTAGTTGAGATAAGCGGCGACAGCGCCGCGCACATATTCCTCCGGATTGAGCAGCGGATCCTGCGCCAACCAACCTCCGGTGCGTCTCTTGTGGTCAACTGTCGGCTTCAGGTCCGTCGGTATGCTGGGTTCAAGGAAACGCCAGAAAGCCTCGGCAAGAGCATCTCTCTCGGCGGCAAGCAAATCACGCCATAGCGCCTCCGCCACGTAGTACAACTCCTCGTAGCTCGGCTCACTGTTCGGGACCAAGGCCTTCATCGTGTCGCGCACGCTGCGAAGGAGACGTTGCCAGGGCTCAACATGCCTTCGGTATTCCGCCCGCCAGTTCACCGGGCCGTCCTCTTTGATCGTCCTGTCCCTGTCGAATAGTACGCTCCCACCTGTGTGCCGAAGGAAGTTCTCGCTGTTCAGCACTGCGTAGGTGATGTTGCTGGTGGATGGCATGCAGACGGCAGCCGACCCGCCGGCCCCAACCAGGAAAGTCACGTCCATGCCGGAGTCCCCTCAGTGTGTATGGCCTAGGGAGTGCTCACTCCAGCCAGGCGGCGAGCGCTTTCTCGCCGATGGTGTCCTTTTCGATGCGGAGGGACTTGGGGGCGTCGGCGGCGGCGTAGGCGGAGCGGAAGGGGGCGGGGTCGAGGTCGGCCGCTACGTCGTGGAGGAGGAGCGGGCGCGGGGCGGCGAGGGCGACGGCGGTGGCGAAGCCGCCAGCCTTGAGGAGGCAGGGGGTGAAGAGGTCGGCCTGCCAGCGGACGTGTTCGTCGCTCGACACCTGGGCGAGGTCGGCGACGACGCGGGTGCCCTCGGGGGTGAATGGGGCGGCGAAGAGGCACCAGGCGCCCGCCTGCCCGACGCCGACCAGCCCGACCTCTTTCACGTCCTTGCGGCCTTTCAGCCAGGCGAGGGAGGTCAGGATGTCCTGCACCCGCTCGACGAGGTCGGTGCGGTTGTAGACGGAGAAGAAGCCCTTGCCCTTCTTCTGGGCGTCGCGGACGGCTCGGAGCTTGGCCCCCTCGCCCGTGAGGTAGGCATCGATGGCAAGGACGAGGTGGCCTGCGTCGAGGAGCGCGGCGAGCGTGCGGACCGGCTCGCCGCCCAGCGGGTTCAGGAGAGCGTTGGCGCCATCAGGATGGACGAGGACGACGGCGGGCGCGCCGGCTCTGGGCTTGGGCGGGCGGTGGAGCCAGGCGTGGATGCCGTCGTCCCTGCCCTTGCGGCTGATGGTGAGGGGGAGCACGCGGGCGTCGTCAGGGATGTTGTCGGCCAGCTTCACCCCTGCCACGTCGTCGGCCTTGGGCAGCTCGGCGAGGATGGCGTGGCGATAGGCGAGGCCGAGGGTCTCCTCGAAGCGCTTGCGGTCCTCGGGCTTCTTGGGCAGGAGTTCGTCGCGCTGGCGGCGGGCCTCGGCGATCATATACGCCTCGAGCGTGTCGCGCTTCTTGGCGTCCTTGGGCAGCTCGCGGCCGGCCCACACCAGGAGCTCCTCCTTCTTGTCAATCGTGAAGGGGGGCTCGGGGAACTTCTCTTCGCCCTTGACGCCGAGGAGCCAGCGGCGGAACCAGGTGTAGACGGCCTCGCGGGAGTCCTGGTTGTAGTTGTGGCCCGCGGTGAAGTGCTTGTTCTCCACGCGGTCGGCGGCGCCGTAGAGCTCGTAGACGCCGCGGATGGAGGGATACTCCACCTTGGGCGTCTCCTTCGTCCAGTCGCCGCTGGCGGAGACGAGGGTGAGGGGCCTGGGGGCCATGAGCGCGCCGATCTCGATGTTGTTGGTCTCGATGCGGAGGAGGGGGGCGTTCTCGCACTCGCAGCCGCCCTGCATCGTGCCGCTGATCATGCACACGGGCGCGGCCACCGCCACGCGCGGGTCAATGCCCATCACCATGAAGGTCTGGGTGCCGCCGCCCGAGGCGCCGGTCACGCCCAGCCGCTTCGGGTCCACGTCGGGCAGGCCCTCGAGCCAGTCGAGCACGCGGAGGGTGTTCCAGGTCTGGAGTGCCATGATGCTGATGCCCCAGAGCTCGTTGCGGGGGCTGGCGATGGAGTGGCCGATCTGGGCCTTGGAGTCGTTGTAGCCGACCATATCGTAAGAGAAGACCACGCAGCCGATGCGAGCCAGGGTGATGCAGCGGCCGCGGACCGAGCCGTCCTTGGTCTCGCCGAAGCGCCCCTCGCCCCAGTGGCCGTGGGGGCAGGCGATGGCGGGGAAGGGGCCTTTCTTGCCGAGCGGGCGATAGAGGTTGCCGCAGACATAGAAGCCCGGCCGGCTCTCGATGTATGCCTTCTCAATCGAGTAGCCGTCGCGCTCCACTTTCCCGAACACCTCGCCCTTCAGGGGCGTCCTCTCCGGCTCGGGCACGAGTCCGCAGCTCACGCGGATGTGCTCGCGGAGCCGGGCGGCCCGCCTCTCCCAGGCCTCCTTGCTCTCGTACTTCGGCATGGTCATGCGTTCGTTCAGGTGTCGCACGTGCGAGTGCCGCTGTTCCACGGTCTTCTTCTCCTCTGCGGGCTGCGACATGGATGGGAGCAACAATGCGAGCGCGGCGAGCGCGCTTCTCGACAAGTGGCTCATAGCGGACTCCTTCCTGTAGAAACCGCCTGGCCCTGAACCACGCAGGATCGTAGCGAAGAAGGCGGGGCGGCGCAAGCCCGTTTGGTCCCTTGCACCCGGAGTCGCCAGGCGCTACCATTCGCGCAGGGCCGAAAGCTGCAACGCGAGGAGGAGCCACAGATGGAGAAGGGTTGTTTGATGGTCCGGGCCTTTGCCGCGACGGTCTACGTGGCCTGGGGGCTTGCGGGGAGCGGACGTGCGGGCGAGGCGGGCGCGACCGCACTCAGGGCCACCATCCTCCGCATCGCCGACCGGTGGGTGGAGGGCTGGATGGACAAGGAGTGGGACGAAGGGAAGGGGGCCTTCAAGTTCGCCCACGGCCCCTATTCGGACGCCTTCAAGCACCACTACGTGGCCGCGGTGCTGCTGAGGACGCCCGAGAGCAAGCTGCACGGCAACGAGCCGCTCGCCCGCCGCGTGGTCAGCGACCTGCTGTTCCACAGCCGGGTCTTCGTGGAGCAGTGCCGCGACAAGGGGCTGCGGGGCTACTGGACGCTGAATGGCGCCTCGGCGAAGGGGGTGCCGGTGGGCAGCGGCTCGTGGGCCTCGCGCTGCTACATCCGCGCCTGCCAACTGCTCGACGGGCGCATGGCCCCGGAGCAGCAGCGCGCCTGGCGCGAGGGGGCCAGGTGGCTCATCGCGGCACTGACCGTGGACTGGAAGGAGACCCTCGGCCCCTGGTGGAGCACGAACAAGATCGCCGACCACGTGGCCGGCGCGGCGCTCTGGCATCAGGTGAGCCGCGAGCCGCAGGCAGCGGAGTTCCTCGGCCGCCAGTTCGAGTGGTTCTGGCGGGCGTTCCCGGAGGATGGCTGCGCGGATAAGTACCACAACTACTTCGCGAAGACCCTGTATCGGCTGGCCCCGGTGCTGTTCGTGCCCGAGGCGCGGCGCTATCACGAGCCGCTTCAGCGGCGGATACGGATGTGGCGCTCGTTCGTCTCGCCAAACGGGCTCTACGATGCGGCGCTCCACAGCGAGCCGAACTGCGACGAGACCTGGTTCGGGAAGCTGGGGCCCGTGGTGGCCCTGCTGTTGCTCGGGGCGCCGCTGGAGCCCGAACTGGCCCTGGCCGCCCGACACATCGTGGAGCAGCGGCTCGCCGACCACCAGACCGAGCGCTTCTGGCAGAAGAAGTTCGACCCGTACTTCGGCGGGCACTGGGACAGCCTGGGCCTGATCCTGGAGGCGGCGCCACAGTGGGAGGAGGCGCTCCGGCGCGCCGAGGCCGCTGCGCCGGGCAGCTTCGCCCAGTTGCGGCTCTTCGACTACTGGCAGGGCCTCGGGCGCGTGGCCGTGAAGACCGAGCACTACCACGCCTCGTGCTACCTGCACTGGGCCTGGACGTGGGACTTCGCCCCCTTGGGCGGCATTCTCCACCACCTCTACACCCCGGGCAGCTTCCGCTTCACCGAGCGCATCCAGCCGACCCCGCGCGGCGTGGGCGGCGAGTTGCGCCCCGAGCCCGCGCGCTGTTGGCTCGACTGGGACCCCCACTCGGACCCCGAGACGGGCGGGGAGCGGACGGGGATGGTCGTGGCCAGGAGCAGGGGCCTGACGCTGTCTCTGCCCCCGAGCTTCCCGGACGAAGCCATCATCAGCGGCACCGCCGGCGGGCGGCTCTACGGCTTCACCCACTGCCGCTATCGCCTTGGCGACGCGCTGGAGGTCCGCACGAGCAACGTCTTCCTCAACGATGCTATCGTCGTGCTCAACACGATCGCGGCGCTCAAGGATTCGGCCTTCGACGCGCTCTACGTGCAGCAGTCCCTGGCCAACCCCGGCGACCTGACGGCGCAGGCCGCCAACGGGGAGGCCGTGGCCTTCGAGCCCGACAACGTGGCGCCCAAGGCCAGCGTTCCCCACGCCGTCAGCGGCCCCTTCGAGCTGCGCAGCAGGGATGGCACGGGGGCGCTCGCCGTCGTGCCGCTCGCCAACTCGTTTGCGAAGCAGGAGTTAGTGGACCTCGCGCTGGTCCGCTCGCCATACGGTGACTTCAAGCGGGTTCCGCACCGTGCGGAGGCCTGGCGTGGATACCTGCCGGCGACGTTGAAGAAGGGCGAGGTGTTCGTGGCCGACTTCGCCTACGTGCCGCGCCACGCGCGCGACGCCGCCCCGTCCGCCATCGAGAGCGTTCGGACCCCAGATGCCCACGGCGTGGCCGTCGGTGGCAAACCGAGTGTGGTGATTGGGCAATCGCTGCGGGCCGGCGAGCAGGCGGCTTGGACCCTCGGAGACTTCCGCTGCACGGGCCAGCTCTTCGCCGCCGAAACCCCGGCGGGAAAGGTCCAGAAGGCATCCCTCTACGGCCGCTCGCTCGCATGGCAGGGGCAGGCGGTCGTGAGCCTCAGCCGCCAGGCCGCAGTGACAGTGTTGCCTGAGAAGGCCGAGGGAATCGTGGATGCCGGCGTCGGCACCATCGAAGTGAGGACGCCGCAGAAGGCCTGGCGTCTCTTTTGCGCCAACCACGAGTTTCCCCGCATGGCCTGCCTCACGCAGAAGCTCGATGCAGGCCCAGGAGAGCCAGAGAGCAGCAGGCTGAGCGACGTGGAAGGCGCCTGCCGCCGCTTTGCCGCGCTCCCGGAGCTCATCGAGACGGCCGCGCGGCAGGCTGAGCTCGACATGCTGAGGCGGAGCGCCGCGGCACGAGGGCAGAAGCTGGCGTCAGAGCCTAGGAGCGCCCCCGAGGCAACGAGGGAGGTCCTGGCGTCGCACGAGGCGGCTGACCGCGAGGGAAAACCCGTGGCCGCCGTGATGGTGGGAGATGCCGCAGCGGCGCATCTCCCACCCGTCGTGGCCGGGCAGGAGCGCGCGCCAAAGAACTACCTCGTCTCGTTCGCCGAGGAGCGGGTGCGCGAGGCCGTGAAGGGGCGGGCCGAGGCCCTCTGCCGCGCCTCCCTGGGCCGCCCCGATGCCGAGAAGCTCTGCGAGGGCGTCCGTGCCACCGAGGCGACCCTTCTCACTCGCCACTTCGGCCTCCCCATCCGCTGGACCCGCGAGCACATCCCTGGCCAGCCCGACTTCTTCTGGCGGCCCATCCTGGTCGGCGAGGAGAAGAAGGGAGAGCAGCTCGCCGCCACGGATTGGGAGAAGGCGCTGACGAGATACGTGGCTCCGGGCGACCGAATCTGGCTGGCCCTGGCGCGCCTGGACGCCGCCGCCAAGCTGGTAGGGGACGAAGGGAGCCAGAAATGAGGAGAATGGAGCCTACTTGCCCGCGCAGGAGAGGCTCTTGTCGGTGCGGAAGTAGAGCCTGCCGCCCACGATGGCGGGGGTGGCGATGCAGCGCTCGCCGAGCGCGTTGCGAGTGAGGACCTTCGGCTCGGCGCCTGCCGCCAACACCGTGACGACGCCGGCCTCGCTGACGACATAGACCTTCCCGTCGCCGGCCACTGGCGAGGCATAGCAGCTCCCCGGGCCGGCGAGCCGTTCGGCCCAGAGCTGTTTGCCCGTGGCGGCCTCGAAGCACGACACGGCCCCGCCCCCTTTGGCCAGGTAGACATAGTCGCCGTGGCACAGGGGCGAGGGGACATACGGAGCCACCCCGGGCACGCGCCAGGCGACGTGGCTCTCGGTCACGTCGCCTCTGCCGCCCGGCCGTATCGCAAGGAGAACGTTGCCGCTCCCCGTGCGGGGCGCGCCGAGCGGGGGCTCGCCCTGCTGCTGGCGGCGATACTCCTCCTCGATCTCCTTGCGCGTCAGGAAGCCGTCCTTGTCGGCGTCCGTGCGGGCGAACATCTCCTTGCTCATCTGCGGGATTTCCTCGGGGCTGAGCTTGCCGTCGCGGTTGCCGTCGTGGTTGGCGAACAGCGCGTCGTAGTCGAGCGTCCGCCCTGCGGCCACAGCCTCGCGGAAGTCGCCGGTGATCGTCCTGCGGTCCACCGCAGCGGCGATGAGCAAGCCTTTCGCGATAGCAGGGGTCGTCGCCACGAATGCCTCGGGGAGCCTTACGTGCCAGACCTCTTTGCCGGTATCGGCCTCGTAGGCGGTCACGCGGTTGCTCCCGGCGACGACGAGCTGGGTGTCCCACAGGACGGGGGTAGAATAGCTTGGCGGCGAGTCGGGGCGCGGCGTCCGCCACTTCACCTGGCCGCTCTTCTTCGCCAGAGCCAGAAGGAATGATTCGCCGTCGTGGTCGCAGTTGAGGATGACCGAGCCGGCGTGGACAATGGGCGAGCTGGCGGCGCCCCAGCCCATGTGGTATCTGAACGGGCCGAGAGGATG
>Ga0194110_10010599_pt1 | contig 10241 bp, 3 predicted proteins | sample TA2Kig1200mmetaG_FD_146192 | JGI IMG/M metagenome (GOLD analysis project Ga0194110, IMG submission 146192) | Freshwater microbial communities from Lake Tanganyika, Tanzania - TA2015032 Kigoma Deep Cast 1200m | ecosystem: Environmental > Aquatic > Freshwater > Lake | place: Tanzania: Lake... | reverse complement strand
CACGGACCGTGATTGGTGTGGCGGCCCAGTCTTCTGCCGAAATACCTGTGGGGGTTTGCTCTGTGTTCATGCACCTATTATGCCACAGTTTCGGGGCGTTGGCAATCCCCCCTTCGTTCCACTGACAGTTCCAAGATCGAGGATTGACAACTTTAGCCTGAGACCATCTGAACGGTTACCTCCTCGCAATGACGGTAGTGCGTGTTGCGTGTTCCGTGCTGCGTGTGAGGTAAAACGGAACACGCACCACGCAACACGGACTCACGCCTCACGCCCCCAAGTCACTCTCCACCACCCTCCCCCCATCCAACGTCAGGTGGTAGTTGAACAGGTGGGGGCTGACGCGTACGTGGCTGATGAGGAAAATCTGCTCGAACGATTGGGCGACCTCGCCCGTGGTGAGCAGCGCCAGGAGCGAGCCGGCCCGCTCTTCATCGAAAGAGCCCAGCGGCTCGTCCAGGAAGATGAAGCCGGGGGCGGCGCCGCGCTCCTCGGGCAGGGTGGCCAGGGCGAAGGCCAGGCGCAGGGCCAGGGAGAACTGGTCTTTTGTGCCGCCGCTGAAGATGTTCTTCTCCTTCCAGGCCCCGTGCTCGCCCGCCCGCTCGTCCCAGAGGCGGAGCTTGTAGTCCTCAGTGAGCTCGGCGTCGTGGTAGCGATCTTGGGTCAACTGGGGCAGCAAACGCCGCAGGTGATCCAGGGTGCTGGGCAGCACCTTCTCCACCACCCGCCGCCGCGCCGTCTCCGTGATGCGCCAGGCCCGCTCGCGCACGGCCAGCTCCCGCCGCTTGGCCGCCAGCTCCTGGCGGCACTGCGCCACGTCCAGCACCTCGTCCGTCAGCCCCAGCTCGGCCTCCAGCGCCCGCTGGCGATCCTGCAGAGAACCCACCCGCCGCAGCAATTCTTCCCGCTCCGCCTGCAGCGCCGCCTCCTCGCCGACTTCTATGCTCTGCAGGCGGGCGAGCAGCGCCTCCACCTCGCCGAGAGGGGCGGCATCGCTCAGCGCGAGCCCCGCCCGCAGCCCCCGCAGGTCGCCCTGCGCCTGGGCGATGAGCCCCTGCGCCGTGCGCTGCCGCGCCTCTCGCTCGCCCTGGGCGCGGGCGATGGCCGCCTGCAGTTCATCCAGGCGACGGCGCACTTCCTCGCCGCCCAGCCGGGCGTACTCTTCCGCCAGGCGCCGCCCCAAAGCCTGGTAATCCTCCCGCCGCAGCGTTGGCTGCCAGGGTGGGGCCTCCGGCAGGGCCACGGGCACGGCGGCGTAGCTTTCCGCCATGCCCCGCCGCAGATCAGCGATGGCCTGCTCCCGCTCCGCCCGCTGCCGGGCCAGCGCCTCCCCCTCGCCGATGCGCCGCCGCACCTCCCGCGCCTCCGCCCCCACGCTGCCGCTGAGCCCCTGCACGGCCCCCAGGTCGGCGGGCACACCCAACGAGGCGGCCAGCGCCAACGCCCGGGGCTGCCAGCGGGCGATCAGGCCCTGCGCTTTGGCCACGGCGCGGGCGGCGGCCGTCTGCTGAGCAAGCAGCAGGGCGACGTCACGACCGGCGATTTCTGCCCGCAGGCGGGCGATACCGCGCTCGATCTCGCCCAGGGCGGCGCGGGCATTAGCGGCGGCGTTGCGTACCGGCTCGACGTCGGCGCGCAACGATTGGGCGTCCAGACCAGCGACGCCGGGCGACAATGCGGACAGGCGATGGCGCGCCGCGGCCAGGTCGCTGGGGACGGGCTCGCCCAGGCCGGCCAGCGAGCGGGCGGCCGCGGCCAGTTGCGCCTGCGCCACCTCCCGCCTCTCGATGAGGATTTGCGCCTGCCCTTCCAGTCGCCCCAGGCGCTGCGCCATCTCCAGGGCCTGGCGGAGGCGCTCCAGCAGGCTGGCCAGGAACTCCTGCACGCTGGCGCGCAGGGCGGCCAGGGAGCGGGCCGCGGCCACCTGCTGCAGGAACTCGGCCACCACGGCGCTCAGCTCCTGCCACAGGCGCTCACGCTCGCCCCGCGCCTGCGCCACCTGGGCAGCGAGCTGTTCCGGCGCGGCCACCGCCTCCTGCGCCACGAGCCAATCGTTCAGGGCCTGGGCGGTCTCCAGGCGGCGCAGCTTGTCGTTCAGCTCGCTCAGGCGAGCCTCCTGCACTGCCGTTTCCTGCCTCCTGCATCTTGCTTCCTGTTCCTCGCTGGTCAGGCGATCGGCTTTGGCTTGCAGCTCCTCGACGGCCCGCGCCAGCTCGACCTGCGCCCGCTGGCGCTCTTGCTGCGCCGCCGCCACCTGCCCCAGGCGAGCCAAGCGGCTGCGCAGGAGCCCCAAATCGGCCAGGCGCGCCGTCAGCGCCGGTAGGGTTTCCGCGGCCAGTTGCTCCCGCTGGGCCAGCTCGGCGGCCAGGCGCTCGACCTCCGCCTGCTGCTCGCCCAGGCGCTCCAGCTTCTCGATCACCTCGCGCAGGGCCAGGATGCCCTCGCGCAGGGCGTTGGCTTGCTGCGCCTGGGCGGTTAATCGCTCCAGCTCGGGCCGGCGCGCCGCCACCGCATCGTCCAGGGCCTGGATGGCCCGCTGCTCCTCGGCCAGGCTCGCCAGGGTCTGGCGCAGGCTGAGCACGAAGAGCTGGGCCGCTACGTCCTGCTGGCGGCGTAATCGTCCCGGCAGCTCGTCCTGGATCTCGGCCAGCTCGCCGCGCTGCTCGTCGCGCCGCAGGGCCAGCCGATCCTCGCCGCGCACCTTGAAGTCGTCCTCCAGGCGCTGCATCGTCTCTAAATTGAGGAGCTTCATCAGGGAACGCTCCCGCTCGGCGCGGCCCATGCCCTCCAGCTTCTCCAGCTTCTTTTGCTCCACGAAGCAGGTGTTGAGCAGGGCCTCGCCGTCAAAGCCCAGCTCCTGGACGATGCGGCTGTTGACGGCCTCGTTGCCGCGCACCAGCTCCGTCTGCCCGCCCTGGACGATGTCCAGCTCCCAGAGGTTGGGCTTGCCGCGCACGATGGTGCGGGCGAGGCGGAACAGGCGGTCGTGCACGGCGAGGTCCAGCTCCACGCGAGCCTTCTCCAGGCCATAGCCGATGAGGTCGTCCAGGCGGCGGGAGCCCGTCTCCGTGACCAGCGCCTGGCCGAAGAGGGCGAAGAAGACGGCTTCAAAGAGGGTGGACTTGCCGGCCTCGTTCTTGCCCTGCACCAGGAAGCGGCCGCGGGGTGGCAGCACCAGCTCTACGTCTTTGAGTTGTTTGAAGTTTTGGGCGGCAAGGCGACGAAGGTAAATCATGGTGTGGTCTCCCGTTATGACCAGAAGGAGGGGACGCAGACTAAGTTCCACGTTCCACGTTTCATGTTCCACGTTCAACATGAAACTTGGAACGTGGAACATGGAACATCAACGTATCGGTTCGCCGAGGTATTGTTGCCGTTCCAGCGGCGTCAACTCCCGGGCGATGCGGGCGTAAGCCAGGGGCAGGAGGGCCTCCAGGTTCCCCGGCCACAGCCTGACTGTCTGGTCAGCACTGGCTGTCGCTAGCCACTTTCCATCTGGGCTGAAGGCCAGGGCCTCAACACTGTCGGTGTGGCCGCCAAGGGTAGCCAACGGCTGCCCAGTAGCCGCGTCCCACAGTCGGGCGGTCCTGTCGGAACTCGCTGTAGCGAGTCGTTTCCTATCCGGACTGAAGACCATGGCATTGACCGCGTCGGTGTGCCCACTGAGAGTGGCTACCAACTGCCCTGTGACCACATCCCACAGTCGGGTGGTCTTGTCTTCGCTGGCCGTGGCCAAGCACTTCCCATCCAAGCTGAAGGCCACGGCCCAGACAGAACCGGTGTGCCCACTGAGAGTGGCTACCAACTGCCCCGTGGCTACATCCCACAGCCGGGTGGTCTTGTCTTCGCTGGCCGTGGCCAAGCGCTTCCCATCCAAACTGAAGGCCACGGCCCAGACAGAGCCGGTGTGCCCACTGAGAGTGGCTACCAACTGCCCCGTGGCCACATCCCACAGCCTGGCGGTCTTGTCTGAACTCGCTGTAGCCAGTCGTTTCCTATCCGGGCTGAAGACCACGGCCCAGACAGAGCTTGTATGACCGCCAAGGATGGCCAGCGGCTGCCCAGTAGCCACATCCCACAGTCGGGCAGTTCTGTCGGAACTTGCTGTAGCCAGTCGTTTCCTATCCGGGCTGAAGACCACGGCCCAGACAGAGCCGGTGTGGCCGCTAAGGGTGGCCAGCGGCTGCCCTGTAGTCACATCCCACAGCCGGGCGGTCTTGTCTTCGCTGGCCGTGGCCAAGCGCTTCCCATCCAAGCTGAAGGCCAAAGCAGAGACAGTGCCGGTGTGGCCTTTGATAGTGGTAATCAACCGCCTCCTGGTCACATTCCACAGCCGGGCAGTCTCGTCCTCACTTGCCGTGGCTAGCCTCTTACTATCCGGACTGAAGACCACGGTATTGACTCGGTCAGTGTGGCCGCTAAGGGTGGCTACCGGCTGCCCCGTGGCCGCGTCCCACAGCCGGGCAGTCTTGTCGTCACTGGCGGTGGCCAGCCGCCGGCCATCAGGGCTGAAGACCACGGCCCAGACATTGTCGGTGTGGCCGCTGAGGATGGCTACCGGTTGCCCCGTGGCCGCTTCCCACAATCGAGCCGTATTGTCAGTACTGGTGGTGGCCAGCCACTGGCCATCAGGGCTGAAGACCACGGCCCAGACAGAGCCTGTATGTCCACTGAGTGTGGCGACTGGCTGTCCTGTGGCCACGTCCCACAGCCGGGCCGTATTGTCCCAACTGGCGGTGGCTACCCGCTTCCCGTCCGGGCTGAAGGCCACGGCCCGGACAGAGCCGGTGTGGCCGCTGAAGATGGCTACCAGTTGCCTACTAGCCACGTCCCACAGCCGGGCGGTGTTGTCGTCACTGGCCGTGGCCAGCCGCCGACCATCCGGGCTGAAGGCCACGGCATAGACAAAGCCGGTGTGGCCGCTGAGGGTAGCTACCGGCTGCCCTGTGGCCGCGTCCCACAGCCGGGCGGTATTGTCGTCACTGGCGGTGGCCAGCCGCCAGCCGCCTGGGTTGAAGGCCACGGCTATGACGCCGCCAGTGTGGCCACTGAGGGTGGCGACTGGCTGCCCTGTGGCCACGTCCCACAGCCGGGCGGTATTGTCAGTACTGGCGGTGGCTAACCGCTTGCCGTCCGGGCTGAAGGCCACGGCTATGATACCGCCAGTGTGTCCGCTGAGGGTGGCGACGGACTGCCCTGTGGCCGCGTCCCACAGCCGGGCGGTATTGTCGTCACTGGCGGTGGCCAGCCGCCGGCCATCCGGGCTGAAGGCCACGGCCTCGAGAGAGTCGATGTGGCCGCTGAGGGTGGCTACCGGCTGCCCTGTGGCCACGTCCCACAGCCGGGCAGTATTGTCAGTACTGGCGGTGGCTAGGCGCTTGCCGTCCGGGCTGAAGGCCACGTCCCAGATCTGGCCGGTGTGGCCGCTGAGGGTAGCCAGTGGCTGTCCGGTGGCCACGTCCCACAGCCGGGCGGTGCCGTCGTTACTGGCCGTGGCCAGACGCTTCCCGTCCGGGCTGAAGGCCACGGCAAAGACAGAGCTAGTGTGACCGCTTAAAGTGGTTACCGACTGCCCTGTGATCACGTCCCACAGCCGGGCTGTGTTGTCCCCACTGGCCGTGGCCAAACTCTTCCCATCCGGGCTGAAAGCTACGGCAGTGACATCCCAGGTGTGGCCCCTGAGGGTGGCCAGGGGCTGCCCCGTGGCCGCATCCCATAGTCGGGCGGTATGGTCAGAACTTGCTGTGGACAGCCTCTTCCCGTCCGGGCTGAAGGCCACGGCCCAGACAACACCGGTGTGGCCTTTGAGAGCAATGCGTTCCGGACCGGACGAGATAGCCCGACGTAGGAACTCTTCGGCTTCCGGTAAGTAGCTACCGTCTACCTTGTATGTCGTGGTAATGGCTTCCAGGGCCAGCAGGATAGCCCGCTCAGTGTTCCATTTCACGGTCTCGCTGGCCAGGGTCAGCAGTTGGCGGGCACGGGCAATGCTAGCCTGCCGCTCAGCTTCGGCCTGAGCTCTTTGTGCGGTATCCCGTTCAGCAATGGCCTGTGCTTCGGCAGTAGCACGGGCTACAGCCTGGGCCTGTGCTGTAGCCTGTGCTGTCCGTGCATTGTCTCGCTCTACAACGGCTTGTGCCTCGGCGGTGGCCAGAGCTACTGCCCGTGCTTGCGCTGTAGCCTCGGCATCCAAGGCCACATTCCTTTGCGTAATGGCGTCCTGCCCCTGGCGCCAGGCTAACAGAGCCAACACACCGATGATGGTCAAGGCAACCACCAACCCAGCGATGATGCGCTGGGTGCGCTGCTTAGCCACCTGCCGCTCCCGCTCCCGCGCGGCCATACTGGCCTGGATAAAAGCACGTTCCTCGGCGTTTAAATCGTCGCTTCGTTCTGCAAACCAGTGCTCGGCTTCGCCAAGAAGCGCACCATGGAGCAACGCCCCTTCATCTTGCTTGAGCCGGTCCCATTCCTGCAGCGCCGCGCTCAATCTTTGCCGCCAGATAAGGAATTGTCGGTCCTGGTCCAACCACTCCCGCAGTCTTTGCCAGCCCCGGATGATGGCCTCGTGGGCCACCTCTACGGTGGGCTGGCCGGTGGCCTCGTCCCGCCCCGTAGTCACCAGCCGGGCATCGGCCAGGGTGGTCACCACCTCGTGCACTGCTGTCTCCTCTGGCCAGACGGTCAACTCCTGGAGCGTGGCCCGCTGCCGGGTGTCTTCGGTCTCCTCCCCTGGCCGCACCAGGCGCAGGAAGACCCGGCGCACCAGGTCGCCCTGGCCCTGAGCCGCCAGCCGGCTGTACTCCCGCTCCGCTGTCTCACCAATGGCCCCGGCCACCCGGCCAATCGCATCGTAGGCGGCGTGGGTCAGCCAGCCACCCCGCCGCCGCGCCCACAACTCCGTCAGGGCAAACTCCAGCAAGGGCAGGGCCCCCGGCTCCTGGCTGTCCTCCAGGATGCGCTCCACCAGCTTATCTTCAAAGTTCAAACCCACCAGCCCAGCGGGCTGTTCAATGGCTTGGCGCAACTCCTCCTGGGTCATGGGCAGGACGTTCACCAGCCCGGCGTCCACCCGTTCGCCCAGGGGCCGGTAGCTCAGGGCCTGGCCATAGAAGTCGGCGCGCAGGGTGAGCAGTACCGTGGCCCGGTTCTGGTCGTGGGCCACAGCCAGGAGTTCATCCAGGGAGCGTTGCCGCTCCGCCTCGTCCCGGCAGAGGGTAAAAAGCTCCTCAAACTGGTCGGCCACCAGCACCAGCCGCCCGGTGCCTGGTTGCTTCTCCAGAATGCGGCGTACCGTCTCAGCTAGGGAGACCTGGCCTGCCCGCAGGTAGTCGGCCAGCTTGCGCGTCTCAGCCAGCCGGTCCACCTCGCTCATTTCTGGCTCCAAAAGCGCTACCAGAGGAGCAGCCAACTGAGAGAGGGGGCTCTGCCAGGGGGAGAATAGGGCAAACTCCCAGGTAGCGCTGCCGGGGAGCTGGTTCTGACGCAGAGCGGGGAGGAGGCCGGCGCGCACCAGCGAGGATTTGCCGCTACCGGAGGCTCCCACCACGACCACGAAGGGCGTGCGGCCCACGGCCTCCACCAGTTTAGCGGTGCAAGTCTCACGGCCAAAGAAGAAGGCCGCGTCCGCCTCCTGGAAAGCAGAGAGACCACGGTAGGGGCAGACAACGGCGGCGACCATCTCCGCCACCTCGGGGCCGGGGGGTTCGCCGCGGATGGCCTGCTGCAGCCGGTAGAGGGCAGCCTGGTCGTCCACACCCTGGCGCAGGTCTATCCAGGTGTTCAAACTCAGGAAAATGGAAGGGACACCCGGGCAGCCGGGGAGGAGCACGGGGATGACGGGGAAGGCAGGCTCGCGGGCCTGGCGATCCAGGGAAGCGTACATCTCCCGCATCTGCCAGGCGCCCAGGCCGTGGGGGCCCAGGAAGACGGTGCAGGCCCGGCTGCGGCCCAGGGTCTGCTCCAACTCTTGCGGCCAGAGACGGCCGGGGGTCAGATACCAGCGATCCAGGAAGGGCGTCAGGCCCGCGGCGCGCAGGCGCTGGGCCAGAGCTTCCACAACGGCCCCATCGCGGCTGTTATAGCTGAGGAAGACGTCGTAGCGACGCTCCATGCTTCTCCTCAACGCACAGGTGGGAAGCGTTGTTCACTTCCAGCGGATTGCTAAGCGGAAAAGCGGATGGAGGAGGCGACACGTATCTGCTTTTCCGTTTCACCTCCGCTGGAAGTCAGCCACCTGTCCACCAACTGAACGCTTGCCGCAGAGGAACGCAGAACAAATAAAATCAATCCGCGTTGATCAGCGGCCATCTGCGTCCCAATCAAATACTACGCTTTAGGTTCCACGTTCCATGTTCCAAGTTTCACGTTGAACGTGGAACATGAAACCTGGAACATGGAACGTTATCACCCGTAACGCTCCAACACCAACCGCCGGGCCTCTTCGATGAGGTCGCGCTCCTCCGGGCTGGCCTCGGCCAGGAGGGCGGTGGCGACTTTTTCGATTTCTTCGCGCGGGCTGACGCGCTGCAGCGTGGGATCGCCGCCGCCGCGGGGGGCTTCGTCGGCCAGGTAGGTGTAGCTGCGATCCAGGTCGAAGAAGGCGTTCAGCTCGTTGCCCTGGCGCCAGATTTCAAAGAAGCGCAGGCTGTGGTAGAGCTGGCGGGACAGCGGCCCCTCCAGGCGGCACTGCAACAGCAACTCCGGGTGCGAGCATTCCTGTATCTTCTGGAAGACAAAGCCGGTGGGGTCGTCCGGGGGCAGGTCGGTGGTGCGGATGACCAGGCGATGCATGGGCTGCGGCTCGATGGGGCGCTGGTGCAGGTGGGCCTGGCCGCGGCCTTCCAGCTCGATGTACAGGAAGCCGGGTCGAGTCTCCAGCTCGCCGAAGGTCATGCGCTCGGTGGAGCCGGGGAAGCAGCAGCGCACGTCGCCCACGAGCACGTCTCGCTCCTGGTGCACGTGGCCCACCAGCAGGTAGTCCACGCCCTGCAGAGCGGCGATGCTGGCCTTAGACAGGACGGGCTCGTTGGCCTCGTAGTAGATCGTGCCTTCTACGGCGTAGTGCAGCAGCAGCAGGACGACGTCGGCCGCGGGCGGCTGCACGGTGACGCCGGCGAGGGGGTCGTCGCCCGCCACCAGGCGCGGATCGGGGGAGAGCCCGCCGACGGCCAGGCGCAGGCCGTCGAACTCGAAGGTGCGCCACTCCACCTCGGTGCTTTTGGTGAAGACGTGGGCCACGCGCACCTCGTTGTAGATGCGCAGGGGCGTAGCGCCTTCCGTGCGCATCTTGGGCACGTCGTGGTTGCCGCCGATGGCCAGGGTCTCGATGCCCGCCTCGCGCAGGCGCTGGAACTGCCGCGCCACCCAGATCAGCTCCGAGGTGCGCGGGTCGGGCATGTCGAACAGATCGCCGCCGTGCAGGTAGAGGTGGGCGTGCTTCTGGATGGCGAAGTCCACCGTCTGCGCCCAGGCCTCGCGCAGGCGCTGGCGGCGCTTGGCGAGCTGCTCCGGCGTCATCCTGGCGTAGTATCTACTCAGGTGATTATCCGCCGTAAAGACGAGGCGTACCATGGCCAACCCCCACCCAAACCTGACGGGTTGTCGCACGCTTACTGGTTGTCGCACCCCACCGATTCGAGTCCAGAGGGTGCGACAACCAGTCACCACCGTCTCGAATCGCAAGCGTGCGACAACCCGTCACCTCCCCCGTCGCCGACAGGGGAGGGCTTTTTGCTTCAGGCGACATCGGCATGTTCGTATCGTCGGCACACATTATAGCATGGGGAGCCGATAAGGTCAATTGGTTCTTCACGCATAGGTGGCCGTCAAAGTTTCGCGCCGGATGGCGCATGATTGGAGCGCCTGTCGAGTTAGAGGGCACTACGACCTGAAACGTCGTAGCCTTCGGCCTTGAGAGCCTGCCCTGAACGGAGTGAAGGGGCCTCAGCCCGAAGGCTTGGGGGGCCTGAGCCCGCAGGCTACGGCGTTCCAGGCCCCGATACATCTCATTGTTTGTAATGTATCGGGGCAGGCCGTAGTGTTCCTAACACAGAAGAGCTATCTTTGGCATGGTAAGGCTGGTCTTGGATGTTGGCACTATGGCCTAAACGCCATAGCTTGCGGCCAGCATTGCTGCAGATCACGGCTTGCAGCCAAAAGCTACGGACTTCAGGCCGTAGTCTTGCATTAGAGAGGTCCACAGATTCTAAAGCTCCAGGTCTTGCCAGCGCTCCCAGGCA
>Ga0194110_10010595_pt1 | contig 10244 bp, 7 predicted proteins | sample TA2Kig1200mmetaG_FD_146192 | JGI IMG/M metagenome (GOLD analysis project Ga0194110, IMG submission 146192) | Freshwater microbial communities from Lake Tanganyika, Tanzania - TA2015032 Kigoma Deep Cast 1200m | ecosystem: Environmental > Aquatic > Freshwater > Lake | place: Tanzania: Lake... | reverse complement strand
CAGTAACGTCAACGAAAACCCGGCTGCGCCAAGCCGGTGGAAGAGGAGAAACCTTATGAGAAAAACCATGTTGTGTCTCGGGTTGACGCTGGTGCTGGCCCTGGCCCTGGCCTCGGCAGCCTGGGCCCAGGCGGCGGCGATCCGGCCCCTGACGGCGCCCATCGGGACCTTGGGTCCGATTAACCCAAACAATGGCTTCCCGCTCTGGGTGGGTGACCGGAACGGCGTCAAAGTGGACCTGCCGACGCCCCCTCTCGGTGACGGCGTCACCGCCCCCACCATGATCTTCGATCCGGTCATTACGGGGAACGCCTTCTCTCAGCAGATCGGCTTCGGGGCCGAAGCCTTCCCGTATCTGGCCACCTCCAGGATCGACCTCGGCGGCGGCAACCGGGCCGAACTGACCCTGGGCGTGGAAGCGGCCTTCGGGGCCGAAGCCCCCCTGAACGGCGACCAGTTCCTCTTCGTCCGGGTCCGGATCCGCATTGACACCACGGTGGCGGGAGACTATACCGTCATCACCCCCTGGGGGACGTATTCTTTCCCCAACACGCCGGCGGGCCGCCGGGCCATCAACTTCACCTATGACTTCGGCGGCTTCGGTCCCGTCTGCCCGGACGAACCGTCGTGCTTTGCGCTCGGCGTTTCCGAGTCCCCGGGCTTTGAGCGCATCCTGGTCGCGCCCACGGAGTGGAGCTTCCTGGTCCAGCAAAATCCGCCGCCCCCGGCTGGCTGGATCGGCGACGGCGTCAATGTAGCCACAGTCAGTGCCGGTCCTACCGGAATCGACTATTTCAGAATTGTGGGACCGGGGGAGACGGTACAGACCAACCTGTTCACCGTCTCCGGGCATATCTATCAAGGAGGGACCCCATGAGAAAACCGGCTTTGTGCTTCGTGTTGGCCCTGACGCTCGCCCTGGCCCTGGCTCCGGCGGCCTTCGGCCAGCAGGTGTCGGGGGGAGATTATCTGGTGGAACTGGGGCCCATCTGTCCGGCCACCGAGAACCCTGACGGAAGCTTTTCCGGCGGCCACGGCTTCCCCCTCTATGTGGGGGACGGCGCCTATCGGCTGGAACTGGGCGTGTTGCCCGACCCCGTGATCCCCGGCAACGCCCTGTCGGTGCATACCGGCTTCGGCGCGGAAGCTTTCTACTATATCTGTGAAGCCGAGATGAATTTTCGCGTCGGCGATACCCGCATCCGGCCCCGCCTGACTTTGGCGGTGGAGGCGGCCTACGGGGCCGAAGACCCTCTCAACGGCGACCAGTTCCTCTTTGTCCGCACCCGCTTCCGCATGGACACCCCGGCGGTGGGCCAATACACCGTGCGGCATCCCTGGGGGACGGAAGTCTTCCAGGTGGTGGACACCGAAGCGGAACTTGTCGGCGACAACTATTATCTGCTGGCTGACGGCATCAATTTCACCTATGACTGGGGCGGCTTCGCTCCGCTGTGTCCTGACCTGACGCCCTGTGTTTTCGGCAGCCAGGCGCCGGGTTTCGAGCGCATCATGCTCTCCCCCAAGCAGGGGCCCTTCCTGGTCCAGACCGGTTTCCCGGGAAATACCGGCTTGCTGGGCGACGGCAACCCGGCCACCATTACCGGCAGCCCGGTGAACCAGAACTATTTCCGGGTCGAAGGCCCCACTGACGCCAACCTGAACGGCGCCGGCGGGAATATCATCGAGACCACCCTGTTTACCGTGAACGGCCGCATCTGGACCGGGGGCGATTGTCCCAACATTGTCACCCCGCCGCCCCCGCCGCCGCCCCCGCCGGGGGAAGACACCGTGACCGTGGACCGGGCCCGCTATAACCCGAGAAACGGCAAACTGGAGATCCGGGCCACTTCGGCGCTCGGTTTATTACCCATGACAGCCGAATGGTTCAACAGCGCCGGCGTCTCTTTGGGCAGCGGCGATCTTTCTCCGAAAGGCAGGCAAACGTTTGATGTTCCCTTTGTCAATATCGCCACTATGCCCGCCACGGTGGTGGTGAGGACTCAAACCGGCGTTTCCGAGCCCTTCCCGGTGACCGTCAACCCGGCGCCGCGGTAAGGCGCGGGTCTTCCGCCTCCCCTAATGAACAGGCGCGTGGCGCCGACAGAACGCCACGCGCCTCTCTTTCTTCCCAGGTCCGCGGGCTGCCGGCCTCTACCAGGCGGACTTAGCCGACCCGAGAGCAGGAGTTCCATAAGGTGCGCCCCGCGCACCAGATGGGGGCGCCGCTAGGCTGCTGCATGTCCTGCCAGACGCCGCTGCCGTCAAGGGAGAACTGCACCCGGGTCACCGGATGGGGGTCGAAGACCAGGGCCCGGATGGGGTTGGCGGCGCCGGCAGGCGCCTTGTAGGCGTGCGGGTTGGGACTGATGCCCAGGGACCGGGGCAGCCAAGACTGCCGCATAATTTTATTTGACTCTACCAGAAAAAATGTATAGACTCCTTTGACTCAAGAGACTCGGCAATCTCTTCAGTAGATGTCCCTAACCGTCCCTGAGAAACTGAGTGGAGCAGGGCCGCCCAGGTTTTTTCCCGGTCCCGGAAGCTCAGGCAAATGGATCCCCTCGCCCCGCTGGTTCATGAAAAGCGCATCATGCCGGCGGGCAACTGCCACGATTCTCCTTCAGACATTTTTCCCCAATCACTATGGAGGAACGCTATGTTCGGTTTCCTCGGTCACGCCTCTGGTTCAGGCCGGTGTTCAGGCCTGGCCCTCCTGGTGATCCTTGCGGCTGCAGCCTGTGGGCTGGTCCTGCCCCAGCCGTCCCTGGCCGCGCCCGGCGCCTGGACTCCCACCGGCTCTCTGGGCGCCGCCCGCTATGGGCATACCGCCACGACACTGGCCAACGGCAAGGTGCTGGTGGCCGGCGGCTGGGACGGGAACAACTTCCTGGCCAGCGCGGAGCTCTATGACCCGGCTGCCGGGACCTGGACCCCCACGGGTTCCATGGCGGGGGCCCGGGAATGGCACACGGCCACCCTGCTGGCCGACGGCAAGGTTTTGGTGGCGGGGGGATTTGTGGACGGGCTCCCCGATAACCGGGCGGAGCTCTATGATCCGGACACGGGGACCTGGGACGCCACCGGCGCCATGCTCACCCCGCACCTGTTCCATACGGCCACGAAGCTGGCCGACGGCAAAGTCCTGGTGGCGGGGGGGGATGACGGCTTAGGCGAATTTGCCGGCGCGGAGTTCTATGATCCGGGGACCGGCGCCTGGAGCGCGGCGGGCCCGCTCACCACCCCGCGCCTGGATCATACGGCTACGCTGCTGGCGAACGGCAAGGTGCTGGTGACCGGCGGCTGGCACGCTTTGGGGTATTTTGCCGGCGCGGAGCTCTATGACCCGGGCGCCGGCAGTTGGACCGCCACGGGTTCCATGGCCGGCCCCCGCAGGTGGCATACGGCCACGCGGCTGAACGACGGCAAGGTGCTGGCCGTGGGAGGTTTTAGCGGCTCCAGCCATCTGGCCGGCGCCGAGCTCTATGACCCCGCCGCGGGGACCTGGAGCGGCACGGGCTCTCTGTCGGCTCCCCGGGGGTTTCACACGGCGACGCTGCTGGTGAACGGCAGGGTGTTGGTGGCGGGTGGGGCGAACAGTTTGGAGTATCTGGCCGGGACCGAGTTTTATGATCCGGCGGCCAGGACCTGGAAAGCCACCGGCTCTCTGGGCGCGGTCCGGGCTTACCATACGGCCGTGACCCTGAAAAACAACAAGGTGCTGGTGGCGGGCGGCGCATTCAATATTACTTCCCTGGCCGGCGCGGAGCTTTACCAGCCGATAATCAACCCCGCCCCCTGGCTCTTGGCGCTGTTGGGCGGCGATGCATGATGCCCCTCAATCCCGGCCCTCCCCCTTGGAGGAGAAGGAAGACAATGAATCAATTGCATGGCTTTCATGAAAATCATTTCCATATCTCTCGATACTCACCTCATTATTTCGCACCCTCTGCTTGTCGATTTTGAGGATTCCCATGCTGCTTTGTCTCCATCACACCCAACATTACACCGGAACCTTTGAGAGAAAGGAAGATGGGTATGCGCACCATGGTTAAGAAGAGAACCCTGCGGATGATCCTGGTCCCGCTCCTGAGCTGGGCTCTGGCGGTCTTGCCGGCCGTTCGCTCTGTACAAGCCCAGCCCGTGATCGTCACCCCCGCCGATGCCCGGGCCCTGGGTCTGGAATCCTTGCGCCTGGCAGTCATCGCCGACGGGGGAGTGCCTTTGCCGGCCAACCTGAACACCTTTCTCAAGGACACCCCTGAAGCCCGACAAGCGGCCCTGCAACTGGGGAAAGCCCTGTTCTGGGATATGCAGTTGGGCAGTGACGGCATCCAGTCTTGCGCCTCCTGCCATTTCCAGGCGGGCGCGGACAACCGGACCAAAAACCAGTTGCACCCCGCCAGTGAACTGAAGGTGTTGAATCAGCGGTTGGACCAGACCAGGGGCTACCACTCTGCCCCGGCCGATCCGGACACGAAGTTCGAGGTGGCCGTGCCCGCCCCCAACTACACGCTGAATGCGGGTGACTTCCCCTTCGTCAATTTGCCCAATCAACTCAACATCGTGGGCGACAGCGTCAAACCGAAGACTCCTGAGAACAGCAACGATATCTCCTCCTCCCAGGGCGTGTTCCTGACCACCCACGTCAGCGTCACTCCCGGCAGCGCCGAGGACGTGGGCATTCCCGTGGCCGATCCCATTTGGAGCGTACGCGGCGTCAACGTGCGCCGGGTGGAGCCCCGCAATACCCCCACCACCATCAATGCGGTCTTCTTCTTTGCCAATTTCTGGGACGGCCGGGCCAACAATATGTTCAACGGGGTCAACCCCTTCGGCAAACAGGACCCGGGCGCGGTGATCTTCCAACGGATCAACGGGGGCCTCCAGGCGGTGGCCGTCAATATCAGCAACGCCAGCCTGGCCTCCCAGGCGGTGGGACCGCCGCTCAGCCCCTTTGAGATGTCCTTCGGGGGCCGCACCTGGCCGGAGGTGGGCCGCAAGATGTTGTCCCTGGCGCCTATGGCCAAACAGCAGGTGGCCCCCACCGACAGCATCCTGGGTCCGCTGGCCAACCCCGGCGGCAAAGGGTTGAGGCCCGAAGTGACGTATCGTGGTCTCATCCAGGCGGCTTTCCGCAACGAGTTCTGGGATGTGGAGGCCCAGGCGGTCAGCTTCCCGGAAATGACCATCAAGAAAGGCCGGGGGGATATCTTCGCCCTTAAGCAGGGCAAGCCCAGGATCGTCAGGGCCAAGAAAAAACCCCGGTTGCCCCGGGGTGGGAATGATGCCGTGCTGCCCGGTGATTTTACCCAGATGGAAGCCAACTTCTCCTTCTTCTTCGGCATGGCCGTTATGCTCTACGAAGCCACCCTGGTGTCGGACCAGAGCCCCTTTGATGTGTGGATGGAGGGAGACGGCACCCCCGTGCCGGGCTTTGGGGCCCAGGAACTGTTGGGCCTCAACGTCTTCGTGGACAAGGGCAAGTGCATCAACTGCCACAGTGGCCCCGAATTCACCAACGCCACGGTGCGCAACGCCCAGGGGGGCCAAAACGTCATCGAACCCATGCCCATGGGGGATGGTAATCCGGCGCTCTATGACAATGGCTTTTATAACATCGCCGTCACCCCCACCACGGACGACCTGGGGCGGGGGGGCAAAGACCCCTTCGGCAACCCCCTGGCCTTTTCCCGACAGTTCGCCTTTCAGAACCTGGGCATCATGAGCTTCGCCTTTCCCATCATCGGCGCGCTGCAGGTGCCGGGGAACCTGACCCTGGTGGGCGGCCCGGGGGGCCAGTTTGTGGACCCGGACACCGGCATCGTGGTGGGGCAGGACCTGAACGCCAACGGCCTGCTCGACCCCGGCGAACTGACCCTGACCCGGGTGGCGGTGGACGGCGCCTTCAAGACGCCCACCTTGCGCAACGTGGATCTCACCGGCCCCTATATGCACAACGGTAGCCTGGCCACTCTCAAACAGGTGGTGCGCTTCTACGACCGGGGCGGGAACTTCTGCCAATTTAACCTGCCGGATCTCGATCCCGATATCGTTCAGCTTAACTTCACCGAAGCGGAGGAAAACGCCCTGGTGGCCTTCATGGTGTCTTTGACGGACAACCGGGTGAAGATCCAGGCCGCGCCCTTCGACCGTCCCGAACTCATCATTCCCAACGGTCACCGCATCAGCCAGTATGGGGTGGTGGCCGATCCCATGAAGCCGCTCCAGGCCTTGGATAACTTCCTTACCCAGGCGGCCACGGGCAGCGTCGGCAACGCCGCCGCACCCCTGGTTCCCTTTTTGAACCTGGACCCCCAGGCCGACCCCAACCCGGAGCCGGTTCCCAGTCCGTGTTTCCCCTGACCTTGGCAATGGGAAAAATGGCCGGTCGGAACTGATGAAGCATAAGGGAGGCTATTTCCTGGACGGTTGTTCATGAGCCTGCGGCTCACCCGCAAAGCATAAAAAGATTTCCCCCTCACCCCGGCCCTCTCCCCCGCCGGGGGAGAGGGGGATAAGGACCTTTTCCTGACAGGAAGGTTTTCCCTCTGGTTGCGGCCTGAGGCCGCGAGCTGCCACCAGGCCCCTCCTTTGTTCCCAGGCCCCGGCTCCACGAAGTCTAGGCCGGACAACACCGGGACCCTGGGGATTATCCGGGCCTGGCGCAATCGAGTCCCGAGCGTCTGGTCGGGCAGCCCGTCAACCTGCGCCGGCAAAGGGATGGAGGCGGCATGGACAGGCCGCTGTTTTCCACAAGTCCCAAGGTTTATGCCGATTTAGGAGAAGTCGCGCCCGGGCCTTGGGCGCACGTGTAACACATGAAAAGCTCCTCCCCTCCTCCCCCCGGGAAAATCGGCGCCCGCCCCCTGGCCGCCCCTCCCCATTGCCTTGACAAAGCCCGCCCCTCCGGGGTAGCTTAACCCCATCATGAGCCGGGCCGCGGTTGCCCGGCCCTGCCAGAGTGTTAAAAAGGCCTCTCGGGGAGGAAAGGCGTCGGAGACCCCTGCCACCTTCCCAGACTACGAAAGGGGATCGGGCTTTGCCCAAGGGGGATAACCGGGCCGGCTCATTCCGCTTCTCTGAGGGGGCGGGAGGTTATCAACCACCTGCCGCAACCGGCCGATCGGATTCTTTTAACTCTTCACCCTCTCCTCCCGAGGAGAGGACCGGGGGGAGGGAGCTCGCCGCCTTTCCCCTTCATCGCCTGCTCAGGGGGAAAATCCATGCGCGCCGTTAACGCCGCGTTGATCCTGATTCTCTGTCTGTTCCCGGCGCCCGAGGCCTGGGCCGAACGGGGCGACCACCCGTTGGCGTTCATCGATCTGCAGCAGCAGCTCATCCGCCAGGGTCTGGACCGGAATTACGTCCGACGCATCTTTGCCGACCCCCGGTGCCGATTCATGCCTGACATCGTCAAACGCAACGCCACCATCAGGAAGGAAAAGATCGCCGATTACAGCCACTTCCTCACGCCGCAGACGGTGGCCCGGGGCCGCCGCTACCTCCAGGAGCACCACCAGACCCTCACCCGCGCCAAGGCGCGCTTCGGGGTGGCCCCGGAGGTCATCGTCGCCATCCTCACCGTGGAGACCAACCTGGGCAACGTCACCGGCAAATATCCCGTGGTCAACGTCTTCGCCTCCATGGGGGTCATGGACACTCCCGAAGCCCTGGCCCGGGCCGGTCTGGGCAAGGAATACCTGGGCAGGGTCAAGAAACGGGCCTCCTGGGCCCGGCGGGAGCTGTTCACCTTCCTGGCATACTGCCGCTCCCACCGCCTGGACCCCTTCCAGTACTCCGGCTCCTGGGCCGGAGCCCTGGGCTACGCCCAGTTCATTCCCTCCAGCCTGGCCAGTTGCGGCGTGGACGGCAGCGGCGACGGCAAGGTGGACCTCTTCACCCACCCGGACGCCATCTTCTCCATCGCCAATTATCTGAGGCGGAGCGGCTTCAAGCTGGGCAACCAGGCCAGCTACGCCAAGGCCGTGTTCGCCTACAATCACTCCCAGGCCTATGTGGAAGCCGTGCTGACCCTGGCCAACTGGTACTGACATCTCTGGCGTTAAGTCCGGCATTATCCGTAAGCAGTCGCGCCCGGGGCAATGCCAATGGCCCGCCCGTAAGACATGAAAAGGTTTTGTGGGGGGAGGACCGGGGGAACACGGTTTCCCCGCCCTCCCCCCACAACCCCCTCCCAACCCCCTTTATTGGGGGCGATAAGGGATGGGGGGGTGTGGGGGAGGGTGATGGCTCCAAAGCTAAGGAAAAAGTGGTAATCACCGCCGACACCCCTTTCGGGGATGGGAGCACCACCGATCTCATCAAGGCGGACATTCTCTGACGGAGGAAAGGTGGGAGAAATCGGCGTTGCTACTCGTCGTCCGTTTCGGAGGAGCGGGTGAGCCCAGCTTTTTGGGGATGGATTGCCAAAACCGTCCCCTGGTAAATCCGCAGAAGCGATAACAGAAAAGAAAGAAGCAGAGGCCCCAGAATAAATCCCACCATGCCGAAATAGGTGACGCCTCCCAAGATGCTCAGGAAGATCAGAACGGTGGAGGTGGACTGCCCCCTCTTGATCAGGATCGGCCGGAGGATGTTGTCCACCGAGCTGACGATCAGGGAGCCGTAAACCAGGAGCCCGACCGCCATCCCCACGTCTCCACGGAAATAAAGATAAATTACTGCCGGAGCCCACACGATAAAGGGGCCCACCACCGGCAGGACTGAAGCGACCATCATCATGGCGCCCCAGAAAACCGGCTCAGGCACCTTAAACAGGAAAAAACCCACGCCACCCAGGGTTCCCTGAATCAAGGCCACGATCAACGTCCCCCAGAGCGTGGCTTTGATGGTTCTTTCCGTAACCGATAGAATCTCCTGGTTATGCTTCTCGTCCAAAGGGGAAAGCCTGGTTATTGCTTCAATAAAAGCGTCACCTTCAAGAAACATGAAAAAGGCGATGAACAAAATTAACAACAAATTAATAAAATACGATGTGAAGCCCCTGACCACGGCAATAGCATTGGCATAAATGAACTCACTGATACTGGTTAAAATAGTCTGGAGCAACTCTTCCAAATTGGCCTGTTCCGGCAACGGCACGCCGATTTGCTCCACATAGCTTCTTAAGATATCCCATTTGCCGCTTATCTGTTGCCATACCTGTTCGCTTTTCAATCCACTGCTCACCACGCTGTAAAGCTCCAGGGCCTGTCTGGCAATAATATTTACCAGGGCAAAAAGAGGTAGCGTGATAAGGAAGCCCAGTATCAGACACGTAAGCAAGGCGGCCAGGGCCCGACGTCCGAAAAACAGCCGCGCCAGTCCCCGATAAAGGGGCTTGCTGGCAAGGAAAATTACAAAAGCCAGGAATATCTGGACCAGATAGGGCTTAATAATTACATAAGCAAAATAGAGCGTCAGCAGAGTAATGCCGGCAAAGAAAAGTTTGGCGTAGGCGCTGGGAAAAGCCGTCGGCTTTCCCAACCCTGGGGGCCGGCGCACCGCTCCCCGTCGCCGCCTCGCAAGGGCCGCTTCAGCTTTGGGCCAGAAAAATCTTGGGAACCGGCGTCTTTTCACCACGTATCTCTCTCGGCTTGATGAGATCAGGACGGTATGGCCGGCAGTCCTCCTTAAACCGCAAGGGGAAGGCCGCCCATCGCCTGCCGCAGATTCATTATACCCTGAAAATGAAAGCCGCAGCGGAACCAAGGTTGACCGTTTCCTGCAGGCCCTTTTTTCCTATGAAGAAAACAGCTTTCACCTTTCAGGAAAAAGAATCGCCGGGCTTGCTCCGCCCCCCATCTCGTAAGCCTTAGGACAGGCTTTCGCTCATTTGAGACTGTGGCGAACAGGGTCTTAAGGTGAGGGCCGGGCCTTCCCCGGCCCCCAATAAAAGGGGTTGGGCGGGGGGTGTGGGGGGAGGGCGGGGAAACCGTGTTCCCCCGATCTTCCCCCCAAAAAATCTTTTCATGTGAGCCTCTTGCAAAAGTCATTTTTAGGCTGATTTTCTGAAAAAATTAAGCCTCATCGGCGCGCCTGTGCTAAAGTAATTTTGACAGTAAAACAATACTTGGGGGAGCCGATGAAGCTTGGCGAAAGAGTATCATGGATTCTGGGGACTTTGCAACGGTATCTCTTCCCCCGCCTGGAAGAATGTGGCGAGCGCCCCTTAACCGAGAAAGAACAGCAATTAGTCCTACTACGTGGAATTATTGATTAACCCTCAACAAATACTGACA
>Ga0194110_10010591_pt1 | contig 10246 bp, 10 predicted proteins | sample TA2Kig1200mmetaG_FD_146192 | JGI IMG/M metagenome (GOLD analysis project Ga0194110, IMG submission 146192) | Freshwater microbial communities from Lake Tanganyika, Tanzania - TA2015032 Kigoma Deep Cast 1200m | ecosystem: Environmental > Aquatic > Freshwater > Lake | place: Tanzania: Lake... | reverse complement strand
ACCTACGAGGGCTACGGCCCCCACGGCATCGCAATCCTCGTCGAGGTCCTCACCGACAGCCGCAACCGCACCTCCGCCGAGCTACGCAAGATCTTCTCCCAGCGCGGCGGCAAAATGGAAGGCTCCGTCGCCTGGATGTTCGAAGCCAAGGGCCTCCTCACCGTGTCCGCCGACGCCGTCGGCGAGGACGACCTGATGGAGCTCGCCATCAACGCCGGCGCCGACGACATGGTGAAGACCGACGGCACCTACGAGATCACCACCGCGCCCACAGAGTACCACAAGGTCAAGAAGGCACTCCTCGAAAAGGGCCTCACCCTGGGAGTCGCCGAGCTAACCCGCCTCCCCCAGACCCTCATCAAGCTCGAAGGCGACCACGCCACGAAGGCCCTCGCACTCCTCGAAGAGCTCGAAGACCACGACGACGTGCAGAACGTCTACACCAACCTCGATGTGCCCGCCGACCTCGCCGCGGCCAAGGAATAGCAGGCAGGTGGATGAATGGATGGGTGGATGAGTGGATGAGTGGATGAATGACAGAACCCCCCAGTTCCTTTCATCCATCCATCCACTCATCCCCTCACCGCTCGAAGGGGCTGGCGCCTGCACGCTGTGTCCTCGCCGCTGCGGCGCGCGCCGGGCCGAGGGGCAGCTCGGCTACTGCCGCTCAGGCACCGGCTTCGCCCTCGGCGCCATCTGCACCCATCGCGGCGAAGAGCCCCCCATCTGCGGGCCGCACGGCATCGCCAACGTCTTCTTCGCCCGCTGCAACATGCAGTGCGTCTTCTGCCAGAACCACCAGATCAGCCGCAACGAAGGCCCCATCATCGAGCGCCAGCTCTCTTTGGAGGAGGCCGTCCGCTGCATCGAGGCGGCCCTCGGCCGCGGCGTCGGCGCCGTCGGCTTCGTCTCGCCCTCCCACTGCATCCCGCAGATGAAGGCCATCATCGCAGCCCTCCGCGACCGGCAGCCGAAGCCCGCCTTCGTCATGAACACCAACGCCTACGACACCGTGGAGACCCTTGCCTCGCTCGATGGGCTGATTGACGCCTACCTGCCCGACCTTAAGTATATGGATGCGGAGCTTGCTGCCCGCTACTCCGACGCGCCCGACTACCCGGCCGTCGCCACCAGGGCCATCGCCGAGATGTTCCGCCAGAAGGGCACGCGCCTCGCCATCGCCGACTCAGGCTACGTCGAGAGCGGCCTCACCATCCGGCACCTCGTCCTCCCAGGCCACGTGGAGAACAGCAAGCTCTGCCTCCGCTGGATCGCCGACACCCTCTCCACCGACGTCCACGTCTCCCTCATGGCGCAATACCGTCCCACACCCGCCGTGGCCGGCCACCCGCACCTCGGCCGCTGCCTCCGGCCCGACGAATACCAGGAGGTCCTCGACGAGCTCCACCGCCTCGGCTTCTGGCGCGGCTGGACCCAGGCCCTCGCCAGCCCGTCCTCCTACCAGCCCGACTTCACGCAGTCTCATCCCTTCGAGCGGGCGTGAGCATCGCGATGAACAACCTTGCATGGCCGGAAGCAGGGTGGTAGAATACCATCACGAACAAAGGCATGGACCCGCGAGAGGAGCCTGTGGATATGAGGACACTGACTGGCATCGTGGAGAATGGAACCGTGAGGCTTCCCCCCAACACCCGGGTGCGCGATGGCGCCAGAGCGCTGGTGGTGATTCTGGGGCGCAAGCGAAGGCAACCCCTTCCGACGCTCGATCCTAGAATCGAGGCGGAGGACGCCGAGTTCGTGGAGGCCTGCCGCGGCAGCATCGTGGAGGCCATGCGCGCCGAGGAAACCTGATGCCGGACCAACTCCGCCAGGGCGACGTCTGGCTGGTCCACTTCGATGAGGGTTGGGAGCGGCCCGCAATCATCGTCTCACGGCACCAATTGAATCGTGGAAACGCGGTCCTGGTGGTCCCTTGCACGTCCTCGCTCGCGCAGGAGAGAGCGAAGTCACCGAACCATGTCTTCCTCCCAAGTGGAACCGGAGGCCTGACCCGAGACTCCGTGGCTCAAGCCCACCTGATCCAGCCCGTCCATCACGCGCGCCTGATCACCCAGCTCGGGGCGCTTGAGACGGAGCACCTCGCCGAGGTCCTGCTGGCTGTTGCGTGGTCCATTGACCTGTTCGACGCCGTGGCGAGCAGTGGAGCCTAGCGGTTTCCCGGGCGCGGGCTCCTGGCTCAGCCCACCACCCCCCTCGCAATCTCCGCCCACTCCCACAGCCGTCGCGGGTCGTAGCAGACCGTGCTGATGTCCTTGAGGATGAACTCCAGCGGGCAACTGTGGCGCTCGCAGGCGGCGAGGGTCTCGCGGAGGTGCTTCTCCACGGCCTCGGGCTGCCAGGTTGGCCCAGCGAGGAGGGCGGGGTTGGGCTTGCGGCTGAAGACGAAGTCGCGCCCTATCCGCTCCGCTCCCTTCTCGACGTTCACCCACGGGCTCATCGAAATCTTGCGGACCTTGGGCAGCTTGCGGATCATGTCCACCTTGGCGTCCAGCGGCTCGCAGCAGCCGTAGTAGCAGATGCCGAACCGCTGGGTCCAGCGCTGAGCGTAGGCGATCTCGAACTCGTAGTGCATGGCGGGCGAGACGGTGGAGAAGATCTGCGCCATCGCATAGGTCCACAGGTCCTTCGGCCGCGGGCGTGTGGGGTCGAAGCCGGGGGCGGGAAGCTCGTCCGCATAGGCGCCCGTGCAGTGGATGCTGCCCTGGTGGTGGCCGAGGAGGCCCTGGGCCTCGAACTGGTCGAGCATCGAGAGGCTGCACTCCGTCACCCGCGCGATGAGCTTGTGCATGAAGTCCGGGCGGAACGCCAGGTCCATGATCGTCTCCTCCGCCCCGTGCCAGCACACGATGCCGTCCCAGGGAGCGAAGACTGGGCAGGCGCCCTGCATGCGCACGCCCAGGATGCCGCCGAGGATTTCGTTCGCCTTCGCCTCGGTCTCCGCGGTCGCCTTCTCGTCGTGCCACACCTGCGGCATGCGTATCTTCTCGAGGTCCGCCTCGGTCTTCAGTTGGTCCTCGTAGTGGTGGCCGCAGACGTCGCTGGCGGAGTCGGTCACGGCGGTCTGCTCGACGACGCCGAGGCCGAAGCTGGCGCCGCGGATGGCCTTGCCGAAGTCCAGGAACGGCTCCACCACCATGTCGCCCCGGAAGTGCCGCCACTGGTAGAGGGTGCGGCGGAGGCGGTTCTCCATCCCGCGGCAGAGGGGGTCCTCGCACCGCAGCGTCAGCTCGCCGTCAACGTTCATCTCGTGCCAGCACACCTGGTCAATCATCACCATCGGGCGGACGGGCTTGAGGGCATTGAGCGCCTTGTGCGCCGCGATGGTCTCCTGCTGCACTGGCAGCGCCGCGATCTCGGCCACCTGCCTGGCAAGCTTCCTCACCGTCTCGCGCTCTCTTCGCTTCATCGGCTCCTCGCTCCTTTCTCTCCCCAGCCGCATCATATTTCCTTCCCCGTGGCATTGCAACAGGGCATCGCCATCGCTGTTGACGCGGCGCGCGGCATCTCCTAGAATGAGATTCGGCTGCTCAGAGAGCCGTGCAGGAGGAGCCTTCTCCCGAAGGTCCGTGTGACTTTGCGATTTTCGCTTGACATAGGCGGCGCTCTTGTTATACTTAGCCATAACGAATAGGTACTTTCAGGGCCATTGAAGGAGGAGATGAGATGGGCAAAGGGCGCGAGTTGGCGTGGGGAGCGTTTGTGAGGAAGCTGCGCCTCGACGCGGGCTACGGGCTGCGCGAGTTCGCCTCGCTGCTCGGATGGCAGCCATCCAACTACTCGAACACGGAGACCGGCAAGGTCCCGCCGCCGAAGGACCCAGGCCGTCTGAGGGAGATCGCCGAGGCCCTGGGCCTGGGAGAGGCGAGCAGGGAGTGGCACAAGTTCCACGACCTCGCCGCCAAGGCCCACAATACCCCGGTTCCAGCGGACGTGGTGGAATACGCGGGGGGCCGAGCAGTGGTCCCACTGCTGCTCAGGACGACGAAGGGGAAGAATCTGAGCGATAAGCAGATCCGCGAGCTCATCGAGTACGTGAACGAGCACTTCTGACCCTCTCTTGGGGATGCCACCCGTGCGCGTGCGTGAGTACCCGGTGTGGGAGATTGAGGAGAAGGCGGAGTCGCTCCTGAGGGAAGCGTACAGGACCGTGTACCCCTACACGGTGCCCGCCACCGCAGTCAAGGTGGATTGGGTCGCCGAGCGCACGTTGGGCCTCTCGTTCCGTTCCGTCCCCGGACTTCGCTCGCTCGGGGTGGATGGCCTCCTTCTCTTAGACAGGGATGGCCGCCCCGCTATCGTCGTTGACAGAGGGTTGTTCGACCACCTGAACGAGCACCGGTATCGGTTCACTGTGGCCGAGGAGGTGGGCCACTACGTCTTGCACTTCCGTGGCCTGCCCAGGGTGGCCACCCCTGCCGACGCAATCCGCCTCTATCTGAGTATCGAGAACCGGAGCACGGCGGAGCGGAACGCGAAGAGGTTTGCCGCAGCTCTGTTGATGCCAATGGAGTCCTTTGAGCGCCAGGCCGCCGGGATATACGCCGGCGTGCGTGAGTCCCCAACAGGGAACACGGGTGAGGAACTCGTCGACCGGCTGGTGGCCCTCCTCGTGAAGATCTTCAGGGTGTCGCCAGAGGCTGTACGGTATCGCTTGACTGAGTATCCCGCTCGCTTGATGGACAGGATTCAGATTGCGCTGCGCGAGGGCTTGGCGACCCTACCTCCGAGGTCCCAGTAAGGGGACTCATCTCCCGACCAGAGAGGAGAAGAGGCGGTGAAGCTGGACGAAATCCGCGTGACGCGGCTCATCGTAGCGTCGTATGCGAAGAAGCTGGCGGAGGTGGCCGACACTGACGTTGCCATCGCGGGCGGCGGCCCCGCCGGCATCACGGCGGCCTACTATCTGGTCAAGGCGGGCCTCCGCGTGGCCGTCTTTGAGCGCAAGCTCAGCATCGGCGGCGGAATGTGGGGCGGCGGGATGATGTTCAACGAAATCGTCGTCCAGGACCCCGCCAAGCCAATCCTCGACGAGATGGGCGTCCAGAGCCGCAAGGCGGGGAAGGGCTATTGGACCGCCGACGCCGTCCACGCCGTCGCCGCCCTCCTTTACAAGGCCACCGCTGCCGGCGCGCGCTTCATGAACTGCATCAGCGTGGAGGACGTGATGCTCCAGGACGGGCGGGTGACTGGGCTGGTCATCCAGTGGAGCCCTGTGGAGATGAGCGGGCTGCACGTTGACCCGCTGACGATTCGGGCGAGGGCCGTCATCGAGGCCACCGGCCACCCCGCCGAGGTGGCCCGGGTGCTGGTGAACAAGGCCCAGGTGAAGCTCAACACCCCCAGCGGCACCCTCGAGGGCGAGCGGCCAATGGACGCTACCCGCGGCGAGCTGGCCATCGTGGAGAACACGCGCGAGATCTTCCCAGGCGTCTACGCCGCGGGCATGGTCTGCAACGCGGTCTACGGCGCGCCCCGCATGGGTCCCATCTTCGGCGGCATGCTCCTCAGCGGCCGCAAGGCCGCCGAGCTCATCCTCGCCGACCTCGCGAAGGCAGAGAAGTACGGCTGACCTGTCGGCGTTCCCACTATCTCCGCACGTGGAAGAGGCGGGTGGCAAGTTTCCTGCTGCCGCCCTGCTCGGCCTCGATGCGGACCTCGTGGCGCGTGCCGCGGGGCGAGACGTGGCTGGCGAAGGAGCCGTCGGGGCCAACCGCGACGGGGGAGCCGTTGAGCTTGACCGTCGCGCCCGGCCGCGTGACGCCGCGCAACTCGACGCTGATCGGGCCGTGGACGAGGGTTGCCCCTGCCATCGGCTCGGTCTCAACAAGCAACTGCGGCTCCGCGTCGAGGGCGATGATCTCGTCGGCTATCTCGCCTCGGACGGCCATGATGCGCGCGGGGTCCTTCTCGGTGTCGGCTATGGCGGGGACGACCTGTCGGCAGAGCTCGACGGCACGGCGGCGCGGGTCCACCCAGTCGGCGGCCGAACCAAGCCGCTTCTTCGCCTCCGCCGTCTTCGCCGCCAGTAGCCAGAGGTATTCGAAGTCCTCGATGCTCTCGCGCTGAATCTCCCAGCGGATGGAGTCGAGCGGCCCGTCCGCGCCGGGATAGACCACGTGGGTGTCGCCGGGCGGCAGGTTGTCGCTCGGCGGGCCGAAGGGGTCCTCCCCCCAGAAGTTCAGGCCCCAGTGCAGGTAGCCGGTCAGGTCGCAGGCGAAGTTGAGCCAGTGGAGCACTCGCACCCGGCTGAGCGGGAAGTCGAGGAAGCGGTTGGGATAGTAGTTGCCGACGGGGTGGCAGCAGATGTAGAACCAGAACTCGTTCCCCTTTCGTCGCGCCTCGTAGGCGTCGCGCCAGCGCTCGAAGTGCGAGAGCTTGGGCACCCACACCTCCAGGGCGCCGGTGAAGTCCACCGACTCGATGGCGTCAATGCGGCGGATGCCCGGCGCGGCCTTGTGGACGAACTCCGATGCCTTCCGCCACGAGGCGAGGTTGTTGAGCGACGGCTCGTCGGCCACGTGGATCATCGCCTTGGCGAGCCAGCCCTTCGCCGCGAGGTGCTTCTCGAGGTCGGCCAGGAGCGGCGCCAGGCCCTCCTCGGGGCCGAGCTCCACCCGCTTGCCCGTCTTGCGGTCGGCCGCGCCCACCTTGACCAGGACGATCTCCTTGCCGCCCCAGCCGCCAGGGCCGAAGTGGCCCACGTGGGTCAGCTCGATGCCGTCGCTCACGCCGGCCTTCTGGAAGAGCTCCACGTAGCGGTCGAAGCGGCCGTAGTCGAACGAGAGCTTGCCGTCCACCTCGCGCGTGATCTGGACCAGGCTCCAGGGGGTGAGGGCGACGTTCTGGCGGTGGGCCGCCATGTCCCGCGCGTAGCGTTCCAGCACGGGCCAGAAGCCCTCCGACCAGGCCTGGGCCTTGTGCGCCTTGGCGATGTTGTCGAGGTTGAACCAGTTCGTCACGAGCAGGTGCCGCGCGTCCGGCAGGGCGAAGGGGTCAACCGTGAGCTCCACGGGCACGGCGGCGCGGGCGTCGCCGGCCACGATGGCCACTTCGCCGCGGTAGACCCCTGGCTTCGCGTCCTTGGGCACGCGGACGGTGAGCCAGACGGGCTGGGTGCTCTCCGCCGCCACGTCGAGCGAGCGTGCGTCCAGCAGGGGATCGGGCACCCCGCACGGCGCGGCGCGAAGCTGGACCTTCCCCGAATCCGGCGTGTTCTTCTTCAGGGGAATGAAGCCCACGAAGTGCCAGGCGAGGCTGTCCCCGCCGATGGTGGCCGCGCCATCGGCATGGCGGAGCGGCGAGAGCTCAACGCGGACGCCCTTGAGCGGCGCCGTGGAGCGGAAGGCGATTTGCCCCGGCTCGAACTCGTTGCGCGCGGCCCGAAGCCGCACCATGCCCGGCTCCCCGGGCGCCGGGGCGTCCCGAAAGACCTTGACGTGCGGGTCCGCCGCCCAGGCGGCCAGCGTGCCGCCCCTGGCCGCGGCCAGACAAGCGTTCGCCCCCACCACCGCCGCCACCGCCAGCTTCTTCGCCTTGCCCATCGCAGGTCCTCCTAATCCCAGGAACCGCCTGCCCGCGCCGCCCCGCATTGTAGGCCGCCTGTGCCCGCTGTCAAACCCGAAGCCGGGAGCAGGGCTCAGTAACGGACTTGCGCGCGCTGCCGCACGGCTTGCTCGCCTCTACCGCCGCGCCCTCCCCCCGAGGGTGAAATCCTCGAAGATAATTGCAGAGTCATATGACTCTGCAAGTATCTTTTTCCCACGCACAGGCAGGCTCGGGCGCGGAGTGGCTTCCGGCCACGTGGCCCAGGCCTACCCAGGCCGTTGACCGCAGGAGCAAGCGTCCCGCCTCCTGACCGCTACCTTCGGCGCCGGAAACAGCCCTCTGAGGCCGAGAACGAGGTGTGTAAGGATAATTGCAGAGTCATATGACTCTGCAATTATCCTTTTCCCGCTGAATGGCAGGCGCAGGCGCAGAGTGGCTTGCGGCGACGCGGCCCAGGCCTACCTATTGAGCGCAGCGGCAAGCGTGCCGCCTGCCCACCGCAACCGGGACGGTTCCTGTCTACATTGCGAGCCTGCGCAATTCCGTTACTCCACCCCCACAGGCGCTGGCGGACTCACACGGTCTGGTGTATAATTCGCCGCAATGGGGACTGGATGGCCTATGGGCTGCAATATCCTCATCACCGGGCCACCTGGGATTGGGAAGACGACCGCCTTGCGGCGGGTCGCGGACCTGCTGGCCGGGCGACGCATCGTAGGCTTCTACACCGAGGAGGTGCGGGTCGGTGGCGTCCGCACCGGCTTCCGCATCGCCACGCTCGATGGGCACGAGGGGACGCTGGCCGATGTTGCCCTGAGCAGTCCGCACCGCGTCGGGAAGTACGGCGTCAACGTCGCGGCCTTCAAGCAAGTCGTCTGCCCAGTCCTCGAAGGTGCGGCGGGCCACGCCGACGTGGTGCTGGTGGACGAGATCGGGAAGATGGAGTGCTTCTCCCCGCGGTTCCGCCGCGCCATCGAGCGGGTGGCCGAAGGCCCCGTGCCCCTCGTCGCCACCATTGCGCTCAAGGGCGGCGGGCTGGTCGCCGCAATGAAGCGCCGCCCCGACGCTCAGGTCCTCCACCTCACCCTCGCAAACCGCGACGCGCTCCCCGCCAGCATCGCAGGGCTCCTCACCCGCACATGGGAGACCTCGGCAGAAGCAACGGGATGAATGGATGGGTGGATGGGTGGATGGGTGTCAGCGAATCATCCACTCATCCAGCCATCCAATCATCCCCTTTGGTTGCGGGGGAAGGGCAGCCCAAGGGGGACAACGCAGTTGTCGGTTGCACCGCCGGAACTGATAGAGCTTGTGGATGCGCACATGAGGGGCTATGAGCCGTCCGCAGACGGCGGCTTGTGGCCGGAGCGGATCATCCTCACGCGCGGCGCGCTCGACACCCCGGCCCGGCGCACGTTTGCAGAGCGCCTGCTCCGGCTCTTCCCCGACGCGGAGCGGGTCGAGGCCCTCGACCGCACGCACATGCAGCTCGGCGGCCTGCTGCCGAAGGGCGACGCCGCCCGCCGCGCCGCCGGCCGCCGAACACTCGTCCTCGGCACCATCGCCTCGCCGCTCCGCCAATCGCGGGAGAGGGACATCGTCTGCCCGAACTACCTGCACTTCTCGCCCTCAGCCTACTGCTCCTACGCCTGCGCCTATTGTTACCTGGCCGGCTCGTGCTCCACGGTGGTGGCCCCTGTCACGAAGGTGTTCGTCAATCTCGAGGACGTGCTGGCGGCCATCGCCCGCAGGGCGCGCCGCCTCGCCGTGCCGACAAGCTTCTACCTGGGGAAGCTCCAGGACGCCCTTGCCCTCGACCCGTTGACCGGCTTCTCGCGCGTCCTGGTTCCCTTCTTCGCCGCCCAGCCCCTCGCCCGCCTCGTCATGCTTACGAAGAGCGGCTGCGTGGGGAATCTGCTCGCGCAAGACCACCAGGGCCACACGGCGGTATCGTGGAGCGTGAATCCGGAGGCGGTGTGCCGCGAGTTCGAGGGCGGGGCGCCGCCGCTCGCCCGCCGCCTCGATGCCGCACGCCGCTGTCAGAAGGCCGGCTACCCCATCCGCTTCATCATCATGCCCATCCTGCCCATCGCCGACTGGCGGCGGCGCTACGCGCAACTGGTCGAAGCCCTCTTCGCGTCCTGCCGCCCGGGGCGGATCACCCTGGGCGGCATCTGTAGCTACGGCACGGCGCTGCGGCTGACCAAGGGGGCGCTGGGCGCGGACAACCTGATCGCCCGCCACGTCAGCCGCCAGCCTTCGGCCGACGGGCGCCGCCGCTTCAGCCGCGAGCTGCGCGCCGAGCTCTATTCCCACATCATCGCCGAGATTCGGCGGCACGAGCCGGGCCTCCCCATCGCCCTCTGCCTCGAAGAGCCCGAGCTCTGGCAGGCCTGCGCCGTCAGTTCCGCCCGTCCGCTCTGCAACTGCGTCTGGTGACGCTGCCTCGTTTTCGTTGAGGACGCTCCGAGTACGGCCCCCAGTTCTGGTAACATGCTTGGCTTCCGACGCTCCGAACGGAGCGTACTACATCAGCCCAGGGCGAAGCCCTGGTCTTTGCCCACATCTTCTGGGGGCTGGGGTTTAGCCCCCGAATGGGGGCGTTTGAGCCGTAGCCCAGGGCGACCGAAGGGAGCCCTGGGAAAAGGCCCCGCCAGCGTAGAGCCCCCGAAGTGGGGCG
>Ga0194110_10010587_pt1 | contig 10247 bp, 7 predicted proteins | sample TA2Kig1200mmetaG_FD_146192 | JGI IMG/M metagenome (GOLD analysis project Ga0194110, IMG submission 146192) | Freshwater microbial communities from Lake Tanganyika, Tanzania - TA2015032 Kigoma Deep Cast 1200m | ecosystem: Environmental > Aquatic > Freshwater > Lake | place: Tanzania: Lake... | reverse complement strand
CGGCTCGTCGGTGACCAGGATGTTGGAGCCGCGCCCCAGGATGCGGATGGGCAGGCCGGCCGCCACGCCGCGCTGGTGGGCGAGGAGGAAGGCCTCGGAGTCGCGCGGCTCGGCGAAGAAGCGGACGGGGCCGCCGACACCGAAGGAGGTGTGGCGGGCCATGGGCTCGTTCTCGCGGACGGCGGCGGAGAGGTCGGCGAAGGGATGGGTGCTCATGGGGTCTCGCGCTCCTGGAGGTCGTGGAGGAGGAGTTCGCCGAAGCGGTAGACGTCGCCCGCGCCGATGGTGAGGAGGGTGTCGCCGGGTCGAAGGACGGCGAGGACGTGGCTCCGGGCGGCCTCCCAGTCGTCGAAGCAGGCGCAGGAGACGTGGCCGCGCCGCCGGACGGCGCGCTCGATCCAGCGGGTGCTCACGCCGTCGAGTGGCGGCTCGCCCGCCGCATAGATGGGCAGCAGGACGAGGTGGTCGGCGCCGTCGAAGCAGTCGCCGAACCGCTCGCCGAGGTGGTAGGTCCTGGTGTAGCGGTGGGGCTGGAAGACGGCGAGGAGGCGGCCGTGCGCCATGCCGCGCGCTGCGCCGAGCGTGGCGCGGATTTCGGTCGGGTGGTGGCCGTAGTCGTCAATCATCTCGACGCCGCGTGCGGCGCCCTTGCGTTCGAGCCTGCGGCCCACGCTGGCGATGCCGCCGAGCGCGCGGCGCAACACGTCGTCGGGTATGCCGAGGATTGCGGCGAGGGCGACCGCGGCGAGGGCGTTCTGGACGTTGTGGAGGCCGGGCAGGGTGAGCTTGAGGCCGAGGAGGGTGCCGTTGGGGCGGCGGACGTCGAAGGTGGAGCCGGCGCCGTTGGTCTGGACGTTTTCGGCGCGGAACTGGGCGGATGGGGCGAGGCCGTAGGTGGCCGTGTTGCCCGCCCAGGCGTCGAGGGTCGCCATCGCGGGGGCGCTGTCGGCACACATCACCACCCAGCCGTCCGCCCGCGTCTGGGACAGATAGCTGCGGAACGTGTCCTGAAGCGCGGCCAGGTCGGCGTAGTGGTCCGCGTGCTCGAAGTCCACGTTGGTGATGATCGAGTATTGGGGCGCGAACTCGAGGAGCGAGCCGTCGCTCTCGTCCACCTCGGTCACGAAGAAGGGGCTGGCGCCGAGGCGGTAGTTGCCGTCGAGCTCGTCCACCATGCCGCCGACCATCACGGAGGGGTCGAGGCGTGCTTCGAGGAGGAGCTTGCTGACGAGCCAGGTGGTGGTGGTTTTGCCGTGGGCGCCGGCGATGGCGACGAGGCGGCGGTCGTCGGTGAAGCGGGCGAGCATGCGCGCCCGGCCTACGACCGGGATGAGCTGGCGATGGGCCGCGAGAATCTCAGGGCTGCTGCCGGGCACGGCGGATGTGTGGACGACGAGCTCGACGCCGTCGAGGTGCGCGGGGTCGTGGCCGAGGTGGACACTACAGCCGCGGTCGGCCAGGGCGCGGAGGACCGGGCCGTCCTTGAGGTCGCAGCCCGACACGGTCGCGCCGCAGTCGAGGCTCATATGGGCCAGGGCGCTCATGCCCACGCCGCCGATGCCCACGTAGTGGATGTGCCGCCCGTCGAAACGCATGGCTGCCATACTCCTGAAGCGGCCACTAGCCGCAACCAAAGAGGATGACTGGATGGGTGGATGAATGGATGATTGTCTGACACCCATCCACCCATCCATTCATCCATTCATCCTCGCCAACACGCGCGCAACGCGCGCGACGCACGACCGAACGGTCTAAACGGACTTCGCTTCGCGGCGGCGCGCCAGGAGGCGCGAGAGCCACGGCTTGCGCTTGCCGTTCCGCTCGGCGATGAGTGCCTCGATGCGGTCGGCCACGATGGCTGCCGCCCTGGGCACGCCGGCGAGCAGGCTCTGGCGCCGCATCTCGCCCAGACGGTCGCCATCGCCAAGCAGCTCCGCGACGTGGTGGGCGAGCCGGTGGGCGGAGAGGGTGCCCTGTTCGAGGACGAGTGCCGCGCCGCGGCTCGCCACCGCCGAGGCATTGTGGAACTGGTGGTTGTCCATCGCGTGCGGATAGGGCACGAGGATGGCGGGGATGCCGAGCGCGGTGAGCTCGGCGATGCTGGTGCCGCCGGCGCGCGAGAGCGCAAGGTCGCAGGCGCCGTAGGCCAGCGGCATGTCGGCGAGGAACGCGAACACCTTGGCCGGGACGCCGTACTGCTCGTAGGAGGCGCGGAGGCGCTCGGCGTCGGCCGCTCCCGACAGGTGGACGGCCTGCATCCGCACGCCTGAGGTGGCCAGGATGGGCAGGGCGGCCATGGTCAGGGTGTTGAGGGGGCTTGCCCCCTGGCTGCCGCCCATCACGAGGAGCGTGGGCAGTGCGGGGTCGAGGCCCAGCGCCTCCGCACACTCCGCGCGCTCGCGCCGCTGGATGAAGCCCCGCACCGGGTTCCCCGTCACCTGCACCCGCCGGCCCGCGCCGAAGCGGGGCACGGACTCCTCCCACTGCGTGTCCACCTCGTCCGCGAACCGCGCCAGGAGTCGGTTCGCGCGGCCAGGCACGACGTTTTGTTCGAGCAGGATGGATGGGATGCCGCGGAGGGCCGCGCACAGGACGGGAGCGACCGAGCCGTAGCCGCCGAGGCCGACCACGGCGTCAGGCCCGAACCGCCCGATGCAGCGCATGGCCCGCACGAACGCGGGCAGCAGGGCCGCCACGCGACGGGCCAGCGACCCGTAGTGGATGCACGGGATCGCCACGCACTCGATCCCGGCCTCGTGGGTGCCCTCGTATGCCTCGTCGCGGTCAGTACACAGGAGGAGCAGGCGGGCGTCGGGATGGCGCCGCCGCACCTCCTCACCGAGGGCAAGCCCGGGAAACAGATGCCCACCAGTGCCGCCGCCTGCCAGCGTGAGTCTCATGGTTGCTCTCTCTCAATGCGGCCTGGGGCCGCAACTGAGGGGGATGATTGGATGGGTGGATGGATGGATGACTGTCTCACACCCATCCACCCATCCATTCATCCATTCATCCCCCACACCCTCGCGCGAAGCGCGCGCCAGCCTGTGGCTCGTCGCGCATCACGCGTCACGCATCCTCCTGCCCAGTTTCACGGCGCCAAGCTCAGTTGGTGGGGCCTCGGCCTCGATGTGCGAGGCCACGTTCATCAGGAGGCCCACCCCCGCCATAGTAGCGACGAGCGCGGAGCCGCCCGCGCTCACGAACGGCAGCGCGATCCCCTTGGTCGGCGCGGAACAGGTCACGACGGCCACGTTCACCGCCGCCTGAAGCCCGACGGTGAACGTGATGCCGAAGGCGAGGAGCGAGCCGTAGAGGTCGGGCGCCCGCCGCGCCACCCGCACGCCGCACCAGAAGAGCAGCGCGAAGAGCGCCACCACGAACGCCACGCCCACGAACCCGAGCTCCTCGCCGACAATGGACAGCACGAAGTCGGAATTGGCCTCCGGCAGGTAGAGGAGCTTCTGGCGGCTGTTGCCCAGCCCCACGCCCGTGAGGCCGCCGGAGCCGAGCGCGATGAGGCTCTGGACGATCTGGTAGCCGGAGCCCTGGGGGTCGGCCCAGGGGTCCACGAACGTCACGATGCGCTGCCAGACGTGCGGCATGCGCATCGCAAGGTAGACCAGCAGCGGCAGCGAGGCGACGAGTGCCGGCACGACGTGGATCATGCGGATGCCCGCCACGAACAGCATCCCGAACGTCACAACCGCAATCAGGAGCGCGGTGCCGAAATCAGGCTCCTTCAGGATCAGCACGAAGGCCACGCCCATGATGAGCATCGGCTGCACGAAGCCCTTGAGAAACGTCCTGATCCGCTCCTGCGCCCTCGCGAGGAAGTCGGCCATGTAGAGGCAGAGCGCCAGCTTGCAGAACTCGGACGGCTGGACGCTCAGCTCGCCGAACCTGAACCAGCGCCTCGCACCGTTCACCGTGGCGCCGAAGAACAGCACCCCGGCCAGGCTGGCCAGCGAGAGGAAGAGGATGGGCACCGTGAAGGGGCGAAGGCGGTGGTAGTCAATCGAGTAGGCCACGAAGAGCGCCAGGAACGCGGCGGCGAGCCAGACCGTGTGCTTGAGGACGAGGTAGCGCGCGAGTGGGGGATTGTTGGCGGGGGCGGTGCTCGCCACCATCACGAGGCCGATGGCGAGCAGAACCGCCACGATGGCCAGGATGCTGCCCGTGGCGTCACGGAGCGACTGCGGCAGGGCGCCCGCGCCGGGCGCCCCGGCCGCGCGATTCTGGCTCAGCTCCAGGCCTGTCGCGGCCACGGCCGCACTCCTACAGACGCCCCCCCTCGGTCGAGGGGCTCAAGAGGGTTACGGACCTCGCGAGGTCCGTAACAAGCAGCCGCCTACAGACGCTCCCCCTCCATCAAGGGGCTCGACACGGTTACGGACCTCGCGAGGTCCGTAACAAGCAGCCGCCTACAGACGCTCCCCCTCCATCAAGGGGCTCGACACGGTTACGGACCTCGCGAGGTCCGTAACAAGCAGCCGCCTACAGACGCTCCCCCTCCATCAAGGGGCTCGACACGGTTACGGACCTCGCGAGGTCCGTAACAAGCAGCCGCCTACAGACGCCCCCCGTCGGCCGAGCGGCTGAAGAGGGCGCGCAACGCCGACATCGTCTCAGCGTAGACCCGCCCCACGGTCGCCTCGGGCAGGTCGAGCACCTCGGCGGCCTCGCCGATGCTCAGCCCCTCACCGTGGATGAGCATCAGCACCAGCCGCTCGTGGCGGGCCAACTGCGTCTGGAAGAACTCGCGCAGCTCCTCGGCCTGCTCGCACTCCCGCACCTCCAGCACTGCGCTCATGTTGTTGGGTCCTGCCTGGCAAAAGGGGTTGGAGCCTGCGCCCTCGCCCGCTGGGCAGGCGGCGGCCAGCGGCGCGCGGAGCCCGCCAAGCTCCTCCACAAGTGCACGCCAGTGTGCGAGTTGGAGATAACCCGGCGAGGCGACCCCCCGCCACGCCGACGGGAGCCAGTAGTTCGATGCACGATGGTCCATCGGTTTCCTGCCTTCTTTCGTTTCCAGAGCAGCGGCTAGCCGCACCCGAAGGGGATGATTGGATGGGTGGATGACTGTCTGACACCCATCCACTCATCCATTCATCCATTCATCCCCCGCATCAAGAGCAAAGCGCCTTGGCGCCTGCCATCGCGTAGTCCTGCGCGGCGGCGGCCCAGGCCATCACTGCCTCGGCCACCTCCTCCAGCCGGATGCCGCGCGATGCCTTGAAGAGCACGGTGTCGGTCGGCCGCAGGTGCTCGCAGAGCCACCCCGCGGCCTCGTGACGGGCGGAAGTCTGAAAGACGCTCGAGCGCGCCATTCCCTGGGCCACGGCCTCGCCGGCGAGGAGGGCGGCCTGGTCGCCCACGGCGCACAGGAGGTCGAGGCCCGCCGCGGCGACCGCGGCCCCCGCGGCGCGGTGGGCGGCGGCGGAGATGGCGCCGAGCTCCAGCATGTCGCCCAGCACGGCCACGCGGCGCCCGTGGCACCTGCGCCGCTCCAGCTCGCCCACCGCCCCCAGGAGCGAGGCGGGGTTCGCGTTGTAGCAGTCGAGCAGCACCGAGAGCGTGCCCACCCGCCGCACCTCCATCCGCCACTTCGGGGGCGCGAAGGCGGCGAGGCGCTCCGCCGCGTGGGCGACCGGCATGCCCATCTCCGCGGCGACGGCGATGGCCGCGAGCGCGTTCGCCACCTGCCAGCGGCCAGGCAGCGGCAGCACCACCGCGTCGCCCGTCCGCTCGACGGCGAAGCGGACGCGGTCGGCGCCCTGTCGGACGCGGGTGGCCCGCCAATCGGCGTCGGGGGCGAAGCCGAAGGTCGCCTTGCGCCCCGCGTGGCGCGCCGCGATGCCGCGGCTCCACGGGTCGTCGGCGTGGAGGACGGCCAGCCCGCCCTCCGCGAGCCAGGCGAGCATGATCGACTTCTCCCGCGCCACGCCCTCCTCGGAGCCGAATGCCTCGATGTGGGTCGGGCCGATGTTCGTGATGACGCCCACGTTCGGGCGCGCCGGCCGCGCCAGCGGCGGCATCTCGCCGAAGTGGTTCACACCCATCTCCACGACGGCGTAGCGGTGCTCCGGCCCGATGCGCAGGAGCGTCTGGGGCACGCCGATGTGGTTGTTGTGGTTGGCCTCGGAGCAGAGGGTTGGCCCCAGGCCGCCGAGGACCGCGGCCAGCATCTCCTTCGTGGTCGTCTTGCCATTGCTTCCTGTGACGCCGACGACCGTGGCCGGCATCTGCGCGCGCCACCAGCCGGCCAGGGCGCCGTAGGCGGCCACAGTGTCGTCCACCAGCACCACCGGCCGGCCGCCCGGCAGCCCCTCGGGCAGCCGGGCGACCAGAGCGGCGGACGCGCCGGCGGCGAGAGCCGTAGCCACGAAGGCGTGTCCGTCGAACCGCTCGCCGGCGATGGCAACGAAGAGCTCGCCCGGCCGCACCGCGCGCGAATCGGTCGTCACCCCGCTCACGGGCGTGCTCGGGCTCCCCTGAGCAAGTCGGCCCCCCGTGGCAGTAACGACATCAGCAACGGTAGCCTTCATGAGCCATTCCTTCGTCACGCCTGTGCGCTCGCCTCAGCCGGGGATGAATGGATGAACGAAGGGGTGGACGAGCGCAGTCCCTTGGGTCCCTGATGTCCCTTAGGTCCCTTGCGCCCACTTCGCCGCGGGACACCCAAGGGACCCAATGGGCCAAGGAAACCACGCTGCGCCATTCCCTCGAAGAGCGTGGCGTTCCTCACGGCGATGGCCAGGTAGGGGGCGAGGCAGACGAGGAGGCGCAGGTCGCGGTCGTCGAAGGCCAGGCCGCCGGCCTTCTCCGCCGCGCACGCCACGCCCACCAGCCGCTCCTGGAACAGCAGGGGCACGCCCAGGAACGAGCCGCCGTCGAGCCCCTCGGCCCGCGCGAGGGCCGCGAACCGCGGCTGCTCCGCAACGTCGGCGAGCAGGAGCGGCACCTGGTGCTCCGCCACCCAGGCCGCCAGCCCATTGCCTTGCGGGCGGCGTGTGCTTGCCGTGGGCGGGGCCTCTGTGCCCCGCGGGGGACGGAGCCCCCGCCCACATCGCTCCACAAGGCGCTCCTGGCCTGGCTCGACCAGCGCCAGCGACACGGCGTGCGCCCCCGTGAGCGAGGCGATGGCGGCGATGGCGGCATCGAGGAGCGCATCCAGGCGGAGCTCGATTGAGAGGCCCTGAGCCAGCTCGTGAACGGCCACGAGCTCGGCCACGCGCCGTTCGAGGCACGAGTTCGCCTCAACCAGCTCCCCGGCAGGAGAGTGTGGGTGCGGCCCTTGTTGCGCAGCAGTGCCCGGCACTTCAGCTTCTCCTAAGGTTGCCTGCCTCTCGGGAGCCCGCGGTGGGTATTGCGGAGTTCATGAACTCCGCAATGCCCACCGCGGGCTGCTCATGTAGCCTCAACACCCGCCGGCCTGGGGCGGCTTGCGTCGGCCCCCTTGCGGCGCAACGAGCGGAGGGCGCGCAGCGCTTCGTCGCGGTCGCTGAACCGGCAGCGGACGCCGCCGATTTCCTGGTACTCCTCGTGGCCCTTTCCGCAGATGGCCACGACGTCGCCTGGGGCGGCCATTGCGACGGCCTTGCGGATGGCCTCGCGGCGGTCGGGCTCCACGATGCACATGGCCTGCGGGTTCGCGCCCCCCATGATCGCCGCGATGATGTCCTCGGTGCGCTCGCTCCGGCTGTTGTCGGCCGTCACCACGGTCACGTCGGCGTAGTGAGTCGCGGCGGCGCCCATGAGCGGGCGCTTCGAGGTGTCGCGGTCGCCGCCGCAGCCGAAGACGACGATGAGGCGGCTCCGGCTCACCAGCGGCTTGAGGGTGCCGAGCACCGAGCGGAGGCCGTCGTTGTTGTGCGCGTAGTCAACCAGCACGGTGAAGGGCTGCTGCCCCTCGACGCGTTCGAGCCGGCCGGGTGCGCCGGTGAACTTCTCGATCCCGTCGGCGATGGTGCCGAGGTCGAGGCCCAGGGCCAGGGCGCAGCAGGTGCCGGCGAGGAGGTTCGCCACGTTGAAGCTGCCGATGAGGGGGGAGCGGACGCGCACGTGGCCGACGGGCGTGTGGAGGCGGAACGCCGTGCCCGCGAGGCTCATCATCTCCACCTGCGCCGTGACGTCCACCGTGGCCTGAAGGCCGTAGGTGAGGACGCTGCCCCTGCCGCGCCGCTCGCGGAAGAAGCCGCACTGCGGGTCGTCCGCGTTCAGCACCGCCACCGCCTCGGGGGAAAGCGTCTCGTAGAGGCGGGCCTTCGCGTTCAGGTAGTTCTCGAACGTCCCGTGGTAGTCGAGGTGCTCGTGTGGCGTGACGTTTGTGAGTGCGGCGACGGCGAAGCGGATGCCGCGCACCCGCTCCTGGTCCAGGCTGTGGCTGGAGACCTCCATGACCGCGTGGCTGATGTCGCGCTCGACCATCTTCTCGAACATGGCCTGGAGGTCTGGGCTTTCGGGGGTGGTGTTGGCGGCAGTCTCGCGCAGGGAGCCGACCTGGTTGACGATGGTGGAGATGAGGGCGGCCTGCTTGCCCGCCCTGGCGAGGAGCCAGTGGACGAGCATGGCGGTGGTCGTCTTGCCGTTCGTCCCCGTCACGCCCACGGTGCGAACCATGTCCGCGGGATGGCCGTGGAACTGGCAGCAGAGGTCGGCCAGTGCCGCCCGCACGCTGGGCACGATGATGAGGGCGACGTGCGGCGGCACGGGCACCTCCCGCTGAGCGAGGAGCGCCACGGCGCCGCGCGCCACCGCGTCGGGCACGTGGCACGTCCCGTCGCTGTGCGGGCCGGGCACGACCGCGAAGAGCCACTCCGGCCGCACCTTGCGCGAGTCGAGCGTCAGCCCCTGGATGCTGCGGTCGGTGTAGTTCCGCAGGTCGCGGTTCCTCAACGGCTCTATGAGCTTGCTGAGTCTCATCGTGTCACCTTCTGCGGCGCGGTGGCGATGCCGAGGCGTTCGAGGGCCTGCGGCTTGTCGGGCGGCACGCCCAGGTAGGCCAGGGCGCGCTTGATGATCTGGGCGACGGCGGGCGCGGCCACCGTGCCGCCGAAATGCCGGCCGCCCGCCGTCTTGGTCGGTTCGTCCGCCGTCACGATCACCACCAGCCTGGGCCGCTCGATGGGCGCCATGCCCACGAACGAGCACATGACCGCCGAGTGGGAGAAGCCGCCGACGGTGGGCTTCTGCGCCGTGCCAGTCTTCCCGCCGATCGTGTAGGCGGGGAGGCGGGCCTGCTTCCCCGTCCCCTCCTCCACCACGGCGCAGAGGACCTTTCGCACGCGCTGCGCCACGGACGCCGGGATGACGCGCTCGGCCGCCCTCACCGGGCGCTCTGCCCACGTGCCGTCGGGCCGCCGCACCCGCCGCACGAGCCGCGGCTGCATCCGCACCCCGTCGTTGGCGATGGCGCCGTAGCCGAGGGCCATCTGGAGCGAAGTGACGCACACCTCCTGGCCGACGCAGATTGAGGGGAGCGAGAAACTCGTCCAGCGCGAGGGGGGCTGGAGCTTGCCCGGGTTCTCGCCCGGCAGCTCGAAGCCGGTGGGCTTGCCGAGGCCGAACTTCCTGAGATACTTGTGGATTCGGTCGGGGCCGAGGAGCTTGCCGATCTTCGCCGTGCCGATGTTGGACGACTTGATGATCACGTGCGCGGCGTCGAGCGTGCCGTAGGCGTGGACGTCGTGGAACCGCCGCGAGCCGATGAGCCACATGCCGTTCTCGCAGAAGATGGGGGTCTCCTCCGTGACCACCCGCTCGGCGAGCGCCGCGCTGAAGATGAACGCCTTCATGATCGAGCCAGGCTCCATCCAGTCCACGATGTAGCGTGCGCGGGCGCGCTGCTTGAGGTCCCTCGACTCGTACTTCCCGGGCGTGTTGGGGTCGTAGGTGGGCAGGCTGGCCGCGGCGAGGACGTCGCCCGTGCGGGGGTCGAGGACGACGGCGAAGGCGCCCTTTGGCGCCCAGAGGTCCATGAGGTCGTGGAGCGCGTCCTCCGCGTAGCCCTGGACCACGGTGTCAATGGTGAGCTCGAGGTCGGTGCCGCTTTGCGCAGGCTTGGCGGCGGCATTGGGCGTGCTGATGCAGCGGCCTGCGGCGTCGCGCTGGAGCTCCGCGCGGCCGGCGTCGGGGCTGAGCAGGCCGTTCCAGGCCATCTCCAGCCCCTCGAGGCCCTGCTCGTCGAGGCCGGAGAAGCCGACGAGCTGGCAGCCGAGCTCGCCCTGGGGGTAGGTTCGCTTGTACTCGGG
>Ga0194110_10010563_pt1 | contig 10258 bp, 11 predicted proteins | sample TA2Kig1200mmetaG_FD_146192 | JGI IMG/M metagenome (GOLD analysis project Ga0194110, IMG submission 146192) | Freshwater microbial communities from Lake Tanganyika, Tanzania - TA2015032 Kigoma Deep Cast 1200m | ecosystem: Environmental > Aquatic > Freshwater > Lake | place: Tanzania: Lake... | reverse complement strand
ACGAATCAACATCAGATAGGTGAGCGCCTGGTTGGAGTCCCACGGATCACTCGACGGGAATGACCAGTCGGGCGTCGTTGCATCCCAGCGCTCTTGGTGCAAGAAACGGTAGACGAATCGGGCGAGTGCTCCCCAGTACGGGTCGAACACGCCGATTACGCCACCCGGTCGCAGCACGCGGTGTGCTTCAGCGAGAAACTGCTCGATGTCGGGGATGTGGTGCCAGGTGTCTTTCAGCACCAACGCGTCGAGCGCGCCCGAGCGATAGGGCAAGGCCTGCGCCACATTCAACAGGGTGAGTGGAGCCGAACCCATGACGTCGCTGTGGATCCAGCGATGATTGCTGAGCCGAGCCAAACCAAGGCCTGCCCCGACCTCCACCGTGCGGGCCGGGTCTGCCGCCCTGATGAGATCTGCCAGCCGCGAATACGCGAGCGCATAGAACGCCGAGAGATAGGCATCATTTGCGATTTCGTCTTGTGCAATTGATTCGTCGACGCAAGATGAATCCCGCACGTTGTCAGGCTATTCGGTCTGTGCACGCAAGCACATTCGTGAACGCGCACGACGGTCGCGCGCATGCTGGCCGTTCTGCGCAACGTTGAGAAACATCTCGGGCGCACGGTTTGGCATACACGCATGTATTTCCGTTTCACTCTTTGCGGTCACACACATAGTCAGTGGGCACGACTGGTGCCCACGGTCGAGCGAACGAAAAGGAAGGCAACCGTGGCGGAACGGATGTCGGACAACGCAGTGCGCGCGCGGTTGCGCGACGCCTCACAAGAAGTCGTGGATGACGACATTGCTCCACCGCGCGTCCGGCGACGCACGCCGGAACTCTTGCTCGGTTTGCTGCTTGTCGTAGGCGGTTCGCTCGCGGGCCTCGTGCTCGTTCAACGCGACGACGTGCGCAGCACGGTGGTGGGCACAGCGCGCAATTTGCCGCGGGGCAGCATCATTGGCCGTTCCGATCTCGTCGCACTCGAAGTCGGTGCGATGCCAGCATCGGCGGCAACCTCAGCCACAGAGGCCGGCTCACTCGTCGGTAAGCGTGTGCTCGTTGATCTTCCCGCCGGGGTGCCGATACCCGGGCATGTCGTCACCGACCAACTGTTGCTCGGTGGTTCGCAGGCGCTGATTCCCATCGCCCTCGAGCGTGGTGCCGTGCCGAGTGGACTCGGGCGCGGCGACCTGATTCGGGTGATCATCTCGTTTCCGAATCGTGGTGTTGATGCACCGATACCGGAGGTACTCAGCGAAACGATGGAGGTGTTCGACATCACCACACCCGACGACTTCGACGACGAGATACGCATCACCGTGCGCGCCTCAGCCGATCTTGCGATTGATCTCGCCCGCGCCGATCGCATCCAAGCAATGAAGGTGGCGGGGCGATGACGATGCTCGACACCCAACTGGTTCGTTCACTCACCGAGCTGGTCGCCGATGTGTTGGCCGACCGGCGTTTGTGCAACGACGACGATGATCGGCCATCATCCCCCGAGCAGGAGGTCGAGCTGGCGCGCAATACCGTACGCGCCGAAGTCGCCCGTCTGGCGCTGAAGCGCCCGCTTGATGCATGGCCTCCACTCGACGAAGAGGAAATTGTCAATGAAGTCATCGCCCACGTGCTGGGTCTGGGTGGTTTGGAATCGCTGCTCTCTGACCCCGATGTGAGCGACATTCACGTGCGCGGGTGCGACTCCGTCTGGGTGAAACTGCGCGACGGTCGCCGCGAACGACGCGCCCCGATTGTCGACAGCGACGAAGAACTCGTGAGCCTCATCCGTCGCGCAGGTACCCGGTTCAGTCGCACCGAGAAGCGCTTCGACGCAGGCACCCCGGAACTGAACATGCAGTTGCCGGATGGCTCACGCTTGTTCGCCGTGATGGAGGTGTCGACGCGCCCGAGTCTCATCATTCGACGCCACCGATTTGAATTGTCGTCACTCGACGAACTGCGCGGGCTTGACGTGTTTGATCACGATGTGCAGTCGTTGCTCGCCGCCATGGTGCGGTCGCGGCGCAATGTGGTGATTGCCGGCGGCACCGGCTCGGGCAAGACCACGCTGTTGCGGGCCCTCATCAATGAGGTGCCGCCGACCGAGCGCATCGTGACGATCGAAGACGCCTACGAGCTCGGGCTGGAGCACTTCGCCGAACGCCATCCCGACTACGACGCACTGCAGAGTCGCAGCGCGAACATCGAAGGCCAAGGCGAAGTCACCCTGGCCGACCTCACGCGGATGGCGCTACGCATGGACCCTGACCGTGTCATCGTGGGCGAGGTGCGCGGTGCCGAAGCATTCCCGATGCTGATGGCCATGAGTCAGGGCAACAACGGCTCAATGTGCACGATGCATGCCGACGGTACGCGGTCGGTGTTCCCAAAGGTCGCGGCGTATGTCTCGATGGCGTCGACGGGGTTACCCATTGAAACCGTCAACGTGCTGGTGGCGAGCGCACTGCACTTCGTCATCTTCATCGAGAATCGCGACGGGCGACGACGCATCGCCTCGATCTGTGAGGTCGTCGACACCGACGGCAACAACATCGTCTCCAACGAGGTCATGTCGCGTGTAGGTAAGAACCCGGCACAGTGGCCGTTTCCATTGCGCACTTCGACACGCGAATTGCTCGAACAACATGGCTTCAAGCGGCGGCAACTCGCCGGGGTCACACCGTGACCACCGAACTCTTGGCACTGGCTGCTGGTGCGATCATCGGGCTCGGCGTATTCGTACTCGTCGCCGCGTGGCGGGGGCGACTCAACATGTCCGGGATCACCCGCAACTCGACGCAAGGCACACTCCGACACTTGATCATCGCGGGTGTGGTGCTCGTCATCACATGGTTGATGACGGGGTGGACGCTTGCCGCAGTAACCATCGGTGTGGTTGCGGCGATGGCGAGTTCGGCCCTCAGTCGCTACAGCCACCGACGTGACGATCGCACGCTCGTCGATGCCGTCGCGGTCTGGACCGAACAGTTGCGTGACATGCTGGCCGGCAGCAACGGTCTCGAGCAGACCATCACGACGACCGCAGCACACGCCCCGGCAGCACTGCGTGAACCACTCGAGCGTCTCGTGGTGTCGATGTCGTACTCGCCGCTACCGCAGGCGCTGACCCGCTTTGCACGCGATGTGAGTCACCCGACGGCCGACTTCGTCGTGGCGGCTCTCTCCACCGCGGCCACGCGCCAAGTGCGCGAACTTGGGGCACTGCTCGGCCACTTGGCATCGTGTGCACGCGATGAGGCGCGAATGCATACCCGCATTTGGGTCGGACGATCCCGTACCAGAAGCGCGGTGAAGATCATCGCTTCGGTGGTGATCGTTTTCGTCGGTGGGTTGGCGGTTCTCAGCCCCGCCTATCTCGCGCCGTACCGAACTGCCGAGGGTCAACTGGTGCTCTCGGTGATCGTGCTCGTCTTTTTCGGGGCGTTGCTGCTGATGCAGCGCTTGTCGGTGATTGTCGCCCCCGACCGATTCGTCGGGCGTCGCACGGAGGCCCGACCATGAACGGCACGTGCACAATCAGGGGGGCTCGCCCATGATGGTCGGGCTTCTCTGTGGTGCCGTCGCTGGCAGTGGTGCCGCACTCGTCTTCATGCCGAGTGTCGGAGCAGCAGTTCGGTCGCGGGCGAGTGAGGTCGTGCGACGATCGCGCGTTGTCGCCAATGATCGTGCCACTCGACTCCATGCAACCGACCTGGCAATCGTCGGTTGGACCCCAACCGATTTGGTCGTGCGCCAGTTGCTCGGTGTCATCGTCGCGGTGGTCGGCGCCGCACTCTTCACCTCGGCGGTCAGCGACGGTGTTCTCGTGCTCGGTGCCGCGCTCATCGGTGGCCTCGCTGGCTTCGTCAGCCCATCGGTGCTGCTCCGTTCGCGCGCAAGAGCCAAGCGGCGCAGTTTCGTGCACGCGTTCTCGGCCTACCTCGACCTGGTGAACGTGCTGTTGGCAGGCGGTGCCGGCATCGAAACGGCGCTCGTCGCCGCTGCGGAGGCTGGTGACGGGTGGGCATTCAACACGCTGCGCGGCAGTTTGCTGCGCGCGCGGCTGGCGCGTCGCTCACCGTGGAACGAACTGCGCACCCTCGGCATGCGGTGGGGGATGAATGAGGTCGTCGAGGTTGCCGGCAGCATGAACCTTTCCGGCGATCATGGTGCGCGGATTCGCTCGTCACTGGCGGCCCGCGCCGATTCGATGCGCGCCCGCCAAGTGGCGGAGATCGAAGCCCTCGCGCAATCGGCGACTGAACGGATGGGGTTGCCGATGATGCTGCTCTTCGTCGGCTTCATGGTGCTGCTCGGGTATCCGGCATTGCAAACGATGGTGATGAACATGTGAAATCTCTTGCCACGCCGGCGAGATCCGGCACACATCAGTTTGTAATCGCAATGCAGGTAATCGAATGAACGAATACCAAACAACCAATCCACAACGAAAGGAAACTGCAATGTCCACCACCCGCCAACTCTGGCAGTACTACGCGACACGCTTTCGGGCATCGCTCGCCAACGACCACGACCGAGGCGAAGTCAGCGCCACAACGGTCGTCATGGCTGCCGCACTCATCGCCCTGGCGCTCTTCGTCGGTGCCACGATCACCAGCCGGGTTCGTGACAAGGCCAACTCGCTCAACCTCGACTAAGCGCGGGTGCGACCCGGGCGAAGTCTCCGTCGAGACGGTGCTGCTCGTGCCGGTGCTGTTTGTCATCGCGTTGATCGCCGTGCAGGCCGCCATCGTCCTGCACGGCATCGGCGTCGCCAACCACGTGGCCGTGCAAGGTGCGATGGCGGCGGCACGACACGGGGCGAGCACGGTCGAGGGTGAGATCGCAGTCGACGTTGCGACCAATGCCCTCGGCGCGCGTTTGACACGGCCACCGCTCGTGCATTCCTCAGCCGACGACGTGACGGTGCGGGTGTGGGTGCACATTCCGCAGGCCGTGCCGTTCTTTGCCGAGCAGGTTTCACGACAAGCAACGGTTGCCCGCGAGCGGTACGTGCCCCATGCCGAACGCTGACCGACGAACGACGAAGCACGACCGGGGGTCGATGAGCGTCGAGGCCGTGCTCCTGGCCCCACTCCTCGTCATGCTCGTGCTCTTCGTCGTGCATCTCGGTCGTCTCGGTACCACCCATCTCGGGCTCGTCACCGCTGCGGATCAAGCGGCGCGTGCTGCGTCGCTCGTGCGTCCGCAGCTGATGTCGTCAGTCGGGGAGTCGGTCGCTCGCCAACAGATCACGCGCAACGAGGTTCCCTGTGAGTCGCTTGATGTCGGGGTGCGTGTCGCACAAGAAACCGACCCGGGCACCGTCAGCGTCACGCTGTCGTGTCGAGTGAGTCGGGAGGGGCTCGGTCTCCTGCTCCCCGTGGCGCGCACCGTGCAGGCATCTTCATCGGAAGTCATCGATCGTTGGCGGGTTGACTCGTGACGGGGTTCGTCGTATCGCTCATCACCGGGCTGATGGCCGTGGCGGCCCTCACGTTTGACGGTGCGCGACTGATTGCAGCACATGCTGAAATCAACGATCATGCAGCGAACGCTGCACGCGTTGCGGCACAAGAAGTCATCGGCGTTCGTCTCGACGCCGAACGCATCGACCCGCATGCCGGCAGCGTGGCAGCTCGGCGCTATCTCGATCATCACGGGCTGATTGGCGACGTGCGAATCGCGGGTCTGCGCGTGGAGGTCACCGTCGTGAAAACCGTGCCGATGACGCTGCTGAAGGTTGTCGGCGTACACCAACGCACCGTTGCCACAACTCGTGAAGTCGTCGTCGTTGATGAGTGAGAACAGACGCCAGCGACGCAGTATGCGGCGAGGCCAGCGACGCAGCTCCTATCCGCGGGCAACGAGTGCGGTGCTCGGCATCGTTGCCGCACTCATCAGCATGGCTGTGCTGTGGGGAAGTGGCTACACGATCAGTCATCTGAGCGACACAGCAGATGCCGTGCTTCGCAGCGATGCCATACTGTCGCGCGAAGAGAAACTCACCGCGCTACTCGTTGCACTTGCCTGGGGAGTGAGTCTGTTGCTCATGACGCGCGGTGTGTGGATGTTGGTGTCCTGGCTGGCGTGGCGTGCACAACAGGCGGTCTCTGTAATGAGTGTCACCAGACAGCGCACGATGCTCGGCATTGCGCTCACCTTCATCGCCTCGGTGGCGACGACCACGACGACTCGCGGCACGACGATGGATTCGCACACCGAGGTTGCTGGCGACGATTCGGGCATGAAGCCACTCGTCGACACTGACCAATCACACCATACGAATACATCCAGCACAGTCGTTGTATCACCCATCGGTGTCCGTGATTCATCGTGGCCACTACCGGCTCTGGCATCGGCGGGGCTCGCGCTTGGCCTCACAACTCATGTGCAACGTGAACGTGCCATCCTCTTGCGTGATGCGCCGAACTCGGCCCGACTCGAGCGACCAACTGCCGCAGCACTGGCCACCGGAATCGCGTTGTTCGAGCGCGCCAAGACCGCGGATGAGTCACTTGTCGTTGATTCGCCGTCGGCAGTGTCGCAGCCGGCAGCGCCTCAACCGCCGGTCGTCATCCCACTCGGGGTTGCGGGTGATCGTCTGATATCGATCGCGCTCCGAGTGGGGGAATGTGTCAGTATCGACGCCGCACCCGACCACGCCGCTGCAATTCTGCGGCACGTCTTGAACACGGTTGCCCTCGCCCCATGGCTACATGCCCCAACCGTGATCATGCACGGGTTTTCGGCGAGTGATGTGCTCGGTCACCAGCGACTTGCGATCGCCAGCACCGCGCTCGAGGCGTGTCAGCAAGCGATGGCTGCCAAACACCGCACAACCAATGCCACGGTGATCGTCATTGCGCGATCGTATTGCAGCGACTTTGACCGCCTCGCCGAACACGGAGTAATGGTGGTGACCTCCGGTGTCAACAGCGCTTCCCCGGCCATTCGCATCGTGCGCGAAACCCACCTCTGGCGAGTCTCCACCACCAACGAGTGTTTCCAGCCGTACGGGGTGTCCGACAGCGAAGCGGAGGTTCTGCGTCAGACGATCGCCGAACTCACCACGCTTGCGCGCGATACGACGAATGTGCCCGAACATCGCACCGCAACGTCTGACATGCGCAGCGTGTCGTGGCACACGATGGTTCGCGTTTTGGGGCCCGTGCAGGTGATGCACCGCGGGGGAGCAGAGCTGGAGTTCCGTAAGTCGAAGTCGGTGGAGCTGCTCTGCTGGTTGGCCTTTCACCGCGATCGTCCGACGGTATCCATGGCTCGCACGGCGTTGTGGGAGATCGATGTTCAGGATGCGACCTTCCACAACGTGCTCTCCGAACTTCGGCACGGCCTTGCGCTTGGTGGGTTGTCGGATGGTGCAGGTCGTCGTAACAAACAGCGGCTGTTCCTCGACGATCGCGTGACTACCGACAGTGAGTTGCTGCGAAACGCGTTACAGCAGGCAGAAACGCTGCAGCCACTCGTAGCCCTCACCCTCCTGCGTGAAGCTCTCTCATCGGTGCAAGGCCTGCCGTTTTCTTCGGTGCACTACGCATGGGCCGATGCCGAAGGCATCACTTCAACCCTGGTGTGGCTGGTGACCCGCACGGTGGAACATGCCGCCGAGTTGGCGTGTTTGCATGACGACCGCACCGCTCTTCTTGAGGTGACTGCTGCAGGTTTGCGGATGACCCCTGGCGATGAAACGTTCATCAAGCTTCAACGGGTCGACAACAGACAAGTCGATGTTGGAGAGAAGCGAAGTCGTGTTTCCAAGTAGTTTCAACTCGTGAAGTTGGCGGTCTCTTTGGTTCTTGTCCTGTTAGTTCTCATTCTGATGCCGACAAACTCTTCAGCAGTATTTAACGGAATTCCGTTTACAAGTCGAACGGAACTCTTTAGTGCGGTCGGACTCATCTTTCTTCTTACCAATGAGCGTCTACGTCACGGGTTGGTAGAGAGTCTTAAACGATGCACGAAACGCTCAAGGGTCGGGGTACTCGTGGTGTGCTCTCTCACAATTGTTCTGAAGCTTCTCACCTTTGTCATTCAGCCAACGGCGGGAGAGTTTGAGGTCTGTTACCGACACTTCAACGCGCGTTCCGGAGTCGATTGTGCTCCCTCCTTTGAGCCACACCCCCGGATTGCATCTCACAGCGAGCACTTTGTTCGGCGTAGCAGTTCTGTTCCCGTCATTGACTTCGGTCCTCGCACGGAGATGGCCCAAGGCATCTCTGACTCGACATGGCGGCTTCCGTTCGTCAACACAATTGATTTTGATAGAGGCTTCTGGAGTTGGGTGCCGGAACATAAGGCGATTGAGACGTTTCCGTTTTGGGCAGAATTCCGAGGCACAGTCGATCTTGGTGAGGGAGAAAATATCAGCATTCGCTACCTAGGCCAGGGGCGCGTGACTGCCAACGATGCTGTCTATCTTCTGCCGCCGTCATACGAGTCAGAGTCAGTCATTCAGTTGCCGCCGATGCTGGGCGTCGTTGAGATCAGCGTTGATTTTGCTTATCTCGCTACCCGGTTGAACTCAGTCGATACCGCCCCGCCCTACGCAGTGCTTCGCGTCGAAAAGTTCGGGATGGGCAGTACGAGCTTGCTCAGGCCCACAAGTCCGCAACTACTTAGCATCGTCAATCTGCTTATTGATCTAACGACGTTCATCGCCCTCGGCTGGCTTGTCTGGCTATTGCGCAAATTTGCCCTGCCACTTGTAGGTGGACTTTTGCTTGCGATGTTTTGTTGGTTTTCGCTGAGGAATGGGTTCGCCATAGGAGTCGACACCTACCAAGTCGAACTTGCAGTTGTGGCGGTGATGGCTGGCATCCTGGCCCTGAGGCAACGTGATTCTTTACCGCTAGTGCTAACCCCATCAATAATTGCGACGGGCCTCGGCATGACGTTTCGTGAGATCTATCTGTCAACTGGTGTTTGGCCGAATCTCTCTGATGTTCTGGTGAGGCTCAGGGGCAATGACCATCTTGTTTACCATGCCCTAGCTCGTGAGATGCTCGAAACTGGTCTATTCCGCGGAGGCGAGGATGTCTTCTACTTTCAGCCTGGAATCCGTTACGTCTTCTTCGCACTGCAATTCATCTTTGGTGAGAGCGGTGTGATTACCGGATCTGCATCCGTAGTCATGATTGGACTAGCGATTCTCTATCTCGCGCGCCCGTTCAGATGGGACGGTCCTAGATATACACGTCTGGGTCAAATACTCATTCTCATCTCATTGATTGTCTGGTGGTCATCGTCTCACACGATTCAATCTGCGGTGTTCGGACTTTCTGAGTTTGGAACATGGATACTTCTATTGTTCGTATTCGCCCTCTTATTGAGGCCCAACGGCAAATCCAGATTGTGGATTCTCGCGATGTCATTGGCGTGGATTGTTGCCATAAGACCGAATCAAGGTATAGCTGTTCTCATGTTGCTACCCGTGGTGGTATTTCTTTACTATCGTCGCGGCAGCAAAGTACGAACGACCCTACTCAACGTTCTGTTCCCATTCTTGGGCATCGTGCTGCTCGTGCCGCTTCACAATCTCATCTACGGAGGAGAATTGATATTCCTGCCAAGCGGACACCACAAGTTGGACCAAGCAGGATGGAATTCAGTCTTTCTGGCAATCTCCGACGATGAGTCGCGGGAATTCCTTGTCGATCAAGTCAGGGGTCTTCTCTACTTGCCGTCAGTACTCCCTGAGATTTACTCGACACGTCTCGCCCTTGCTGTATTCGGTTTCGGTACCGTCTCACTATTCGGTGTTTATGCTGGCATTCGAAACTGGAAGCGAAATTGGGGCTTAGTAACTTTGCTAGCACTTGTAGTTGGTGGTCAGATTCTTCCTTTCTTGAATTACTCTCTCTATCGATACTTTCCAATTCACACCATCGCCATTTACCTGACTGCGGTGTTGTCGAGTGGAGTTCTGTTGGTTCAAGTGAGTGAGCAAGCCAATGAGCTCAGTCCTCACACATCACTATCTGAGGAAAGATGAATCAGTAGACCCGGATTTACGGACTAGTCCGCCACAGTCGCGAGAAACCCCAGGCGGTTACACGTCGCATCGACTCGCTGATGATGGTCTTGCTCATCTTCGACTCGCCGGCGATACGTTCTTCGTACACGATGGGTACTTCGACGATGTCACAATCACCACGGCGTCGCAGTCGGAACAGTACTTCCGTGAGGAAGGCGTAGCCACGTGATGTTGTCGTTGCGATGGTGCCCGCCCGAATC
>Ga0194110_10010561_pt1 | contig 10259 bp, 10 predicted proteins | sample TA2Kig1200mmetaG_FD_146192 | JGI IMG/M metagenome (GOLD analysis project Ga0194110, IMG submission 146192) | Freshwater microbial communities from Lake Tanganyika, Tanzania - TA2015032 Kigoma Deep Cast 1200m | ecosystem: Environmental > Aquatic > Freshwater > Lake | place: Tanzania: Lake... | reverse complement strand
CGCAGCGTAAACGCGCGTAAAGGCTGCGGCCCTCTGACCGACAGTTTTATCGCGCGCGCTTCGCAGCGTTACGGCGAAGATACGAGCGTATTCTTGAAAACTGTTCACTCAGAGCAGCCGAGGTGACGAGGCTCAAATTTCTATTGCAGGATGCGTCGTTACATCCAAAACAACGCCTCGTTACTTCGGTTGCTACAATATCCGCTTGATTGGCAGTCGCGCGGGGAATGATTACTTTTTCGCCGCTTCGTAATATTTGGCGACTTCCGTCCAGTTAACGACGTTCCAGAACGCCTTGAGGTAATCCGGGCGGCGATTTTGATATTTGAGGTAGTAGGCATGTTCCCAAACATCGCAGCCAAGGACTGGTTTAGTGCCCTCCATGAGCGGACTATCTTGATTGGCTGTCGAGGTAATCTCCAGATTCCCGGCTTTGTTTACAATTAGCCAAGCCCAACCGCTGCCGAAGCGGCCAACCCCTGCCGCTTCGAACTTCTCCTTGAAGCCGTCAAAACTCCCGAACCCTGCCTTGATGTCATCGGCGAGTTTCCCGGCCGGCGCCCCACCCGCCTTAGGACCGATCGTTTTCCAAAACATCGAATGGTTCGCGTGTCCGCCGCCATTATTTCGAACGGCGTTGCGAATATCTGCGGGAACAGCGTCGAGGTTGCTAATCAATTCTTCGACCGACTTTTTCTCGAGGTCAGGGTTTCCGGCGATAGCCTTGTTCACGTTAGTGACATAGGCATTGTGATGCTTGCCATGGTGGATTTCCATCGTTTGGGCGTCGATATGAGGTTCAAGCGCATCTTTGGGATACGGTAACAGAGGAAGTTCGTAAGCCATACTTGTGTCCAGTTAATGTTGTTGTTTGATTGTGACCCGACCAGCAATCCTTATTGCTCCAACGCGATCAACGTAGCAAACGCCTCCCACGCGCACAAGTGCCTCGTGTAATATTGCGTAATATTGCCCATTTTGACAACCGGGGCGGGCCGCGCACTACTGGCGTTGAATTAAGCCCTCGCTGGCGCCATTTGGTTTCATGATCTTGATCCTGCTCTTGATCATGATCTCGTTGGCGCGAGCCTTTTGGGGAGCAAGAGCAAGATCAGGATCAGGAGTAAGAACCGCTCTCTCAGTGCTTAATTCAAGGGCAGCAGCGCGCTGCCCGGGCTGCGCACTGTCTCGATTCCAGATCGAGAGACAGGCGGGACGCCCGTCTTACTGCATGCAAAGCCGAACGAAGTTGTCGAGCAACTGTAATCCCACTTTCTGGCTCTTCTCTGGGTGAAATTGGGTGGCGAAGACATTATTTTTCCAAACCGCCGAAGCGAAGGTTTCGCCGTATTCTGTTACGGAAGCGATGATCGAGCGGTCAGTGGGTTGTGGATAGAAACTGTGGACAAAATAAAAGTAACTTCGATCGGGAATACTCTGAAACAGCGGGCAATCGCTCTTGGTGACCTCCACTTGATTCCAACCAATCTGAGGAACCTTCAAACCGTTCCGGCCAGAGAAGCGAATCACCTTGCCTTTGAAAAGGCCAAGCCCGGCTGCGCAACTATTGAATTCATCACTCTTTTCGAAGAGAGCCTGATACCCCACGCAAATTCCCAGAAACGGGCGTCCCGTCGCGATGAACTCGCGCGTCAACTCCAGCAGATTCTGCCTGGCCAAGGCATTGATGCAATCGTCGAAGGCTCCAACACCCGGCAACACAGCTGCGCGCGCCTCGCGGAGTTCTTCGGGGCGGTTAACCCGATGAATACCGGCTCCGAGAAAACGCAGAGCTTTTTCAACACTGTGCAAATTGCCGGCCCCGTAGTCGATTAAGGCGATCACAGGCAGATAATAACCGTATCGGCGGGATATTCCACAGGCAACTTGCCTCACAGCGGCTCAGTTAACCGTGCGGCCGCATCGGTTAGATGTTTTCCGAGGGCGCACAAGCGCCCGGCGGCGTCCTCGTTCTACGCGACGCGCGGCAAGTTCTGCACGGCCAGGGTGTCGTTGCGGTGCAGACACAGGAGGTTTTTCGAAACAACATCCCCGAAGACATTCACAGGATTTTGGAAAAAATCGGGGGCATTGAATAGCGGTGGACAATGAATGTGACTGAGGTAATCACGTGACTTCATGTATTCCAACAAAGCCGTTGATCTTTCGGGTCGATCACATTCGACATAAAGCGCCGGACGACAGCGCGCGATGGTGTCGGCGGCTCCTTTGAGGACCTGCATCTCCATGCCTTCGACATCAATCTTGATGAAACGGCAATTGGATATGCCGAGCGCATCGATTGTCGTCACTGCTATAGCCGCGTTGCGCGGGCCTTCTTCAAGCGCGAGCCCTCCGAAGTTGTTGGCTTGATACGGATCCAGCACAGGGATTTCAATGGTTCCAGGCTGGGCCGAGAGGGCGATCTCGAAACAATAAATGTTAGCGAGGCTATTGAGTGCTGCGTTGGCGCAAAGCGACTGGAAAATGAGTCGTTGAGGTTCAAAGGCCATCACTAAACCGTTATTGCCGACAGCGCGGCTCAGAACGACGGTATGTGCCCCTATGTTTGCTCCGGCCTCCACAACCACGTCGCCTGATCGCAGAATGGATTGGAACAAAGCAGCTTCTCCTTCGCTGTACTCTCCGTAAAGATCGAGCGAGCGTCCAATATATATGTGATTGACGTTGTAAAGGATCGTCCCGTGGCGGCATGGCTTCCAACGATTGAACATCTCGTGAGGGAACTGGGCTGCTTGCATAGATTTGCCACGAGCGATTGTGTTGCCGCGATCCGAGCCGACGCGCGCATACCTGTCAAGCGACCGTTGTGCGAGTCCGTTTAGGCCGCGTGATGCCTTTCAACGCGAGCCAGACGGCCGCTCAGCCATCTGCGCGGCATCATCAACGCGTTACAGAACCACTCGCCGCGTTGCAAACATTTTTTCATAAGTCGATTGCCATGCGCCAAGGCAGTTGCTAGCTTCCGTCAATTTTTACAGTCCGGCTGCGATTTGCCTGACGAGTGAGAATGACAACCCAGATCGAATTGCGACTTGATATGAGTGATAAAAAATTCGGGCAAGCCAACACGTCGAACGAAACCGTCATTAAGTGGGCTAACGAAATGGCTGCGCTTTGCCAGCCGGATAATATCTTTTGGTGCGACGGGTCGGAGGGCGAAAAATCAGAGCTCACTGCCCAAGCTCTTCAGCAAGGCATCCTGACCACCTTGAATCAGGAGAAACTTCCGGGCTGCTATTATCATCAGTCGAATCCCAACGATGTCGCTCGTGTCGAGCAATGCACCTTCATCTGCACGGAAACCCGGGAGGAAGCTGGCCCGACGAATAATTGGGCGCCGCCCAAGGAAATGTACGAGAAACTTTACAGCTTGTTTCGCGGCTCGATGAAGGGACGCACCATGTACGTCATTCCTTACTTGATGGGGCCACTCGGTTCGCCGCTGACCAAAGTCGGCGTGGAGTTAACCGATTCGATTTACGTCGCGCTGAGCATGCGGATCATGACGCGCATGGGAAAGGCTGCTTACGAACAGCTCCGCAATCGGGCCGATTTCAACCGCGGGCTGCACAGCATGCTGGACCTTAACCCGGAGCGGCGGTTCATCTGCCATTTTCCGCAGGACAACACGATCTTGTCGGTCGGTTCCAATTACGGCGGCAATGTTTTGCTGGGCAAGAAGTGTCTGGCGTTGCGCATCGGTTCCTGCCTGGCCCGCAAGGAGGGATGGATGGCCGAACATATGTTAATCCTCGGGGTCGAGTCGCCGGAGGGCGAAAAGACATTCGTTGCGGCCGCATTCCCCAGCGCCTGCGGCAAAACTAATTTTGCCATGTTAGTGCCGCCGCAACGTTACGAAGGCTGGAAGGTTTGGACGGTGGGCGACGATATTGCTTGGATGAAGCCCGGACCTGATGGCCGCCTCTATGCCATCAATCCGGAGTCAGGCTACTTCGGCGTTATCCCCGGAACAAATTCAAAATCGAATCCCAACGCAGTCAAAACTATCTCGCGCGATACAGTTTATACGAATGCAGCCTTGTTGTCGGACGGGGATGTTTGGTGGGAAGGCAAGGATGGTCCGGTCCCCAGCGAATGCGTCGATTGGCGAGGCAATCGGTGGACGCCGGAATCCAAAGAAAAAGCAGCGCACCCCAACAGCCGTTTTGCGGTGCCGATGATGAATAATCCCGTGGTCGCGCCCGAGGTCAACGATCCGCAAGGCGTGCCGATCAGCGCGATCATCTTTGGCGGTCGCCGCGCCAACACCATCCCATTGCTTTTCCAAGCGTTCAATTGGGGTCATGGCGTTTATCTCGGCGCGACGATGGGCTCGGAAATGACCGCCGCCGCAGTGGGCGGCGTCGGCCAAGTGCGCCGCGATCCGATGGCGATGCTGCCGTTCTGCGGTTATAACATGGGCGATTACCTAGCTCATTGGCTGCACATGCAGAGGCTCATGAAGAGCCCGCCCCAAATCTTTCACGTGAATTGGTTCCGCAAGGACGACAGTGGCAATTTCCTTTGGCCGGGGTTCGGCGAAAACATGCGGGTCCTGAAGTGGATTGTCGATCGTTGTCGCGGACGTGTCGGGGCGAAGGAGTCCGCTCTCGGATGGATGCCGCGCATCGAAGACTTTGACTTGAACGGCTTGCAAGGTTTTGGCCCAGAGCAATTCGAGAAAGTGCAGGCGATCAATTCGGAAGAATGGAAGAAGGAGATTTTGCTTCACCAGGAATTGTTCATGACGCTTCGCGATACGTTGCCCAAGGAATTGATTTTCGAAAAAGAGCTGCTCGTCTCGCGCATCTAGGAATTAGTGCTCGACGCTCGGGCGCGGTATTGCCGCTGTAATGAGCCTCCCTCAAAGCTACTGGTTGATGCAACGCACCGCGCGCCACCATCAGGTAGCCGCCCGGAGAACAAACCCGTTTCATCTCGCGGATGACGCGGACCGGGTCAGGAACTGTTGAGATAAAGTACGCGGCAAAGACGCGGTCGAAAGAATGATCTGGAAAGTCCGCCGGCAACCCTGAGCAACGATGTGCTATACCAAAGCTTCGCAGCTTCACAACCGAAGCTCCGCAAAAGACGTCGAGGCTGTCCATGAACTAGCGCTAGGAGCGCGGCGTTTACGCTGCGCTCCGTTCACCGGCCCAATGCATGTCCAAAAGACATCTCCTGCGGAAACGCTCAACCATCAACTTCCAACTTTCAACTTTCAACGAATGCATTCTTTGAAGGTTGAGAGTTGAAAGTTTCGCGTTGAACGTTCTCCGGTTCATTGGCGCAATGCGCGCCAAAAAGGCGTCGAGGGTCCCCATGAACCGCAGCTTCGGTCTCCGACCCGGAACATTCCGCTGCGAGTCTTGCCGGGCCGGAGGGCCGGAGGCCAGCGCTCGAAGTTCGCTTCCTATCCATCAAAATGATTGAAAAGCTTCATTAGGTTCAATAGGGTGCGCGGATGAAATCACTGGCCCGCTTCTTATTAACCTGCGTTGTCTTTACACTCCTGGTCCTTGCGTCCCAAGGCGCTGACAAGCCTTTGACGATCGCGGTTATTCCCAAGGGCACCACGCACGAGTTTTGGAAATCAATCAATGCCGGCGCGTTCAAAGCGCGCCAGGAGCTCAACGGAAAAGGTCACAAGGTTGACGTGATCTGGAAAGGGCCTTTGAAGGAGGATGACCGCGATCTGCAAATTCAGGTCGTTGAAAATTTCATGACCCGCCGCGTTAATGGCATCGTGCTCGCGCCGCTCGATTCTCAGGCGCTCGTCAGACCTGTTGCGAATGCCGCTCAAGCCAAAGTCCCGGTTGTCATCATTGATTCCGGCCTCAAGTCGGACAAGTATGTCAGCTTCGTCGCGACCGATAATTACAAAGGCGGCCAGCTGGCCGGGGAGCACCTCGGAAAATTGCTCGATGGCAAGGGTAATGTCATTCTGCTGCGGTACGCAGTTGGTTCCGCCAGCACCGAGGAACGAGAGGCGGGTTTCCTGGAGGTTCTTAAGAGCAAGTACCCGAATATTAAATTGATTTCCGCAGATCAATATGCCGGGCCTACGCGTGAGACGGCCTATCAAGCTTCGCAGAATTTGCTCAATCGTTTCGGTCGCGAAGTAAACGGCATCTTCTGTCCGTGCGAACCGCCGACCATAGCCATGACGAAAGCCCTGCGCGACATCGGCAAGGCCGGAGGCAAGGTTAAGATGGTCGGTTTCGACGCTGGCTCGCAGTCAGTCGCGGACATGAAGAACGGAGATGTTCAAGGCTTGGTCGTGCAGAACCCGGTGCTAATGGGTTACCTCGGGGTCATGACGATGTTCAAACATTTGCAAGGCGAAAAGGTGGACAAACGCATTGATACCGGCGTCGTGCTAGTCACGCCTGAAAATATGGAGCAGCCGGAGATGAAGGAACTGCTTTACCCGCCGTTGGACAAATACCTGAAGTAACGGCTTGAGCTTAGTTAGCAGTCGCGGAGATGGCGGCTCCAAGAGCGTGGAACGTCCGACATTCACTCTCAACAATCAAACGAAGCATTCGTTGAAAGTTAAAATCTGGACATTGCATGTCGAGCGTTGCCGCCCGCACACGCAGACATGTCCTCACTGCTTTTCGCCACTATGACGCCGCGTCTGCGCATGATGGGCGTGCAGAAAAGCTTCGGCGCCACCCGCGCTCTCAAAGAGGTCACTCTGGAAGTCGCCCCCGGTGAAGTCCACGCTTTAATCGGCGAGAACGGCGCCGGAAAAAGCACACTCATGAAGATTCTGAGTGGTGCTCACACTCCCGACGCAGGCCGCATCGAACTCGATGGCCAATTATTCCATTCGACAAATCCGTGGCATGCGCGTCGGAGTGGCATTGCGATGATTTACCAAGAGCTGAATCTTGCGCCTCATCTGTCGGTGGAAGAAAACATCTTGTTGGGCGAGGAGCCGGCCCGGCTAGGTTGGCTCAATCGCTCGCGGCGACGGGCTTTAGCGCATGAGGCGTTGGCCAAACTGCAGCACGACAACATTCCGCTGACGGCGCCGGTTGGCAGATGCACCACGGCTGAAAAGCAAATTGTCGAGATTGCTCGCGCTCTTGTGGGCCAGTCGCGGATCATCATCATGGACGAACCGACAAGCAGCTTGAGCGAGTTGGACACAAAAAACCTTTTCGGCGTTATCAGCCGGCTGCGAGAACGCGGCGTTAGCATCATTTACATCAGTCATTTTCTGGAAGAATGTCAGGTAATCTGCGACCGTTACACCGTCCTGCGGGACGGCGAGAGCGTGGGCACAGGACCAATGGCTGAGGCAAATCTTCATCAGATCATTCGGCTGATGGTAGGCCGCGAGATTAACGAGATTTATCCGCGCACGCCTCACACGTCCGGCAAACCGGTTTTCGAATTGAAGGCAGTGGCCGGTGAGACCAAGCCCCGTTCGGTGGACCTCACTTTGCATGAGGGCGAAATCTTGGGTATTGCCGGATTGATTGGAGCCGGCCGCACCGAGACATTGCGGGCTTGCTTCGGTCTGGATCGGCTCGCTGGCGGTTCTGTTTTCGTCGGCGCCCGCGAACGGACGCATTGTTCGCCCACCCAGCGGCTCGCGGAAGGAATTGGTTTGCTGAGTGAGAGCCGCAAGGAAGAAGGCCTTATGCTCAATCGCACTTTGGCGGATAACCTTACTCTCACGCGCCACGGCCCGCTCGCAAAGTTTGGCTGGATCAGCAGCCGCCGGCAAAATCGGGTTACGCTGGATTGGATGCAACGTCTTGATGTGCGCGCGCGAAGTCCGGCGCAGCCGATGTGCGAATTGTCGGGCGGCAACCAGCAAAAGATCGCGCTGGGACGCTTGCTGCATCATGATGCCAAGGTCTTGTTGCTGGATGAACCAACGCGCGGGATTGACGTGGGCAGCAAGGCTCAAATTTACAAACTGATCGGACAATTGGCTCAGCAAGGCAAAGCGATTATTTTCGTCAGCTCGTACCTTCCAGAATTGCTGGGGGTGTGCGATACCATTGGCGTCATGTGCCGCGGGGACTTGTCCGAAGTGCGACCCGCCGCGGCCTGGACAGAGCATAGCATTATCAGCGCAGCGATCGGCCACCGCGCGAGTCAAAACTCGAATTGAGAGATGGCATCATTGGAACGGACGGCGAAACTCAGATCTTTTCTCAATGTCCTCGGACCGTTTCTAGGTCTGATCTTCGTTGTCGGTCTCTTCTGCCTGAGCAACGAAGTTCGGCCTTACTTTCTTACGGGCGCCAATTTTAAAATCATTTTGATTCAGACCGTGATCGTCGCCATCAGCGCGCTTGGCATGACGCTGATTATTGTGAGTGGCGGAATCGACCTAAGCGCCGGGTCAGTTGTGGCGCTCACGAGTGTCGTCGGAGCAACGTTGCTCGTGAAAGGATACTCGCCGATGGCGGCCATCCTGTTGACTGTTTTGACCGGGGGAGCCATTGGGCTCATCAATGGCGCGGCGATTGCCGGGTTCCGGATGCTGCCCTTCATCGTCACGCTCGGCATGATGGGAGTTGGACGCGGCTTGGCCAAATGGCTGTCCGGCAGTCAAACGGTAAACGCGCCGGAAACGCCGGTGAATAATATCATGGCGCTGGTCGACCCGGTTCATCTCTTGCCGCTGCCGCCGGGTGTTTGGATTACGGTGGGTTTGGCAATTATGATGGCCGTTGTGATGCACCAAACCGTTTTTGGGCGGTATGTCTTCGCCATCGGCTCTAATGAGAGCACGGCACGCCTTTGCGGCATTCGCGTTCGATTGCAAAAAACGCTGATCTACGCGATCGCTGGATTATTCTTCGGCTTGGCTGGTTTGATGCAGATGTCTCGTCTCAATCAGGGCGACCCGACAGCAGCTATTGGTCTGGAGTTGGACATCATCGCGGCAGTGGTCATCGGGGGCGCGAGCCTAAACGGCGGTTCCGGGAGCATCTTAGGTTCGATGATCGGCGCGCTTATCATGGCGGTCTTGCGCAACGGCTCCAACCAAATGGGATGGCAGAATTACGTGCAGGAAATCATCATCGGCATCGTGATCATTCTGGCGGTTGGTTTGGATAAGCTCAGACAGAAGCGCAGCCATCTCTCCTGATCGGTTGCTTTTTCGAATTCTTGTGCAAAGCTACCGGGCGGTTTGCAGACAATCGGGCCGGCTTCGGGTCCCCGGCTAACCTTCCAACAGGCTCGTTGGACCTTGTTTTGCTTCGGCATTTGCTCAACGTCGTTGGGTTCGAGTCGATCCCATCGGCAGGCCACGTTGCCTCTTGCTCTCTGAAATGGCTCACGGCCCTCAGCGACAGGCGAGACGCCTGTCCTACTACGCTTGAGTATAAGTTTTGGCAGTTTGCTAATTGGATTGAACAGTAAAACGCATTGTCGCGCCAGCGCTCACGATAGACTAAGCTGGGCTGAGCAACAGACGAAGGATCTTTGCGTGTCGAGGCCTTCGAAGTAAATCACTGGGGCGCCCGTTGGCGGCGCGATACGCATCGCGGCTACAACGGCTACATCCTCGAGCACGGCGGGAAGAAAGTCATTTTCGGCGGAGACACCGCCTTGTGCCAAAACTTTGCCAGCCTTCGCGGGAAAGGGCCATTCGACGTCGCTTGCAAGCCAATTGGCGCTTATGCGCCGTGGGTTTGTTCTCATTGCACGCCGGAAGAGGCGGTCTCGATGGCCGACGCCGCGGGAGCGAGGCGCTTTGCGGCGATCCATCACCGAACATTTCGGTTGGGGCGCGAGGGCAAAACCGAACCGCTGGAACGTCTCGAAACTGCCCTGCAAAAGGAACCCGATGGGATCGCTTTGCGCGAGGTAGGAGAAACCTTTTCGCTGAGCTAACCAGTAGGACAGGCGTCGAACGCGGCTCCCATAGCGCAGACTGAAAGTCTGCGCTGCGACGAAGGCAGGCGCGCTAAACAGGTCCCGAATGCCGTTCATCTGACAATCCAGTGATGATTCGCGAACCTCGTTTGTAAGTAAAATAGGAGTAGGTCCATTGGAGAAGAACGAAGAGCTTATTGCGAAAGCCAATTAAGAAAATCAGATGGATCAGCAGCCAGGCGAGCCAAGCGGTGAACCCGGAGAATTCCACCTGGCCAATTTTTGCGACTGCTGCCGAACGCCCGATCGTGGCCATCGTTCCTTTGTCCCAATAGTCGAAAGCCGGGCGAGCCGGGCGCGTTGTGCTGTTCGCCGCGAGTTCG
>Ga0194110_10010549_pt1 | contig 10264 bp, 10 predicted proteins | sample TA2Kig1200mmetaG_FD_146192 | JGI IMG/M metagenome (GOLD analysis project Ga0194110, IMG submission 146192) | Freshwater microbial communities from Lake Tanganyika, Tanzania - TA2015032 Kigoma Deep Cast 1200m | ecosystem: Environmental > Aquatic > Freshwater > Lake | place: Tanzania: Lake... | reverse complement strand
ATCCTTGGTTTCTTTGCCGAGGAACCCCGCCTGATCCGCCCATTCAACTTTCCCTCCACCTGCCCGGGCAAGGGATGGATAATCGTACATGGTAATGGCAAAAAGCTTGGCGTGATCAACGCGATGGGTCGGACCTTTATGAAAATGAATGTCGACAACCCGTTTCTTCTGCTGGATCCGATTTTGGAGCCCATGCACCGGGAAACGCGGGCGGTCTTGGTTGACTTCCATGCGGAAACCACCTCGGAAAAGATCGCTTTCGGCCATGCGTGCGACGGAAAAGTTTCGGCGGTGGTCGGCACCCACACCCATGTGCAGACGGCGGACGAGAAACTCCTGCCCGGGGGCACCGCCTACATCACGGACGTGGGATTCTGCGGGGCGCATGATTCGGTGATTGGCCGGGAAAAGTCATCCATTGTGGAGCGATTCAAGACCCTGATGCCGGTAAAAATGCACCTCGCCACGGGCGGGGTGCAGGTGGACGGGGTGGTGATCGATGTGGATGAGGCGACCGGCAAGGCCACCGCGATCGAGCGGATCCAACGTCCGCGGTGAGCCGACCGGAACCCTTGTCCGTTTCCGCGCTGACCGTGCGGATCAAGGAACTGCTCGAGGAGCAGGTGGGGGAGGTTTCGGTGGCAGGGGAAATTTCCAATTTTCGGAGGCAGGCCTCGGGTCATTGCTACTTCACTCTCAAGGACGAGGGAGCGCAGATTCCGTGTGCCTTGTTCAAGGGATCGGCTTCACGGCTGGGTCTCCAGCCTGGGGACGGCGTGAAAGTCATCGCCCATGGGGAGGTGTCGGTCTACGAGCCACGCGGGGCCTATCAGTTGATCGTGCGGGGGCTGGAGCCCTTGGGGAAGGGGGATCTGCACCAGCGTTTTGAGGATTTGAAGCGGAAACTGCAGGCGGAGGGCCTGTTTGCGGAAGAAAGGAAAAGACCGCTGCCGGAGTTTGTGGAGCGGATCGGGTTGGTCACCAGTCCGACGGGGGCGGCGGTGCGGGATGTGATCCAGGTGCTGCAGCGACGGTGTCCCCGCATTGCGCTGACGGTGTTCGGAGTGAAGGTGCAGGGAGAGGGTGCGGCAATCGAAGTGGCGGAGGCCATTGGCCGGATGGGGCAGATGGATTGCGATCTCCTGATGGTGGTTCGGGGCGGGGGAAGTTTGGAAGATCTCTGGTCTTTTAATGAGGAAGTCGTGGCGCGGGCGGTGGTCGCTTGCCCGATCCCGGTGATCAGCGGGGTGGGCCATGAGACGGACTTTACTATTTGTGATTTCGTGGCGGACTTGCGGGCCCCCACGCCTTCGGCGGCGGCGGAGATGGCGAGTCGTCCGGACGAGGAGTGGACTAAAGAGGTTGGGGGGCTGGAGGAAAGGCTGGCGGTCGGGGTCCGGGATCTCTTGGAAGAAAAAAAGCGAAAAGTTGCCGAGTTGGCGACGAGTTACGTGTTCCGCGAGCCGCGGAAAATGGTGGAAAGGAGCGCCCAGCGGGTGGATGAACTGGGCCTGCAGTTGCAACGGGGGCTGGGCAACGCCTGGCGACATCGCCTGGGGCTGGCCAGGGCGCTGCTGCAGCGGTGGATGGCGTTGCGGCCGGAGCGGAGAGTGGCGGAACGCGGGTTGCGGTTAAAAGGGGCGGTTGACCGGTTGCGGGCGCTGGGCCCGCAAGAGACCCTGCGGCGGGGATACACGATGGTGCACTCCGAAGACGGAAAGTTGATCCGCAACGTCGCCAGCGCCAGGAGACAGCAGAACTTGGTGGTTCGTTTCTTGGACGGTCGAGTGCCGGTGACCGTGCAGCAGGACTAAGCCAGGCTGGGTGGGTTGTGCCGGGGATGAAGAAGAAGGAGAAAACTTTCGGGACATTTGGAAGGGCGATTGGCCCGTCCACCCCAAGCCGGGCGGATCCTTGGCGGTCGGGGGCGGGAGGATCGCTCTCCTGCCAGTCCGCACCCTGCCCCAATGGCGGGCGACCAATCCAAGGTTGATGAGGCCGAAAATTTTTTAGGTCGGGGAGGGAGTCTTGCGCGCGGGTCTGGGCACGGAACCAACCCAAAAAAGCCTGAACATTCGTTCGGCCCAAGGCATGGCCAAGCGACGATTCCGTGATGGTGCCGGGGAAGAAAACTTGGGAGGTTTTGGCTTCGGGCGTCGCCTATCTACCTTTGAAATAATCCCTTTCCTTAAGCGAAAAAAGGAGTATTATTGACTTATATGATTCGTTCTGCATGGAAATTTATGTTTGGCCTTCGGGAAGACCACGTAGGTGCGGGAAGGCCACGGGGTCTGGTCTTGGAAATCTGGGCGGTCCTAGTTGTGGTGTTGTTGTTGGGGTCGACCCTATTCGTGTTGCAACTCAATAAGTATCAGGAAAAGCAAGCTTACCTGCGCTCCTCGTTAGAACGGATCAACACCGCTGCCGGAACCCCCTAATTCGTCTCCAAAGATAAAGGTCGCGGGGGTGGAAATTGTGACCAGAAATGTGGTTGTCCGTATACCCGGTGCATTGCTGTCTGCCGGCAAGGGGTAGTTAGGCTTTTTCTCAGCTACCAAGCCGTCCACAGACGTCCGGTTTTGGGTCGGCAAGGAATTCGGTTTGAATTTCTGCCTACTGGTCTTTGTTGCGCGTGGGGGATGAAGTTTCGGATGGGATGGGGCGGAATTCCGGATGGCGGGTTTGGCCGCCGAGGACGGCGGTCCGCGTTCCGCCCTTCCGCCAACGAAACTCCGGATCCTCTCCGGAACGAATAAAGCTCAACCTCATGTGGGGCGGCCTTCATGTCCGCCAAATCCAAAATCAACTTCAACTTCAACTTACACACGACCACCTCCCACCACCACCGCTCCCCTCCATCATGAACGCCTAAACCGCTCAACACCTCCCTGTAGCCTGCAGTCTGTAGCCTAAAGTCTGGTACAATCACTTTTACGTTCGCGACCATCCTCCTACCTTAACTGCCGTGGATTGAATCTTGTCCCTTTTTTCCTCCGCCACCCAGCCAAACCGATGATCCCGAAACAGGGTGATGGATACATTTTTATTCTCCCGGATGCAGGCCTTGATCGCCTCGGGCTCCTTTTCACAAAATAGCAGCGTCTTCCAGCTGGTCAGGTGCTTGGGCTTGTGGAAATCACTTCCCGCGATGAACGGCAGACGCTTTAACCCCACCGGATTGAACAAATCGTCCCGGTTCCCGATCTCCCACGCATCAATGTACGGCTGATACTCTTCTTGCCGCTCCCACAGGAAGAGCGTGTCCCTCCCCCACATCGAGGTCATGTGATGCGGATGGGCGGCGATCGTCAGTCCACCCTGTGCCCGGATCGCCTCGCAGATCGCTTTCAACTTCATCCCCGGATCGATCGGTTCCTTCAGATCCACCCCCAACAAGTGGGCCGACCGCTTCGCCGTCAACCCGTCCAGGTTGAACTCCATCCCGGGAAACAAAATCATCCGGTACTTGATCCAGGCCCGATTCCTCTCCTCCTGTAGAGCCCGAAAATATTCCGGCAAATCCTCCATCGTCATCACCAACCCCGTCAGATCCACCAACCGCCCGATCAGACAACCCTTGTCCACCACATGGTCCGTGACCGCCATCGCGTCGAATCCCCGCCGCCCGTAAAAGTCCACCAGCTCCCGCAAACTCATCCGGCCATCGGAGTAGACCGAATGACAATGGAGATCGACCATCAGCAGCTGCTTCTGCCCGGCCGCCGGGGCCGGCAGCAGTCGCAGTTCCGGCAGCCGGTCCGCCGTGGAGGCCGCCCTCACCCGCTGCACTACCGTCTCGGCTAACCGCTCCGCCGCCCCCTCGGCCCGGAAGGACTCCTTCCGCGCCCGTCTTCGCCACTCCCGGAAGCCCACACCCCCGCCCTCCAGCGCCGCCTCCACCCGTTTGGCAATTTCACCCGGCGAGTCGGCCAACGCTCCGCATCCCAACCGCACCACCAGCCGGCACATGTCCTTCCTTTCCTCCGCTTTTTTTCCGCCCTCGACTAATACCACCGGCCGGCCGACCGCCAGAATCTCCCGGACGGTGATCATCCCGGGCTTGGTGATCACCAGATCATGCTCCCGGATCAGCGCCCCCAGATTCTTAATCCAACCCCGTACCGTCAGCCGCTCCTCCACGCCAAAGGCCTTCCGCAGGTCCGCCTTCAGCTCCTCCTCACGCCCCACCACCGCCGTGACCCGGACTTTCCTGTTTTTCAAAAGCCGCTCTACCGTGCGCAGGGCTTTCCGCCGGCGGGAATTCACCAAATAAAGCACCCGGAACGGCTCTCCCGGTTTGCCCTTTGCCTCGCTCCGCTCCCTGCAGACGAACTCCGGACGCACCGGCCACCCTCCGGCGCGCACTTCCTTGGCGGGGATATGTTTGTGTTTTAGTTCCGCTGCCGGCCCCTCATCCGCCGTCCAGATCAGGTCGGCCGGGACCTTTTCCCAAGCGCGCACGTTTTCCGCCTCGAGCGCCACCCCGATCCGTTGAAACCCGGCCTCGGTTCGGTCTCCCACTCTCTCCTGCAGGGCCAATCCCACGGCCAGGTCAAAAAAGATAACGAGCTCAGGGGTTCCCTCATCCAAGGCCAAGGCCACGGAGCGCCGAAACTGGGGCCATCGCGATCTTCCAAAGGTGCCTTCGTTGGTTCGCCGGACCCACTTGAGCAACTTTTCCGCCGCGTCCTTCTTCTTCCCCAGCCGCTCCCGGATCCAGGCAATCCAGCTTCCCATCCCTTCTTGGCCCACCTCCCGGATCTCCACCCGCACATCGGTTCCGGCGAGATCCTCAATCCGGTCCCGCAAAGTCCGCGCGGCATAGTGATGCTCCTCCTGGCCGTTCGTCAGGATCAGCACATCCCGCATGCGATTTCTTTATGGTTTTACGGAAGAACCACAAGCGAACCTCTGTGACAATATGATGACAACGTTGGGCAGAGAGAATCCGGCAGGGGCGATGGTCTCCATCGCCCCTACCGAACATCAAAGGGTCAGTCGTCCCGAGTGTGATCGGGAGATTCGTTGAGTGCAGGACGGAACTCGGGGTGGCGGATTTGGCCGCCGAGGACGGCGGCCCGCAGGGTGAAAGCAGCGGCGGCGAGGGAGATGAGGAGAACGAGATAGGTGCAGCCGCGGACCCAGTCTGGCCGCCAGCGGAGAAAAATCAGGCCGGCGAGGCAACCCAGGCCCATACCATACAGAAATGGGGCTGCTTTTTCAGAAGCCTCCTCGTGCATCTCCATGGCGATGTCGCCGCGGTCGTCGAGCGGGGGCTGGATTTGGCCGGCGTTGAAGCGGTCATAGGCCCGCTCCCCGGTCTGCATCACAAAAGGGGTCGCGCCGGCGGCGAGCAACCCAAGGGAGAAGGCCACGGCAAGCACCGCATGGCTCCGGGCGATCAGCCCGGCAATCAGGATGGGTCCGACGATCATGGGAAGGGTGGCGGGCAGGTGGTTGAGCATCACGTGAAGGTGCTCGGGCAGCCAGAAGGCGGGATCCATGGGGTAGGGTGGGATGAAAGGGGGGTCTTTTCCAACGGAAAGTAAACGGCTAGGAATTCCCGATGGATTGGAGCATTCGGCCAAGGGCGGATACGTGTGCGGGGTCGGGGTGTAAGTTTGCCGACGGGGAGACGGTCTTCACGGTGCTCGTGGCGGTGGATGGGGGGATGGAAAGAAAGGATTACACGGAGGGGGCGTGGACGAAGGGGGAGAGCCGGCCGGCCTATTTCTGCTTTTGGAAGGGGAAGTTTCAGTTGGCGCCGCCCAAGACGGAGAAAGAGCCCCCGGCGGCCCGGGCGGAGGCAGAGCTCAGGAGAAGGCTGGCCCAGCCGGTGCAGGCCCAGAGTCCGGAGGCGAGGGTGATCTTCCTGTTCGCCCTGCTCTTGGAGCGGCGGAAGATTTTGGTGGTGCGGGAGCGAACGCAGGGTCCGGAGGGCCGGGTAACGGTGTATGAGCACAAAACGACGGGCGAGGTGATCCTCGTGCCGGAACCGGAGGTAAGGCTGAGCGAGGTGGATCAACTTCGGGCCGAGGTGGAGGCCTTGGCGGCGACTTGGGGGGCGTAGAATTCTGTCACGAGAATGTCACTTTAGGAAGATTGCCGCAGAGGATCGCACGGAGATAACGATGGAGGCCATGCGCGAACGGGTGCTGGTGGTGGATGATGAACCGGACGTCCGGATGCTCCTTCGTACCAACCTTCGGGCGGCGGGCTTTGACGTGCTCGAGGCCGCGAACGGTGCCGAAGGGTTGGCGATCGCCAAACACGAACTTCCGGCCGTGATCATCCTGGATCTGATGATGCCGGAGATGAGCGGGGTGGAGGTGTGCCGGGCTCTGCGCAAGCATCCCCCTACCTCGCGGATTCCCATTCTGATGCTGACGGCCAAGGCGGCGGAGGAGGAAAAGGTGGCGGGATTTGAGGTGGGAGCGGATGACTATGTGACCAAGCCCTTTAGCCCGCGGGAAGTAGTGTTGCGGGTTCGGGCGGTGGCGAGGCGGAAGCCGGACCAGGGCGTGTCCAAACCGATCCTGGCGCGGGCAGGGCTGATCACGATGGATCGGGCGGAGATGACAGCCACGATCGGGGGTAAAAAGTTAGGGCTGACTTCCACGGAGTTCCGGTTGCTGGAGTTGTTGGTGCGAAGGGTGGGAAGCATCCAGTCGAGGGAGACCCTGTTGAGCGAGGTGTGGGGGTATCAGGCCAATTTGGATACGCGGACGGTGGACACGCATGTGAGAAGGTTGCGGGAGAAACTGGGACGGGCGGGAAGGTTGGTGGAGACGGTGCGGGGGAGTGGGTATCGGCTGAATACGACAGAGGGGTGAGGATTAGGTGCAAGGATCAGGGGGTGGGAGAGTGGAGGTATTGTGGAGGCTGGAAGGTGGCAGGAAGGGGTAGCTTGAAAAAACTAGTGAACGAGAGAGGTTAGGACGATGGACGGATGGTGGACTCCTTTGATTGTGGTGGCAGCGCTGCTGGCGGCGGCGTGGGGATGGACGATGGTGTACCGGCCTCTGTTGCAGGTGCGCAGGTTGGTGCGGGATCTGGCGGACGGAAAAGTATCCCGCGGTTTTGTGGCCCGGGGATCCCTGGGGCTGGAAGAAATCATCGTGGATCTCGACCGGGTATCCGGACGATTGCAGGGGATTTCCTCCCAAGCCGAACGCGGACGGTTCAGTCTGGAGGCCCTGCTCGCCAGCCTATCGGAAGGGGTGGTGGTGACCGATCGTGAAGGGAAAATCCGACTGGCCAACCAGAGCTTTCTCAAGATGTTCGCTCTGGACGAGATTTCACTGGGTCGGACGATGATGGAGACGGTGCGAATCCCGGAAGTTGCCGGGGCGGTAGAGGAGACTTTTGTGCAGGGGGGAGGACGCAGCCTGGAAATCCGGCGACCCTCGCAGGAGACCGGCGAGGCCCAAACCTTTGCGGTGAATCTGGCTCCGATCCAAGAGGGCGGCGGGGAACGGGCCGGGGTCGTGACGGTTTTCTACGATCTTTCGAAAATCCGCCGCTTGGAGACGGTTCGACAGGAGTTCGTTTCCAATCTTTCCCACGAGCTGAGGACGCCGCTTTCCATTCTTTCCGGCTATGTGGAGACCATGGAGGACCCGGCGGTGCTGCGGGGGTCGGAGGGCCGGGAAATCCTGCAGGTGTTGCGCCGGAACTGCGAGCGGCTGACGTTGCTGGTCAACGACCTGATGGAGCTTTCCCGGATCGAATCCGGACGAATCGGGATTCAAATGCAGGCACGGAAACCGCGGGAAATTTTGGAGGAGGTGAAGGAGGATTGGAAACGGGCTTTTGCGGGCAAGAAAGTGAAGGTGGAGGTGGACTGCCCGGAATCCCAGCTGGACGTGCAGTCCGATCCCCTGCGCACCGGGCAGATTTTTGCCAATCTGATGGACAATGCCTTGCGGTTTGCGCCGCAAGGAACCCAGGTGACCGTCGGGGCCCGCTCCCACGGGAAAAAGGTGGAGTTTTTTGTGGAAGACCGGGGGGAGGGCATTCCCGGGGACAAGGTAAACCGGATTTTTGAGCGGTTTTTCCGGGCGGATGAGGGACGGGCGAGGGAGCGGGGAGGAACGGGGTTGGGACTCTCCATTGTGAAGCATTTGGTTCAACTCCACGGTGGTGAGGTTCGGGCCGAAAGCCGATTGGGAGCCGGGACCAAAATATTTTTTACTCTCATCACAAAGCATTGACAATTAGATATTTAAAAATTAGCCAAATGTCATCAAATTGTCACAAAACCAGTCTTGGCTTGGGGGAGGTAGCTCCTTAGGCAAGCGTAATGAATCCATCCATAAAGGGTCTTGTTGCCCTCCTGACAGGACTGGCCCCTCTCGTACCCGGTGACCTCCGGGCTGCGGAAGTGGTCAAAATTGACGGATCGAGCACGGTGTTTCCGATCACGGAAGCCGTGGCCGAAGAGTTCCAAAAGGCCACCGGCCACCGGGTGACGGTGGGCATCTCCGGGACCGGGGGAGGCTTCAAGAAATTCACCCGTGGCGAGACGGATGTGCAGAACGCGAGTCGACCCATCAGCGAATCGGAAATTGCCGCGGCTAAGGAGACCAAGATCGAGTTCCTCGAGTTTCCGATCGCCTACGATGCGCTGACCGTGGTGGTGAATTCCAAAAATGACTGGGCCAAGGACATCAAGGTTTCCGAGTTGAAAAAGATCTGGGAGCCGGCCGCCCAAGGGCAGATTAAAAAATGGAACCAGATCCGTCCTGAGTGGCCGGACAAGGAAATCAAGCTGTACGGTGCGGGGTCGGACTCCGGAACTTTCGATTACTTCACCGAGGCCGTGGTGGGGAAATCGAAGGCCAGCCGAGGTGACTACACCGCGAGCGAAGACGACAACGTGCTGGTGCAGGGGGTGGAGGGGGACAAGTTTGCCCTCGGCTATATGGGTTACTCTTACTATGAGGCCCACAAAAACCGGTTAAAGTCTCTGCCGGTCATCTGGGACGAAAAAGGAAAGCCAGCCGTGGCGCCTTCCATGGCCACGGTGCTGGACGGAACGTACAATCCACTTTCGCGCCCGCTTTTCATTTACGTGAATCTGAAGTCCCTGGATAAGCCGGAGGTTCTTAAGTTCACGGAGTTCTATTTCGACAACATCGAAAAACTCGCCAAGGAAGTGAACTATGTCCCGTTGCCGGCCTCCGCCTATGAAATCCTGCGAAAGCGGTTGGCGGATCGGCAAAAGGGAACCGCCTTTGCCGGCCACGCTGACATGGCCACCCCGGTCAGCGAAATCCTAAAACGCACACCGGTGCCATAACTTTCTCGATGGCCTCCGCCGCCTTCGTTGCCCCCACCCGCCGCCTGGATAAGGCGGTGGAGGCTTTCATGGTTTGGCTTTTGCGGATCGGGGGCTGGGCCTCCGTGTTGGTGACCTTCGGGATCATCGTGACCCTGGTCACGGAGTCGGCCCCATTCTTTGCCAAGGTGCCGCTGATCCGACTGGTGAAAGATACCATGTGGACGCCGCTGTTTGCCGACCCTCAGTATGGTATCGGGGCGCTTTTAGCGGGGACACTAGTCACGACCGGCGTGGCCTTGTCCGTGGCCATACCACTTGGAACCATCCTCGCGATCTATCTGAGTGAGTTTGCCCCGGCCCGCTTTCGCGAGGCGGTGAAACCGATGCTGGAGTTGCTGAGCGCGGTGCCGACCGTGGTCTATGGCTACTTTGCCCTGTTGGCGGTGACCCCGGTCCTGCAGATGATCTTCCCCGACCTGCCCCAATTTTCGATGCTCAGCGCCGGCCTGATCATGGGAATCATGATTGTGCCCTACGTCTCTTCTCTCGGGGAAGATGCGATGAGGAGTGTGCCGATGCTGTTGCGGGAGGGGGCCTACGCCTTAGGGGACGGCAAGCTGGGCGTGGCGTTGCGGGTGGTATTTCCTGGGGCCTTTTCCGGCTTGGCGGCGGCCTACGTGCTGGCGATCTCCCGGGCGGTGGGGGAGACGATGATCGTGGCGATCGCCGCCGGCTTGCAGCCGAAGATGACGATCAATCCTCTGGAGTCGGCGGCCACGGTGACGGCTTTTATCGTGCAGGTGAGCCTGGGCGACCTGCCCCATGGCAGCCTGGGCTACCAGTCGATCTTTGTGGCGGGGAGCATGCTGTTTTTGCTGACCCTGGGTTTCAACCTGGCGGGCCATGCCCTGAGAAAGAAATTCCACCGTGCTACCTGAGCAACAACCTCACGCGCTGGAAAAGCGGGCCCACCGGCGCCGG
>Ga0194110_10010543_pt1 | contig 10269 bp, 9 predicted proteins | sample TA2Kig1200mmetaG_FD_146192 | JGI IMG/M metagenome (GOLD analysis project Ga0194110, IMG submission 146192) | Freshwater microbial communities from Lake Tanganyika, Tanzania - TA2015032 Kigoma Deep Cast 1200m | ecosystem: Environmental > Aquatic > Freshwater > Lake | place: Tanzania: Lake... | reverse complement strand
AGTATAAGATGCTTGCACGTATTCTTGCTCTTAGATTCCCAAGCGCTGTCTCATTAGGTTCTAGGTGTTTTGAAAAACTATTATGAATTATGTTAATGTCAAGTAGTTTGTAATCAAGGCCAAGATTTCCTGCAATCTGTAGCGCATCTTGTGTTTCTGTTTTTGGTGAAATTTTAGAATCAGGCATTATCAGTGCAAGTGAGTTTTTTTTAAAAACATTTGAGCACAAGTATGCAACAACTACAGAATCAATGCCTCCGCTTAACCCAAAGACTATACCCTTTGCATCACTTTTTGAAATTTTATCTTTAAGAAATGATTCAATTGACTGGATAATTTTGTTATAGTCCTGATTTCTAATCTCATCTAGTATATCTTGGTTCACTATAGCCATAGCAAATTGTTGGCATAAAAGTTGTACTGGGATTAGATATCAACATAGATGCCATCTTTTCGTTCCTCAACTTTGTATGTTTGTAGTTTGACATCTTTAAGATAGTCAAGAAGCTTGCCTGTCTTGATATTATAATGCCAAAAGTGTAATGAGCATTCAACTATATCCCCTTCCAGTTTTCCTGGTGCAATTGAACCATCTTGGTGAGCACATAGTGCATCAAGTGCGTAATATCCATCCTGATTAAAGATTGCAATTTTTCTATCATCGATTTTGAATTCTTTTCCTTTTCCTTTCTCAATTGAGTTTTTTTCTGCAATCTTTTTCCAAGCCATGAATCTTGCTTGTAGATTGGATTTATTTAGGTTAGCAATAGATTTGATAGAATTTTATAGTGTTGATCGATGTGATGTGTATTGAGTAAGGTAAAAGACCAAAAACTTGCAAAAAAAGGAAAACTTTCCTATGAGTGGGCAAGAAACCACATGCAGATTCTTGATAATACCATTTCCAGACTAAAAAAGTCACAGCCATTCAAGGGCATAACATTAGGATTTTGCTTACACATAACAAAAGAGACATCAGTCCTACTTATGGGTGCAAAAGAGCTTGGCGCCAAAGTAGTTGCATGTGGTGGCAATCCATTAACTACACAGGATGATATTGCGGCATTTCTTGCATCTCAGGGAATTCATATCTATGCTTGGGCAGGTGAAACTGTAAAAGAGTATGATTGGTGTATTGAGCAGGTTCTAAACCACAAACCGGTAATTTTAACAGATGATGGAGCCGACATGAATGTCAAGGCTCATTTTGATAAAAAATTCAAGTCACTAAAGATTCTTGGAGCTACAGAGGAAACAACAGCAGGAGTAAACAGAATTAGGGCAATAGAAAAACAAGGCAAACTGCGCTATCCTGTTATTACAGTCAACGACGCCTACACAAAACACCTCTTTGATAACAGATACGGGACAGGACAGAGCACAGTTGATGGATACCTTCGTGCAATGAATCTATTGTTTGCATCAAAAAGAGTAGTTGTAGTTGGATATGGGTGGGTTGGAAAAGGAGTTGCAGCTAGATGCCATGGTATGGGCTCTAAAATCATAGTAACCGAAGTTGATCCAATAAAGGCACTAGAAGCACACATGGATGGATTTGAGGTAATGCCGATGGCACAGGCTGCAAGGATTGGCGATATTTTTGTAACATGTACAGGAATGACTGGTGTAATTCGCAAAGAACACATACTAAAGATGAAGGATGGCGCAATACTTGGAAATGTTGGCCACTTTGATGTGGAAATTGACAGTACTTTTCTTTTAAAAAAGTCAAAGTCAGTTAGGGAGGTAAGATTTAATCTTGATGAGTGTGTGTTGCAGAATGGTAAGAAAATATACTTGATAGGAAAAGGGCGACTAGGAAATTTAGTTGCAGCAGAAGGTCACCCACCTGAGGTCATGGCACAATCATTTTCAAACCAGCTACTTTCTATTTTGTATATACTAAAGAATCACAAAAAACTAGAAAATAAAGTAATGAAAGTACCACAAGAAATTGACAGACAAGTTGCAGTTGATGCATTAAAGGCAATGGGTGTCAAAACCGATAATCTAACAAAAGAACAGATTTCATATATGAATAGCTGGTAGCTTCTTAAGATACTTTAATTCTGAAAATAACATGAGAGACAAGGCAATAATTACAAGTGCACTTCCATATGCTAATGGTGAAATTCATCTAGGCCATGTAGCGTCAACTTATCTTCCAGCTGATATAACAACAAGGTTTCTAAAACAAAAAGGAGTTGAGGCCTATTACATTTGCGCATCAGATGATTTTGGTACGCCAATTTTGATACAGGCAGAAAAGGAAAAAAAAAGTCCACAAGAGTATGTAGAGTATTGGAACAGGCGTGATTATGAGGATTTTACAGCATTTGATATTGATTTTGACTTTTTTTACAAGACAAGCTCAAAAGAAAATATAGAATTTGTTCAAGATGTTTTTAAAAAACTATACGAGGAAGGTCATATATATGAAAAAGACATTATCCAATTTTATTGTAATATAGACAAAAAATTTCTTCCTGACAGATATGTAATAGGAGTTTGTCCTTATTGCAAAGCAGAAGATCAATATTCTGATCTTTGTGAAAAGTGTGGCAGAGTGCCAGAAGAAATTGAAAACCCAAAATGTGCACTGTGTCATAAGCCTCCAGTAAAAGGAAAAACAAAACACTACTTTTTTAAGCTAAAAAATTTCTCTAAAGAACTTTACAAATGGCTTGATGAAACCCAAAGCCTACAAAAGGATGTAAAAAAATATGTTCAAAACTGGATAAAGGGGGGATTGACTGATTGGGATATTACAAGAGATATCTCATGGGGTGTCCAAATACCTCTAGACGAAGCAAAAGGGAAAGTATTCTATGGCTGGTTTGACAATCACCTAGCATACATTTCATCTGCTATAAAATTTCTAAATGACAAAGAAATTGATGGAAAAAAGTTTTGGAATTCTGCTGACATCTATCACTTTATTGGAAAAGACATCGTATATCACCACTATCTTTTCCTACCAGCAATGAGAATTGGAATTAAAAAAGAGTACAAGCTTCCAGACTATATCCCAACACGTGGCCATCTTACACTACAGTCAAAAAAAATATCAAAGAGCCGTAACTGGTACATTGGATTAAAAGAGTTTTTAGGATATTATCCTGCTGACTATTTACGATTCTACCTTGTTTCCATAACTCCGTATTCGCAAGATGATTTGAATTTTGACTGGGATGAGTTTGCCATAAAAATAAATTCAGAATTAATTGGAAACCTTGGCAATTTAGTGAATAGAGCACTTGGGTTTGCAAAAAAAAGTTTTGATGGAAAAATACCTGCGCCAGAAGGATTTGATGCTCAGGATAAAGAAGCAGAAGAAAAGATCAAAAAGATATCATCAGAAGTTGGCAATCTAATAGAACAAAACCATCTTGATAGAGCATTAAAAAAAATTCTTGAATTTACAGCACACTTTAACCAATATTTCCAGCACAAAGAACCATGGAAAAATAGTAGTAGTAAAACAACAACACATCTTTCTGCAAATGCGGTTGCAAGTCTTGCAATTGTTTTGTATCCTTTTTTGCCAGCCTCAGCAGAAAAGATTTGGTCACAGCTTGCAATGAATAACCAAATTTCAGAACAATCATGGGATTCGGCATCTAGTTTTCTGATAAAAAAAGATCACTCGATTGGTAATGTAACACCACTGTTTTCAAGAGTTGAAGAATCAGATATACAAAACCACAAAAAGAAATTTCAACACTAAAATTTGAAAATAAACAAGAAAGTTCCACGAGTTTCTACGCGAGGATATTATGATCTTTTAACTGGAAAGAAGCAGAAAAGATCCGATCTGTAAAATTACCACTTGGGTTGTATGGTGCTAAGGGAAAAATAATCTCAAAATATTCACAAAACAAAGTTTTCCCTAAAAATCATAGATTTGCAAGTTATGCTGTAACACTAAAATCATTTCCATAATAGATTAGCTGACCTACTAACTTAATACACAATCAAACAAAATACAGCACAATTGAAAACACAAATTTCATGGATTTGTGCACTAACATTTGTAGTTACACTGAGCCTGATTGCATTTCAACCAGCTAGTGCTGAAAAAGAGGCCACAACAAATTACGGAACGATAAAAATTGATAATGACTCATTTTCAATAGCAGAAGATCAATTAGTCATTATGCAAATTGCTGGTAAGATTGTAAATGCTTCAGGAGGAGTAAGGTTATTGTTATTTATTGATAAACCAGATGGTTCTACAACAGAAGTAAAAACACTCCCAAACAACTTGGGTGAATATTCAACTAGCCTATTATTTGATGCAAATTGGGAAGCTGGAAATTATTCAATACGTGCAATTTATCTTGGAAATCAAGTTGGTACTGTAACTTTTACAATTAATGAAGTTGAAGGTCCAAACATAGTTACAACACAGAAAATTGGAACACTCTATATAGAAAAAGAAGAATATTTTATTTCAAAAAATGGAACTACAATTGTTGAAATTTACGGTAATGTTCTTGAATACAAAGAAGACACATCTATCATATTTATTGTGAAAAAACCTGACGGAACAACACAAGACCTTGCTGTTAAAGGAAAACGAACGGGTGATTTTAAAACAAGACTTACGATAAAAGATGATTGGGCACAAGGCACATATGAAATCAGTGGAAGTTATGAAGAAAAACCACTAGGGAAAGTTTCTTTTGTTTTAAATAATTTAGAATCAAGTGAGTCTATAATACAGATCCCACAATGGATTAAAACTAATGCTGGATGGTGGGCAACAAACCAGATACAAGATACTGATTTTGTTAAAGGAATAGAATACCTAATTAATGCAGAAATAATCAAAATCCCTCAAACTACTCAGGAATCAGAAGCAGACTCGCAACAAATTCCATATTGGCTACGAAAAAATGCTGGCTGGTGGTCCGAGGGAGCAATATCAAACGAAGAATTTGTCAAAGGCATACAATATCTAATACAAAAAAACATAGTGAAAATTTCAAAATAAAATATTACAAAGATTTTATTTAAAAACGTTGAATTAGATGTGATTTTGTGCTAAAGTAATGAAATCTGTTAACTTTGTAGTCTTAGGTGAACAATCGATAGCTGATGAATTTGGGAAAAAAGGAACAAAAACCGATATTACCTTATATGATAGAAAAGAATCTGACATTATTCGAACATGGGTTGTCCCAAACGGGTTTCCAGATAAAATTCAACCACTTTTTCAGGCAATTAGCCTTGGAGAATATGTAATATTCTATGTAGGCTCACTTGACAAATTTACAGGAGAACAAATTATTGCACTTGATCTATTAAAAAAACGAGAAGGGATTCTAAGCCACACATACGACGTTGATGAAAATCGGCTAACTGCAATGACCAAAGGAACTGTACTTGAGCACTACAAATTAGTAAATTCATCAGATCTAAAACAAGTTATCAATAAACTAGAACCCATTTCAAAAGAAGGAAAAACAAAAATCGTAATTGACCATTGTTTTGACGTAAAAGGAGTAGGGACTGTAGTTTTAGGTAAGGTTGTACAGGGAAAAGTAAAACAATATGATACTCTAAAGCTCTTACCTGCAGGAATTGATGTTGTTGTAAAATCTATTCAAATGCATGATGAACCTGCCACCGAATCTGGCTCGTCTGCACGAGTTGGACTATCACTCAAAGGCGCAAAGCCAGATGAGATAAACAGAGGCGATATTTTGTGTGAAGATCCTGCACTGTATCAAATAAAATCGGAAATTGAACTTGATTTTAAGAAAAATCCTTTCTACAAAGGAGAGATTTCGGAAAACCAGATGTGTTTACTAAGTGTTGACATGCAAATAAAAGCAGCCAAATTTGTATCAGCAAATCCAGTAAATCTTAGACTAGACAAGCCAACAGTATTTGATAATGATATTTGTGTTATATTGAAACCAGATTCTGAAAATATCAGAATTCTTGGTAGCGGTACAGTTAGATAATTTTTCATCCAATAAACAGTTTAATTAAGTCTATTACGGTGTGTTAATGAAACGATATGGTAAGTACATCAGCTATATCATACAGTGTGTTTTTTTCTCTACTTTTTGTTGTATGTTTAAGTTTGGTTTCTGTCATATTTCCTGCATTAATTGTCACAATAGCTAGTCCATATCAAACTAATTTAGATCCTTTAGAAGCAGGGCCATTAGCAATTCCATTAGTAATATCTAACTCTGTATTGATTGGAGTTGGACTTGCATATTACAAACGAAAACTGCCTACATATGTAAACAAACCAATCGAACTTATCTTAAATTACGAAGTATCAAAACGTATAACAATAATTGTTGCTATCATAATGTTAGCAATCTATATTGGATTTTCCATTCCAGAATTAACAGTAAATGAAGAAGAACAAGTAGGCGACTATCAAGTACTTAAGCAAGCACTTGAGCTTTGGCCTTTTGGAGATTCTGATGACCTTTATGTAAAAGAACAAAATGACAGATACGTACGTATTTTACTACTATACATATCACAGAATATTTTTCAAAATATCAAGCTGCTTCCGTTTATAGCAAGTATCTTGTTAGTAATTCTGACATATTTCTTTACACATCAACTATCGTCTAAGCGATTTGCAGGACTAGTATCAATGGCTGTTTTATTACAAAGTTATACCTTCTTGGACTATGATACTATAGCAGTTTATGAGAATTTTTGGGTACTGTTTTATGTTTTATCACTGTATGTAATTAACAAAAAATGGTACTTTTCATCGCCTATCCTGTATCTACTTTCAATCTTTACTAAAGCATTTGCTGCACCGTTTGTATTCATGAGCATGTTTTTTGTATACAGAAGCTCACTTGACAAAAAGAAAAAAGCTCTAATAATTATTTTCTATACTGCAATAATTGCAGCAGCATTAACTATTTTTGCATTTGCTGATACAATCTACGGCGATTTTGTGACCTTCAAACCATATCAATTTTGGCTAGGCTTTACTGTTTTGGCTTATCAACTACGTTTTGATTATTTCTTTATTTTGACATTCTTACCATTGACAATTGGTCTTTTTATCATGTCATGTAAGGGAATAAAAGCTGCTGATTCAATTTTGGTGTTATTTTTAGGTACAATTCTTGCAGGGGCTGTACTAGTGTTGTTGACAGATTTTTACGTTATCCTACCCTATCGTTTTGTTCCATTGCTTGTCTTTTTTTCAATAGGAATAGGCGTTTTCTTATCAAAAAAAGCTAGTTGACTTTTTTTAATATTGTCCAGTCTGCACGAAGCATATCTCCTTTTTCAATGGTAATGCCATGAGGCAATACATCAAAGGGGTATATGTCATATCCTAACTTGTCATAGCCTAGAACCGCTTTTCCAATAAAAGTTGATTTTTTTCCATGTAATGTTTCTACAAACTCTCTTTTTTCATATTTTTGGCCATCTATATCAACCAGTTCCTTAACTGGAGCTGAATTCAAGTATTCATCAGTAATTTCGTGTGGCAAATACCCAAGTGCATCTGAAACAAAAACACTTACTAGTGTTCCTTGTGAATTGCGTAATTGTAAAATAACATGTCCTAAATATTTAGAATTTGTAATTGGAATTAAGCGAATATGATTTATAGCAAAATAGCTTTGTTTTTTTGCATCTTCGTTTGTAGGATCAATCTCTAATGCTTTTTTAAAGATAGAAAATGCTTCACTATATCTTTGAGCTTCTGAAAGCACTTTTCCCTTAAGAATTATGACATTAACATTGTTCGGTTCAATCTCTAAAATTTTATCAAGTGTTTGAAGCGATTCATCTATTTTTCTAAGATTAAATAATGTTGCCGCTTTATTGTTTAAGATGTTTGTGTTAGTAGGATCAACTTGTAACGCTCTATCATAAATCAAGAGCGCCTCCTCATGTTTATTTAATTGTGTAAGCGTGGCACCTTTGTTGCCAAGTGCAATTGAATCAGTTGGTTCAATTTCTAAAATCCTATCAAAATATTCTATTGCTTGAACAAATTTTCCTTCTTGCATTAGTGAAAGACCAATTGAACTCCATTCATTTATTTGAGTATCTGTTTGATTTTGTCCAAATGATATTTGAGATAAAGGAATTAGAATAAGAATAATCAAAACTATGATCATTAATTTCATAATTGAATACTTTATAACAAATTGTAAATAAACATTTGATGATAAAACAAGTCTTTATTTTGGTATGCGTAGAAGATTATAGTTGAAAGGATTACGTGCATGTCCTATTTGTCCAAACTGTGGTTCAAAAAAATTTGAGCGATTAAAAGGCAAGAGTGTCAAAGTAAGATGCCTGAGATGTAACGAAATAATATCAATATAGCTTGTTGGTTTTTATTTGCAATATTTTTAGAATCCAACATGGCAAAAATATGGAAAGACAAAGACGTTAGTCTTGATCCAATAAAAAATGAGACAATAGCAGTTATTGGTTATGGAATACAGGGAAATGCACAAGCAAATAACTTACGTGATTCTGGTCTTAAGGTGATTGTAGGCCTAAACAAAGGAGGCCAAAGTTGGAAAAAAGCACAAGAAGATGGACACAAAGTAATGAGTGTCGCTGAAGCATGCAAAAATGCAGACATTATTCATGTACTAATTCCTGACATGATACAAGCCCAAGTTTACAAAGATGAAATCGAACAAAACCTCTCAGATGGAAAAGCACTCTCATTTTCACATGCTGCAGCAATTCATTGGGGATGGATAAAAGCACCAAATTTTGTTGATGTTATAATGGTTGCGCCCAAAGGACCTGGCTCAAAGGTAAGAGAAACATATCTTGATGGTTTTGGAACTCCATCAATTGTTGCAGTGCACCAAGACTATACAAAAAGAGCATTGGATAGAACCCTTGGAATTGCAAAAGGAATAGGAAGTACTAAGGCAGGAGTTATACAAACAACTTTCAAAGAAGAAGTTGAAACTGATTGGTTTGGCGAACAAGCAGATCTTTGTGGAGGGTCTGCATCAATGATTATGAATTCATTTGAAACACTTGTTGAAGCAGGATATCAACCAGAGATTGCATATTTTGAAGTTTTACATGAACTCAAACTTATCATAGACATGATTCAACGATATGGTATAGCTGGAATGTACAGACGTGTAAGTGAGACTGCAAGATATGGTGGACTAACAAGAGGTCCTGTGGTAATGAATAATGAAACAAAATCTAGAATGAAAAATGTGCTTGAAATGATAAAAGATGGCACATTTAATGAGGAATGGATCAGTGACTACAAAAAGAATGGTAAAAACGCTTTTGATAGATATATGAAAGAATTAGAATCGCATCAAATAGAACATATTGGCAAAAAAATGCGACAGATGATGTGGCCTGATTCTACGGAATAATTCTAAATTTTTCTAATCCTTGCAACTTGTTTTGCTATATGATCAATTACTGTAGGAAGTGACGTCCCAGGCCCAAACACCCCGTTTATTCCAGATTTTTCCAATCCTTTTTTATCTTCTTCAGGTATAACTCCTCCCCCAACGACTAAAACATCCTTGATTCCTTTTTGGTTTAGGCATTTTACAACTCGTGGAAATAATGTATTATGTGCACCGTTAAGAAGACTTAATGCAATTGCATCTACGTCTTCGTCTTCTGCAATTTGAGCAATTCTTTCAGGCGTTGCAAAAAGTCCTGAATAAATTACCTCCATTCCTGCATCTCTAAACGCTCTACAGAGAATAAGGGCTCCTCTATCATGTCCATCTAAACCTAACTTTGCAACTAAAATTTTGATTTTACGAGATGTGTTCCTTTGTTTCATAATATTTGACTACCTTCTTTATTTTAAAACCTTTATTTGTACTTCACAGAATTTTTGCTGGTAACTAATGAATAAAAAAATCATAGGAGTTATTTTCGCTGTGCTAATAATCATTTTTCTCATGATTATTAGTTTCAATACTACAGATCAAGAAATTTTAAAACAAACATTTGTGATCGGCGCAGTATATTTTGAAAATGATGGATTTGTTGAAATAAGTTTTCATGATACATCAAATAAAACAAATCACGTAACTTTAGAAATATTAGGTATGGAAGAATCATTTCATAAAAAGTATGACTCGTCATCGTTTGCAGAGAGAATCATCTTTACATCTGTCCCAAAGTATGGTTGGCAGAGTATGCCTATAACGTTTTTAGTTGAACATGAAAAGTTGGGAAAAATTAGAATAAAAACTGAAGTGAGATCTGTCGGTGATGTTCCTGCACCAATGATCTTTAGCTATA
>Ga0194110_10010541_pt1 | contig 10270 bp, 8 predicted proteins | sample TA2Kig1200mmetaG_FD_146192 | JGI IMG/M metagenome (GOLD analysis project Ga0194110, IMG submission 146192) | Freshwater microbial communities from Lake Tanganyika, Tanzania - TA2015032 Kigoma Deep Cast 1200m | ecosystem: Environmental > Aquatic > Freshwater > Lake | place: Tanzania: Lake... | reverse complement strand
TCACGAACTCGCAACTGTGCGCTCGCTGGAGCCGTCGCGGTCTCGGACGAGTGCCTTCATGAATAGTCCGGGCTAGTTCCGAGCGCGGGCTTCGCCCGCGCGATCCTTGCTGCTGGGGGGAGGCAGGGAGGAGCGCGCCACCGGCGTGCGACGACCGTCGGAAGGGGGGCGAAGCCCCCCTCCGAGGCTCAAAACGGCGCTTCGGTCTCCAGGCGCTTGACCACCGTGCGGACCTGCTCGTTGAACCGCGCGCGCTCGGCGCGGCCGATGGGCTCGCCGGGAAGGAACTTCTCGCTCAGCGGGTTCACGAACACGCCGTTGCGCGACACGCGATAGTCGAGGTGGGGGCCGGTCGACAGCCCGGTCGACCCCACGTAGCCGATGACCTGGCGCTGGCGTACCTTCTGGCCGGCGCGGACGGCCGTGCGCGAGAGGTGGTTGTACATCGTCTCGTAGCCCGCGCGGTGGCGCAGGCGCACCTGGATGCCGTTGCCGCCCGCCCAGCCCGCGTGGAGCACGGTCGCGTCGGCCACCGCGCGCACCGGCGTCCCGACCGGCGCGCCGTAGTCGATCGCGAGGTGCGGGCGCGTGCCGCCGAGGATCGGATGCGGACGCGCGTACGTGAAGCCGGACGTGATCCGCGTGAACTCGAGCGGTGACTTGAGGAAGCTCTTCTTGAGCGAGCGCCCCGCGAGGTCGTAGAAGGCGTCCTTCGTACCGGCCGACTCGAACGCGACGCCCGTGAGCACGCGGCCGTCGCTCACGTACTGGGCGCCGAGCACGCGGCCGTAGTCCACGAAGCTCTCCCCCGCGTAGCGCTTCTCGACGAGCAGGCGGAAGCGATCGCCGGCCTTCGAGTCCGCGGTGAAGTCGAAGTCCGACTGGAAGACCTCGACGAGGTCGATCACGAGCCGCGGCGCCTCGCCCGCCTCCTCGACCGCGTGGAACAGCGAGCGCTTCACCTCGCCGGCGACGACCACCGCGCGCACGTCGGGCCGCGTCTCCGCGCGCTCGACGCGCCAGCCGCCGTCGTCGCGCGCGATCGCGGCGAAGCCGAGCCACGGGCTCGCGTCGTACGCCACGCGCTGCGGAGCGCCGTCGAGGCTCCACGTGATCTCCAGCGTGTCGCGCGGCTTCATCCGCCGCAGCCGGGCGCCGTTGGCGCGCAGCGCGGCGGCGATGTCGTTCCCCACGCGCGGGGCCACGCCCTCGCGCGCGAGCGCGCCGATGAGGTTGTCGCCGCGGCGCAGGGCGACCGTGGTGACTTTGTGCGACGCCGGCACCGCGGACGGCGCGACGGCGGGGGGCTCCGGCGCGGGCGCGGCGGCGTCCTCGTCGAACGTCATCACCGCCGCCAGCTCGGCCACCGGGAAGATCGACCCGCCGGTGCGGCGGACCACCACGCCGGTGACGACGAGCCCGAGCACCACGAGCGCGAGCGCGCCGTAGACGACAGCCTTACGGACTCCTGGCATCCTCCTCAGGATAACTGCGACGTCAGGGCGGCGAACTCATGAATTGTGAGGGTCTCGGCACGCCGGGTGGGGTCGATCCCGGCCCGGGCGGCCGCCTGGCGGGCGGCGTCGAGCTCGATCCCGAGCGAGCCGGCCACGGCGTTGCCGAGCATCTTGCGGCGCTGCGCGAAGGCGGCCCGCACGACCGAGTGGAAGCGCCGCTCGTCCGGGAGGGGCACGCGCGGCACGGCCAGCACGCGCAGGTGCACCACCGCGGAATCGACTTTCGGCGGGGGCCGGAACGCGGCGGGCGGCACGCGGAGCGCGAGCCGCACGTCGCAATAGAGCTGGGTCATCACCGACAGGCCGCCGTAGACCTTGGTGCCCGGCGGCGCGGCGAGCCGCTCGGCGACCTCCTTCTGGAGCATGAGCGCCATCGCGTCGATCGCGGTGCGCGCGGTGACGAGCGCTTCGAGGATCGGCTTGCCCACGCTGTACGGGAGATTGCCGACCACGAGCACGCGGCCGCCGGGGGGCCGCGGCAGCGTGCCGTAATCCCAGGTGCGCGCGTCCGCGTCGAGGACTTCGAGCCCGTCGAGCCCGCGCGCCCGCAGCTTCGCGGCCAGGTCGCGGTCGACTTCCAGCGCGATGACGCGTCCCGCGCGCCGGCTCAGCTCCGCGGTGAGCGCGCCCTCTCCGGGGCCGATCTCGACCACGACGTCGGCGCGCGTCGGCGCGACGAGGTCGACGATCGCGCGCGCGATGCCGGGATCGCGCAAGAAGTGCTGCCCGAGCGCGTGGCGCTTGTTAGCCACGTGCGGCACGACGAAGCATTCTCGTGCGGCCGGGCTCCACGATGACCAGAGCGCCGACGATCTCCGTGTCGGGGACCCGTTCGAGGGCGCGTACCAGCGCCTCGTTCAAAGACTGCGTTGATACCGCGTCGGGATATCTGGCAACTACGATACCGAAGTGCCCGCCGAGCGGGAACCGCAGGACGTTCGCGAACCCGAGACCGCCAGTCAAAAGTGTCCGGCGCTCAGCCTGACAGCGCGCGAAGATCGCGTCGTCGCTCGCGCTCCGAAGACCCGCGTCACGAACGTCCACCGCGTCGATGCCGGCCGAGGAAAGAAATCGGGCGAGGGACCTGGGTAAGTCCTCGTCGACGAGTACCCTGTGCACGACGGCGTCCTCAGGTCAGGCTCCCGATCTCCTCTGACGCGATACGTTCGGCCGCATAGGCCAGAGCCGCCAGAACATCCGCGCGCGTCAAGCCGTACTCGTCCATCACGGCGTCGATTGACATGTCCGCCGCCAGGTGTCCGAGCACAAGCTCGACGGGAACACGAGTTCCCTCGATGACGGGCTTGCCGAAACGTACGGCTGGGTCGACGACGATTCGTGGTGCGATACGCATTACTCGGCCCCCTCAAGGCGTCGGGCGCGAGGACCGTCACCGAGAGCCCGGCCCGTCTCATGCCGGACGCCCCTCGCGCACAGGATATCGCGAACTACGCTGAGGGCTCTCCCCGAACCGAAGACTTTCGATCCGGCGCCGGCACGCGTGAGCCGCAAGACGACAGCGCGAGTCACCTGACCAACATCGCCAGGCTCCGATGGCCGGTCGTAGGCGCACAGCACATCGCTTCCAGAGACCCATTCGACGATTCTTATCCGGGACGTGAGAGTTCCAGACACGCGCTGGTCGCTCGGAATCTCCTCGGAGAGAAACACCGACACGAGCCGCCATGTCCCAATCGTGTCGCCGAGCACAACCGAGCCACGCGCGGTTGTCGACGTATCGAGCGGGACTCGCCAGTCAACGCGAGCCAGCGCAGAGAAAGGCCTCGCCACGGCCTCAAGCCCCGTTACCCTCGTGACAGCAGCAGTTGCTTCGGCATCGAACTCGCGATCCGGGCGGAGAAAGACAAAGGCCCCCGATCGTCGCCAGTGGTATCCGAGAAACTCGGACGTCGTGACCGCCGCACGGAGCCTCTGAAAGACGACCGCCGGAGAAACCTCGTTCCGACCGCGGGTTCCGAGATTCACCGGGAATACGACGCCAAGTGCCGCGGCCCGCCGCGTGGAGTGGCTGGTGAGGAGCGTCCTGGCGAGCCGGGCCTCCGCTGCCAGGGCCGCATGCACGCGGCCGACCTGCCGCTGCGTCGCCGCGCGGTCGCCCGCGTTGTCGATGACGTAGTCGGCCAGCTTCGCCTTCTCCGCCACCGGCATCTGGCTGCGGATCTTCCGCTCCGCCTCCGCCGCGTCGATCGTGTCGCGCGCGCGCAGCCGCGCCGCCTGGGTCGCCTCGTCGGTGGCGACCACGACCAGCCGATCCATCGCCTTGTGACCGCCGGTCTCGATCATCACCGGCGCGTCCCACAGCACGAGGCCCTCGAACCCGCGCGCCTCGAGGTCGGCGAGGTGCCGCAGGAAGCGGTCGCGGATCGCGGGATGGGTGATCTGCTCCAGGCGCTTGCGCCGCGCGGCGTCGCCGAAGACGATCGCGCCGAGCTTCTTCCGGTCGAGCGTGCCGTCCGCCTGCAGCACGTCGCGCCCGAACTCCTCCACGATCTGCGCGAGCGCGGGCTCGCCGGGCGCGACGACGTCGCGGGCGAGCACGTCGGCGTCGAGCACGACGCCGCCGAGCTCGCGGAACATCGCGGACACGGTGCTCTTGCCGGTCGCGATCGACCCCGTGAGGCCGACGAGCAGGAAGCGCCGCACGGCTAGACGGCCGACCAGTCGCCGCCGGCCTTCACGTCGACGACGACGGGGACGTCGAGGGGCAGCGCGCTCTCCATGAGCTCGCGGGCGAGCGCCTCGACGGCCGGGACCTCCTCGGGCGGCGCCTCGAAGAGCAGCTCGTCGTGCACCTGCAGCAGCATGCGCGCGCGCAGCCCGCGCGCGCGCAGGGCCTGGTGCACGCGCACCATCGCGACCTTGATCATGTCGCTCGCCGTCCCCTGCACCGGCGCGTTCATCGCCATGCGCTCGGCCGCGTTGCGCGCGACGGGGTTGTTCGAGCGCAGGTCGGGGAGATAGCGGCGGCGCCCGAGCATCGTCGACACCCAGCCGCGCTCGCGGCCTTCCACCAGCGTGCTGTCGATGAACGCGCGGACGGCGGGGTGCGTCGCGAAGTAGGCGTCGATGTAGCGCCGCGCCTCGGCCTGGTCGATCTTGGTCGCCTGCGAGAGCCCGAACGCCGAGACGCCGTAGAGGATCGCGTAGTTCGCGCTCTTGGCGATCGTCCGCTGGAGCGAGGTCACGGCGCCGGGCTCGATCTTGAACACTTCCGACGCCGTGCGCGTGTGGATGTCCTCGCCCCGCCGGAACGACTCGATGATGGCGGCCTCGCCGGAGAGGTGGGCGAGGATCCGCAGCTCGATCTGGGAGTAGTCGGCCGCCACGAACGTCCAGCCGTCCTCGGGGATGAACGCGGCGCGGATGCGCCGGCCCAGCTCCGTGCGGATCGGGATGTTCATGAGGTTCGGGTCCTGCGAGCTGAGCCGCCCGGTCGCCGCCACGAGCTGGTTGAACGTGGTGTGGATGCGGCCGGTGCGCGGGTTCACCAGCAGCGGCAGCGTGTCCGCGTACGTCCCCTTCAGCTTCGAGAGGCTGCGGTGCTCGAGGATCTTCGCGGGCAGCTCGTGCCGCAGGCCGAGCTCCGTGAGCACGTCGGCGTCGGTCGAATAGCCGGTCTTCGTGCGGCGGATCGCCGGGAGCTGCAGCTTCTCGAACAGGATGTGCGCGAGCTGCTTCGGCGAGGCGATCGTGAACTCCTCGCCCGCCAGCGCGTAGATCTCGCGGGTCAGGGTGTCGAGCGTGCGCTCGAGCTCTTTCGCGAACGCTTCCAGGCGCTCCGGCGCGACGCGGATGCCGTGGCGCTCCATCGTGGCCAGCACCTCGACGAGCGGGCGCTCCACGTCTTCATAGATCGGGCGCAGCCCGCGCTCGTCCAGCTCGCCGCGCGCGTGCTCCCAGTGGCGTGCGACCCACTTCGCGCGCTCGGCGAGGATCGGGCCGAGCGTCGGCTCCGGCGCGCCGTCGGCGGGCGGCGCGGGCACGGTGGGCGGACACTCGCCGAAGACCTCGGTGCAGATCTCGTCGAGCTTGTAGGTCGCGCGGGCGGCGTTCAGCAGGTACGCGGCGAGCGCGCTGTCCTCCACGCGCGGCGCGGGCCGCCCCTGCCCGAGCGCCCACTCGACGATCGGCTTGGCGTCGTGCACGACGAGCGGGCGCTCGAGCACCGCGAGCAGCGCCTCGGGCGTCACCGTCGCCGGCTCGACGGCGGGATGCGCGACCGCGACGCCGCGGAGCGTGACGTCCGGCGGCCTCAGCGCGCCCGCCCACTCGAGCGCGATCGCCTCGCCGGCGGGCACCGGCGCGAGCCAGGCGCGCGCCGCGTCCGCCGTGGCGAGATGGGCGACGGGCGCGTCGCTCACCTGCACGGTGACCGCCGGCAGCTCCTTCACCAGCCGCACGAACTCCATCTCCATCCAGAGCCCGCGCAGCTTCGCCCAGTCCGGCTCGACGAGGCGGAAGCGCTCGAGGTCGAACGCCACGTCGACGTTCCGGTTCACGGTGGCCAGCTCGCGGGAGAGCAGCGCCTGCTTCTTGCTGTTGGCGAGCGTCTCGCGGAGCTTGCCGCCGACGAGCGTGAGGTTCTCGTAGAGCTTCGTCACGCCGCCGAACTGGCCGACGAGCTTCACCGCGGTCTTCTCGCCCACGCCCTTGACGCCCGGGATGTTGTCGATGCTGTCGCCCATGAGCGCGAGCACGTCGGCGATCTGCTCCGGCTCGACGCCCCAGCGCTCCTTCACCTTCGCCTCGTCGTACACGATGCGCTCGCCCGTGCGGCCGAGCACGGACAGCACGCGCACCCGCGGCCCCACGAGCTGGAGCAGGTCCTTGTCGCCGGTGACGAGCACGATGTCGAGGTCCGGCAGCTTGAGCGCCTGCTCGACGAGGCTCGCGAGCACGTCGTCCGCCTCGTAGCCCGGCACCTCGAGCACCGGGGTGCGGAGCGCCTCGAAGAGCCGGCGCACGTACGGCAGCTGCCGCGCGAGGTCGTCGGGCATCGCGCTGCGCGTCGCCTTGTACTCGGCGAACAGCGCGTCGCGGAACGTCGGACCCGGCGGATCGAGCGCGATGCCCAGGTAGTCCGGCTTCTCCTCGCGGATCAACTTCCACAGCATCGTGCTGAGGATCAGCACCGCGTGGCTCGGCACGCCCTTGGAGGTCGAGAGGTAGCCGAGCGCGTGGTAGGCGCGGAAGATGTGCGAGTGGCCGTCGACGATGTAGAAGGTCTTCACGCCATCAGCTCGTCGTAGACGGCGCGCACGGCCTCGGTGCGCCGCTCGTAGTCCTGGAGGAACGCCTCGCGCGCGCCGTAGTCGAGCGCGGTCGCCACGCGCGCGGGCATGGGGCCGTCGAGCTCGAGCACGTCCGCGGGCCGCGCGCCGAGCAGCCGGGTCGCGGCCGACACCCGGCGCAGGAACCGGTAGTGCCCGCGCAGCGCGTCCGCGCGCGCGGGCGCCAGCACGCCGACGCGCGCGAGGCCCGCGAGCGCGCCGCGCGTCGACGGCGTCCGCACCTCGGGATGCGCGCCGCCGTGCCGGAGCTGCAGGGTCTGCGTGAGGAACTCCACGTCGACGAGGCCGCCGCGGCCGAGCTTCACGTGCCGGCGCTCCGGCGTCTCGCCGGCCAGCTCCGCTTCCATCCGTGCGCGCACTTCGCGAATCTCACGCGCGGCGCCCGGCGGGACGGGCCGCCCGTAGACGAGGTCGCGCAGCACGCGGCGCACCCGCCGGCCGAGCCGCCGGTCGCCGAACACGAGCCGCGTGCGCGTGAGTGTCTGTCGCTCCCACAGGTCGCCCCACTCCTCATAGTAATGCTCCAGCGCCGCCACGTTGGACGCGAACCCCGAGCCTTTGCTGCCGGGCCGCAGGCGCAGGTCGACCTGGAACGCGGTGCCGGCGGCGGTGACGTCCGCGAGGGCGGCGGCGAGACGCTCGACGGCGGCGCTGTAGAACGTGTGGGCGTCCACCGCGCGCGGCCCGTCGGTGAGGCCGTCCTCGCCGAACACCACGAACAGGTCGAGGTCGGAGCCGGTCGTCAGCTCGCGGCCGCCCAGCTTGCCGAGCCCGACGAGCACCGCGGGCACGAACCCGCCGTCGGCGCCGCGCGGCACGCCGTGGCGCTCGACGAGCTCGCCCAGCGCGAGCATCCATCCCGCGATGAGGGTGGCGTCCGCGAGCGCGGTCACCTCGCGGGAGTAGCCGTCGATCGAGGTCACGCGCAGGAAGTACCGCCACACCGCCGTGAGCTCTTCCGCCTGCTTCACGTGCCGCAGGCGATCCAGGCGCTCGGCGGCGGTGAGGCGCGGCGCGAAGACCGAGGCGAACGCCGCGCGCGCGGCCGCCTCCCCGCGCGGCGCCACCAGTGCCCCGGGCTCCGCGAGCGACGTGAGCAGCTCGGGCTCGGTGATGAGGAGCTGGGTCAGCAGATCACCGCCGGCGCAGAGGCGCATGAGCCCCACGAGCACGTCCGGCGCGGCCGCGAGCAGCTCGACGTAGCCGGCGCGCGGCCCGACGGCGGCGATGAAGCGCTCGAACTGGTTGAGCGCCTCGTCGGGGTCCGGGCTCTTCCAGAGCGCGTCCAGCATCACCGGGAAGATCCGCTCCATCGCCCGCCGGAGCTCCGGCGCGTACGGCACCAGCGGCCGCCCTTCCACGAGCAGCTTCAGGTTCTGCGCCGCGCGCTCCGGGTCGGCGAAGCCCGTCGCGTGCAGCGCGAGCCGGCTCGGGATGCGGACGCGGATCGGCGCGGCGCGCCGCTCGCGGAAGAACGCCTCGAAGGCGCGGCGCACCTCCGCGGTGACCGCGCGGTGCCGCCGCCGGAACGCCGCCGCCGCCTGGCGCGGCGTCCCCGTGAATCCGACGCGGCGCGCGAGCCGCCCGAGCGCCTCGGGGTCGTCGGGCAGCGTATGGGTCTGCAGCTCGTGGAGGATCTGCAGGCGGTGCTCGACCGTTCTGAGATATTCGTACGCCTCCGCGAGCGCGCGGCCGAGCGCGCCCGCGAGGTAGCCGCGCTCCGTGAGCCGCGCGATCGCGGTGAGCGACGTGCGCTCCCGGATGCGCGGATCGTCGCCGCCGTAGAGGAGCTGCATCGCCTGCACGAGGAACTCGATCTCGCGGATGCCGCCGCGCCCGAGCTTCACGTTGGCGCCCGCCTCCACGCCCTTGTCGCGGAGGGAGGCGTCGATCTGCCGCTTCATGCCGCGCACCGCGCGGACGATCCGCGGGTCGATGCCCCGGCGCCACACGACGTCCTGCACGAACGCCGTGAAGCGCGCGCCCACGTCGTCGTCGCCCGCGGCCACGCGCGATTTCAGGAGCGCCTGCCGCTCCCAGAGCTCCGCGCGCTCGCGGTGGTAGATCCCGAAGCCGTCGAGCGACAGCGCCACCGCGCCCATGCGCCCCTCGGGCCGCAGGCGCAGGTCGACGCGGAAGAGATAGCCCTCGTCGGTGGAGCCCTCCAGCATGCCCACGATGTCGCGCGCGACCTTCGCGAAGTACTCGCCGTTCGGCAGGCGGCCGCCGGGCCCGCCCGCGGTCTCGCCATCGGCGCCGTACGCGAACATCAGGTCGATGTCGGACGAGTAGTTCAGCTCGCGGCCGCCGAGCTTGCCCATGCCGATGACGATGAGCCCGGTCTCGCGGCCGTCCGCGTCGAGTGGGGCGCCGTACTGCGCGCGGGCGGCGGCGTCGGCATCGCGCCACGCGGCGTCGAGACAGGCGTCCGCGAGGTGCGCGAGCTCGCGGGTGCTCGCGCTGAGATCCGCGTCGCCGAGCAGGTCGCGCGCGCCGATGCGCAGGAGCTGGCGGTACTTGAAGCGCCGCATCGCGTTGCCGCGCGCCTCGCGGCGCTGAAACGGCGCGAGGGTCGCCGCCAGCTCGGCCTTCATGTCCTCCGCGGCCCACTCGCGCATGACCGCCGGCTCGAGGAGCCACGCGAGCAGGTGCGGGTAGCGCCGCAGCGTGTCGGCCAGCACCTGGCTCGCGCCGCCGACGGTGGCGAGCAGCGTGGCGGCGCCGGGATGGCTCGCGAGCGTGGTGAAGAGCACGGCGCGATCGACCCCGGCGGCGTAGCGCTCGAGGTTGTTGAGCGCCATGTCGGGATCCGGCGAGGCGGCGAGCGCGGCGATCAGCCGGTCGAGCGCGGGCGCGAGCAGCTCGGCGTCGCGCGGCGTGGGCGTCAGCGCGGCGAGGTTGGCCAGCGCCGCGCGCGGCTCGGCGAACCCCGCCGCGCGCAGCGATGTCGCGGACCGCTCGGAGGAGGAGGGGGTCGTGCGCCTAGACAGCCGCTTCCCCGGTCTCGCCGGTACGGATGCGGACCGACTGCTCCATCGGGAGCACGAAGACCTTGCCGTCGCCGATCGACCCGGTCTTGGCGGCGCCCGCGATGGTCGTGAGCACCTTCTCCGCCATCGCGTCCGGCACCACCACCTCGATCTTCACCTTCGGCAGGAAGTCGACGGTGTACTCGGAGCCGCGGTAGAGCTCCGTGTGGCCCTTCTGGCGGCCGAAGCCGCGCACCTCGGTGACGGTCATGCCGATGACGCCGAGCTCGGTCAACGCTTCCTTCACATCGTCGAGCTTGAACGGCTTGATGATGGCCTCGATCTTTTTCACCTCACACCTCCTCGAGGATGGGGAACACCAGCGCCGATACGTGCGAGCTGATGCGCTTCAGGTTGGTGAGCACGTCGAGGTGGATCTCGGAGGTCTCCAGCGACTCCGTGAGCACCGAGC
>Ga0194110_10010536_pt1 | contig 10274 bp, 7 predicted proteins | sample TA2Kig1200mmetaG_FD_146192 | JGI IMG/M metagenome (GOLD analysis project Ga0194110, IMG submission 146192) | Freshwater microbial communities from Lake Tanganyika, Tanzania - TA2015032 Kigoma Deep Cast 1200m | ecosystem: Environmental > Aquatic > Freshwater > Lake | place: Tanzania: Lake... | reverse complement strand
TCATGGTGGCACTAATCACGAACTTGAGCTTAAATTAGGAAACGATATTCTACTTACTGCTCAGGGATTTGCTAATTCATATTATAAAAATCTTGATAAGGATTATAAAGACGAGTGGGGGGTCCACTGGAAAATTGTTGGATATGAAACAAAAAATGGTACCGGAAAGTATACTGAAATATCAGGCAATCCCTTAGAAGACGATGAATCTGTTGAGAATTATATACCACCTGACCCTGCTATTGAATCCCGTTATGAACCGTCAAAGAGGCTGATAGAAGAGTTTGGGAAAGAATATCCTATTATGGGTGTAATTGTTACTACTATATTTGAGACAGCCTGGGCTCTAAGAGGGCTGGATAAAATTATGATGGATCTTATTACAAATGAGGAGCTTGCAGATAAGATTTTAGATATTCCTTTTAAATACCACCTTTATGCAGGTAAAAAACTTGCAAGCATGGGAGTAGATATTATATGGACGGGTGATGATGTAGGGGGACAAAAAGGAATGTTAATTTCTCCTGAGATGTGGCGTAAGTATTTAAAACCCAGGATGGAAAAACTATATTCTGAATTAAAATCTATAAATCCAGACCTTAAGATTGCTTATCATTCAGACGGAAATATTTATCCTATAATAGATGAGCTGGTAGAAATAGGACTTGATATTCTAAATCCAGTTCAACCAAAGTGTATGGATCCACACTATTTAAAAAAACGCTATGGAAAAAACTTAAGCCTCTGGGGCACTATTGATATTCAGGAAACTTTACCTTTTGGGACACCCGAAAAAATAGAGAATGAAGTAAAGAATAGGATTAAAAATATAGGGCCGGGAGGCGGATTCATAATAGGTCCAACCCATAATGTACAGATAGATACATCCATAGGTAATTTTTTTGCTTTCTGGAATGCTGTAGAGAAGTGTGGAGTGTACCCGATTGCTATTTAAGTTAATTCATCAAAATAAATGCAGGTATTACTTATTTTTATTTGGTCAGTTATTATAGCAAGGATAAATAGTAAGGTTTTAAGTGTTTAAGGAATATAATATTTTACATGATTTTAAATGAAGTAATCTGACATGAAGTAATCTGAATCTTGACATAACTATTATTTTTTTATATTATAAGTAAGCACTTGCGCAAGCACTTGTTATCTTATTTTAACGTCTTTAGAGTTTTAATGTAAAGATAGAGATGTAAATAAATTAAGTTTTTATGGATAGATAGTTTAAATAATTTTTCTGCCAGCACCTAAAATAAAAATAATAATAATGAATTAAAGATAAATGATAAAAAAGTAAAATACGCTTTAAAGGGAGGTGATAAGTATAAAATAGAAAGAGATTTGTTCAGAAAGGCTAATAAAATCTTATATTATAGCTATAACTAAAGCAAATCTCAAAAAAAAATTATCAGAGATAATGTAGAAAGTAAAGCATTGGAGGAGGTGGTTTATAGAAGCAATTATATGTATTTTTTGTAATTGAGATTTTTGAAAAGAAAGGATTTGTAAATGAAAAAATCATTATTATGGATAGTGGTGCTGATATTAAGCATATCAATGGTTGCAGCTTTTTCATTATACGGCTGTAAAGCAGAGGAAGCAGCAGTTGAAGAAGAAGCTGTGGAGGAGGCTCCAACTGAAGAAGTACCAGAAGTTGAAGAAGAAGTTGTCGAAGAAGAAACTACAGTAGAGACCTGGACTCCAGATCCTGATGAGGCAAGTGGAGTAGTAACTATATGGTATTGGGATCAGGCTGGTTTTGAGACAATGTGGAATAAGTTCACAGAAGTTTATCCAAACGTAGAATTGAATTATGTTGCTTTAAATAGTGCTGATTATTTGGATAAAATCCAAACTTCTATTACTGGAGGTTTGGAACTTCCAGATATTCTACTCGGGGAGATCGATCCCAGAGGCAAACTTTTAACATTTGATATCTGGGAGAATCTTGATGCAGAACCTTACAATGTTGATAGAAGTAAGCTAATGGATTTTGTTGTTCCATTAGGTACAAATCCAGAAGGTGAACTTGCAGGTATTGATAACCTTATGTGTCCAGCAGGTCTTGCATATAAAGCTCCCCTAGCAAAAGAATATTTTGGAACTGATGACCCTGATGAACTTTCTGCAATGCTTCCTGATTGGGACACGTTTATAGAGGAAGGAAAAGAAGTAAAAGAGAAGAGTGGTGGATCGGTTTATATGTTTGCCACTATATTTGATGCATGGAGAGTTCTTTTTGGACAAAATCCACAACCTATGTTTGATGGTAATAAACTGATTAACATAGATGTCTTTGAAGAAGTCTTTACTAGGGTGGTTGAAATGATGGACGCTGGTTTGCTTGATGCTTTAGCTACTTGGAGCCCATCCTGGTTTAGTTCTTTTACAGATGATAATCATGTTTTTTATCCATGTTCATCATGGGGTCCTCAGTTTGTAATTCAACCAAATGACCCGGATTCTGAAGGAAGATGGAGAGTAATGGTTCCACCAGAAGGCGGTTATTACTATGGAGGCACTATATGGGGTGTATGGAACGAAAGTAAAGTTAAAGATGCTGCATGGGCCTATATAAACTGGACCATTTTTGGTGATGGAGCAGACGTATATAGGGAAGAGCTTGGTTATTTTGTTCCAAGAAAAGATCTATATGCTGGAGAATTTGATTATTCGCCATACGACGACCCATATTTCGGTGGTCAGAATGTAAAAGAGCTATTATTTAAAACCATAGCTCCAGAACTGCAAGTAAGGCCTGTTACAAAATATGACGAGTCTGTAAACGATGTAATAAATCTGGTACTACTTCAAATCGAAAAAGAAGGAATTACCGCAGACGAAGCATTACAAAATTTTAAGGCTGAGTTACCTAATATGATACCTGATGTTGAAATAGTAGAATGACTATAGTATAGAATATGTAACGGTGACCACTTAATAATGGTCACCGTTACAGGGAACAAGAATACAATAATTCTTATAGTTTAAATTTAAAAAAATAGAGAAGAATGGCATAAGAATGTTTAAAGGCGTAAGAAAATGGGCCTATATCTTTATAGTCCCATTCTTTATTGGTTATTTTGTTTTTCAATTATTTCCAAACCTCTATTCATTTTATATTAGTTTAATGGAATGGTCCGGAATAGGGGAAATGAAATTTATTGGTCTTAAAAACTATATAACACTTTTTACAACAGACCCATATTTTATTAAGTCATTACTAAATACAGCGGCAATTATTGTTACCAGTATACCACTTACTATTATCCTTGGGCTTATAGTAGCTGTAATGCTTTTTGATGAAAAATTTAGGGGAAGACGTTTCTTCCAGCTTTCAAATTTTTTACCATATATAGTCACACCAGTAGCAGTAGGATTGATATTCAATTATATGTTTGATTGGAAAGCAGGAATAATAAATAAGCTTCTAATTAATCTTGGTATTTTGAAGGATGGTATAGACTGGCTAGGAGGGGACCTATTTTTTACAAGATTTATATTAGTGCTACTTCTGGTATGGCAGAATTTTGGCTACTTTATGATAATGTATCTTGCAGGATTATCCAGTATATCACCTGAAATATATGAAGCAGCAAAAGTAGATGGTTCATCAAAAATAAATACATTTTTTAAAATAACCTTACCTTTGTTAAAACCTGTGACGCTTTTTGTAGTAATTATCAGTATTATTGGAGGTATGCAGCTATTTGATCAACCATACTTATTGATGATGGGTACAGCTAGGGGTCTCGCAGGAACTGCTGGTGGCCCCAACAGGACTCTTCTTACAGTAATGTGGAATTTCTATGATACAGCATTTGGGCCAAGGATGAATTATGGACTTGGCGCTGCAATCACCTATACTTTATTTATATTCATAGTTGGCTTTAGTTATGTAGGAATCAGGATATTTAAAGGAAGAGATAAAGAATTATGAAAAGAAGATTTAGTATAGCAACTATTATAAGGATAATATTCTTGGTATTAATAACTGCTGCTTGTATTTTCCCATTTTACGTAATGATAATAATGGGTACTTATAAGAGTGAGGAAATATTTAAAGGTATTCCGCTACTACCAAGCAATTACCTTATTCAGAACTTTAAAAATGTTTATAATAGCGGCTTTTTACGTTTCTATTTTAACAGTTTTTATATTTCCATATTAGCATCTTTCTTTGCTGTATTATTCAGCGCAATGGCCGGTTTTGCTTTTGCAAAATACAAATTTAAAGGTAAAAACATATTATTTAATTTTGTTATTGTAACTTTGATGATACCTACGGGACTAGGTGTAATTGGTTTTATAATAGAGATGCGAGAATTTGGATGGGTCAATACTCATTTACCTTTATTTATGCCCTGGATTGCAAGTTCATTTGGTGTATTTTTAATGACACAATTTATGAAAGATGGTATACCATCAGAAGTACTTGATAGTGCCAGGATAGACGGATGCAGCGAACCAAGGATATTCATGGTCTTTGCTTTAAATTTTGTAAAACCTGCGGCATTAACTTTAACCCTAATAACCTTTCTACAGGCATGGAATAATTTCTTGGTTCCTTTAATAATTATTAACAAACAATCTTTATTTACAGTCCCAATAGGAGTTTTTGCCCTAGGGGATCTATTTAGATATGACTATGGAGCAATCATACTAGCTTTAGGTATTGCTACAATACCACAAATAATCATATTTACCATAGCATCCAAAAGCTTTATAAGTGGTCTAACCGTAGGTGCTATAAAAGGGTGATATAGGTAGTAATGTGTGAATGGGAAGTTTAAACGACTACCATTGAGGCAAGGCTATACGAAATTAGTTTAAATTAAATAGGGCTTCACGAAATTAAAAATTCGGAAGAAAGCTTTTAACAAACCGAATTTTATTAGGTTCTTTGACAAACGAGGAAAAATAAGCAACAGCTAAGACGGTGATATGGGAGATAGTACAAAGATTTGCTGTAGCGGTAAGACCTATAACAGAAGGCTTTTGCATAAGGATTGAAAGCAATCGGGAAAACACCCGCTCACTGCTGATTCTTCTTTTAAAGTCCCTCTTAAAAGACTTAAGACCCATAGTCGATAATGCTTCTTATGTCCACATCGACTCTCAGGTATCTGTAGCAGCCAGAGCCATTTACAAACTGGGGATGAAACCAGGGACAATAAGGATGGTCCTTGGCAAACTTTTTAGAGCCTTTTATGGGACAAACATACTTATGACGCTCTCTATTCTGTTTTCTGTCCCAAAAGATACCTCTGGATAGCATCTCAAAGCCATCAATACAGACAGGTACACCGGAGGAAGTAAGATCAGTGGTAGAAGAAGTGCCCCTTCTGGGATTTTTAGATATCCTGGGCCTGGCATCAAGATTCTTTGCTATATTCAATAATTGTAGCTGAATCAGCCATTACAGCATAAGAGCTTACCAGTAGTTTATCTTTTACAAACTCAAAGCTTAAGGTAGTATCACACTTTTCCCTTCCACATTGGCAGGAAGGGTTACCTCGCAAAGAGGCAGCTCAGACTGTGCATCATTTACAATGTGGTTGCGGTATCCCCAGAAGAATTCTACCTTGGCCTTTCCGGAGATAAAGGTGGGAAATACTCCAATACGGCAGTCAGGGTCATTTTTAGGAAGTCTTTGTTTTGCAAATCGGTTCCTGACATTTGTCTTTAAATTATTTTCCCTGACATTGGCCTTTATGGGACATGAGTCAACCGAGAGATACTTATCCTTTACTATCTTCAGCTCTATCAGTTTCTTTACAAGCATTAGACGGACTTTCTGTAGTAGGGAATTATCAGCATTCTTAAGGTAAGAAGAAAACCTCTCCACTGGTATTGGTTTATCCCCCGGGACAAATCCTAGAATAGATGCAAGCCCTGGCCACTCATAAAGCTCAGCCGAAAGATCACTTAAGCTGGCAATAGATCTAAGATTCTTAAAGATAAGAGCTCTGACAAGAGATGACCTACTGATTTGCTTTCTTCCTACATCTGAGCTTTTCTCCAGCAGTCTAAGGTCAAGTACTTAAGAAAAATAGCTCATATCTTCTTAGAGGCTTGTCAAAAATATCACTGGTATCAAATAAAGCAGGTTGATACATAACTTATACTTCCTAATTTCGTGAAGGTCTTAAAAAATTACTAATAGATAAAAACAATTCTAAAGGAGAGGAGGTAAAAAAGTAAAACAGCCAAACATAGATGGGGTAAGGAATGGACCGTATTTTAAAATTTAAAAAAATAGGGGTTTCACGAAACTCTAAAATGGGTAGTGCCTGAAACCCGCACCAGTAAAGGGTTTCAGAGTTTCGTGAAGGTCATTAAATTAAATTTAAGGAGGATTGTCATGTTAATTTCACGTAAAATTTTATTATTCTGTTTTGTGATCATTGGCAGTATCACCCTCATTATTACAGGGGGGAGTACTCTCTGGGCAGGAAGCTTTGCAAATCCGGATGCAGATGTGTTTGATCCGTATATTGTTACATATAATGGTTACTATTATTTAGTCGGTACTTCCTATAATACAGGTATATATATTCAGAAATCTTCGACCATCGCAGGTCTCCGCTCGGCAACAAGAACACTTATCTACAGTTTTTCTCCATCCGGACCCGGACCTGATTTTGCGGAGTCACCGACTATTTATTATCTGCAAGAGAAATGGTACCTATATTTCGGGGCTAGAGACAGCGATACTGGAAAATATGGCAACTACGTGCTTGAAGGCACAACGGATGATCCGATCGGGCCTTACAACTATAAAGCCTTAATACGCTCTGCAGATGTGGCATATACAATTCTTGGCCCTTCAGTATTGCAGAAGCCTAATGGCTCGCTTTATCTTTGTGCGACTACATTCGGTTTATTTATTCAACCGATGTCCAACCCCTGGACGGTGACCGGATCGAATGTCACAATCCGCGATGGCTACGATGATAAAACCTATTCCTGGGAAGGTGGCACATGGGAGGTCTCAAGCCCTTTTATTCATACGGTTGATGAAGAGACAACATATACCATTCCTTACAGTAGTGAAAATCATGTTATTAAAGGAAGCGATGGTCCGGACGGCTGGAGTTGGTCAGTCGGTGCAATGGTAAACACCGACGGCGACATATTGAATCCGGATTCGTGGAGCAAAAAGTCTACACCTTTGATGCACGGAGGCCCGGACTGCGGTCTTTACCGTGTTTTAGCGGTAAGCCATTTTAAATCACTTGACGGAAATGAAGATTGGATTGTTTACAATGCAGGAGACAATTTAATCGACAATTTTGATGTAAGGCGAACATTCGTACAAAAATTCACATGGGACGAAGATGGAACACCGAATTTTGGTACTCCCTACAATCTAATCTCCACTTACACTACCCCATCAGGAGAAACGGGATCACCAACTGCATATACTCCCGGCAGTACCATGTTCAGCGACTCGTTTTCGAGTAGCGCTAATTGGACCGTAGTAAGCGGGACATGGAGTGTGTCAGACAATAAGTATTATGCGGAAGGTGAATCTGAAAATGTATCCAAAGCTGGTCAAACATACTGGGACAATTATTATGTACAAGCCACTGCTGTAGCAACGTCTGCAGCTAACAACGGCGGATTAGCTGTACTAGGCCGTGTTATGGACAACTCAAATTTCTATCAACTTGCATTTTATACGGACGGGAGTGGTGTAAGAAAATGGAGGATTGACAGGAATGTTGACGGCAACTATACAACTTTAAAAAGTGGCACGTTATACTGGGACACGAATACCCAATATACTCTGAGACTTGTTTTGAATGAATATATGCTTACTGGCCTGTATTCAATTGACGGAACGAATTTCCAAGTACTCGGAACCGTCGACACAGATGTGGACCCCTTTAGTAACGATGATAGTTTTGATCGCAGATCGTACGGAAAAATCGGTTTGCGGATGTGGGGCGGAACAGTCGGTTATTATAAGGATGTCATTGTGAAAAAGGAACGCCCATCTTGGGGTCGTTTCTATGGCGGTCCAGGAACAACCGGATTTGCAATCGCGTGCGGAAGCACCTCGAATGAGGAGGATTTTGTTTTCGGACGGGATGCGGAAGGGTATGACCCCCTTTGTATTGGAGGAGCGCTTGCCAGTACAAATAATTCCGTGGATACCAGTGACGTGATCAATCCAGCACCAGAAAATGTTTATAAGAAACAGCGATATAGCTCAACAAGGATGTATTACGATTTTCCTAACCTGGAAACAAATACCAATTACCTGATCCGATTGCATTTTAATGAATACTATTACAACAGTACCGGTCAACGTTCGTTTCATGTAGAGTTGAACGGAACCCGTGTTCTCACCAATTATGACGTTTTGGCGGACGCGGGCAGTGCTAATAAAGCGGTATGTAAAGAATACGTCGTAAAATCCGATCAATTCGGGCATATTCAAGTAGCGTTCCTGCACGGTTCGGTCGGTGATGGTAATCCGATCATCAACGGTATCGAAGTTCGCCCCATTACAACTATCTTTTCGGATAATTTCAACAGCGGCACTTTGACAGGGTGGACCTCTATATCCGGAACATGGACAAATCCTGGTACAGTCGCACAAGGCGTTACCGGTGCTGTAAGCGACGGCTTCCTCATGAAAAACACTTCGACTGCTACCAATTTGTCGTATGAATCCGACATCAAAATTAATACTTCCAATGCTGCGGGGGCCTTGATATTCAGAAGCAATTCAAATGCGACGAATGCCTATGCTGTCAATATTGATTCTTCGGGGCAGTTCATTAAATTATTCAAATTTCCTTATACTCAACTGGCAACACACGATGTAACGCTGTCCACCGGAGTTTGGTATCATCTGAAGGTAACGATGATAGGCAATACGATCAGAGTGTACTTCAACAACAAAGCGAAGCCGGTGATCACATATACAGACAGCACTTACAGTTCCGGCCGGTTCGGAATCAATTCATGGAACGGTACCGTCCAGTTCGACAATGTAATAGCATATTACGGATCGCAGGTCTATGCTGATGATTTCAACAGCGGTACTTTGACGGGGTGGACCTCCGTATCCGGAACGTGGACCAATCCCGGTACAGTAGCGCAAGGCGCCACCGGTGCTGGTAGCGACGGTTTCCTCATGCATAATACTGCGTGCGGTGCCGATTTTACGTATGAATCCGACATCAAAATTAATACTTCCAATGCTGCGGGGGCCCTGATATTCAGAAGCAATTCAAATGCGACGAATACCTATGCTGTCAATATTGATTCGTCGGGGCAGTTCATTAAATTATTCAAATTTCCCTACGTACAATTGGCAACATCAGATCAGACGATATCAACGGGAGTTTGGTATCATCTGAAGGTAACGATGATAGGCAATACGATCAAAGTATACTTCAACAATAGTTTGACCCCGGCGATCACATATACAGACAGCACTTACAGTGCCGGCCGGTTCGGAATCAATTCATGGAACGGTACCGTCCAGATCGACAATGTTGTTGTTTATTATGGGCAATTTTAGGGTTTCCTATCATCAATATGTTACTTATTGGCAAGGCTGGTCAATTGAACAGCCTTGCCGTTTGAACAGTATGGATTTATACAAAGGAGGATCTAGTGTTGTGAAATATTATTTTAATTGCGAGCCGTTAATCGGCACAGCTTTCACCGAATTGCCTCTGGGTGCCCTAAAGCCCTGTGGGTGGCTGAAGGATCAGTTGCAAATACAGGCGGAAGGATTTACCGGAAAGCTTCCAAAATATTGGGATTATCTTGGTGATAACAGTGGTTGGCTGGGTGGAGATGGTGAAAGCTGGGAAAGAGGGCCTTATTATCTCGACGGACTTTTACCGCTGGCAGTTTTACTGGAAGATGAAGAACTGTTTGCACAGGCAAAGAAATGGATAGAATGGACTCTTGGCAGCCAGAGAGAGAACGGTCAATTTGGACCCATGGTAAATGATGACTGGTGGTGCCGTATGATTATGATAAAAGTACTTATGCAGTACGAAGAAGCTACTGGAGATCCGAGAGTAGTTCCATTTCTTTTAATATACTTCCGATACCAGGCTGATCATATAGACGAAAGTCCGTTAGACGGATGGGGTAAAGCCCGCGGGGGGGAGAATATTCTAGGCTTGCAGTGGCTCTATCACAGGACAGGCGAAAAATTTCTGCTTGACCTGATGGCCAAAATTCATGACCAAACAAACGACTGGACAGGTATTTTCAATAAATTTCCT
>Ga0194110_10010531_pt1 | contig 10276 bp, 21 predicted proteins | sample TA2Kig1200mmetaG_FD_146192 | JGI IMG/M metagenome (GOLD analysis project Ga0194110, IMG submission 146192) | Freshwater microbial communities from Lake Tanganyika, Tanzania - TA2015032 Kigoma Deep Cast 1200m | ecosystem: Environmental > Aquatic > Freshwater > Lake | place: Tanzania: Lake... | reverse complement strand
AAAAGTATCTACCCATATGCTAGGATATATAATAAGTGATAGGCATTATAGCGAAGCACAAGCTGTTATGCAAAGCAACCCAATGAGTGGATATAACATACGTTGGGAAGCTTGTAAGAATTCCAGCTCATATCATCATATATTTGAGGATGAAGATACCATTGTGCCACTAAAGGATCTAATTATATTAGACGGTAAGCAGTTATTTGCCGAGGTCAATATGAATGGTCAATCCAAACAAGAGGAGTCGCAGTGATAAGCGACTAAACTATATTCCAGATATATGTATATTTGTTGCTATATTATATGCTTTGTATAGCTTCTTTACATAGTCAAAATGTTGACGCCAAAAAGTTGACAGGTCAAAAATATGACGCCAAATATATGTCAAATGTCAAAAATATGACGTTCAGCATGACCATGTGTGTATGGCAACGTATGGTCATATGTCCAACTCAAATATAAACGATAATAAGTTTTCGTAATAGTGGGAGAGTGGGAAAGACTTTAACCCAACCCCGCGAAAATATTATTGTTTTTCATTGTTTCGCGTTTCTCCTTAACTAACCAACACAACTACTGTAACATGCGGGTTACACCTTGTATAGCACTCTATATTATCTGTATATTGAAACCGTAATGAGACTAGCATTTAAAGGTACTTGACTCCTAGCGATAGTGTGCTAAGATAGGCACAGGAACGGCGGCTGGTGACTGTCACATGGGGGTTACAGGTAGAAAAAAGCGCTTGGGGGATAGGGGGAGGTGTGTTATACTGATATCGCGGTGTGGGTGTCCGTGCTAGCCGCCAACTATGGAGAAAGGTCGGGAGTATATCATGCCCCGCCGCCGGGTGTCAAGGGTTATTTGCGGGGTGTCACCTACGGGTGTCGTCACCCCGATGTGACAGTCGGAAACAGTCGGGTTGACGTAGGGGATGGGTGTGGTAATATGGGTACATCTTCAGCGATTGAAAGGGTGTGGCACATATGGCATGGGTCAATGGCAAACGGACTGTGTATTGTGGGCAATGCTACCAGAAGGGACACAACAGGCGGGGGTGTCCACAGCTATCCGAGACTACAAAGGCACGCATGAAAAGCGGCGACCTTGCCCGCAAATGTTCATGGTGCAAACTGACAGGGCATACTAAAAAGAAGTGCGAGTTTAGACAAACAGAAATGACTGCCTATGTAAAGGAAAATGCCAAGTATCGCGCTGATGTATTGGCTATGATGGAAAGCATGGGCATGGGTTATGGTGCCCTAGTGGTTCCCAAACAAAACGAAAACAGGGAACTTGACAAGGAGCACCTGTCTATTATTACGAAGATTGATTGGAATAATGTCCAGTTGAAAGACAAGGATAACCGCGCTATCAAAGCATACAATACATTCCATGATTGGGAACATGAGTATTGTATGCCTGCTGTTGCTAGTTCTTATTGGGCATACGGTCAGCTAACTGTTATCAATAAGGCAAAGATTAGCATCCGTGAGGATATGCCCGCTGATTGGCTTTCGGGACGTAGCGGCATTGATAGGTTCTTCTGACCCACTGAAACCACTGGGTGACAGTCCAGAAAAAAGGGGTTGCCACCCAACGGTTTTCCTGTATAATAGGTTCATCAATCGCAGTTAACCACTAACGCAGTATAGCACAAACGAGGTTCACAATGGCTGTTGATTTTAAGACTTTCCTTCGCGTTGTCCCCTTTATTACTAACGTCAAGAAGCCTGTCCTTATCCGTGGTCGTCACGGTATCGGCAAGAGCGAGACTGTGTATTCCTTTGCCGCTGCCAAGGGTATGCGTGTTGTCGAGCGTCGGGCATCCCAGATGACCGAGGGTGACCTGATTGGTCTGCCGTCTATTGACGGCAATAGCACCAAGTTCAATCCTCCCGATTGGTTCAAGGATTGCTGTGATAACGGTCGCGTCCTCTTTCTTGACGAGGTTGACCGTGCAACCCTTGAGGTTCGACAGGGTATCTTCGAACTGACCGACTCTCGCAAGCTTAACGGTCACACGCTGCATCCTGATACGCTTATCTTTGCCGCTGTCAATGGTGGCACGCATGGCGCACAGTATCAGGTGGGCGAGATGGACCCTGCCGAACTTGACCGCTGGACTGTCTTTGACCTTGAGCCAAGCGTTGATGATTGGCTTGACTTTGCAAAGACTAACGCAGATGGTCTTGTGTGGGATTTCATCAATCAGAACCGTGGGCACCTTGAGCATAAGGGCGAGTATGAGCCTAACAAGGTTTATCCTTCCCGCCGATCGTGGATGCGTCTTAATGATTGCCTGACCTCTGCCGCTTTCCTTGGTGCCGATGCAAAGGCAAACCTGTCTAGCATTTATGAGATTGGTTGCGCTTTCGTTGGCTTTGAGGCAGCGGTTGCCTTCCGTGACTTTGTTGATAAGTATGAGCGACAGGTAACGGTGGATGATATCCTTGCGGGTCGTCTTAATAAGACGAAGGATTGGAGTATCAATGACCATACCGCTATGGCAGACAAGCTTGTTGCTACTGGCTTGTTCAATGAGGAACTGCCCGATGCAAAGATTGACGCTGTGTGCAACTATGCCGCGTCAATGCCTAGCGAGGTTATGATGAAGTTTTGGCGTTCCCTGTCTGGGTTCCATGTGAAGAATACGGTCAAGATTCACGATAAGCTTTCCGACCGTATCATCACCATTCTGAACCCTAACAAGAAGAAGTGATGTATGACATAGCGGGGGAGGTTGAGTGACTCCCCCGCTTTTGTTGTATGACAATATTTGCGGGGGCTGGGAACCTATACATATATGACACCGACAGAACAAAAATATAAAGATAGTCTTGGAAGGTTGTATGTTTGGAGTGAGAAGATATGGGCAAAGGACTCAACGGGCTATGGATGGGTTTGGTTTAAGCATTTAGTTATGCCAGATAACATGGACAAGCGGGGAGGTTGGTGGCATTTCAATTTAAACGTTATCAAGTTCAATATGGAAAATGCATTCGGATATCCAGTACATAAGCTAGAACGTAAAGAAAGGATTGTCCATGCTGCCGAGTTTTATCGTCAGAGTGAACTAGCCTCCCTGTCACAATTGGGTGACACCGTGAAAAAGGAGGTTGCATAAATCCTGTTCCCTGATACTATGTATCCATAACTCGCTGATGGAGGTACGCATGGCTAACGCAAACGCTGTTGTGGTTGAGGAGTTTAATCTTGATAAGTATATCTATGACCTGCTCAAGAGTGAGCCTTTCTTTGCCGAGATTTCCCGTCACGTTGAGAAGCGGTCTAGCAAGGGATTGCCTACCGCTGGCGTGCGTGTGACAAAGGATGGGCAGTTTGAAATGTTGTATAATCCAGACTTCTTTGCCAAGCTTACCCGTGAGCAGCGGGCAGGTGTGATTAAGCATGAGTTTTATCATCTTGTTTTCGGTCACGTTACTGACCGTCTGCCAGAGGGTAAAATGACAAAGAGATGGAATATTGCAACCGACCTTGCAATCAATAGCCATATCAAGGATGAACTGCCCGCTATGGCTTGCATCCCCGGACAGGGATCGTTCAAGGGTTTGCCACTGTTTGAGTCCTCCGAATGGTATTATAACAATCTGCCGCAGAATGATGATAAGAATGGGCAGGGTGGTGGTGACGGTTCCCCTTCCGATGGTAGCGGGATGCCTGATGATTCCTTTGACGACCATTCCGCATGGGGTGAGAATAGCGATATTGCAGACCCTACTGTAAAGGAAATGGCAAAGGAACGTCTGCGTGAAATGATGCGAAGCGCAGCGGAGGAAGCGAACAAGTCCTCTCAAGGTTGGGGTTCTGTGTCTGCATCCTGTCGCAAGGATATCATGGACAGGATTAATGGCAAGATTGATTGGCGTGCGGTTCTGCGCTACTTTATCAAGACCTCCCAGCGTTCCGCTAAGACTAGCACAGTTAAGCGTATCAACAAGCGATATGCTTATATCCATCCCGGTCAGAAGGTTCTGCGTCACGCAAAGATTGCCATTAGCATTGACCAGAGCGGTTCTGTGTCAGACGAAATGCTGACAGCCTTCTTTGCTGAACTTAACAATCTTGCAAAGATTGCCACGTTCACTGTGGTTCCCTTTGATACGGAGGTAGATGAAAAGCTTGTCTATCAATGGAAGAAGGGAATGTCTCGCAAGAAGGAGCGTGTTAAGTATGGTGGTACTGACTTTGACGCTCCAACTAAGTATGTTAATGATAAGGGTTTTGATGGGCATATCGTGTTGACTGATATGCAAGCACCAAAGCCTATCAATAGCAAGTGCCAGCGTATGTGGATGTCTACCAAGGATATGATTTCTTGTATGCCATTCAAGACGCATGAGAGGGTTATCCCTGTGGAGTAAATAAAGACATACAGCGAGGGGCAGTAAGGCAGACGATATTGCCCCTCGCTATGTTGTCTGATATATCATTGCGGGGGCTAGGACACACAATAAACCTCCCAGTATATCAAAATCCAGCCGCCCGGTCAAGCACTATTTTCCACCTGTCACCTACGGGTGACGTAACGCGGGGGTGACACCCCAAAACAAAAAGATTGCAAAAGATGCCGTGTAGAGGTATTATCTAACCATGACCCCCACCGAAAAGAAGTATACAAAGAATGTTGGCAAGTTGTTTCTTGTAAAGAATAAGCAATATAACAACACCACAAAGAGGTTTGAAGTAACGCATGACCTATGCATGGTGTATGGGATGCATCGTACAGGCTATAGAGGGGATACTGGTCCCTATGCTTATAGCATTAACACCGTTACTCGCGTTGAGAATGATTGGTATAAGGACTATAACATTAGGTGCGCCGAGTTTGTTCAAGGACCACGCCGGACAAGAGCGTATTGGGGCAATCGTACCTATGAACTGCTGACGAAGGAAAACATGGAACTGATTGGAAAAGTTATTGAACTTAAAGACGGGGAGTGATAATATTGCAGTATGACTCCGACAGAAAAGAAATATAGCCAGCATATAGGTAAGCTTTACTGGTCTGCTAATCGTGAATGGGATAGAGATAAGGAAGAATATAAACCTGTCTTTGATTTAGTGATGCCCATCAATCTTAAGCGTAGATATGGGCATGGTAGATATATGCTAACCTTGCAGGTGTTACAGTTCAATCAAGGAAAAGTAGGAGCACATGAACGAGAACAATATGATATGGAAGCTTCCTATTTCATCCGACTGGTTAACCATATCAATAACTGGCATCAGGGATATTTCCTAGCAAAAACGGGAGACTTACAAAAAGATGTTGACCAAATCAAGAAAGCCTGTTAATATGAAGTGTAAGCACCGATATCAAGTACGAATCGGATATGAGGAAGGTGAAAGTTTCAAGGGTGATATGTATCAACTTGAAGTGACAGAGGTGTATGAATGTTTGGACTGTAGCAAAATCGTCAAGGTGTAGAAAAAAGATATTGACGTAGTACCCAAAATAGAATAAGATGTTTCTAGAAGTTAAGCGAAGTGATTGCAGTTAACCCTAACAGGCAGTAACTCTAACCAAGGATAAATACTATTATGGCTACCATTTCTAACTCTGACGTTGTTTCCGCTGTGCAGACGTTTGTTTCCTCCAATAACCGCCCCTGCCCGTCGCATTTCCTCACGGAGAAGTTTGGTGATGATGTGCTGGATGTGATTGACGACCTTAAGGCTAACGGTGTTCTGCTTGGTCTGCGTGGTCGCAACGGTGGTCTGGCAACCCCTGATTCCGAGATTGTAGCGAAGCGTAGTGCGAAGTCTGCTGCAAAGACTGATGTAAATACTATGAGCGAGCCTGCTGTGCAGACCGCGCAGGTTGGTTGAGAAGAAATGCTGTAGGCAAAGGAGACAGGGTTTTATGGGTTGTAAAAACAAACCAAATGTGGTATTGTTCCCTGTCTCCTTTGTTTGTTGTATCTCATACAAGGATTAAACACTAATGTCTCTCTGGCGTTGTTCCCAATGCAATAAGGCAGGTCTTGAGGAAGATTTTGTTTGGTATGCAGTTGACGAGCAGCATGAGCAATTGTTTTGTTTTGATTGTGCTCCACCTGAAGCCATGCAGCAGACTTGGCCCGTAGATGAGGAGTCGGGCGATAATGACTCCCAGTGAAAGGCAATATAGCAAACATATCGGCAAGCTATTCTTTAGCAAGGCACGCAATAGTTTGGTTCTTATAACTGGATTGGCTAAAACCCCCTACTCAAACCGTTGGCAATACAATATAGAATATATGGATGCCAGCGTTGGAACAAAGAATATTAAATGCAAAAGGATTGATGAACTGTTACGCATGGGACAATGGATTCCAGCTGCCCAGTATATCACAAACCAGCCGCCCGTGTCAAGCGGAAAATGAACGAAAAAAAGAGTTGACTTCCCCTCCCGTTCTGGTATTCTCTTATTCATGAACTACCGATACTACCGCCCACGTCCCCCCATCGAGAAGGTGACCGACCCTCTTATCCCTAACAAGATTGATGCACTGTTGGGTAACCCTGACCTTAATGATTGGGAAAAGAATTTCCTGTCTTCTATTAAGGAAAGCTTTACCAAGTATCAGGGACTCACCAAGGGACAGCATGATGCTTTTCTTAATGTAGAGAAGAAGCATGATGCGTCTGCTATTGCTGCCCGTGATGAATGGCGCAAGTCTTGGGATGCCCAGAAGAAGGCGACTTGGGATATGATGATTGATTATTATTCCAAGACTCCCTACTACAAGGGTGCCGTGGATAAGATGCGAGTTAATCCAAACTATATTCCAAGTCAGAAGGAATATGCGGCAGTTTGTGAAAACAAGTATGCCGTGAAGATGATTGAGAATCGCAAGATTCCTGCGAAGTATAAGGAAGGCGATAAGGTCATTTTCAAGTGGGGTGGCAACTATTATCTGTCAACCATTGTTGAGGTTGGTGAAGTTAATAGTTGGGTCAAAGGTGCCCGTGAGTATAAGATTAACATCTTTGGTGATATGAAGGTGCGAGCAGTTGATGAAAAGGAAATGCTCGCTTACCGTGAATCTTATCTGTCAAAGATTACTCGCTGGGATGCAGTACCTTTTTAGTTGACCTGACACCCGCCATGTGCTAGAATATAGGCATGGCGGGGGCTGGCTAACTACTTACACATATGGATAAACAAATGAAGACCCGAGATTACTTGATGGTGATGGTTATTAATGGCGTCACCAAGGCTGCCGTTCACAAGGATAAGAAGCGGGAACAGAACAAAAAGAAATGCAGGAAAAAGGTTGACACCCGTAGGGAGGAATGGTAGACTAGCCGCCATGCACAAGATTGGTGACCTGTTTAGCGATATGGGTATGCTGCTATTTATCTTTGATCAGGAAGAAACTGATGGTGTCTTGTATTGGATTTGTGATGATCTTTCTGGTAAATCTTCTGGTCCCCTTTGGTATAGGGATGAATATGTGACCGAGGGTAAACAAGAACTACTTGACAGGCTGAAGGAGCAGTAGTAATATACCCAGCATGAACGAAATCAACATCGGTGACCTTGTGCTGCACGTTGATTATCATGACGGTGAGCAATCTCTTGGAATGATTGTTCACAAGCAAAACGATGCAGATGATGGATGTTATGAATGGTGGAATGTTCAATGGTTAGATGGGGATAACAAAATCGGCGGTTATAATACTAACACCATCCTCGGCATGAAAGAGAATCTAAAACTTATTTATGGAACCCGTTAATATTGGTGATTTGGTTTTGGGTTGGAGTGATGATAATAATCTGATTATTGGAATGGTTGTAGATTGTAAAGAGCTTAATGGCTTTAAGTCTCCATATCAATCTCGTTGGTATGTGGAATGGCCCGATGGTTTAAGGTCTGCTCATGTTACAAATATTGTCAGATTAATGAAAGACGATTTAAAGAGACATTTAAATGAGTGATATCCATATTGGTGATATACTTTATGATAGCGAGGCAGAAGGTAACTTGATAGGCATTGTTTCTCTGAAACACCGCGCTATTCAAGGTTATTGGTATGTGGATTGGAATGATGGTTCAAGAGTTGAAACGTCTAGTAATACTGTACGGGAACTAAAAAAAGAATGGCACAAGTTGAGAAAAAAGTGCTTGACAGGGAAGAAGAAGTGATGTAGAATACTATATATGAAGTTGAAGAAAACGGACTCGACGGTTGGACTGACCACTCGCTTATAACGAGTTGCACTAGATTGGTGTTGGGATAGGGTTCGATTCCCTACGGGTCCATAGAAGTAAAAAGTAGTTCTTGACAACTGAATAGAAGATGATAGAGTAGTAGATGTAAGGCGATTGGTGAAGTGGTAGACTATTTAGATTGGTAGACGCCCCTATGGTGGAATAGGTAGACACAAGGCACTTAAAATGCCTCGCTCTCACGGGCATCCCCGTTCGACTCGGGGTAGGGGCACATATGAAAACAGAAAAAGAAATCAGAGAAGCGGTTAATAGTTCATTATCGATTGCACAAGTCTTAACAAAGCTTGGATTAAAACCAATCGGCGGGAACTATAGAGTAATAAAAAATAAGTTTAAGCAGTATGGTATCGATACCTCACACTTTACAGGACAGGGACATTTAAAAGGAAAGACATACGAATCAAAAACTAAAATCCCAATAGAACAAATACTTGTTAAAGATTCCAGTTATCAAACATACAAACTAAAGAATAGACTTCTAAAAGAAAACTTAATAAAGAATGAATGTAGTGAATGTGAATTAGGTGATGAGTGGAACGGTAAGAAAATCAATCATCATTTAGACCATATTAATGGTAACAATACTGACAATAGAATAGAAAATTTAAGATTACTTTGTCCTAACTGTCATAGCCAGACCGACAATTATACAGGCAAAAACAAAGGAAAAGTTCTTGACGGTAAACAAGAAGTAGTGTAGAATGAATGTATGGGGTGCAAGCTTTAATAGTGAAGCAACTGGCTTTTAACCAGTAGAAAACGGGGCAGTACCGTTGCGCCCTACTAGTTGTATTGCGAAATAGCTCAGTTGGCAGAGCAGATGACTGTTAATCATCGGGTCGCTGGTTCGAGTCCAGCTTTCGCAGCTATGAGATACAAAATAGAAGAAGGCACAATGTTGTATGACTTGCATCTTGAAATGATTGGTTGGGTTGTCGGCAAACATGAATGGCGTACCGGACCTCCCATTGATGATGATGATTGGGATGTTGAGTGGAGCAATGGTAAAAAGAATTATTATGGTGGAGGCACTTTACAGATATATGTAAATGATTATCTAGCTTTAAAGAAAAGCATTATCAAATAGTTGTTTGGCCCTATCATCTAGAGGTCTAGGATACCGCCCTTTCAAGGCGATTACGCGAGTTCGAATCTCGCTAGGGTCACTATGAAACATAAAATAGGTGAGTTGGTATATGATGGAGAAAAGTTAGGAATGATTGTTGCAACATGTTACGGAAACTATAATGTTGAATGGCTCAAGACAGGATACAGGGATTTGATTAATCCAAGAGCCATATCAAAGATGAAAGTAGCAAAAGATAAGCTTTTGGAGCGTTAGCTTAACGGATAAAGTAGCAAGCTTCTACCTTGCCGATGGGGGTTCGATTCCCTCACGCTCTGCTGATGTATAGGGGCATAGTTTAACTGGCAAAACCCTTGGCTTTGAACCAAGTGACGTGAAGGTTCGACTCCTTCTGCCCCTTTGTCGGACAGTTACTCAAGTGGCTAACGAGAATTGACTGTAAATCAATTACCTTCGGGTTTCGGTGGTTCGAATCCATCACTGTCCACTATGATTAAAACTCAAATGCTCCATGCTGGTGATTTGGTAGCTGTTCATCACGGTAATGAACTTCGCATTGGAATGATATACCATTTTGATGAAGCTTTTACCTCATACAAGATACAATGGTTAAACGGCAAGATTTTTCCTGATACTACTTGTGGATGGTTAACCGCTCAAGAGTATAGGAACATTTATCTTGCTTTTCGGGCAACCCTGTGATAGAGTACCTTTATGAAAATCAGCGTTGGCGATTCGGTGCTGTTTGTTCATTCCAAACAACAACACACGGGCTTTATAACTAATATTGATGATGACACCAATCAAAAGTTTAGGTATGAGGTACATTGGATAAACAATCAAGATACTATTGAGGAACGCAAAAGTATTGTTGAATACCGCAAAGCTTATCTGGAGATGCTAAACAAATGAATATCGGTGATAGCGTTTATTGGAATGGTGA
>Ga0194110_10010529_pt1 | contig 10277 bp, 7 predicted proteins | sample TA2Kig1200mmetaG_FD_146192 | JGI IMG/M metagenome (GOLD analysis project Ga0194110, IMG submission 146192) | Freshwater microbial communities from Lake Tanganyika, Tanzania - TA2015032 Kigoma Deep Cast 1200m | ecosystem: Environmental > Aquatic > Freshwater > Lake | place: Tanzania: Lake... | reverse complement strand
TTCGCGTCAGCGCCCTCCGGGAGTATCTTCAATACAAGGTTCTCGCCTCCCTCTATGGCGGGCCCCACGGTCGCCTCCTGGCTTTCATGGGCGGAACCGCCCTCAGGATCATCCACGGGAATCCCCGCTTCTCGGAGGACATGGACTTCGACAATCGAGGGCTCGACCGGGCCGGATTATCGACCATGGCGGCTTCGGTCCGCCGGAATCTCGAGCGGGAAGGGTATCGCCTGGAGGTCAGGGAAATCACGAAGGGCGCCTGGCATGTCGAGATCCGGTTTCTCGGGCTTCTGTCTGAAATGGGATTATCCGGGCACCGCGAAAAAAAAATTCTCATCTCGATCGACCTCGAACCGCAAGAATTTTCGTATCGCCCGGACATGGTTATCGTGAACCGGTTCGACGTTTTCACGAACGTGGCGGCCGTCCCGCCGGATATCTTGCTATCTCAGAAGATCGCGGCCGTTTTTTCCCGCAAGCGTGCTTTGGGGAGGGATTTGTACGATATCGTGTTTTTGTTCGGCAAGACGCGCCCGAACGCCGCGTATTTGAAGGAGAAACTTGGATTCGCGTCGCTTGACGAGGCGAAGCGGGAATTGTCGGCATGGGCGAGGGGCCGGAATCTTACCGCGCTTGCCCGGGACGTCGAGCCGTTTTTATTCGTTGCGGAAGATAAACGAAAGGTCCTGCTCTTCCAGGAGTTTATCGAAAAGACGGAATTTTAGCCCGAAAGATGCCGCCGGATTGAAACCGTCCGCTCTTGGATCCCGGGCGGGGAAGATGGATTTTGTGGAGAAAAAGGGGAGGTTGGAAGTCCCTCCCCCATTAAAACTACGAGTTGTTAGATTTCGACCTTGAAGACGCCTTTGAGGGCGAAGCCGAAAATGGCCGAAAGGACGAAAAAAGCGACGAGCCAGTGGAATCGAATCCCGAGAAATTCCAAACGCGGCGATGGGTAGAGAATCTCGACGGCCTTAATGGGCGAATCCCTGGGAAGGGATTTCTCTCCCGGATGGAGCAGTTCGTCTCCGAACCCGCGGACGCGCGACGCCGGCACCTTTGACAGCGCCGGGCCTCCGACGACGAGGAGCTTCGAGATTTCCTTTCCGCCGATGCCGACTATGAGGAGATGGCGGCCGGACGCTTCGGCCTTGATCCGCCAATTGACTTCGCCCTCCTCCTCGATCCGAAGCGGCGGCGTTTCAACCGCCACTCCGGCCGGGGCGACGAGCGACGCCTCGACCGCACCTGCGGCCGCCGAGCCCTGCCCCTTAGCCAGCTTGACCTTGACGATCGCCCTTTCCCCGATTCGCAGAGGCGCTTTGTCGAACCAGACGCTGAGCTGAGCGAGAATGAGGAGAACGGGGATGATCATGACCAGCATCGGTTTTATGGCAAAGGCCATGTACTTTCCGTTGGCTGCCAGGAGCGAGCCTTGGGAACGGAGAGATTGGCCGAGGTTGTCCTTGTAGAGCCTCAATTCGAGAAGGTGGGCCTTGATCTTGTTCTTCGTCCGCCTGATGCCTTCCTGGTTCGACGTCGCCTTGAAGACGGCGAGCATGAGAAGGCCGGTCAGCAAAGATATCGCCAACATGCCGGCCCACGGGCCGAGCGGGCGAAACGGCGTCATGAGGACGTCGAAGAGGGCGCCGATAGCTGTGTTTACGATTTGCATCTATTTTATTTCTGAAAAACGGGGACACGTAACGAATTCCGGAGAATTCGCAACATGTCCCCCTTTTTCAACCGATATATCCCAAGCCTTTCAGCTTCTTCTTGATTTCGTCCTCGGAGTCCGACTCGTCGAGCCGGCCGATTTCCTTCTCGAGGCAGTGGACGATGAACTCCTCGGCCGACGAGTAGCCGCTCATTTCCGCGTAACGCCGGACCTTGTCCATGAGCTCCTGGGGCAGCTTGATTTTCTCCGTGGCCATGCCTCGCCTCCTCCTCTATAATACCGTCCGCCCGATCATCTCCGGCGTCTTCGCGATGCCGAACCTGTCGAGAATCGTCGCCGTCACGTCGTAGAGGGCGGGGGCTTCGGCCTTGATCGGCTCGTTGGCGAACAGGACCCCCGACAGAAGCTCGGCCGCGCCCATATGGTCGCCGCTCCACTTGGCGGTGTTGTCTTCCATGATTTCCCGGGGAATGCGCCCCAACGGCGACTGGAAAGAAATCCGGTATCTCCTGTTGAATCCAAGGACGATGTCCGGGGCGCTCTCCGCCGCAGCGCCCGAGTAAACGTCCTTGCCGGCGTAAGCCTTCAAGACGACCTGCTCGCCCGTCTTCGGGTCGCGGTACTCCTCGAGCTTGCGGCGGATCTCGCGGACGAGGTTGTCCTTTTCGGCGCCGGCCGCGACGATGCCCTCGGCCTCCCTCCCGCGCTCGTTGACATAGAGACCGTTGAGCCCCAGCCCGTAGGCCTTGGACTTCGACCAGTCCGTCGAGGCGAAAGCCAGCTCCAATTCCTCCCGTTTGAACGGATTCTTGAAGGCGTGGTATCCGGCCTCCTTGAGCCAAGTGTTCAGATTGAAGCTCCTGGCGTAAGGATTGAAGCCGTGGTCCGACATGACCATGACCAACGTCTCTTTTCCGGCCTTGGCCATCGCCGAGGCAAGGATGGAGTCGGCCTCGGCGTAAGTCCGTTCGATGACGTTTCCGAATCGGGCGGCGATCGCCTCGTCGAATGCCGGGTGCCGGGGATCGAGGAGGCGCCAGAACATGTGCTGACGCTGGTCCGTGCTCGAGACATAAGCGAAGAGAAAGCCCGTCTCGAACCGGTCGAGCTCGTAGTCGATGATGGCCCTTGTCTCGGCCAGGACCTGGTCGTCCTGCTCGAGGAACTCCTCCTCGTCGAAAATGCCGTTGTCCAAGGCTTGCGTTTCGGCCGGGAGTCCTTTTGTATAGAACGGCCCGAAACGGCGGGCCAGCTCCTCGGCGTAGGAGGGCGGCGTGGCGATGGGCAGGGCGGCGTCGGCCGGGTCGATGTTGATCGAGGAGAGGAACAGCTTGAACTGGGGGCGGACCTCCTTGAGGTAGAAGCGGCAAACCCCGGAGACGCTCTGGGTCGGGATCAGGGGAAAACGGAGGCGGACCCAATCGCTCCACTCCTTCTCCTTGAGGATGATTTCCCGGCCGGGGAGGACGATCTTGGCGACCGGCGAGGACGGGTCGAGATAGACCTTGAGGTCGATCCCGGGTTGGGGCCGGTCCTTCCTGAAGGTGTTGACCGGGCCGGGGATCTTCGCGTCGACCCGGTTCCCGATGACGTAGACCTGGTGGATCTCGCCGCCGCCGATGTCTTCGTTCACGGCCTGGGACTCGGTCGTGTAGAAATGGAAGGTGTTGTAATTGCCGTAGATGTCCGGAGTCCCCAATCCCGAAAACGTCCGCTGTTTTGTCCGGACGGGGGGATAATTGGCCGGCATCTTGAAGACCGTGGCCGGGATGCCCCCGTCCTCGAGGACCTGCCAGAAAGCCCGGCCGCGGCGAAGGTTTCGGACCTGCCCGCCCTTGATGGGAATGACGAGATTGCCGATCCGGACGGTTTTATCCGCCTCGGTCGTCTCGGTGGCCGAAAAGACGGGGAAATAGCTCTTCGGGTCGCGGTGGATGAAATCGTAGATCCCGTGGCCGCCGGGGTTCGTGCCGGCGATGAAGTTCGACCAGGCGACGGGGCTCTGGGGAGGGATCGAAGTCGCCAGGCGGCGGTAGCCTCCCTCGGAGGCCAGCTTCCGGAACGTCGGGAGCTTGCCTTGCCGCATCCAGACATCGACAAGATGGGGATCCATCCCGTCGAAGCCCAAGACGAGGATTTTTTGTCTGGGCGGCCGGCGGGAGGCGAGGCTGGCGGCTGGGGCGCGCGGTGCTGCCTTGGCTTTCGTCCCGGCCGCGAGAGCCGCGGCGGCGGCCGCCCCGCTTTTCAGGAAATCGCGCCGGCTGAGGCGTTTTTCGCTCATCGTTTTTTTCGTTTCGTCTCTTTTCGATTATGGCCTCGCGGCTTCGCCGTTTCAAGGGGGGATTTCGCCGGCGAAGCCGCGGCGCCCGGTTTCGCCGCCGCCCTCGCATCGAGGAGCGAACTCCCGTCCATATGGGCCGGCTTCGGCAGGCCGAAAAGCTCGAGGACGGTCGGGGCGATGTCCATGATCGACGGGGTGTTCGTCCGGAGCTTGAGGCTCGAAAAAAGCACTCCCGGCACGCAGGCCGGGTCGATGCAGTGGTCGCCGCTCCAGCACTTCGTGTTGTCCTCGAAGATCTTCGGGCTCAAACTCCCTGTGACGGAGGCCCAGGACGCCCGGAATCCCTCGTTGTAGCCGACGATGAGGTCGGGCGCGTTGTCCTTGTAAGGCCCCTTGTAGATTTCGTCCTTGTCGTAGATGTGGTTGATGGCCGTCGCTCCGGCCTCGCCGTCCTTGAGGCCGGAGAGCTTGGCTTTGAGTTCGGCCCGGAGGGATTTCGCCTCTTCTCCGGCCGCGACCGTCCCCTGGGCTTCGCGCCCCTTTTGATTGACGTAAATCCCGCCCAGACCCAGGGCATAGGCCTTTGTCTTGGACCAGTCGACGTCCTTGAACCATTCGCCGTCGCCCCGGGCGCCGCCCTTCAGGGCGAGATAGCCGTTCTCGCGGAGCCAGGTGTTCAGGTTGACGCCCCGCTTGAAAGGCTTGAAGCCGTGGTCCGACATGACGAAGAGGGCCGCCCCGGGGCGCATCCGCCTCCGCATCCGGCCGAGCATCTCGTCCATCCGGACGAAGAGGTCCTCGATGACCTTGGGGCCCGCCTCGCGCGGCCCGGCTATCAGCGCGGGATGGCCGCCGTCGAGATAGCGCCAGAACATATGGCTGATGCTGTCGGTCGTCTCAAAGACGCAGACGACCAGGCCCCGCCGCGTCTTGGCCAGGGCATTCTCGAGCATCTTCTCCCATTCCCTGTGGTTGGCGTAGGTCAGCTCGAGGAATTGGGCCTCGTCCAGGGCGCCTTCGTTGAGGGCCCATGTGTCGTTGGCTTCGCCCAGGGTGATGTAGCTTCCGAGGAGCTTGGCCAGATAGACGGCATAGATGAACGGGTGGGAAATCGGCAGGGCCGGCTTCTCCGGGTCGATGTTGAGCGGCGTGACGTACATCTCGAAATGGGGCTCGAGCGACCTCACCAGGAATTTCGCCGTCGCCCTGATTTTCATCCCCAAGCCGGGCCGAAACGTCAGCCGGATCCAAGGGGAGAATTCGCCCTTCTTGAGGGCGAGCATCCGCCCCGAGACCTCGACGGTCGCCCGGCCCGCCTCCTTGTCCAGCCTGATCCGCATCGGCAGCCGCATCTCGACGGGTTTGCGGAGGAGAGAATTCTCGGGGCCGGAGAGATAGGTCTCGACCCGGCCGTCCTTGACTTCCACCGGGACGACGATTCCGCCCTCGGCCTTGGCTGTTTTCGCAGGATCGGAGGTGAAAAAGGAAAACGTCCCCTGGCTTCCCTTGAGGTCGGGGGCGCACATCCCCGAGAGGAGATGCCCCTTGAACTTCTCAGGGGGGAAGGTGATGGGCACGCGGAGGATCGTGCCGAAGATGTCGTTTTCCCCGAGGATTTTCCAGAAGGGCACGCTCTTGCGGAGACCGCGGATTTCGGGCTTGGAGAGCGGGATCCGGTACCGGCCGATGTTCAGCGCCCGTCGGGGACCGCCGATCCGGGCCGACGACAAATCCGGGAGATACGTCCGCGGATCGCGGCTCAGGAAATCGAAGATGTTGTGTTTGGACGGCTCGGATCCCGTCATGAAGGACGACCAGGCGACGGGGGAGATGGCCGGCGTCGTCGTCCGGAGGCGGGCGTAGCTTCCCTCGGCTTTCAGGGCCGTCAGGTTGGGAAGTTTTCCTTGGGCCATAAATTTTTCGGCGAGATCGGGCGACAGGCCGTCGAGGCCGATCAAGACGACTTGCTCCGTCAGGCTTTTCTTGTAGGCCCTTTTCCCCCGGACGAGCCTCCATAAGGCCCGAAACGGCCAGGCCAGGAAGGAAAACAGGGCCAGGAAAAAGGCCACGAAGAAGACGAGGAAGGACGACAGAAAGGCGAATCCGGCCCCCGGCCCGATGTAGGCGGCGAGGGGGGCTCCGGCCGCGGCGAACAAGGCGCCGAATAGCGCGAACCGGGTGAGGCGCGGCAAGGGAAGGCTCATAAGAAGCGGTCGAGGATGATCTTGGCGGTGTCCCTGATGGCCAGGTCCGGCCCGAAATCGTTTTTGGACAGGAAAAAGGCGTCGTCCCAGGTGTGCATGCCCTGAAGGCCGGGGCTGCGGCCGAAGACCTCCCGGCGCTTGACCGAGCCCTTCATGTCGAAGCCGGGCTCCCCGAGGACGATGAGGTCGGGGCCCTGCGAAGCCAAGGGGCCGTCGTAGACCTCCCGGCCCTCCCAGACTTTACGGACGACTTTCCGGCCCTCGAACTCCAGCTTCTCGAGCCTCCGGGCGATCTCTGACCGGATGGCCATGGCCTCCCGGGCCTTGACCGTTCCGCGGGGAAAACGGGAGGCGGAGTTCAGGTAAATCCGGTTCGGGTCGAGGGCGAAGGCCACGGTCTTGGGACCGATGTCTTCCAGACTGTCCGGCTGGGGCTTCGAGAACCTGAGGAATTTCTCCTTTTCGAGCCAGGCGTTGAGATAGACCTCCCGGAGGATGCCGGTGAAGCCGTGGTCGCTCAGAAAGAAGATGTTCTCCTCGTCGCCGGCCGTTTTCCGGAACGTGGCGTAGATCTTGTTGATGAGGCGGTCGATCTGGCGGTAATACTCGAGGACGTTCTGGTGGTGGGGGTGGGACGGGTGGACGACGGCGTTCCAGAGGAAGTGGTGGAGGCGGTCCGGTCCCGTCAGGACGAACTCGAAGTAGTCCCAGGGCTCCTCCCAGAACATGTTCAGGGCTTTCTGCCAGCCCATGAACGTCTTGATGAGCTCCTGCCAGAGGAAGCCCGCGTTTTCCCGGGATTTCAAGGTGTCGATGTCGACCTGGTATCCGGCCTGCTCGAGCGGATCCTTGAGAGAGGGCGGCCAGACGGCCTTGGCCAGGTCCACGGCCACGAAACCGGAGATCAGGACGCCTTCGATCGACCGGGCGGGGTAGGTCGAGGGCTGGTTGATGACGATCGACCGGAGGCCCATTTTTCCCAAGGTGTCCCAGATCGTCGGGGCCTTGACGTCGTGGAAATTCGGGTACCGGATTTCGTAGGATTTGGGCTTGAAATCCGTGAAGCCGAAGATCCCATGGGTCCCGGCGTTCGTCCCGGTCATGAAGTCCGTCCAACTGACCGCCGAAATCTCGGGGAGGCTGGCCTTCATCTTGTGGAGCCGTCCCGAATCGATGATCCGGCCGAGGGTCGACATGACGCCCCGCCGAGCGAGCTCGAGGAGGAGGCCGTGGGGAACCCCGTCCAGGCCGAGGACGCAAACGCGGTTCTTCTTTTTTTTCTTGGAGATAGCCATGAAACCCGGCTATTATAACACCCCTTTCCGGGATGTCAACGGGAGGCCGGTTCGGGGGGACAGCGGGTCTCGGCCAGAAAGCCGAGGGCTTTTTCGCCGTCCCCGTCCATGATGACGCAGAGCTCGAGGCCTCCGGAGGCCGCCGGGACGTCGATGACCCGGACGACCTCGCCGAGGTGCTCGTATTCGGGAACGAGGTCGGCCAAGACGTTGGGCGAATTCCGGAAGAACGCTTCGGCGAAGAGGTTTCCCGGCTCATCGGGATAAAGGGCCAAATAGCGGATCCTGGCCTCGACGAGGTCCTGGAAGAAATGGGTCCCGAAGGAAAGGTCGGGGACAAACCGGCCGACCTTTCGGGCGATTTCGACGAGCATGGCCGTGTTGTTGATGTCGGCGTATTGGACCTTGACCCCGAGGCGGATGTCGCCGCGGCTCCCCCAGCGGCCGGGCCCCATGAGGATGAACGACTTGCGGGGGAGGAGGCCGTTCAGCCGGCTGACGGTGTCGCCGACGGCGGCCAGGGCCGCCGCCGTGGGAAGGTTGGAGTAGGCGGCCGGGTCGACGTAGACGACGGTCCGGATGCCGGAGACACAAGCCGTCGTGACATGCCGGCTGGCCGAAAAGAGCTTGCGCTCGTCGGGAATCCAGGCCGGAACGGCGACCGAGGCCTCCTCCTCCTGCCGGCTCTGGGGCCGGCATTGGAGAATATGGAGTTGCCGGCCGTCATGGGCGAACTCGACGTCCATCGGCATGCCGAAGGCCTCGCGAAGGACCCGCATGATTTCCCGCATCTGCTTGACGAAGCCCGTGCCCTCGATCAGTCCGGCCAGGGTGACGACGAGGCCGTCGCCGGCGGGATGGTCGAGGGCCCGGCTGGCCTTCCGGACCGAGCCGTCCTCGCCCACCGAGAAGATCCGGTCCCACCAGGGGAAGTCGGCCCCGACCTCCCGGAGGATTTTGTCGATGGGATGGGTTTCGAAGCGGCGGGTATCGAGGTTGATGACGTCGATGAACTTCTGGGCGTAATGGAGGATTTCCTCGGGCGTGATGTTGACCCGGATCGAGGGTTGGCCGGGGCTGACGAGGACGGGATAGTCGTTGCCCACCCGGTCGACGGCCCGGGTCCCCAGGCCGGTCACGAGACGAAGGACGCCGTCCTCCCGGCGGACCCGGGAAGACCACCGGAATTCGTTGTTCCCGAAGGCCACTCCGGCCACGGCCGGGAAGAAGTACTTGCCGACCCGCGTCCCGACGACGCGCTGGATGAGGATGGCCATCTCCTCGTAGTAATCGAGGAGGCTGCGCTCGGCCCGGTACTGGATGGCGTCGGGGTTGAAGATCGAGGCGTAGACTTCGGCCACGGCGTCGGTCAGGGCGGCCAGGCGCTCCTCCTTCGTCCCCGTGTTGGCCAGGAAGAGGCTCCGGTATTTGCCCGAAAAGGCCGTCCCCGTGCTGTCCTCGAGGAGGCTCGAGGAGCGGACGATGAGCGGTCCCTCGCCGGCGTCCTCGAGGATGAGCTTGAACTGGTTCAACATTTCCGGCGGGAAAAACGACTGCTTGCAGATTTGCTCGAGATAGGGGTAATAGTGCCGGATTTCCTCGAGGCGGGAGAACTTGAAGCTCTGGAGGTCCTCGAGGAAGTTGTAATGGATGAAGTCGATGAGGCCGTCGGAGGCGATGAACCAGGATTCGGGAACGCGAAAATCGCCGATGGCCGGATTTTCCCGCCTTTTCCGTTCGAGGATGTGCTCGGCCAGGACCATCCCGGCCGATTTGCCGCCGAGCCGGCCCGACCCCTGGCTCGGGCCCGATATCCGGTTGAGGAGACGCCCGAAATCGTGGATGCTGATGTGGTCCCTGGCGATCCGGATGAACTCAAGGCGGTCGCTGAGAAACCGGCGGATGAGGGCGATCCGAGCCTGGAGGTCGTCGGCCCGCGAGAGGGCCTGCTCGTCCTCGAGGGTCGAACGGCAGAAGAGGTCGACGATCTCCTTGATCTCGAGGAGGGAAAGGTCGCGCTTTTCAATGGCGACCATGAAGAAGCCCAGCTTGTCCTGGCGCATCCACTGCTTGATGAGAGCCAGGATTTCCTCCTCGGACATGGCCAGGGAGGCGATCCAGATGGCCTCCTCGAACACCTTTTCCAGGGACTCGACGTCTCGCTTGGGCATCGGCTGGTTGTCGTCCCGGACGTCCTCGGGACGCCCGCCCTGGGCTTCGGGCTCGAAATGGAGGAGCAGGCCTTGGACGCCGGGCACGCCTTGCCAGTGGAGATGGTTCATCAGGCGCCGGACAACCCGTTTGTACAGGATCCGGTCGGTTTCCTTGAGAAGGCCGAGGATGACCTCCCATTCCGCCTTGGCCGCCGGGGCGGCCTTGTCCCTGGCCGGGTCGGCATAGGCCGGAATGTCCCCCTCTCGGCCTTCGATGAGTCGGCCGAGACGGCTGCCGATGAGGGCGATGAGCTTTTTTTCCTCAACGAGGAAAGGGTCGTCGCGCCTTAGGGAGAGGTTCTCGAGGTAACAGACTTCGATCGACCCGACCGGGGCGCCTTGGACCCGCAAGACGACCCGCTGGTGCCAAGGCGTTTCGACGAAACCCGGCGAGGCGAACTCGCTCTGGCGGTACCGGATTCTGACCCGGCAGAACTCGGGATACTGCCAGCCGGGGGGGATCCGCTCGATGACGCCCTAGAGGATTTCCTGGACGGTCAGGCCGGGCGTTTCGATGAGGGCGACGACGGCCTGGAGGCAACGGAGCTCCTTGACCCGTTCGCGCAGGGGCCCGCTCGGGAAGGAATGCGTCTCCCGCATGTTCTA
>Ga0194110_10010517_pt1 | contig 10280 bp, 4 predicted proteins | sample TA2Kig1200mmetaG_FD_146192 | JGI IMG/M metagenome (GOLD analysis project Ga0194110, IMG submission 146192) | Freshwater microbial communities from Lake Tanganyika, Tanzania - TA2015032 Kigoma Deep Cast 1200m | ecosystem: Environmental > Aquatic > Freshwater > Lake | place: Tanzania: Lake... | reverse complement strand
GGGGCAGGGCTACTGTAAGGAATTGTTGCATTAAAATCGATTGAACTCTACATCCGTATAGAAAGGGGGTACACCCTCTTCTCAAAGGGCACTTTCCACGGCTCTAATTTTCACTTCAAAATCTCATAACGAAAATCATTATAAGTGATTATTTAGTTTCTGGCCAAACAACCACTTCATTTTCATCCCTGATCGTTTCCCTAAACTCTTCATAAACCGCACAGGCATTAAGGTAATCCCCCATGTCTGCAAGGTAATGAATTCGGTCAATGATACTATCCTTTAAATTTTGAACACTATCAATCAGTTGGTTTTCCATGAAAGTAATCCTTCCTGTAGTAACGACCAAGAACATTGCTATTGTAGTATCTCGGTTCCCCTGTGTCAAGGGCCTCTGTCAGGACATTGTTTAGGAATAACTGACGAGTCTCTTCATAATTCGTTTTACCTACAGAATCATGAAGAGAAATTATAGTCCTTTTAAACTTATCTTTTCCGTATTTTTTTATATCGTCTTTGAGTTCTGGACAGGATCCGTAATATTTTTTCCAATCAGACTCTGATTTACTTCTTCTACTAGCACCTTTTTTCTTGCGGAAACTCCAGAAATACTTTCTCCCAAAGTAACTCCGATTATTTTCAAGGCAGTCAATACGATAAACAAAACCAAAATGATCTTGAATATGATCTGAATCAAATATCTCCCCATTGTAGATCCAGGGATTCTCATAACTCATATTAAAGTATCTTATGAGCTATTATTTATCTTCAACAGAGATAAACTTAGTCTAGTAATAAAAAAGAGGGTGGTGAAACCCTCTGGTGTGACAGTTTGAAAAGTGGTTTATTCTCCTATAGGACCCATTGGTTTTGTACCTAGGCCTCTCCTTTTCAGTTCAGTATCAGACATAAAAGATCCAGGGACTGGAACATTTTTTGTCGAAAAAGGACCAGACTGCTTAACAAAAACATTTCCAGGAACACCGTCCTGTTTTGCTCTCACTTCCGCAGTTCGTTGCCCCGTAACAAACCTTAGACCCTTTCCAATTGTTCTATTCAATCTAGATAATGGATCTTGGGATTGACCTTTATATTCTGGGTGACCGGGGTGAGTATCGTCTACTGCTTCAATAATACTCTGCCTCCACTCTTCACTCATATTTGCCATAATAGCAAAAGCTGCCTGTTCGGTGTCAGCATAACCTTCATCTAGGAGGTGTCCTTTGACGAGATCAAAGAGGTCTAGGTGGTTAAAAAGATCCTCTCCCCTAGGACTACCAGGTTTTTGAGCAGGAACAGGTTTAGGTGTTGGTGGTTTAGCACCTCCTGATGGTGCCTGAGCGGGAGCAGGTTTTGCAGGAGGAGTTGGTTTTGCATCTGCTGCAGGTGTCTGAGTGGGAGCAGGTTTTGGAGTGTCCGGAAACATTTTTTTAGAATCTTCCACTGAACGACCAGAACCTGGCATCTTAGGATTAGGATATCCATACATCACAGGATTTATAACTTTATCTCTAAATTCTTTATCATATGGATTTTTTCCAGCCACTCTTTGTTGGTTTCTCAGTCTTTCAACTTCAGCGAGTCTTGGATGTGCTTTTGCCCACTCTGGATTTATTTTAGTTAATCTCACTCCATCTGGAGTTGTGGATTTATCTGTATCAGTTGGAGTTGTTGATTTATCTGTATTCGTTGGAGTTGTTGATTTATCTGCATTCGTTGGAGTTGTTGATTTATCTGCATTCGTTGATGTTGGTGTGGTTGGTTTTGAAAACTTTGCATATCTAGCTTTTTCTGCATCACTAAAGTTGCCTGAAATGAACTTGCCAGTTGCTTTATCTAATTTACCTTCTACACCATCTTTTTTAGCGAGAACAATTGTTTGTTTTGGGGGGGTTGTGGCGGCAGGGGCAGTAGCAGGTTTAGGAGCAGTGGCAGGAGCAGCGGCAGCAGGGGGAGTGGTAGCGGCAGCAGGAGCGAGAGCAGGTTTTGAACCAACTTCATTTTCCTTTGGGCCTTTACCAGCGATGGGATCATCTAATCGATTTCTTAGTTTTGGTTTAGCAGCAGATGTTGGAGCTTGACCTGGTAATCTACCTGTAGTAACTAATGTCTGTAAATTTTGACCGCGGCGTTGCTGTCTTGCTAATGCTTCATCATTGGCCTTAACAGCACCCTTTCCTTGTAGTTGGGCCATTGTTGCCGCAGGTAAATCTTTTAATGCATTTCCTGTTCCCCTAACAACTCTACCAAAAACCTCACCGGCAGACGCTTCATTTAAAATCTCAGGAGTCTCATACACTTGCGAATAGGCCTCCATGAGACCTCTGATTTCTTGTCCTTCCATCTATCTACACTAAAAGTACTCTTATAAAGTTATTTATTGATCTTCTGGTTTAGGAGGACAATTAATTCCTTCAAAGACTGGAGAACACATTCTGATTGGTGGTGCAAGTTTCTTACAATCCTCTGTATAACACAAAGACTCATCATTGGTTTCTTCAATATATCGTGGTTTATACTTTTCGTTAGACTTATCAATGATGCGATCATATTCTTTTGTTACATCTCTTATAGCCTTATCTACATCTCTCTCAACCCTACGCTTTACTTGGTTAGGATCTTGAAGAATAAGTTCATTAAGAATAGTTTGTGGGAAATATTTTCTTTGAATTTCGTCCAGTAAGTCCCATAGTCCATTTTCAGATACTCCTGTGCATTGTGAAAGGCCTGTTATAAGTGTAGATACAACAATTCCTACAATAATTAATTGTTTTTTATCTGGTTTCTTTTTACCAAACTGAAAATTGAACTGCATAATCTCACCAATTATATTACTAGTTATAATGATCAATAAATATAAAAATAGGGAAAGACTGAGGAACATTAATGGCTAAACTCGGGATCAATACTGGTAGTAATCCGAATGATGGTCAGGGCGATCCGTTGCGAATCGCAATGGGCAAAATTAATAGTAATTTTACTGAAATTTATAATACTTTTGGTGATGGATTCGATATTGTTAGTTACGCAAGCACTGCAGGAATTTCAACAGTTGCACGAAATTTAACGGGATCTCCAATAATTAATGTCAGTGGAATTTTAAATACTGGAATTACCACGACAGAACAACTAGAAGTTAGAGATATTAGATCAACTGGAGTTATAACTGCAACTCAATTTGTTGGTGATGGTTCTCAACTAGAAAATGTAGTTTCAACAAACGCTGGAGTAGAAGTACTAGATGAAAATGTAAGAAAAGGAGTAGCAAAAGAATTAAATTTTGGAGAGGGTTTATTTTGTAGTGGACCAGATGGTGTAGGAAGAGTTACAATTGCGATAACAACTTCAATAGTGTCTGGAGGAGGGACTGGTGGATCAACTCCTTTAGAATTTAGAAATCAAAATACTATTTTAGGTGAATATTCGAAAATAAACTTTGGAAATAATTTGTTTGCAAGTGTAAATCCTGTGACTGGTGTTGTTACGGTAACAACATCTGGTGTATCAACATTTAATACTGTTGTTGTTGGAGGATCTAATACTTCTCTAGTTGTAAATGGAAACGCAAGAATTACTGGTATTCTTACAATTGGTACAAGTTCATTAACCCTTGATGGTAATAATAATCAGATCAAGATTGGAACTGGTGTAACAATAAAAGAAACTGGGGGTGCATCATTCAGCGAAGGTATTAATATTGTTGGAGTTGTAACTGCAACATCATTCAAAGGAAGTGGATCTCAACTAACTGGAGTCATAACATCTTTAACTGGCTATGCAACGACTTCATATGTAACTTCTGCGATTGCTGGCATCACTTCAACTATTGGTGTGGCATCTACAATTACTTCTGCACAAATAAGTAATTGGGACACATCATACTCTTGGGGTAATCATGCTACAGCTAGTTACGCCACAACTAGTTATGTGAACAATGCTCTGAGCGGATACGCTCCTATTTTCTATGTAAATCAACAAATAGGACTTAACACTTTTACTGGTGCTGCCACTTCCATTACTTCAGGACAGATTAGTAATTGGAACACATCATATTCTTGGGGTAATCATGCTACCTTTGGTTATGCTACAGTTGGTTATGTGTCTAATGCCTCAGTTGCGTTTGCATCAACCTCGGGTATCGCAACAGTCGCAAAGGGATTAACAGGAAGTCCAGACATATCAGTTGGTAGAATAATTGCAGGAGTTACTAGTAGTATTGTACCTTTCTTATGGCCCACTTTTGCAAGTCTACCAGATTATTCACTTTATCATGGTGCGGTAGCCCATGCACATGATACTGAAAAGTTATATTATGCTCACACTCGTTGGGTAGAATTAGTTAATACCGAAGCGGATGGAACTGTAGGCACTGGTACTGAAAACTATAACATCGGTGTTATAACTGCAACTCGATTCCAAAGCACCTCTGCTGGAACCCCTACAATTGGTGCAGCTACTACAATCAGTCTTGAAACTATTACGGTGGCGATTAGTACTGATGCAACCGTTGGTAGAAAATTAACAGTTGCTGGTCTCACAACAGTATCTAGTGGTGGATTGAATGTCACTGGTATAGTTACCGCGACATCATTTAGTGGTAATGGATCTCAGTTAACTGGAGTCATAACATCTTTAGTCGGTTATGCAACTCAGGGTTATGTCACTAATGCTCTAGTAGGATACGCAACTCAAGGATATGTCACTAATGCTTTAGTGGGATATGCAACTCAAGGATATGTCACTAATTCTTTGGTAGGATACGCAACTCAAGGGTATGTCACTAATGCTTTAGTAGGATACGCAACCACAGGATCAATTGTTGGATTTATAACTTCCGGCGCATTAACAAGTTATGCCACAACTAGTTATGTCAACTCATTAACTCTTGATCAACTTTCTGATGTAAATGTTGGCGCTCCTTCCACTGGTCAAGTTCTCAAATGGTCTGGATCACAATGGCAAGCATCTGCAGATTTAACCGCATCTGGTGCTGGTATTGGCTTATCTGATTTATCTGTAACTATTAACCCATCTGGAATAAATTCATTAACATATAATAATAATACTGGAGTCTTTCTGTTTACTCCTACAAATCTTGTTGGATACGCGACTCAAGGATATGTCACTAACGCTTTAGTCGGTTATGCAACTCAGGGTTATGTCACTAATGCTCTAGTAGGATACGCAACTCAAGGATATGTCACTAACGCTTTAGTCGGTTATGCAACTCAGGGTTATGTAACTACTCAAATAGGACTTAATACTTTTACTGGAGCGGCTACATCAATTACTGCAGGGCAAATTTCTAATTGGAATACATCATACTCTTGGGGTAATCATGCTACCGTTGGATATTTAACTAATGTTAATATAACCGCTGGATCTAATATAACAGTTTTAGAAACTTCTGAAGGTAATTTTATTATTACTTCTACAAGTATTGCAGGTGCTGGTGGAACATGGGCAGTTAATTCTGCCGGTATTCATACTTCAAAAAATGTTGGCATAGGAACAACATTATCCAGTTCTGCTTTAACAGTTGAAGGTGATGGTAGATTTAGTGGTGTTGTAACTGCAACTCGATTCCAAAGCACCTCTACTGGAACCCCTACGATTGGTGCTGCTACCACAATCAGTCTTGAAACTATTACTGTAGCAATTAGTACTGATGCTACTGTTGGTAGAAAATTAACAGTTGCTGGCCTTACAACCGTATCTAGTGGTGGATTGAATGTCACTGGCATTATAACTGCATCTTCATTTGTCGGAAATCTCGCTGGTAATGTTACTGGTAATGCAACAGGTCTTTCTGGAACTCCTAATATTACGGTTGGGACCATTGGTGCTACAAGTCTTAATGCTTCTGGTGTTTCTACTTTTGCTGGTATTACGACAGTCACTGGATCCACATTATTTGTTAAACAACTGAATTCTTCTGGTGTAGTTACAGCGTCTTCATTCTCTGGATCCGCATCAGGTCTTACAGGTATTCCTGCAGGACAACTTACAGGAGCACTTCCTGCTCTTGATGGTTCTGCACTTACTGGTATTGTGGCTTCTGGAACAGGTATTGTAATTAGAGAAGAAGGCACAACCATTGGAACTGCTGGCACAATTAACTTTGTTGGGGTTGGTGTAACAGCTACCTTCTCTTCCGGTATCGCTACAGTATCGATCACTGCATCTGGTGGTAATATTGCTGGTATTGATACATCAGGAACTTCTACATTTACTAATCTAAATGTAACTGGTGTTTCAACTCTTGGTAATACTATTGTTGGTGGTGCAACAACACAACTGCTTGTCAATGGGAATACTAGAATTACTGGTATTCTTACGATTGGAACTGGTTCTATTACACTTGATGGGTCTAATAATCAACTTAAAGTGGGAACTGGAGTTACAATTAGTTCCTCTGGTGTAACAGTAGCTGGAGTTGTTACCGCCACAAGTTTCAGTGGAGCTCTGACTGGTAATGTCACTGGAAACGCAACAGGTCTTTCTGGAACTCCTAATATTAATGTTGGGACCGTAACAGGAAACTTAACCGGTAATGTAACTGGAAATGTCACTGGAAATGCAACAGGTCTTTCTGGAACTCCTAATATCACCGTAGGAACCATTGCGGCAACAAGTCTTAATGCTTCTGGTGTTGTAACTGCAACCCAATTCCAAAGCACCTCTGCTGGAACTCCTACAATTGGTGCAGCTGCCACAATCAGTCTTGAGACTATCACCGTAGCAATTAGCACTGACGCTACTATTGGTAGAAAACTGACAGTCGCTGGCCTTACAACAGTATCTAGCGGTGGATTAAATGTCACTGGTGTGGCCACGGCAATTACATTTGTTGGTGCCCTCACTGGTAATGTTGCTGGTAATGCAACGGGACTTTCGGGAACACCAAACATTACTGTTGGAACTATTGGTGCTACAAGTCTCACTGCTTCTGGTGTTGTTACCGCCACTACATTTTTTGGATCTCTGACTGGTAATGTCACTGGTAATGCAACAGGGCTTGCTGGAACTCCTAATATCACCGTAGGAACCATTGGTGCAACAAGTCTCAATGTCTCTGGTGTTTCTACCTTCAGTTATATCCACAATACTGGAATAACATCTACCAAAGATCTGATAGTTTATGGAACTGGTAATGGTGATGCTTCTATATCAACTATATCGTTGAGAAGTAGAAACAATTTTATTGATTTTGATGCTGCAATTCCAAATACATCTCCACCGCAACAATTTGGAATTAAATTCCAGGGTACTACTATTCTTGGAGGAAGTTATGCTTTCCCAAGCGGTAGCATATTTTTAAACAATTATAATGGTACTACAGCGTTATCCATCAGCGATAATGGACTTCAACTTGCTGGTATTACAACAGTCACTGGAAATACTTTATTCGCTAAGCAAGTTAATGTTTCTGGTGTAGTTACAGCGACATCATTTATTGGTGACGGATCTGGATTAACGAATCTTCCTAGCAGCGGTATTGCTGGTATTAATACATCTGGAACTTCTACATTCAATAATCTAAATGTAACTGGTGTTTCTACATTTGCTGGTATTACAACAGTCACTGGAAATACTTTATTCGCTAAGCAAGTTAATGTTTCTGGTGTTTCTACTTTCAATAATAGTGCTACATTCAAAGGCAATACAACTGTAACAGATAGTAATTTCTTGATCGTGAGCGAGAGTCCTGGTAGTCCTAATAATGCTCATCTAGGATTTGATAGGATTAGTTTTTATTCAGATGGCAACACGATTTCAAATTTTCAATGGCATAACGCATCTTCATTTACTCTTAGGGGATATGGTGGTTTTAATTTAAATCTTGTTAATAGATCAACAGGTAGTGGTGGTTCTGATACTGTACTTTTAAATGTTAATGCAAGTGGTGATACAACTATTGCCGGTAATCTAAACATATCTGGTGTTTCCACTTTTGCTGGTATTACAACAGTCACTGGACCCACATTATTTGCTAAGCAACTGAATGTTTCTGGTGTAGTTACAGCATCATCATTTGTTGGTGATGGATCAGGATTAACTAATCTTCCTGGCGGCGGTGGTGGTATTGCTGGTATTAATACATCTGGAACTTCTACATTTACTCATATAAATGCAACTGGTATAATAACCTCAACATCTTTCAGAACTAATACCACGACTGGTAATGGATCAGATGTTGGATTTGCTATCAAATATTATATTACTTCAAATGGCCCTTCTTCGTATAGATTCGCTGGTCCTGGAGTGTTAAATAGCACAGATAATCCAACTCTTTACTTACACAGAGGATTTACATATATTTTTGAAAATTCAACTGGAGGATCTCATCCACTCGCAATTCGTTACTCTAGTGGAGGAACTGGATATGGTTCTACATATTTAAGTGGATCTCAAACTGGAACACAAATATTTACAGTTCCTTTTGATGCTCCAAGCACTTTAGTATATCAATGCATTTATCATGGCGGTATGGTCGGAACTCTTAACATCGTAACCTAAAACTAAAACAATGGAAAATTCTATCAAGAAAAACGGTCTTCAAGAATATGCTGAATTTGAAAACCACGATCATCAGAGTGGTTTAGGAATTGAATATCCAACTGAACCTGGTGCTAAAAAATTATATGCGGTTGGTTGTCATACCGCTGAAGATTGGGATCACATACATGAAGTTCTCCTACAAGATGGAACTCTTGAAGATAATATTCCAAAAGACCATATTGATTGTGCAGATTTAAAATCCCATAGTGCAACTAGAGCCGTATATCTCCTTACTGATGAAGAAGCCCAAGAACTACTTAATCATCCAAAAATTAAATATGTTCATGAAAACTTTGAAAGTTATCCATGTAAATACAAACCAAATCCACGGGATCTTCATGCAGGAGCAATAAGAAATTACCGTTATGCAGATCCTGGAACAAAACAATATAGAAACTGGAATGATTTTAACCAACTACCCAGTTCACCAGGAGCTTCAGAACTTAATCGTAGTGGATATCAATTATTAAGACATGTAGATAAAGCAGATCCTTGGTATACTGGAGTATCAGCAGGTTCAAGTCAAACTTTTACTAACAGAATCCAATATTATGCTGATGGCACAGATGTTGATCTAATTACTGGCGATGAAGGGTGTTGGTTCGGACATTCAGAGTTTCAAAGTAATGCAACTGGATACGGGCCCACAAATTTAGTAGGAGGGAATCCATTAAGAGTTGGATTTAAGGGTGCTGGTGGTGGTGGACCAACAGCACAAAATGCTACGAACGGAACATGTGAGTTATTGGATTTAGTTCTTGATGCACCTTACTGGTTAGATCCTGCATGGTTTGAAGCAGATGCAGCGACAAGACTTACTTTGCGTTGGGATGGGACTACAGTGCCCGTAGATAGTGTTGCAAGAACTTGGTGGTCCAATGCAAATCAAAGATCAGCGTCTTTTGCAAGTTTAGGCACAGTTAATATAACTTCAAATTATACAAGAACTAGATGTAATGGTTCTCATAGTGCTAGACCAACTATTACAACAACTCACGGAACTCAATGCACAGCAAACACTGTAGGAAGAAATCAGGGATGGGCATTTAATGCAAATAAATGGTCTATCAATGCTTATGGGACAGATGGTGCTGACTTTGAACCATATTTTGACATCATGAAACTTTTTCATCAGGCAAAAGGAAATAATCCAACATATGGAAATAAAAATCCAACAATAAGCAGCAATAGTTGGGGGTATAGAGAAGTCCAGGGGTCTAGTGGATTCTATTATTATCGTGTTGGTACTACTGGAGCTGGTGGTATATCCTACTCATCTAAACCAGCATTTATGCAGTACATTGGAACATATGGTGATAGTGGTAGAATGAAAGGGGAACATCCTCCAAATTCGGCATTAGAAGCGGGAGCTGAAATGATTGCTGCTGGGGTTATCTTTGTTGGTGCTGCTGGAAATTCAAACCAAAAACAAGTTAGTTCTTCACATCCAGACTACAATAATTATTGGGCATCTTCTGCAAACACTGCGTTAACAAGTGCAACACATACTGAATTTGGAGTGACTGCATATAACACAGTAAATCGTAGAGGATATCCACAACAACTTGGAAAATATACCGATGGAACTACTGGACAAATTGTTTATCCAGTTATTAATATTGGTGCTCTTGACGATTCTTATGCTTCCAACGGCAAAGAAAGAAAAGTAAATTATAGTGATATGGGTAATGAAATCGATTGTTATGCCGCTGCAGATG
>Ga0194110_10010511_pt1 | contig 10288 bp, 13 predicted proteins | sample TA2Kig1200mmetaG_FD_146192 | JGI IMG/M metagenome (GOLD analysis project Ga0194110, IMG submission 146192) | Freshwater microbial communities from Lake Tanganyika, Tanzania - TA2015032 Kigoma Deep Cast 1200m | ecosystem: Environmental > Aquatic > Freshwater > Lake | place: Tanzania: Lake... | reverse complement strand
GCATAACGGATCAATCATCTGGGAGGACTGAACCATGAATGAGGCAAGCAAGCCAGCGTTGATCCTTACCCCATCTCAGCTGCATATACTTGGGCATGCGGTTGGATGGCCAAAACAGGACAGAAACTACTTCTGCGCTATCGAAGGATTTCAAGATCATGAAAACTGCGAGCTGTTGGTTTCGAAGGGCCTTATGCTGAAAAAACCGAAACTTAGCTGGGTTCCGGAAGACATCTATCATGTTACTGCGGCAGGGATTGCCGCTATCAAGGAGTATGAGAAATGAACGAAGCGATTTTTGAAGCCGACCAGCAGCCAGCAAAACCGATGACGGGCGACAGGCCCGGAGATCAGCCCGTAACGCCTTCGGCAACACCGGAGCAGGGTGAGCTTGAGCGTACAGCGAGATATTTCCTTGGAACATGGCGGTATGTTGACCAGATCATCGCCGCCCACAAACGCGACATGGCGGCATTATCCGGCGAGTTGAATGTTTTTATGGAGAACGTTGCGGCAACAGAGAATCTGCTTAAAAGCAACATAACCGAACTCGAAGCGGAGGTTGAACGGCTTCGGAAAGAATCCATCCGCGTTTGCCGCTGGACGCCGCTTGATGAGGATTGCCCCGGCGCATACGAGACGGCGTGCGATCACGCATACCAGTTCGAGTCCGGGTGGCTGAAAGACAATGCATCCACCAAATATTGCCCGCGCTGCGGCGGGCGAATCGTCGATGCAGCGACACCACAGGAGGGTAACGCATGACTTGCGTTCCGATTCCAGGCGGGATCCTTTGTATGGCGCAGACTGAAATAGCTTGCCCGGAGTGCGGATCGGTTATTGATGTTGGCGAAAGGATGGAGAGATCGAAACGGGGACACTGCGTGCCGATGTGTCATTCTTGTGGGCTTCGAATCGACGTTTATGAAATGATCGATGGAAAACTCCGCGTGAGTCCTGCAGAGAAGCAGTCTGTAACCAGAAAAAGGAAAAAGCATGATTAAGATCACTGAGAATAATGAAGGGAAAAAACCATCATGAATATTTCTGTTGAGTCGAATGTGAAGGAGGTGCTTTCGGAGTTTGACCGGATATCGAATTTGAGTATCCCTTTTGCGATTAAAGAGGGGATTAATGACACGTTTTTCCAGATGCGGCAGGAGTTGCCTGGGGTTGTGGAGTCGGAGTTTGATAAGCCGGTAGCTTTTACGAAGTCGCCGTATGCGTGGGACGTGGAGAAGGCTCAGAAATATGCTTTGGTTGGCATGATCAAGATGAAGCCGTTGCAGGCTGAGTATATGCGGTTTCAGGTGTATGGCGGGACGGAGTACCCGAAGAAACGCGGGATCCCGGTTCCGACGGCCGGAGGGAAAATGAAGGCGTCTCACGGAGGATTGAAAAAGACGTGGAAAGCTGCGCTGAACGATAAAATGTATTTTTCGGGAAAACCGAAGGGGGCGAAGTGGGCGAGTTCTCCTGCTGGAGTGTGGCGCCGGACGGCAACCAAGGTCAGCAAAAAGACCGGTCGCAGAACAAAGGGGCGGTTGCGGCTTGAATTGTCGTGGGAGTCAGCAACGCATTACCAGGAGCGGTGGGATTTTCATGCTTATGCCACAAAGTATTTTCAGGCGCGGTTCAGTGATAATTTCAGGAAACGGCTGCAGGAGCAGCTTGCCCGGCGTGGCTGACAAAGTTTTCTGTTCTATATAGAAAGACTTTTTTTTACTGCTATTTACATAACACTCTTGCCGTGGTAAACTGTTTAAAACATGTTTGCCATGGCGCTTACGTCTACTCCTTCAAAGATCACAGTTGGCGATTCCGTCCGTTGGACGCGTTCGTTTGCTGATTACCCGGCTCCCGGCTGGGTATTGAGCTATGCGTTCGTTATGGCCGGAGAGTCGATCATGATTAACGGGGAGCAGTCGGGCAGCTCGGCAGACCATCTCATTTCTATTCCAGCAGCAACCTCGGCCGACTGGACGGCTGGACCCTATTCTTACCAGGCATATGTAACATCAGGCAATGACCGGTTTGTGGTTGAAACCGGCACTATTGTTATTGCTCCGGATTTTACCGCGCAGTCCTCCGGTCTGGATAACCGGAGTTTGGCGGCCAAGGCGCTGGCGGCGTTGGAGAGCGTGATTCTTATCCGCACTGCACAGCCGCATCTGGAGTACACAATCAAGGATCGAAACATGAGGTTTGCCCCTCTTCCGGAGCTTTTGGAGTCGAGGGACAGGTTGCGTGCCGAGGTTCAGCGGGAGCATGCGCTGGAGCGCAGGCGGAAAAATGGCGGAAGTTTGTTCAAGGCGGTTAAAGTGAGGTTCACGTGAGCGAGCTTCTGCAGAATGGCCGGCTTCTGGAAATGCTGAAGGAGCCTGCAACGGGAACGGGAATCAGATCGGCTCCGGTTTCGCGGGTGGTGACCGGTTCATCGGGGATTATGCCGAAGCATGGTCGCCGGCAGTTCGGCGCGGCGACGGTTGATCGGTTGTCGATGGATTGGCCGACGGTGAATCTGTCGGCGGATGAGGTTGTCGGGCGCGATTTGCAGAAACTCAGGGGTCGCAGCCGGTGGCTGGCATCAAATAATGGGTATTACAAGCGGTATTTGCGGCTGAACGTGCAGAACATCGTCGGGCCGAAAGGCGTAAAGATCGATGCAAAAGTGAAGCTGGACGCCAAGCGGTTCGACAAGCTGGCAAATACGGCGATAGAAACCGCCTGGGCTCAGTGGAGCAAGAAGGGTGTGCCGCTATTTGGGTCGCAGTGGACCCGCAGGGATCTTGAGAGGGCGATTGTGTGGAATGTGGTTCGCGACGGAGAAGTTTTCCTGCGGAAACGGTACGGCGCCGGGCCGTTCGGGTTTCAGATCGAGATGATCGACCCGATGAGGGTTTCGACACAGATAAACCGGATTCTTCGGGACGGAGCGGAGATTATAAACGGCATCGAGTACGACGCCGACAAGGTTCCGGTAGCGTACTGGATCCTTAAAAAAGGTATGCGCAGCGATTACACTGGCGAAACCGCCATTCGCACCGAAGCAAAGTACATTGAGCACATTTTTTTCCCCAGCGAAGCAGAGCAGAAACGCGGTTGGCCGTGGATGGCAACAGCAATGCAGCGCGTGCATATGCTGGACAAGTATGAGGCCGCCGAGGTTGCTACGGCCCGGCTTGCGGCCGAAAAGGGCGGGTTTTTCAAGCAGTCCGTTCCGGATGCGGACGATTACGCCGGAGACGACGAAGAGGGGTCATCTGAAATAGAGTTTCTCGACAGTCAGGCGGCGACGTTTGGCGTTTTGCCGCCGGGGTTTGAGTTCCAGCAGTATGACCCGACACACCCCACAACGGCGTTTGACGCTTTTTCGACAAAGCTGCTCCGTGGAATTGCATCGGCCGGAGATGTGAACTATACCAGCCTTGCTAACGACCTGAGCGATGTGAATTACAGCAGCGCCAGAATCGGTATGCTGGAAGTGCGGGACAACTGGCAGGAGAAGCAGCAGTGGCTTACTGAGTGGGTTCATGAGCCGATTTTTCCTGAGTGGCTGAAGATGGCGATGGCTGCCGGCAAGATAAAGCTGCCGTTCTCGCGGTTCGAAGAGTTTGTTGCGGCGGTTTCGTGGATCCCCCGCTCGTGGGCGTGGGTTGACCCGCAGAAGGAGGCCGTTGGGAACCGGGAGGCTGTTGGGTTACGGGCAAAAAGCCTTGGCGAGGTGTGCCAGGACCGTGGCGTAGAGTTTGAGGAGGTAATCGACAGCCTGGTGAAAGAGAAGGAGTATGCAGAATCGGCAGGTATCGACATGTCCGCAATATTTGGGGTGCCGACAAAAGGCGGCGCGGCGGATGAAGCGAGAAGCCTGAAGGCGCGAATAGAGGCGCTTGAGTTGGCGCTTGAGGAGGCCGGAGAACGGAGTGTAACGAAAAAGCTTAATGGCCACGCATATGCCAAAGATTGACCTGAAAGATTTTGAGGCTGTCCGGATGAAAACCGGAGTCCATTACCGGAACACCGAGATAACCGTCCGGGCAGCCGGAGAAGGTGCAGAGCCTACCTATGAGTTCTATTTCTCATCGGAGGACGGCGTTTCGAATCGCTGGATGTGGGTGGAAGCTCAGGAGCGCTATGTGTACGGCACAGAGGTTCTGCTGCACGGACAGGAAAACGTGGATATGAGTTGGATTGCCAGCGGGAACGCCCCGTTCCTGAAAGACCATCGCATGAGCGAGCAGGCAGGCGTTATTCTTGGCGCGGAGATTGATGAAAGCGCAAGAAAAGGAAAAATAACCGGGCTGAAGTTCAGCCGGTCGCAGCTGGGGCAGGATCTGAAAGCCGACATTGACGACGGCGTGAGGAAAAACGTTAGCGTAGGCTACGTGATTCTTGAAGTGGTTGAAGCTGAGGCCCCGAAACGCGACACTCCGGGCGTGTACCATGTTACCCGCTGGAAGCCTTACGAGGTTTCGAGCGTATCGATTCCCGCAGACGAGACCGTCGGCATGCGGTCGAAAGAGCAGGATTTCGAAATGATTGTTTATCGCAAAAGAAGCCTTACAAACCCAAACGGAGAAGGGACCATGGACCCTGAAAAAGACACCGAACGCGGGAACCAGAATCCCGCTCCTCAGACAATCGACGTGAAAGTCGGTGAAGTCGAATCTGATGCCTCTCGCATCTACAAAATTGCCGACCTTAACCGGGAAGTTTTTCCCTTCGGCCGTGATCTTGCCTCGGAGGCAATTGCCCTGCGCAAAACATCGGATGAATTCTGGAAGGAGTTCCAGCCGGCCCTGCTCGATTACCAGAGAAAGCAGGCAACCCTGAAGATCGGTATGACCGACAAGGACAAGGAGCGGTTCAGCCTGCTCCGGATCAGTCAGGCGCTCGACCCGAACTGCCCGGAAGTGGGAATGGACGATATCAGGTTTGAGCGTGAGATATCCGCCGATTACTGCAAGCAGCGTGGCATATCGAGCGAGCGCGGCGGAATTATTGTGCCTCTGGAAGCCATTCCCCCCCGTGCGTCCCGCGCGGCAATCATCAGCTCCGGCACCGGCGCGGGCGTTGTTGAGGAGTTTGGCAGCGGCGAGGTTATCGAGTACCTCCGCCCTCTGTCCGTTCTCGGTCGGGCAGGCGCCCGCTTTATCAGCGGTCTGGTCGGAAAATTCGATATGGCAAAGATCGGCGTTGGAACCACATCCTACTGGGTCGGCGAAAAGACCGAGGCAGGAGATGACGTTACCACGTCCGCCATAGACCTCGACCTGCTCCAGTTCCTGATTCACACCGTGGCCGCATCTCAGGGAATTACCCGCCAGATGCAGAAGCAGACCTCGTCCTACGATGTCGAATCGATTGTTCGCGGTGACCTGTACCAGAGCCTTGCCGATGCAATCGACCTGGCTAGTCTTGCCGGAACCGGGTCGAACAGCCAGCCTACCGGCGTGATGTACACTACATCCGTCGGAACCGAGGCGCTTGCCACGGCCAACACTCCCCTGTGGAGCGACGTGGTGAACATGGAAACCACCGTTGCCGAAGCCAATGCGCTGAGAGGATCGCTGGCGTACATTGCCCACCCGACACCTGTCGGTACCATGAAGCAGACGCTGAAGGCTTCCGGCGTGAGCGGGTTTATCGTGGAAGGCGACCAGTGCAACGGGTACCCGATCATGAGGAGCACCAACGCTCTCAAGGGCGCCGTGAAAGAAACCATTTTCGGCAACTGGAACGAGCTGATGGTGGGCATGTGGGGCGGTCTGGAACTGATTGTGAACCCCTACAAGCACAGCGAGAAAGGCATTACCGTGCTGACGGCGTTCCAGGACCTCGATACACAGGTACGGCATCCGGCGTCGTTCGTTTACACCACAAACCCGGCGTAACCGGCGCTTAACCACAAGGACATAACGAAACATGTGGATCACACTGATTAAAGGGATGAACGTCCTCCTCAAAAACGGCACCGTGTCCCCGGAGAATCCGGGGGCCGTTGTCGAGGTGGGGGACAGGTTTGGCCGGCAGCAGATTGCCGCCAAACGTGCCGAGCCGGCAGATGAATCAGAGGAACCGGCCGTACAAGTTGAGAACCGCGAGGATGCGCTGAAAAGCAAAATGGCAAAGCGCTGATGTCCTTTCAGGAGGACATATCGCTGTTTTTTGATGCGGCGAGCGGCGCGGCGGTATCGGCAGTGTTCAACAACACTCCAATATCGGTGATATTTGACGCCGAGCACTACACAGCGGCTGGTGAAGGGGCCGATATATCGACCTCTCAGCCGATGGCAACGTGCAGGGCTCAGGATGTTGCCGGTATCGAGCAGGGTGATTCCGTAACGGTTGCCGGTACGTCCTATTCAGTGGCCGACGTGCAGCCGGACGGAACCGGGGTTGTGGTACTTATTCTTCAGGAGGCGTAATGGCGCATGTCAGACAACAGATCAGGGAATACGTTGTTACGGAGCTCACGGGGCTGTCGACAACGGGCACGAATGTTTACCCGTCACGGGTGTTGCCGGTACCAAACGAGTTGATGCCATGCCTGTGCGTGTACCTTGGCAAGGAATCCGGAGGCGAGAATGACGTTCCGCTCAACTGCAGCGGCCGGACTCTTGAGGTGGTGATTGACGCGTATGTTTCCGGACAGGATGCCGACGATACCCTCAACGAGATATCCGCCGAAATTGAAACCGCGCTGTTTGCAGTTCCAGCAATGGGCGGACTGACACGGGGGATCTACTTCCGAAGCATGGCGACCGTTTACCCGACCGATGCGGCAAAGCCTTTCGGCATACAGCGCAACATTTTTGCCGTAGAGTACGTGATTGAAGATGGAGACCCGGAAAATGCCGTCTGAACCAGAAAAAACCGTCCGGATGCAGGGGCCGAAAGGCGATATCCGGGATGTTGTCCTTTCGATGGTCGAGATTATGGCCCAGAGAGGATGGAAAGAGTGTAAAGAGAAGAAACCAAAACAAGTAAAACCATCTAGGGAGCATAACCATGGGTAAATCGTTAGGAAACTCGGCTGAAGCTTATGTTGGCACGCATAAGATTGCTGGCGTGAAAATGATTGAGGTTGACGAGGGAGAGCGGAACTTCGTTGAAAGCGAAGAGTTGAGCGTCGACGACCGTCCTGAAACGTTTGTTGGCAAAATGTCCAGCATCGGGATCCGAATTCTCGCTGAGCGTGACGATGCCGACACAAACGGGCAGGCCGCACTTATTGCCGCATTCCGGGCAGCGACTACGGTTGCAGTAAATATTTTCCCCGAAGGAAATACCGCCGGAAACGCGAAATGGGCATACACAGCTTACGTCCAGAAACCCGGCGCGATCTCCTTCGAGAACGGGAAAATTCCCGGATACGAATTTTCGCTGCGGGTAAGCGGAGACGTGACGGAATCGGCTGTTTCGGTGTAGGCTGGAGTTTGGCGGGTAGCTCAACAGGCAGAGCAGCGGTCTCCAAAACCGCCGGTTGAGGGTTCGAGCCCTTCCCCGTCAGCAAATTTGTTTGGAGGAGTATTTTAAATCAATGTTTTGGAGGAAACATGCCGTCTTTTATTGAACAGATCCAAGCTATCTATGATAGCATGCCGCTTGAAAAACTTCAGGTCCCTGAATGGGAAACTGCAGAAACCGGTGAGGTTTTCGTCTATTACAAGCCTGCCACCCAGCACGAGCTCGAGCTTGTAACCAGAGAGATCCCTGAAAACGCAAAAGGCTCGCGCTTTAACGTCCAGCTGGTAATTCTGAAAGCTCTCGATTCCGAGGGACGGCGGCTTTTTGTGAACGGCGACGCAGACAAGCTTTCCCGTAAAGGGTTTGCCAATGTGGTCAATCGCCTGGCAAATGCTATGGTTAAAACCCCAACCATAGAGGGTGCTGAGGGAAACTGACATCCAGCCCGGAACTGATGGATTGGTACGGGCTGGCGCATGAACTGAAGATGCCGGTAGCAAGGGCGCAGCGAGAAATATCGCTACAGGAGTTCCGGCACTGGCAGGCATTTTTCAAGATAAAAAACGATAGACGGGAGCGGCGGCGTGGGAAGTAGTCAGGACATCAAATACAAAGTCCGGGCGGAAAACGATTCCCAGGCCGCGTTTCGTGCGTTACTTGGCGACGTGAAAGGAGTTGAGCGCGAGCTTAAAGCGTTGACTGCGCAATCAGCTTACACGGGTCGCGCAATGAACGATAATGCGGCCCGAGCATCTTCCGGGTTCAAAAACCTTTCAGCCTCACTTTTTTCCATAAAAAGCGCAATAGCTGGAGCTGGTATAGCGTATGCCGGTCGCGAAATGCTTGATGCCAGCATGAAGGCAGAAGCGTTAAGCAGAGGCTTCACCGTGGCTACTGGTAGCGCAGAAGCTGCCTCGAAAGAACTGAAATGGCTGCGCGATACCACTCAGTCACTCGGAGTTGATTTTTACTCTGCTGCAGATGCGGCAAAAGGGTTTACGGTTGCATCCCGTGATATGGGTATGTCGTCGGCAGATTCCCGCGATATTCTGAAAGGCGTTATGGAAGCCTCAGTCGCTCTTGGCCTTTCGACAGAGCAGACATCCGGCGCGCTCAACGCCTTGCAGCAGATGATGAGCAAGGGGAATGTGCAGGCTGAAGAACTGAGGGGACAGCTTGGAGAGCGCATTCCCGGCGCATTCAATATGGCAGCAAAAGCCATGGGCGTTTCCACGCAGGAACTGAACAAAATGCTTGAGCAGGGCGAAGTTCTGGCATCTGATTTATTGCCGAAATTAGCCGACGTGCTGCACGACAAATTCGGTGCGGCAGCAGTTGACGCCGGAGGATCTGCCGCCGCCGCCATGGCTCGTTTTGATACTGCGGTAATGGATTTGAAAGTAACAATTGCCGACGGAGGGTTTGTTGAGGCTCTCACCGATACAGTTAAAGACCTTACTGCATATGTCGCCGAGAATAAAGATGAGGTTATCGAATTTGCCTCCGCTATCGGGAAAATCGCATCGTCAAGCCTTGATGCTGCGGCCGGGATTGCGAAAAGCCTTACCCCGGCGATATCCGGCCTTGCAGGAGTAATTAGGGAAATACCATCTGCGTTTCTTTATGCCTGGCTTGGCGGCAAACTTGGCGGACCATGGGGCGCCGGTATTGGCGCGGTCGCCGGGTTGACGGCCGACACTTGGGTAAAATGGGCGAGCAACGACGACAATGCTGACCTGCGGGCAATTCAAGCAGCAAAAGGAAGGAAGTCGAAGTACATGACGCTCGACGAGTTTATCAATGCCACATCCGCACCGGAAACCGTCGTTTCCGCCGAAGGCAGGAAATCCGGAACGTCACCTTCTCCTTCAGCTGTTGCCGGCGGCGGGCGCGGGGGGACTTCTGCGGCTGACAAGGCGGCGCGTGAGGCGAAAAAGGCGTATGAGGAGCATGCGAAGGCGGTGGAGAAGGCGACAGAGTGGTATGCTGAGCAGACCGAAGAGGTCGAGGGGGCGTATGCGGCCAACAAAGAATTCAAAAAAATTACCGAAATGCTTGCCCTGCTGCAGAGCGAGGGCCTGATTTCGAAAGAGGAGGAGATCCGCCAGCTCGAGTATGCAAGAATAGCTTTACAGAAATTCACGGTTGCCGCTCAGAACGCGTCTCCCGATATGGACAAGCTTATCGGCGACAGGCCGGACCTATTTGGCGACGACGTGCGCAATTCCATTGACGGCACAGCCGCAGGCCTGCAAGATATCAGGTATGCCATGGAGCAGAGTGGCATAAAAATCAAGGGGTGGAATTCGTTTGTTTCGGCCTACGAGCAGTACCAGGAGTACCAGAAGCTCGATGGAGGTGCCGGTTCCGGATCGGCGCTGTTCAAAAGCATCGGCTCGGCCATTCAGGGCATCGGGCAGGTCGTTGGTGGAGGGGTCGGCAACGCAATCAGTTCGACGGCTGGTTTGGCGCTGGCCGGGTTTGAAGTCGGCGGGCCGATAGGCGCGATTGTCGGTGGTGTTGTTGGCCTTGTTTCGTCAATTTTTGGGGGAGGTAGCAACTACGAGGAGGAGAGGGCGCAAAGAGATGATTTGCGTGGTCAGATCTATGATAATATGGTTGAGTCCGCGTTGTCCGGCGGCACGGAATCGCTGAAACTGCTAAGGGCAACAAGGTACAATTATGACGCATTGAAAAACTATGCGGATCCCGGTTACCCCGGAATGAAATCCGGCACGTCAGGCCGTCTCTTCGAGGATCGCGGCACCAAGGAACTCAAGAAGCTTCAGGAGGCGCTGAGCGTACTTGACCAAGCAGG
>Ga0194110_10010509_pt1 | contig 10289 bp, 9 predicted proteins | sample TA2Kig1200mmetaG_FD_146192 | JGI IMG/M metagenome (GOLD analysis project Ga0194110, IMG submission 146192) | Freshwater microbial communities from Lake Tanganyika, Tanzania - TA2015032 Kigoma Deep Cast 1200m | ecosystem: Environmental > Aquatic > Freshwater > Lake | place: Tanzania: Lake... | reverse complement strand
CAGCGCCAAGCACGCGATCCACCAGCCGTTCTCCCGCCCTGATCGGACCGCTGCCTATCTCCCGTCGCCCATGGTACATGATTGTCATCGCTGCCCGCAAGTGCTCCCAGAGGTGACACAATGGAGTGAGAGGGCTGTTGTGACAGGTGTGGTCCAGACCGCCAGAACGGCGCCCAACCGCCTGGGGTGTTCCTGCAGACAAGATGTGCTACTATGGGGGCGTCTCTGTGAGGCGTGAGTGCAACGCGTGGTTGTGATGGGCAACGGCACGGCAACCCCGTCGGCCGCGTTTCCTCGTCCGTTGCGCACGCGGCACGCCCGCCCCTGACCAGGAACGGAGGAACGACATGGCTCCCATGGCGCGTGCAGCCGTCATGATCCGCCCAGGCAAGATCGAGATCCAGGAGTTCCCCCTGCCGAGGCTGGAGGATGGCGCCATCCTCTTGCGCGTGGAGATGTGCGGCATCTGCGGCACCGACAAGCACACGTGGCATGGGGAGACCAAGCAGTACGCCGGCACGCCCACCGAGTCCGACACCCCCTATCCCATCATCCCCGGCCACGAGATCATCGGCACGGCCGTGGAGGTGAATGACCGTCGCGGCCCGCGGCTGGACTATGATGGCGAGCCGGTGCGCGTCGGCGACCGGCTCGCGCTCTGCCCGGACGTCGTCTGCGGCGCCTGCTACGCCTGCCGCCACACCTTTGCCTATCCGTGGTGTGAGCATCTTAAGGGCTACGGCAACGCGTTCACCTCCACGGAACCGCCGCACCTCCTGGGCGGTTGGGCCGAGTATCTCTACGTCCTGCCCAACGCCTTCGTCTACCACGTTCCCGAGGAGCTGCCCACACACATCGCGGTGATGGTGGAGCTCATGGCCGTCAGCTACAACCTGGACAAGCTCAAGGAGTTCTTTACCCTGTCCGGCGAGGGCTTGGCCACGGGCGACACGGTGGTGGTGCAGGGAGCCGGGCCGATGGGCATCTGCCACATCATCAAGGCGCGGATGATGGGCGCTGGCGACATTGTGGCCACAGACCTATCCGACTACCGCTTGTCCCTGGCCAAGGCGTTCGGCGCGGATCATGTCCTGAACGTCACCCGGACCAGCGAACGGGAGCGGGTAGACCTGGTGCGCTCGCTGACGCCCGGACGCGGCGCAGACGTGGTGGTCGAGTGTGTGGGCAAGGCGGAGGTGGTCGTCGAGGGTCTGGAGATGCTGCGCAAGGGCGGCATCTATGTCGAGGCGGGCAACTTTGTGGAGTCGGGCGAGGTGACGCTCAGCCCGCATCGGCACCTATGCGCCAAGAACGTGCGGCTCATCGGCATGACCAACCATCCGTTCACGGGCTATACGCCCAGCATGAAGATGATGCTTCGGACGGCGCACCTGTTCCCGTACGACAGGTTCGTCAGCCACGTGTTCCCGTTGGCGCAGACGGAAGCGGCGCTCCTCCGCTCCATGGAGCCGGACACGATGAAAGTGGTCATCGCGCCCTGGGCGACAGGATAGCATCGCAACCCACGCCGCCCGGCGCCTGCGGCCCCCGCGTGGCGCCGGGTGGCCTACCCACAAGCCAGTCCCCTAGTACACGCACTCGCGCGCGGCATCGGAAAAGGCCTGCAGATTGGCAGGATCGCCGTGGGAAAGATGGTCTCAACCCAGCGCTCATTGCCGTCCGCGTCGCTGCCCAGCTCGGTGCGCTCGACCTGCCAGTTGGCCAGGTCGCGATCCGCATAGACATAGCGGGGCGAGACGTAGATGGCATAGTCCATGCCAAAGCGCTCATAGGCTTGCCAGGAGTCCATTCCGCCCAGGTAGGTATCGAGATAGTAGCTCATCCAGCCATGCACTTGGCGAGGGAGATGGTCCGGGCGTCCGTTCGCCAAGGCAGTCAACATGCGTTCTCGCGATGTCATGGGCATGATCTGTTCTCCGTTGTCCTGCACGCACTGTGTGCCGCTTATGGGTTGTGCCGGTAGACTCCCTCTTCCCGGGCCACCTGGAACATGGTCAGGATGTTGGCTACCGGTATCCCATCGTGCAGCGAATGGTCTGAGGCGAGCACATAGCCGCCGCCGGGCATCGCAATCTCCAGAGCCTCGCGCACCTCACGAGCCACATCGTCCGCCGTTCCGAACGGCAGGGTCCGACTGGAGTCTATGTTCCCGATGATGCAGATGCGCGAACCATAGTCACGCTTGACGGCGGCGAGCTCCATGCCCGCCGTCCGCTGCAACGGGTGTATGGCGTCAAGGCCGAGGGCCACCAGATCGTCGAGATATCCCGAGATGTGACCACAGCTATGGAGGATAGCAGGGAGGCCAGCCGCCTTGATGGCCTCTACGATCTCGGCGATGTAGGGCAGGTAGAGCGTTCGGAAATGCTCAAGGCGCATGAACTCCCGTGTGCTGTCGCCCAGATCCTCGCTGATGATGATGCCGTCAACGCCCGCGCGAGCCATGGCCGACACGGCGGGCAAGGCGTAGGCGTTGTTCAGGGCGGCCAGTTCGCGCAGAAAGCCAGGGTCGTCGTAGATCTTGAGGCAGATGCCCTCATAGCCCGTGAGCATCCAGCTCTGCGTGAAGGGCCCTCCGACGCCCCCGAGAATGGCAACGGGCTGTGCGGACAGGCTGTTGATGGCTATGGCTTCCTCGATCTCGTCCAGTCGTCCAGGGAGCTTGGGGTCCGGGGGCGAATAGCCCACGAGGTCTTGACGAGAGCGTATCGGGTACGCGATGGGCGCATCGAGAGGCCACGAAGCCTCATTGGTCTGGTAGGTCGTTCCCCACTCGTCTTGATAGACGTCTGCCGCCAGACGAGGCGGCTGCCACCCCGCAAAGGCGCCGAAAGGGATCCATACCGCGTCGAGGCCGAGCGCAAACGTGCAGGCCATCGCGTCTCTGGCATTGTACGTATCGGGCTCACGCCCGATCATGGCCTTGAACAATGGCTTTTGGAACAAAAAGTCAAAGAGGGGCACGCGATCCACTGGATCGTGGCGGAGGGCAGCGAGAAAACGCGCTCTGGGTATCATCGGATGGTCCTCCCCGAAGGGCAGTGCAAGGATGCGATCTATACGGTTGTGGTGGCTGACGCTGCACGCGTGCTCGTCCGCAGCGCCCTGTGGTACCGCCCGTCGCTGAGCCTGTCTTCTACATGCGCGCCAGGGTGCTGAACTCTACTTCCTCCAGCCGGTCGCGCAGCGCCGCCCTCTTGTCCTCGGCCAGAGGGGGCGTTGACAGCCGCGGGGAGCCACAATCAAAGCCCAACAAGCGCAGCATCTCCTTGAGCGCCCCCGAAAACCCAAAAGAGGCGGCCACGAGGGTCACGCGGTTCGCGCGGTACTGCAGGTCAACGGCCTCGGCCCACTGGCCCACGCTCAGGAGCCGGCGAATCTCGCGGTAGGCCCCGGGCATAAAGTTGAGCGTCGAGCCGATGTTCTGCTCGCACCCAAACATGGCGGCGAACACGCACTGCTCGTCCATGCCGGAGAATATCCGCCAACGGCCTCCGCCCAGGTCAAGAAGCTGCTTGAGCACGAGCATGTTGGGCCCCGTATACTTGGCCCCGCCGAGGTTGGGAATGCGCTTCGCCAGCTCGGCCATGAGCGAGACGGCATCGGTCTGGGCGCCAAACAGATAGGGAAAGAACGGTAGCGACGGCACTGCTGCAGCGATGGCCCCATAGTGCGCGTAGACCTGGGGCAGAGATGCATTCGGCGCGGGAAGCACGCTGCTGACGCCGTCAGCCCCCGCCTTCTCGGCGTGCTTGGCCAGGTCCACGGCATGGCAGGTGGCTGTGCAGCCGACATGCACGATCACCGGCACGCGCCCCTTGACCTGCGCGATTGCGGCGTTGGTGACGAGTTTGCGCTCCTCCACCGATTGGTAGAGACCTTCGCCTGTGCTACCGCACAAGTACAAGCCCCCGATTCCCTTGGCGATCAGGTATTCCACCAAGGCCTCGAAGACGGGGACGTTGATCGTGTCGTCGCTCCGGAATGGGGTGACCAGCGCTGGCCAGCACCCTGTGAGCACATGCTGTGACATACAAGCCCTCCTGAAAGCGGATGAGTTGAGACAAAGAAAAGCAACGGCGCGCGCGGCTGGCGCTATGCCCCAACCAAGCCTCGCCCGGCTCTCCTGCTAGGACACCAGACGCCAGCAGGCCGCCCAATGATCCTGGCCGAGATCACCGAAGGGCGGCTCCTCCTGATAGCACTGGGGCACGGCTACCGGACAGCGCGTGTTGAAGCGACATCCTGGAGGTGGATTGGCTGGGCTAGGGACGTCACCGGTCAGCACAATGCGCGTGCGCTGTACCTCCAGGGCCGGATCAGGAATAGGGACAGCCGAAAGCAGAGCCTGAGTATAGGGATGCAAGGGGTTCTCGTAGAGCTGGTTGCGATCGGCTAACTCCACGATCTTGCCCAGGTACATCACGGCGATGCGTGTCGAGATGTGGCGCACCACGGCCAGGTCGTGCGCGATAAAGAGATAGGTCAGGCCGAGCTCCGCCTGCAGCTTGACCAGCAGATTGATGATCTGAGCCTGGATGGAAACGTCCAGAGCCGAAATGGGCTCATCACAGACGATGAAGGAAGGCTCGACGCTCAAGGCCCTGGCGATGCCGATGCGCTGGCGTTGCCCGCCGGAGAACTCGTGGGGGTAGCGGCTGGCGAAATAGGGGTTCAGCCCCACGACGCTGAGGAGCTCCTCAACGCGCTCGCGAATCTGCTGGCTGGGCACAACGCGGTGCACGACCAAGGGCTCGGCAAGGATGCTGCCGATGGTCATGCGGGGGTTGAGGGAGGCATACGGGTCCTGGAAGATCATCTGCATCCGACGGCGCATCTGCCGCAAGGCCGCGCCCGAGAGGCCGCCGAGGTCCTGTCCCTCAAAGGTGACCTTCCCAGAGGTGGGCTGATACAGACGGATCACCGCGCGGCCGGCGGTCGTCTTGCCACATCCCGACTCCCCGACCAGGCCCAGCGTCTCACCGCGACGGATGACAAAGCTGACCCCATCCACGGCCTTGATGTCGCCGATGTGGCGGCTGAGGATCAACCCCCGGGTGATCGGGAAGTACATGCGCAGATCCTCGACACGGACGAGCGCATCGCTGTCGGGATAGCCGGGCCGCGGCTGCGGGGGGCTGCCGGTCATCACAGGGCTTTGCCTTTCGAGGAGATGTCGCGCCAGCAGGCGATGCGATGGTCATCGCCTGCGACCGGCCGAAGCGTCGGGTTCTCCTCCGCGCAGCGATCCACACCATACGCGCAGCGTGGCGCAAAGGGGCACCCAGCCGGGAGGTTGACCATGTCGGGGGGCACGCCGCCAATGGAGGCGAGCTCCCGGCGCTCGCGGGCATCGAGGCGGGGTAGGCTTCCCAGGAGCCCCTGGGTGTAGGGATGCCTGGGGTTGGCGTACAGCTCTTCGACCCGCGCCGTTTCGACCACATACCCCGCATACATCACATTGACGCGATCGGCCAGGCCGGCGATGATGCCGAGATCGTGGGTGATCCAGATGACCGCCATGCCCGTGTCGCGACGGAGTCGCTTGACCAGCTCGATGATCTGCGCCTGGATGGTGACGTCGAGGGCGGTGGTTGGTTCATCGGCGATGAGGAGGCTTGGGTTGCAGCACAGGGCCATGGCGATCATGGCCCTCTGACGCATCCCGCCTGAGAACTGGTGTGGATAGTCATCCAGTCGCCCATGGGCGACTGGAATGCCCACCAGCTCCAGGAGCTCCAAGGCGCGCTCCCTCGCCTGCGACTTGTCCAACCCCAGGTGTTCCTCCAGCGTCTCGGTGATCTGTCGCCCGATAGTGAGCACAGGATTCAGGAAAGTCATGGGATCCTGAAAGACCATGCCAATCTGAGTGCCGCGTATACGACGCGTGGCCTCGTCATCGAGCGAGAGCAGATCCTCTCCGCGGAAGAGCACCTGGCCGCTCACGATGCGGCCGGGCGGCTGCGGGATCAGGCGCATCACGGAGAGCATGCTGACGCTCTTGCCCGAGCCCGATTCCCCCACGATGCCCAGCGTCTCTCCGGCGTCTACGTGCAGAGAGACGCCATTGACAGCCCGCACGACGCCGTCGTGGGTGACGAACTCGGTCCTGATGTCACGTACGTCCAACAAGGGCGGCATGCCCATACTCCCAGTCGGCAACTAAGAGAGTTTCTGCTCGACCCCAGGGCTAACCGTTCGGGCTCGCTCGGCGCTGCGCCCCCGTAGGCGCGGCTACCGAACGCGCCGGTGCCACAGGTGGCGTCTGCTTGGCGCGCTCAGAGCACCATCCGCGGATCGATGGCATCGCGCAGGCCATCGCCGAGAAAGTTCACACATAGCACTGTGACGACGATCAGAATCCCGGGCGGCAGCCACAGCCAGAGCATCTCCTGAAGCACATGGAGCACGGTGGCAGCCTGCAGCATATTGCCCCAACTCGGCGTAGGCGGCTGCACACCCAAGCCCAGAAAGCTGAGCCCCGCCTCGCTGAGGATGATGCTGCCCACGCTCATGGTGATGCCCACCAGGATGGGAGCAAAGGCGTTGGGCAGTATCTGGCGCACGATGATCCGCCAAGTGGGGAACCCCAGACAGCGGGCCGCCAGGACATAGTCCACCTCGCGCACCGAGAGCACCTGGCCGCGCATCATCCGACAGGTGCCCATCCACCCCATCGCGGGCAGGATAATCAGCAGTTTGCCCAGGCCAGGTCCCAAGTACATCACCAGGATGAGCAGGACCAGGATGCCCGGTATGGTCATCAGCACGTCCACGAGCCGCATGATCAGCGTATCCACGATGCCGCGCAGAAAACCGGCGAGCAAGCCGAAAAAGGTGCCGATCGTGGCGGTGGCCAAGGCTGCCACCAGACCGAGCGAGAGGGAGACGCGCCCTCCGTGGATCACGCGGGACCAGACATCGCGGCCGAGCATATCGGTGCCTAGCCAGTGCTCCCAGGTGGGGGGCGCACTGATATTGTCCAGGTCAATCATGTCGGGTGGGTAGCGCTGGATCAGCGGGGCCGCCAGGGCCGCCAGGGCCATCGTCGCCAAGACGATCAGGGAGATGGTGGCCGGACGATTGCGAAAGAAACGTCGCGCCGCCCGGTGAAGGGGCGACTCGACGCTCACCTTGAGCCCCTCGCTCAGGTAGGCCGATTCGGGGGGGGCCGCTTGGTTCGCAGCGGGATGGTGCCCACGCATGAGGCTCTCCTATCGTTCGCTGGCAAGCGAGAGAAATCGCACAGGCTAGTTCGACCTGGTCTCCAGGCGGATGCGCGGATCCACCAGGGAATAGGCGATATCGGTGAGCAGATTCGCCAAGAGAATGACGGACGTCATGACGAGAGTCACGCCCATAATCAACGGATAGTCGCGCGCGTTGACCCCGTCAATGAACAGCATGCCCATTCCCGGCCAGGAAAAGATCGTCTCGATGAACACCGCGCCGCCAAAGAGTCCCGGGATGCTCGCGCCGATCACCGTCACCACGGGGAGCAACGCGTTGCGCAGCGCGTGCCGCAGAATGACGATGCGCTCACGCATGCCTTTGGCCCGCGCCGTGGTCAAATAGTCGGCATGTAGGACTTCCAGCATGCTCATGCGCATGTACCGAAAGTAGCCCGCCACGTGGTTGCTGCTGAGCAGGGCTGCCGGCAAGATGAGGTGATAGAGAAAATCGCGCAGGTCGTCGGGATCGCCCCCCGGCGTGGTGATGCCTCCGATCGGGAACCACTGCAGCTTGAGTCCAAAGATGTACAGCCCCAACACGCCGACGAAAAAGGCGGGCATGGAAATGCCCAGGAACGCTAACACACCCGAGAGATGATCGAACCAAGAGTACTGATGGAGGGCTGTATAGATCCCCAGGCCCAATCCCACGATGATGCCAAACGCTGTCGCCACGCCGCCCAGAACGAGGGTGCGCTTGAGCCGTGTGGCGATGAGAGGACCCACCGGGTCGCCGTTCTTCATCCGATAGCCCAAGTTGCCCTGGGCGGTCTGCCGCAGCCACTGCACATAGCGCACGACCGGAGACTGGTTCAGGCCCATGGACTCCTTGATGGCCTGGATCTCCTCGTAGGTCATGTTGAGCTCTGGGGAATAGAGCCAGTCCGCGGGATCGCCCGGCGCGAGGTCAGCCAAGGTAAAGACCAGGAGGGTCACAAGCAGACCCACGGGAATATAGATCAAGAGACGCCGCAGGAAATAGCGGCCCATGGGATCACTCCAGGGGCTATGCCAGATCCGCCGGCCGGAAGGCCGGCGGATCTGGCATAGCCGGATTCAGGCGTCTAGCCAGGCACGCTCAGGGGACGATCTCCCACAGCTCGCTCTGGTCGTAGAACCCTGCGTTGGCCGGCAGGGGCGCGAACTTGAAGTTCTTGACCCGGTCATTCACCGCGCCATAGCGCTCGGCGGCCCACATCCAGATGTCGGTCAGCTCGGCGTTCATCGTGCGCGCCACGTTGAGCGTGGCCTCCAGGCGAGCGGCCCCGTCCAGGCTGCTCGTCGCAATCTTGAGGTCGGCGGTCACCTCATCAATCGAGGGATAACAGCCATGCATGTTCTTGCACTCGCCGAGGGCGTCCGGGCGCTGATCGTTGGCCCAGCGCCCCATAGCATCGCGCGCGCCGCGGAAGTGACTCTGCCCGATGTAGGAGACGACCCAGTCCTTGCCAATAGGCTGGAAGGAGTTAAAAGTGGGCACATCCACCGTCCGCGGACGCACCTTGATCCCTACATCCGCCCAGTACTTTTGGATCGCCTGCATGACGTTGGTAGAGAGCTGGTCGCTGTAGTAGGTGATCAGCTCCCACTCGGCCTCTTGCGTAAAGTTGGCTTCCGCGAGCAGGGCCTTGGCCTTCTCCGGATCGTAGGGATAGTCAGTCAAGTCCGACGGGTTGAACTGGGCCTGCGAGAAGAGGCAGTTCAGCTTTTGCGCCGTGCCGAGATAGAGGGTCTCGATGATCTTCTCCCGGTCCAGGGCATAGATCATAGCCTGGCGCACGCGCAGGTCCTGGATGATGGGCTCGCGGAAGTTCAGGGCGATAAAGTTGGCGACGCCCGACGACCCAGCGATCACCGTGTAGCCAGGCACCCTCTTGAGGGACGGGACCACATCGCGGCCGATGTAGGTAAAGTCAATCTCGCCGCGTTGCAGGGCAAGCACGGCGGTGGTCTCGTTGTCGAAATAGCGGTTGATGAGCTTGTCCAGCTTGGGCCTGCCGCGCCAGTAGTAGGGGTTCGCCACCGCTTCGGTGTACTGGTCCTTGACCCACCTGCTCCACATGAAGGGTCCGCAGCAGGGGCGAGCATCCCCATAGTGCTGGCCCGAGGCGATCTCGGCCGGCGTGAACTGGCTCCAAAAGTGCTCCGCGAACTCAAAGTAGATGTCGCTGACATTGAGGATGGGCATCGGGTCAACGTACGTCAGCTCGATGGTCAGATCGTCGAGCACCTTGATGCCCGTGATGTCATCGGCCTCGCCTTTGGCGTACGCCTCGCCGCCCACAAAGTACCTGGCCCCGGTGACCGCCCGCTCCCCCGCGTATTCGGGATTGTACATCAGCCTGAACTGATAGCGGAGGTCGTTCATGGTCAGCGGCTCGCCGTCGCTCCACTTGAGCCCCGGGCGCAGCGTGATGCGCCAGACCCTCCCGTCGTCCGAGGTAGGCTCCCAGCTCTCAGCCAGCTCCGGGATGGCCTTGGTGCCCGTCTCGTCCCAGAACGCCAAGGGCGCCCACATCTTGGTCAACCACCAGTATCCCACCGAGCGCTTGAGCGGGTCATAACACTGGGGGCAACCGTGTGGCCCCACGTCAAAGGCGCCAACCATCACCTGCTCGACAGGGGTGGGCTCCTTTTCCACGACAACGGTCCGTTCCACCACCTGGGTGACGACCTTTTCCACCTCCTTCTCCACGACGACCGTCCGCTCGACGACCGCGGGTGTGCACGCAGCCAAGGCGAGAGACCCTCCCGCCAGGGCCGCCATGCGCAGGAACTTGCGCCGTGTGCTCTTGATCGCAGTCATGTTGTCCTCCTGTCAGTGATAGACACTCACCCAAATGGCCAACTGGATGGCCAGTTGGACACACCCGAAAACGCTCTGTTCGGGGTTGTTCCACCTGATTCGCCTGTAGCATGACACTTACGTTTCGTCTTGTCAAGTGCAAGGACATGGCAGGGTCTGTCCAAAGGATTAGGTGACTTGTGCGGGAGCCAGCGACTGCCAGGTGACATCCCACCGGCCACTGAGCAGGG
>Ga0194110_10010502_pt1 | contig 10293 bp, 12 predicted proteins | sample TA2Kig1200mmetaG_FD_146192 | JGI IMG/M metagenome (GOLD analysis project Ga0194110, IMG submission 146192) | Freshwater microbial communities from Lake Tanganyika, Tanzania - TA2015032 Kigoma Deep Cast 1200m | ecosystem: Environmental > Aquatic > Freshwater > Lake | place: Tanzania: Lake... | reverse complement strand
TGCAGCTCGACGGCGGCACGAAGAAGTTTCCCTTCGTCTCGCTCGGCGACTCCGACGAGGCGCAGGTCGGTGACTGGGTGATCGCCGTCGGCTCGCCGTTCGGCCTCCAGGCGACGGTCACGTCCGGCATCATCAGCGCGAAGGCGCGGCAGATCGGCGCCGGCCCGTACGACGACTTCATCCAGACGGACGCCGCGATCAACCCCGGCAACTCCGGCGGGCCGCTCGTGAACATGCGCGGCGAAGTGATCGGCATCAACACGGCGATCGTGAGCGGCGGATCGGGGATCGGGTTCGCGATCCCGTCGAACCTGGCGAAGCGCGTCGCGTCCGAGCTGCGCACGTCCGGCAAGGTGACGCGCGGCTACCTCGGCGTGAGCCTCCAGCCGCTGAGCCCGGATCTGGCGGCGTCGTTCGGCGTGAAGGAAGGCAAGGGCGCGCTCGTGGCGGACGTCTCCGCGGACGGCCCGGCGGCGCGCGCGGGGCTGGAGTCCGGCGACGTCATCGTCGAGTTCAACGGCAAGAAGGTCGAAGACCCGTCGGCGCTGGCGCGCGCGGTCGCGGTGGCGAAGCCCGGCGAGACGAGCAAGCTCACGGTCTGGCGCGACCGCCAGCAGACGACCGTCGAGGTGAAGCTCGGCGAGATGCCGGCCGAACGGACTGCCGCCGCGCCGTCCGAGCGCGGCGGCGGCAGGGGCGCGTCACCGTTCGGGCTGACCGTGCAGCCGGTCACCCCGGAGATCGCGCGTCAGCTCGAGCTGAAGAACCCGGCGGGCGTGGTGGTGACGCGCGTCGAGCCCTCGAGCCCGGCGGAGGCCGCGGGTCTTCAGCGCGGCGACGTGATCGTGGAGGTCGACAAGAAGCCGGTGAAGTCGATGGAGGACTTCGAGAAGCTCGCCGCGCAGGTCGCCGGCAAGCAGGTGCTGATGCGGGTGCAGCGCGAGGGCAGCGCGCTCTACATCGCGATGGCGCCGCCCACCCGGTAGCCCGCGCGTCAGCGCGCCGCGGCGTCAGCGGGTGTGACGGGCGTGTAGCCCTTCGCGACCATGCAGCGGTCGTAGGCGGCGCCCCGCCGGGCGTCTTCGAGCGGGACGACGAAGGTGTCGATGATCCCGCCGACGATGGTGTCCGGCAGGTCGCCGTCGCGCTCCGTGGCGCGGGCGCACTCCACCTCGTCGAACGTCTCTTGCTGGATCGAGGTGTTGGCGCGGCGCCACTCGGTGCCGGTGATGTCGAGGACGCGGGTGCAGCCCGTCAGCAGCAGAAGCCCCACCACCATCAGGCGCCGGATGATCATCGGCCGTCAGGATAGCATCGGCCGTTCCACCGGCAGCCAGTCTTAGGCAGCGGCGCGCGCGACCCGCCGAGGCTCGCCGGGTCGCGCCGCCGCCTCGATCTCCGCGTCTACCTCCGCGCCGACAAGGAGCACGTAGCTGGTCAGGTAGAGCCAGAGCATCAGAAGGATCACGCCGCCGATCGAGCCGTACGTCGCCGAGTAGTTCTCGAAGTGCCCGACCCCAGCGCCGGTCACCCGCCGGCGCGAGGTAGTAGACGAGCTCGATGCCGACGAGCGCGCACGCGATGACGATCACCACGCTTAACACGGTCCACAGCGTCGAGAAGAGGTCGCCGAGCCCGAACCAGTTCGCGATCCCCGCGCCGATCACGCGCCCGAACACGATGAGCGTGAGCGACGCGATGATGAACACCGAGAATCCGGCCGTGAGCGCGATGGCGACGAGGCGGCGCCTGAGCCACGACCGGCGCTCCTTCACGCCGTAGACACGGCGGCGTCCGGCGGGAGCACGTCGCGCGCGTAGACGAGCAGGCGCTCCTGCAGGCCCTCGACGGGCAGATACCCGAGCAGCGCGGTCAGGAAGAGCAACGCGGGAAAGAGCGCGAACAAGAAGTAGTACGAGAGCGCGGCCGTGCGTGGCAGCGTGATCGTGACCGAGGTCGAGACCCCCCTCAACGCCCAGACGCCGGTGAGCAGCCTGTCCGTGCTGCAAGGCAACATGGACGCGCAGGCGCGAAATCCACAGACGCGCGCGCCCGTCGGGACGCCGCAGACCATCAACGTGATGCAGCAGTGCGTGGTCGGCCGGCTCCCGACAATCACCGCGATCCGCCCCGATCAGCTCGGTCCGATCCGCGCCGGGCTCCAGCCCAAGTCCAAGCCGCACGGGCAGCAGAACGACGGACAGGTGAAGGCGCAGCAGCAGCAGACCGCGGCCGCGCTGGCGACGACCCTCTCGGGCCCGCCGGGACATCGGCGCTCGTCACACCCGCCCCGGCACCCACCCCCACGACGTCGCAGCCGACCAACGCCGCCGCGCCCCTCACGCCGCTCGACAACGACACCGACAACTCGTTCGTCAAGACCTCCACCTCGTCGCAGTCGTCGACGACACCGGGGGCGGTGGGGACGAGCGACAACCCGACCGGCAATCCGTTCGCCGCCGCCAAGGTCGCTCTGGTCGGCGGCCTGCTGACGAATCCCGGCTTCGAGACGGGAGACTTCACCGGCTGGACGCTCACCGGCGCGGGCGGCGTCATCTCGTCGTTCGGCACGCTGACGCCGCGCGAAGGCAACCGCATGGGGCTCATTCACACCGCGACCGGCACGACGCTGAGCGGCTGCGGCTCGGGCGCCGAGTGCACGCGGTCCACGCTGAGCCAGACCTTCACGGCGACGAAGTCGATCGTGACCGTCAGCGCCCGCGGGCACCTGCTGTCGAACGAATTCCCGACGTACACCAGCTCGAACTCGCAGTTCAACGACCGCTATCGCCTCGAGCTGCTCGACGCCTCCGGCAAGACCTTCACGCTGTTCGAGCAGGGCGTGAACCAGACCAGCTTCGTCTCCTCGTCGTCCAGCGCGTCCGCGGCCGGCTTCACCCTGTCGTCGGGCAGCGGTATCGCCGCGCTCGACCTCATCAAGAAGACCTCGGTGATCACGCCCGGCTCGACGACGCTGCGCGCGTCGGTCGCCAACGTCTCGGACGGGGGCCTCCACTCGGCGCTCATCCTCGACGCGGTCGAGGTCCTGCAGGATCCGCCGGTCTTCTTCCTCACGAACGGCACGCTGGCCCCCGGTGGCGCGCTGCTCACGCTGACGAACGACAACCGGTCGTTCGACTCGGTGCTCCTCGTGTGCTGCGGCGCGCACGCGATCCTCGACGGCCCCGCGCTCGTCGCCACCAACACGACGCTCGACGCGCCGTTCGGCGTGGCGCTGGCGATCCAGGGCGGCCGGATCACGAGCACCTCGGCCGGGCCGCTCGTGCAGCTCGACGGCGGCAGCTACTCGCTGGGCACGGCCACGAGCATCTTCGACGTGGACGGCGCCGACGGGAGCGACCAGCCGCTCACGCATCGGGGGACGTTCCTCGACGTGGCGAACGCCAGCGTCAGGACGAGCAGCCTCATGATCGTCGACACGGCGCTCCTGGAGGCCAGCGCGCCGCTCCTCAACCTGAGGAACAGTACGCTGACGTCGAGCGACAACGCGCTCGACATCGCCTTCCGCGCCAACGTGAGGAGCGCGGGCCCGCTCTTCGCGCTCGACCGCAGCGCGCTGACGGTCGCGAGCGGTGCGCTGGTGAACCTCCGCAACGGCAGCACGCTCTTCGTCAGCGGCGACCTCGTGCGGCTCGCCAACGGCAGCACGCTGAACCTGCTCAACGGGCCGCTGGTGAGCGTGAGCGGCAACTCGCGGCTGAACGTCACGGGCGGGCTCGTCTCGTTCGCGGGGGCCGGCAACGCCGTGAACATCACCAACAACCTCTGCAGCATGTTCGGCTGCTCGAGCGTCGGCGGACTGAACGTGGTGCTCACGGGCGGCGCCACCGCGGCGAACGTCACCATCGGCGGCGCCTTCAAGGGCGGCGGGCGCGGTCAACCTCGGTCCCAACGCCGCCGCCGTGGTGGTCAGCGGCGCCGGCAGCAAGGTCAACGTGGGCAATTGATCATCATGGGGGGCCGCCTCTAGCGGCCCCCCCAAGCCCCCCGCGCTCCGCGCCCCGGCAAAGCCGGGCCGCTGCGCGAGCGCCAGGTCTAATTGAGCGCGACCTTCTCCCGTCGCCGCCCCGCGGACCGGAGCGCTCGTGCGATCTCGCGGTGCTGAAGCGCGCGCGGGACATCGGCGCTGAAGGGGCGTTGCCGAAGCCGCTCTCGCGCGAGGCGTTGCTCGCGCTCGTCGAGGGCCTCATCGAGTGATCTTCTCGAGATCCTTGCGGAAGCGCTCGCAGGGATCGCGATCGCCCATCCGCGGCGTCAGCCACACGTAGTCGGCCGGCAGCGCGGGCGGCGCCGTCATGTCGCTCGGGACTTCCACGAACGCGATGCTCGCCGTCTCGGCGTCCGGCAGCAGGCGCGCGACGCCCATGTCGCGCCGCACGTGCCCGACGCCCGCGATGAGTACCGCGCCGTCCCCACCCGAGGCGCGCATCGCCGCCGCCATGTGCGCGTCGCGTGCGCGCTGCACGGCGACGAACGGCGCGATCGCGTGCTCGGGCAGATGTCCGCAGTGGCCGTCGCGGATCTCGTCGGCGAGCCGTTGCCGCACATCCTCGGGAAGCGGACGATCGAGGCCCATCCGCGCGGTCTCCGCCGCGTCGAGCGTGCCGCGGCGGACGGCGGTGGTCGCGTCCCGCGAGAGGTTGCCGGCGACGACCGGCAGCTTCGCAGCGAGCGCGATGGCGACGATCGGCTCGTACATCGACCACGCCGGCCATCCGGAGCGCCGCCAGTCGAGCGCGTCGCCGAGGCCCCGCGAATCGGTGGGTGATGCGGCGAGGTGACGCGCGATCGTCTCCGCCTGATCCGCTCGAAACATCTCGAAGACGGCGGCGGGCCGGCGCCCCGCCGCGACCAGCTCGCCGAGCACCCAGGCCTGCAGACGGTGGTGGTCGGGGTTGTCGTGCTTCTCACCGAGGAGCACGAAGCGTCGCGCGGCGACGCGGGACACGAGCGCCTCGGGCGTGACCGCGGTGCCCGCACGCACATCCCAGATCGTGCCGGTCATTGGATGCTCGCGGCCGAGCGGGCTTTGCCACTCGGGAAGTGGCGCCGCCGCGAGGCACACGAGCGCGGCGAGGACGATCGACGCGCGTCTCATACATCGACTCTACGCGAGGCCGGCGAGCAGCGCTGCTACGCGAGGCCGCGCAGAACGCCGATGGTGCCGGTGACGATGCCGCGGTCGTCGCGCAACAGGCGCATCGCGCAACGGACACCGATCGCGCGGGCGCCGCGCGCGGGGAACGTCGTCACGTAGTCGCGGAGCGGCACGCCCGTCCGGAGCCGGCGCATGATCCGGCGCGCCTCGTCGACGCCGCCGGGATAGAGCTCGCCCACCGGCCAGCCGACGAGCTCGCCGGGCTGGAAGCTGCGCGTCCGTGATGATCAGCGTGTCGCCGGGAGTGTGGCCCAGCGACGCCAGGATCGTCGCCGATCCCGGGGTTTCGTCGGTGAGGACGGAGCCCTGGTCGCCCATCGCGGAATCTCGGGGTGCAGAGGAATCGCAAGGGTCATGCCCGACCTCGGCGACGGTTGCCTTTCCCGATCTTCCACGGGTTTACAAGACACCCGGCAATCGGTGCCGGGGAGAAGCTCCGGGGAGCGCGCCCGGCGGGGCGGGAGGTTACGGGGCGTGTCAGGCGCCCCGGAAGACGTCAGCCCACCCCTGCCGCCAGAATGGGCTAGGCGACGCGCTCGAGACGCTCGGACTTGGCCTGGCACTCCACGCAGCGCGTGGCGAACGGCAGCACCTTCAGCCGCTTCGCGGCGATCGGCTCCTCGCACTCGACACAGACGCCGTAGCGGCCGGCGTCGATGTCGGCGAGCGCACGGTCGATGAGCTTCAGGTCGCGCGCGAGCCGCTCCACGTTGATGGCGGCGAGCTCGTCGTCGTGCGAGCTGGAGGCGCTCCCGTACGGATCCTTGGAGATCTCCGTTCGGTCGCCGTCCTCGCGGGTCGAGCGCATCGCGGTCTGGATCGCGCGGCTGATCGTCATCCGCCGCCGTTCGAGGTCTCTCCTGAGCGCGTCCATGTCCGCCTCCCTTCGTGACGCCGCGTGCGCGGCGCGCGTTCTCGTGAGGGAGGGGCACGCGCTGTGCCAATCGCGCGCGCGGCGCGTTTGCCGCCGATCTCGCGGCGGTTTCCGCGCGCGGACGCCTGGAGCGCGCGCCGCGCGCGACGGCCTCGGTGCTCAAAGAATGGAATTTTTCCAGGCGCGACGCCTCACGCGGCACACCGCGGGGCGCTCGCTGGCAGGTCGGTTGCTGGGTGTGGGTCCCGCCATCGGCCGCACGCGGTTGCCGCCGCGCGGGGCGTGCCGATGGTATGCTCATCGCCGATGGACGTCTTGAAAGGAGCGTTCCAATGCCCGTGAAGCTGTTCGTCGGCGGCCTGTCCTTCACCACCTCGAACGACAGCCTCCGGGCGGCGTTCGCCCGGTACGGAGTCGTGGAATCCGCCGCCGTCATGACGGACCGCGAGACCGGGCGCTCCAGGGGCTTCGGCTTCGTCGAGATGGCCACGACCGAGGAAGCGGAGCGCGCGCTCGGTGCGCTGAACAACACGAATCTCGACGGCCGCACGATCCGCGTCGACAAGGCGACGCCGCGAGGATCCGGTCCGCGACCGGGAGGCTTTAGTGGACCGCGATCGGGCGGTGGCGGCTACGCCCCGCGCTCCGGGGGCGGCGGCTACGGCGGCGGTGGCGGCTTCTCGCCGCGGCCAGGCGGCGGCGGTGGCGGCTACGCGCGGCCGGCGGGCGGCGGCGGCTTCGGTGATCGGCGTCCCGGCGGCGGCGGAGGCGGTGGCTTCGGTGACCGGCGTCCCGGCGGCGGCTTCGGCGGTCCTCCGCCGAGCCCGTTCGCGAACGAGGGTCGCGGCGGCAATCGGCGGGGCGGAGGCCCCGGCGGCCGCGGTCGCGGCCCGGGCCCTGGCGGCGATCGTCCGCGGCGTCCCGGCGGACCGAAGCGCCGCGGTCAGGATGGTGGCGGCGGCGGTCGCGGCCGCCTCGGCACCGACGGCGACTACAAGTTCGGGCGTTGACGCGCCGGAGCGAGCGCTAGCGCCCCCTGAACACCGGCTCGCGCTTCTCCACGAAGGCCTTCGCCGCCTCGCGATGGTCGTCCGTCTGACCCGTCCGCGTGTGGTGCCACGCTTCCAGATCCAGCAGGTCGCGTAACGTCCCGGTCTCCGCGGCGTTCATGTTCCGTTTCATGTAGCGCAGCGCGATGCGCGGCCCGCGCGCGATCTTCCCCGCGAGCGCAACTGTCTCCCCTTCGAGCGTGTCGTCGGGCACGACGCGGTTGACGATCCCGAGCGCGAGCGCCTGTGTCGCGTCCACCAGCTCGGCCGTGTAGTAGAGCTCGCGCGCCTTCGCCGTGCCCACGAGCTGCGTCAGGTAGTAGCTGCCGCCGAAGTCGCCGGAGTAGCCCACGCGGGCGAAGGCGGTGCCGAACTTCGCGCTCTCGCTCGCGACGCGGAGGTCGCACGCGAGCGCCAGCGAGAGGCCGGCGCCGGCGGCCGCGCCGCGCACCATCGCGATCGTCGGCTTCGGCATCTCGTGGAGCCAGCGCGAGGTCTCCATGGCGTGCCGGAGTCCCTGCGCGCGCTCCTCGAGCGTCTCGCCGGGGAACTCGCGGCCCTCGGCCATCGCCTTCACGTCGCCGCCCGCGCAGAAGCCGCGGCCCGCGCCGGTCAGGACGACCACGCCGACGTTCGGATCGTTCGCGAGACGCGGCAGCGCTTCGAGCAGCGCGTCCAGCATCGGGCCCGACAGCGCGTTGAGGCGGTCGGGGCGATTCATCGTCAGCAGCGCGACACCGTCTTTGATCGATTCCAGGAGATCCATGCGCATAGGCTACCCTAATCGCCATGACCTTCACCGCCGAGCTCTGGCAGTCGATCACGCCGATCTACGCCGCCATCCTGAAGCATCCGTTCGTCCGCGGGCTCACCGAAGGCTCGCTGTCGCGCGACGCGTTCCGGTTCTACGTCGTCCAGGACGCGCACTACCTCAGAGACTTCGCGCGCGCGCTTTCGATCGCCGCCGCGCGGGCGCCTCGCGACGAGTGGATCATCATGCTGAACGAGCACGCGGCGAACGCGCTGCGTGTCGAGCGCGCCCTGCACGAGACCTTCTTCCGTGACTTCGGCCTCTCGGACAAGGAGGTCGCCGCCACGCCGCTGGCGCCGGTCAACCTCGCGTATACGAGTTACCTGCTCGCGGTGGCGTACGGCGCCCCGTTCCACGAAGGCGTGGCGGCCCTGCTCCCTTGCTACTGGATCTACTGGGAGGTGGGCAAGGAGCTCGAGCGGACGGGCTCGCGCGATCCCCTCTTCAGCCGGTGGATCGCCACCTACGCGTCCGAGGAATTCGCCGGGGTCGTGCGCGCCGTCCTCGCGATGACCGACGAGATGGCCACGCGCGTGACGGAGCGCGAGCGAGCGGCGATGCGCGGCCACTTCCTCACCACCAGCCGCTACGAATGGATGTTCTGGGACATGGGCTTCCGCATGGAAATGTGGCCCGTCTGAAAAATCAGGGGGTCAAGTCCGGCACTCGCCTTGCACTACTCCGAAGCGCCGGGGCGGGCCATCGAGGATTCGCCCTCGCATTGGAGGCTCCATGACTGCCCTCATCCGCACCGCCGCCGCTCTGGCCGTCGTGCTCGGCGTCGCGGTCGCTTCGCCTGCGAGCGCGGGACCGCCGACCGACGCCCTGAGCGGTTACGTCGATCGCCTGTTCGCCGTGCTCGACGACCCCAAGCTCAAGGAACCGGGCCGCGCCGTCGAGCGGCACCGCACGATCCGCACGGTGGCCGAGGACGCGCTCGACTTCCGCGAGTCCGCGCGCCGCGCACTGGGCACGCACCGGGAGCCGCGGACCGAGGTCGAGCGGGACCGCTTCGTCCGGCTCTTCACGGACCTGATCGACCACGCGTACCTCACGCGCATCAACCTCGACGGCGAGCGCGTGGTGCTCGACAGCGAGACCGTCAACGGCACGGAGGCGAGCGTCAAGGGCCGCGCGCAGTTCAACAAGATCATCCGCGCGAGCTCCTTCGACGAGCTGGTGGCGCGCCTGGAAGCCAAGACGCGCGTGGACGCGCAGGCGAGCAGCGGCGACCCGGCGAAGAGCAACTCCCCGTGAGGGCTTGCGCCCGGTAACGACGTCGCTTTCCCCGTGGTTTCCGGATGCCGCCGCGCTCGCCGCCGGGCGCCGGCGGCTTTCGCGTTCGGTCCTCTTCCCCGCCCGTGATCGCGCCTGGCAGCAGCTCACGCCGCGCTTCGACGACGTCGTCGCGCTGACGGCCGCCGGCCTGCCGTTCCAGATCGCCGCCGAGCGACGGTACGACCGTTCGGGCCGCGCGGCCCGCCTTCGTCCAGCGCTCGCCGCGGGCAAGACCGTCTTCCTGCCGCAGATCCACCAGGTCCTGCCGCGCGTGATGCGGCTGATGGTGGCGCTGCGCATGGCGTTCATGGGCCCGGGCCGCGAGGAGTGCTCGTTCCTGTTCCTCGTCGAAGGGCGCGGGCGCGAGGGGCTCGGCCTCCATCACGACGACGACGTGCACGCGTTCTGGCTGCAGCTCGAGGGGCGCCGCACGGTGACACTGGGCCCGCCGGTCACGCGTGGCACACCGCAAGACCTTCCGAACGCGCCGGACCGGCGTGATGGGATCGCGCGCGGAGGCTTCGTGACGCGCGCGCTGCCTCCGGGCAGCCTGCTCTACCTTCCTCCGCGGACGCCCCACCGCGTCGTCTGCTACGAGCGCTCGCTCGCGCTGTCGCTCACGTGGTCGGTGCGCCGCCGAGCGCGGTCGGGGCGTCGAACGTCGCACGCGGCGGCGCTGACCGAGTGGGACGTGGCGTCAGGCCGCGTGCCCGACCCGCCGCCGTCGAGCCGCACGAGGGTCTGGACGCAAATTCCCGTTGCGGCCGTGGGCGCGGGCGATCTCGCGCTGCCGGACGGCGGACGCGTGACGATGCCTCACTCCGTGCGGCGGTTCACGTCCACGCTCGCGTTGATGGGAAGCTTCACGCGCGAGGTCCTTGGCGACGCCCTGCCGGCCCTGGACGCGTACGGCATCGTGGCGCCCCAGGATCTGCCGCAGGTCGTGATTCCGGAGGCGCCGGCCGCGCTCGACGGCTGGCGCTTCGCATAACGCTAGTACTACTGTGTCAGTAATTATCGTTCGCCTCCGTGGCCACATGCGAGACACGGACGCCCTCGTGCCAAGGCCCACGCGCGGAGGCGATACATGGTCGCGATGGAC
>Ga0194110_10010495_pt1 | contig 10298 bp, 6 predicted proteins | sample TA2Kig1200mmetaG_FD_146192 | JGI IMG/M metagenome (GOLD analysis project Ga0194110, IMG submission 146192) | Freshwater microbial communities from Lake Tanganyika, Tanzania - TA2015032 Kigoma Deep Cast 1200m | ecosystem: Environmental > Aquatic > Freshwater > Lake | place: Tanzania: Lake... | reverse complement strand
CCGCACGGCGAACTTTAATTGAGCATATGCTTGCCTTTCCAACAAAGCCTCGTCTTGGAATTGTTGGCTTTCCTCCTGAACTCAGCATGTACCGTTCGGTGCTGGAGTTTAGTGGCCTGCATCATCCCGCTGGCTCACGATGGGAGTTTGGGCCGAGCGACGAACATGACCTGGGCAAGGTAAAGAGGCTGTGGGAAGGCATTGATGCCTTCCTGGATACTACGGAGAATGGTAAGCGGTGCATAACAGATCTGTTCCGTTTGCTGCGAGAACCCCCATATGGTATCAAGGAAGGTCTGCTGCCAGTTTATCTGGCTGCTACGATACTCCATTGGGATGCGGAGATTGCCCTCTATGAGAATGGGAGTTTTGTCCCCAAGGTTGACATTGCCGTATTTGAGCGCCTGATCAGGATTCCAGAACAGTTCTTCATCCAACGCTATCGCCTCGGCCAAGCGCGGTCATACTTATTTGAAAGGTATTCGGCGTTGCTCGGGAAGTCAGCGGATTCGCTCAATGGGGCTACTCTGCTGACTGCGGTTCGCCCCCTTCTCGCCTTTGTCCGCCAGCTACCACCTTATACTCGTCTTACCCAAGCCCTCGGTCCTGAGACGATCAAAGTCCGTGAGGCGATACTTGCCGCCCGCGAACCTCAGCGTCTACTATTTGAGGATCTCCCGGCGGCAGTGGGGTTGAACGCCATACAAGCCGACGCCGACATGGAATCGGCGCAAGCCTTCTTTGCTGCACTCAGGAAAGCGTTGCTAGAGTTGCAGCGTGCCTATGATACCCTGTTGGAGGCCATTCAGGCACAACTCCTGGACGCCATGCGGCTCCCTGTTGAGATCGCCGTTGCCAGGCAGGAGATCGCACAACGCGCCTTGATTCTGCAAGATCATGTGGCAGATCTGCGTCTCAAGGCTTTCGTGTCCCGACTCAGCGATACGCGGCTAGCCGATCGGGAGTGGGTAGAATCCGTTGCTTCGTGCCTGGCCAACAAACCGCCAAAACAATGGAACGATCATGACCTTCTCGTCTATGGAATAGAATTGGCCGAGATTGCTGGCCGGTTCCGGAGAGTGGAGGAGATTGTTCTGGATGCCCGGCACCTAGTAGTTGGCGTGGAGGGTACACGAGTGATGCGACTTGGCGTTACGACGGAGTCTGGCGAAGAACAGCGAGATATTGTCAGGGTCATGCCAGATGAAGAGGCGAGTGTGCACGCTATGGCAAATATCCTGGAGACTGAACTGCGTCGTCAGGGAACTTCTACGCGGTTGTCTGCAGCAGCCATCGCGGAAGTAGCCAGACGGGTGCTGGCGACATCGCCGTCCGGAAGCACGGAGGAGAGCCGATGAGCGCAAAAGACGTTCGGCATATACTGAGCCTCTCCGGCGGCAAAGATAGCACAGCGCTGGCCATTTATCTCAGAGATCGTATACCCAATCTGGAGTACGTCTTTTGTGACACCGAAAAGGAGCTACCAGAGACTTACGAGTATCTTTCGCGCCTGGAGGCATATCTGGGGCAGCCTGTTGTGCGTCTGAAGCATGATGGCCGGGGATTTGACCATCATCTCTCTATCCGTTGTGGATTCTTGCCCTCACCGCGCCATCGCTGGTGCACGGAGTACCTGAAATTGAAACCGTTCGAGAGTTTTGTCGGCAGCGATCAAGTCTTCAACTACATAGGCATAAGGGCTGACGAAGACAGGGAAGGTTACATTTCCCACAAGCGCAATATCACCCCCATCTACCCTTTCAGGGAAGCGGGTATGACGAAAGCGGATGTGTTCCGTTTGCTCGATCAGTCTGGGCTTGGCTTGCCAAAATACTACGGATGGCGGTCACGCTCTGGTTGTTACTTCTGTTTCTTCCAACAGAAGATCGAGTGGGTAGGTCTGTTGGAGAATCACCCAGATCTATTTGAGCAGGCACAAAAGTACGAGAGGTATTCCCAAGACGAGAAGTCATATTATACGTGGACACAAAACGAGAGTTTGGAGGCACTCTCACGCCCAGAACGCGTCGCACAGATAAAGTTCGAACATGCTCACCGTGTGGCAGCAGAATTGGAGAAACGCCCGAATAAGCGGTTGGCGGAAGTCTTTGATGCGTTGGCACAAGGTGATGCATTTGATGAAAGGGCCTGCCTGATATGCGAACTCTGATAAACGAAGACACACATTTCTACATAGACAATGCCCCTCCTGAAGAAGTAGCATTGACGATGCATTGCCTCTCGGCAAGCGAAGCCATGTCCCCACAGATGATCGCGGAGAGGCTATATGCGGATTACGGCTTCAGGATGCAGAAGGACAGAACTTACTCCCCAAGAAGGCTTTACGATCTGGGATTGGCTAACCAGTCTACAGCCGGTGGAAAGTTGTCTTACACCCTTACTAATCTGGGGACTAGAATGCTGAATGTGATGGCCCTTGATCACGAACTCTATGCAGATTTAATGCACTTCCTTCACTATTCACGGTATAATGGAGAGCAAGATACTCGGAAGTACTTGTGGAGCTACCGTCGCTGCTGTGAGATCGTTTGGTCTGAAGGCCAACTTGTGCCTACCCAAGAGCTGGCAGCCAGAATACAGGGCATGATGAAAGAAGAATTCCCTCACCTGGATTTTAGTGCGCGGGAGGGAGCAAGATTCGACAGCACAGCCGCTGGGCGGTTTTATACATGGATAAAGAACCTCTCACCATCCCCTTTCCCGAATGATCAGCATACTGATCTCCAGCGACGGCTTGTGCAACACTACGAGTTAGTATTACTTGCCCTGGACTATGTCTACCATGCACGCGGCTACAGGTATGGCGATCCTGTGGTACTGGATACGGGCTTGTTGGACGAAGTGGCCCGCGTGTTCTTTCTGGATCACCAATGTTGCAGGGAGCTGATTACTCTAGCTACAAAAATGACGCGCATAGTTGCCCTGGCAGACACCTTTGCTGGCACATCGATCAAGTTACTCGCACCGTATAACGTGGAAAGTATCTGAGGATTGCCCATGAGTCTGTACGTCCAATGGCTGAATCTGATCAAAGAGCGGGCCACTTCTGACTGGCTCACTGATGGCCAGCGTGCGGTCTATGACCAGATCCTCAAGCAGTGGCTGGGGGTTCCTTTCGTGAATCTGTGCGGCCCGGCCGGCTGCGGTAAGTCATTCCTGGCCCGTGTCCTGGTCAAAGAAGAAGGCTATGTCTACACCCATGACTTGCAAACGGCCCCACAGGGGACGGCAAACGTGATCGTAGACGATGCCGAATACACCCGGCTGATGCGGCCAACTGCACAACTGCTGGGCCTTGGCCGCATCATCCTGATAACCCGTTACCCCGTCCGTGACCCCATGCCGCGCGCCGAGATTCGGTTGGCTGAAAGGGATGTTGGACAATTTCTCCACAACTTGTACCTGCACTGCGGCATATCGTTTGTCGCCAGCACCCCTGAAGGAACGGATTTGTCCCAGATCATCCGTGCCGAGGTAATCGCCAAAGGAGGAGGAAGCGATGTCAATTCATGAGTTAGACCTGATCCTCAAGAAAGACCCTATAATCACGACTTTCCCTGCTTCGCAATTGCAGGCCGGTCCTGATCGGGTAGAACTGATCTACGGTGCTCACGCCAAGACGCACCTGGCCTTAGGCGATACCGAGAAGCACGTAGATACCATCTTTCGTTGGGTGAGCGGCCAAAACAAGGGTGCTTTCATTGGTGCGGTAGAAGGGAACTACGGCGAGGGCAAGACCAGTTTCCTGGTGCACGTGTGGGCACAGAGTTCGCAACGGCGCGTATTCAGCGTGCCGCCATTTGAGTGGACCTCCATGGCCGACGCCGTTGATGCATTAGGGGCCTGGATAGGCTACATGCTAGGGAAAACACATCCTGACTTGGCCAGGAAATCTGACCGAATCTATCAGGCCTTCAAGCAAAAGAGCCTGGAACAGGTCGCATGTGAGACGGCCAAGCGGACGGGAAGGGACTTGGACACGATCCTGGCAACATTGCAAGATCGTGAACAGCAGGGTGTGCGTGGGCTGACGGAGATTTCCCCTGCACATTTCCTGGACTATTGTGCGCAATGCACCGACATCGTCAAGGAGGCCGGCTACTCTGGCCTGTTGGTGTTGCTAGACGAACCGGAGGTTGCAGCCAAACAGATCGGCAGGGAGAAGGCTGCGCATATCGTGTTTGAACTGGCTGATGAACTGCACGAGCGGCAAGGCGAATATGGCGTCATGGTCTCCATGCCCTCCAACTTCCTGGCAGATGTGACCAGACGATTCCCGGCATTGACGGCTCGGCTACAGGCTCGGGGCTGCTTCCCCAGACTGCGAGACGTCTATGGCCCTGATTTTGCCCGAGACCTTTGGGCCAGATACGTGGCTGAGTTTGAACTTGGTGAGGAGGGTAGCCGCATTGTGTCGCCGTTGGCCCTGCAAGCTATAGGCCAGGTAGGATCCTCTGAGCGAAGCGACCTCTCCTACGGGCCACGGACGGTCGTGTCGGCCCTCAGCAGGATGGTGTTCCGCTATCGTGAGACCGGAAAGACCTATGAGCCAGAGGATTTCGTACAAGACTGTCTGGATCAGGAGATCATGACAAATCCAGACTACCCCACGAAGATCCGGCAGATACTGAGGTCTCCGGAAGTGAATGCCTCTGACCGCCCCCTGCTGAGTCTTCTAGCTGCCTTCCCCAACGGCTTGAGGGTTGAGATAGCCCAAGAGAAAGGTATTGACCAGACATTACGTGACCTTGTCCGTCGCGGAGGCCTGGTCTATAAGACGGCATCTACTTTTGGCCTGAACCACTTGCGGAAAGAAGGGCCTACCACAGTTGATCCTCTTCGTGATGCTATCCTAGAGATAGCCAGCGAGTTCGCGCCCAACCGCGCCACCTTTAGTCATGCCAAGTCTGCGTTTGCGCGCCACTTCGTCCCGCTGGTTTTCGAGCCGCGCAAGGGACAGCAACTTATCGGATGGGACCAACCATCTGGGTGGCGCACCTACAAGAACGGTGTATCGGCGGGTGCCTTTATCGGTGGGTTTCTTCAGACCCAGCATCAATTCCCCCAGAAGACTGTTCTGGTGGTAGTAAGTTCACTGGATGATAGGCTGGACGATGTGGACCTGCCAGATTTGCCAGAAGGTGGTCCGCTCACGTACGATGCTCTGTTCCACTTTAGGCTGAGGTGGCATGATGAACAGGAGCTGCCTAAGGAGAGATTAGAGATCAAATTGGGTGATCCTGCCAGTGACAAATTTGCACAGATACGGGTCACTATAGACCTGCTGCATGGCGAAGTTGCGCCGGCCACATTAACCGAACTCGTGGACGTGGAATACCTATCCCCCTTCTGGCTGCTCAATCTGATAGGTCGTATGGATTCGGAATCCCTTCTGAAGGAATTTGATGCCCAGTGGCAGAGCATACGCAGTACGATCTTGCGCGGCATGGTTCCGATCTTCTTCAGCGAGGACTTGGCGGTTCAAGCGAGAGAGCAACTGGCACAACCGGTCTCTGGCTCGGGCCTTATGCTTCTCGGTAACGTGTTTCATAGGATAATGGCGAAACGATACCCATCCTATTCCACGTTGATGCATTCGCCACAGTGGGAGCAAAAGGTGGATGACTACGTACGGGCCTTGAGGAGCACTGATGTGCCTCTGGCTTGCAAGCGCGGACGCGACAAATGGCGTGCAGACGGTGACCTGGCGGCAAGAATTTTAGGAACGAGTAGGATGAACCTAACAGGAGGTGCCTTTGAGGGCTTTGAGAGCCTCTTGGTCATCACTTCTGCTGGTCGCAATGCCCCCATTGAAGTAGAGTTTCGTGTCCATCCACTTGAGCAGCAGATTGCCGATCTCATCTGCTCAGGACGGTGTGGCCCCGAGAGGAAACTGAAAATTGACGGCAAAGAGTGCTGGTGGATTCCTCAAGCGGATCTCCTGCCTATCATCAAGACCAGTGGTTATACGGTGACGGAACTAAGAAAGATCGTGGAGATAGGTCAGAGCCGTGGGACCTTTGATGTCACCCAACGCAAGGACCAGATGATCCTATACTGCAAGCCCATTGATCCTGCTCAGATGCGAAGGCAGTTGCAGGACAAACTCTCTGATCTGGTGACCGAAATAGAGGAATTCCACAAGTTGCCGGATTTCCATTCCAGATTTGAGGCAGCAACGGTAGCGGCAGAGATCATGACTGTCCAAGATGAGGCTGATTACGAACGGCTGGCCACCAGGCTTAACAAGGAGTTTGAACAACTCCATCAGAGGCTGCCCAGTTATTTTGACAGATTAGAAGAGGAGTTTCAGACGACCAGAAGTATGGTAGTAAAGATAGCCAGCCAACTCACAGGTTCGCGCGAAGTAGCGCTCTTGAAAACGATCCCTGCAAGCAAATCGAAGTGGGGAGCAAACCTGGGAAGATACATTGTTGGGAACTTAAGGCAGAGCGCTGAAGAACTACGAAATGGATCCAACTCCCTGGTGAGCACCCTGGACGGGCACATATCGCGGTTCAAGCGCCAAATTACGCGTATACCCAAGGAGAACATCGCTCTGTTAGTTGAAGGCACCTCTGCGGCTATAGATACGCAAGCTCAAGCTAAAACACTCAAGGCCCGTTTGGTAGACCTGGTCGGAAAGCTGCAAGACTACGAAGAATGGCTGAACCTGCTTCGCCGCTCTGATGAGATCTATGAGGCTCTCCTGCAACTGGAATCCAAGGATAAAGCGATGGCTGAGAGCCTACTGGGTGACTACGACAAGGTCTGCGAAGAGATCACCGATCATCTGGAAGTGCGTAACATACTAGGCCTTGCTGCGCACAAGCAGTTTGCGGCAAACCTGGAAGATGTGGATGAAAAGCGAAAGCGGTATCTCAGCCAAATCAAAGGCGAGTTTGATAGGCGCAAAGATGTCGTTAATCGTCTGCTAGAGGCCCTCAGGCTTGATCGGCGGGTCACTACGACTTTCAATCCAATGATCAGCGAGACCTGTTATGAGGAGATGTTTGAACAAGGCGCGGCTCATATCTGCGAGGCAGCGATAAGGCAGCCATTGGCTGAGATTGAGGCACAGGAGCGGGAACTGGTATATGCTCGGGATATACTCAGCTCTGTCACTGCTGAGGAGGTTGCTCCTCTGCTAGGTCGGCTGTCTACCGCACGCGCGAACCTGACATCCCTCAACGGGAGAATCTCCAGGGAATGGCTCAGGCAAGTTACTGAACCGGACAAAATGGAAGAAACAACCGGCCTTGCCGACGCACTCAAGGATGCCCTTGATGCCGCACGCATAGCACGGCAACAGGTGAAAAACGCTGCCAAAACAACTATTCCGACCGGAGGCCGCTCCAAGGCCATGTATGACCACATTTCCCAAGTCGGGAGTCTGGACTTGAAGGAATTGGTCCTGCGTATGATGTCGGGCATGGATGACCCCTCGCGGGTGCTGGACGAATCCCTGGCGTGCCTCGTTGAACTGTTCAGGGCAAACTGCATTCAGATCAGAGTAGAACGGCGTCGAGAGTAAGAGCCATGAGGTCTAAAAAACAAACACCTCGGTGCATAGAACCTATCCATTCTGATGTCGCGCGCTTCTCGACAGTCCTTGACGCCTATCCTGCCGGCTTCTCGGGGAATCTGCTAAACCTGTTGTTCCTGGACGATGCAATGTCCATCTCATCTCCCAGAGACTTTCTGCGGAACCTGGATGCTCCGGCTTTGGTGGAAGAACGGCGACAATACGTAGCGGATAGTTATGCTTTCTGGCCCTTCCCCACATTCAGCATTAAAGGGCGGCCTGAGCCATGGTCTCTGTCGCAACGGCTATTTGAGCGATTTGACGAGGCTACCAGAGTGGTGCCAACACAGAGGGACATTGGGCGCATCGTGGAAAGCAGAGTCAAGCGGTACGGACCTGATATTGTCCTTCTCCTGATCGTAGACGGGCTATCGTACTACGATCTGCCAGAGGACATGGACTCAGAACCCTGCCTGGTAGACGGAGTCAGTATAACTGAGTTTGGCTACCGTCAAGTTATAGGTAGCCCAGAGATATCACGGCGGCTTTTCGCCCTGGGCTATAGGGTGCAGCTTGGCTATACGTACTTCTCGCCGACTCCCCGTACGTTGGCCGACAATATTCTATCTACATTCTCAAGTTCTCAAGTGATTAAGGTAAAGGCGTTCGACGAGATACTGGAGCACGTTACGGCCCAACGCTTAGCTAGAGGGTACATACAGGTCTCCATGCCTGGTTTGGATCAAATATGTCATGCTCACCATGATAAGCCACCAAGGGATCACTATATCCAGGAGATTCTGCGCCGCTTTGAGAGGCTCGTTGATGGTCTGGCAAAGCAAAAACACCGCATTCTCGCCTGTATGACGGCAGACCATGGGATACTGTGGAGGGAGATTATTGAGGATAGGGCAGAAATCGTTGGTAATCTCTCTCCAGAGGACGTTCACCATCCTCGTTACATTATTGGTCATCTCCTAAGAGATTATGGCCGATGCAGGACCAGTTTTGGGCAGAACTACACTCTCTTGCGGGTTCCTTGCTTGACCCGGGATCTCAGAAGTAACGAGTGGGGAGTCCACGGTGGCATCTCGGCATGGGAGTCAGTAGTGCCTCTACTCATCAGGGTAGTATAGCACATAGGGAGGTGCGCGATGGTTGATAACACTATGCTCATCGGCAGTGATATGGACACTGGGGAACCTGTTCGGATTCGTGCTGACCAATCCCAGCGAATTCTGGTCTGCGGCAAAACGGGGACCGGCAAGTCATACACCTTGGGCGTCTGCATTGAGGAGTTGGCCCGCCTGGGCACAGATATCCTGCTAGTCATAGACGCCCAAGGCATATTCTGGACAATGGCCGAGTCAAATCCGATGGAACGAGAGACAGATGGTTTGTGGTCATTTGACCGGTCTCCGCGAGGATTCCCCCTGAACCTGATGGTTCCTGGCGATCCTGTGGAACGCTTCGGAGGCCGGGACATCCTAACCGAGATGGAGAGACGGGGCATTCAAGTCCAGGGTCTGCGGCTGAATCCATCAGATCTGACGCCGGAGATGTGGTGCGAGCTGTTTGACCTTGACATCAACGAACTTCAGGGCATCTTGCTCTTCAAGGCCGTAAGGCAAACCGGGCGACGTTTGGGACGAGATTTCTTAATAGACGACATAGCCGACGAAGTGAGCAGAGTCCAAGGTTTGGATGCGACTAAGGAGGCTATACTCCGTAAGCTGGAGATGGCACAGGATTGGCAGATTTTCGAAGAAAGGGCTTATAGAGAGATTTGGGAAATTCTTCGGCCCGATGCTATCAACATCTTGGACTTGAGCGTCATCGCGCAGGGTAGATATGGCCTGCGCAACTTGGTCATTGGTGTCCTCGCCAATTTCATTTTCCGCAAACGCACTATTGCTAGACGCCGTGAGGCATTGGGGCTTGTATCTGACACAAAGAAGGTTTGGTTGGTCATTGACGAGGCGCACAACTTCTGTCCTAGCGGCAAAAACACGTTGGCAAAGGAAATCTTGATCCGATGGGCCAAGGAAGGAAGGCAGCCCGGTCTTTCTCTGATCGTAGCCAGCCAACAGCCGGCGGCGATTGACCCCGAGATACTCACGCAGTGTGGGATTCGCATCGTTCATCGCATCACCTCACGTGACGATTTCCGCGCTGTAGATGCCTTGAGCCAAGACTATCTGGCAGACGGTTTGCCCACCAGGATCAAGCGGCTGACAGGACCGGGCCAGACATTGGTTATTGACGATGACAGAGAAACGGTGGTCCTGACGCAAGTCAGGCCTAGACAGAGTCTCCATGGTGGTTCAAGTGCGTGAATATGCGTGTTGCGTCTGTACTGGAGGCACGCTCATAGAGAAGATGGCATGGATACCAGGTGGCCTACGGGTCGCAAGGAGTTCTGCGTCAAGCCGGCCGTGGCACTCCACCAGCGGATCCGGGACGAGCTACATAGGCTGGATCCAGAATATGCGAGGGTGGCGATAGGGTTCAAATGAAGGAGATGTTGCCTCGAATTCCTTGCCAGCAGGCCAACTGGACACGCTATCAGCCTGGCCAAAAGATGAGAACACGACCAACCAACACACCAGCTACACAACATTATGGAGTCTGACCACCATGTATCCATACCTGGTCCCCTTCGCCTACCTCTTCCCGGAACAGGGCCCGGCGGAAACCCGCGTGATTACCACCCACGGCTACCCATCGCTGCCCGACGACGAGTACGCCCTGG
>Ga0194110_10010487_pt1 | contig 10301 bp, 18 predicted proteins | sample TA2Kig1200mmetaG_FD_146192 | JGI IMG/M metagenome (GOLD analysis project Ga0194110, IMG submission 146192) | Freshwater microbial communities from Lake Tanganyika, Tanzania - TA2015032 Kigoma Deep Cast 1200m | ecosystem: Environmental > Aquatic > Freshwater > Lake | place: Tanzania: Lake... | reverse complement strand
GGGCCACCGCGCCTGCTCAACGCGGTGCGCGTGGCCTCCACCTTTCCATGTCGATCACGGGGCAGGTTGTGCCCCCCCCCCCCCGGCGGTCCCGCGGCGGGGTCGGGCGGCGCGGCGGCTTGCGATTGCATCTAGGCGGCTGACGGGCGGCTGACGGAGTGTTAGCGCCCAACCGCCCCTGAGAGACGCTAAGACTTCGCGTCCAGAGCGCCTCGACGGCCCGCGTGAGGAGCTGGGCCTGCGCCTGACACAGTTCCTGCATGATGTCGCGAATGTCGGCGGGCACCGCGACGACGGGCGCGGCCGGCGGCGCGCCACGCCCGGTGAGAAGCTCGCCGCTCGTGGTGCCGAGGATGTGCGCCAGCCGGTTGATGTCCTCCTCGCTCTCCGGGACGCTCCCGCGTAGCCAGCGCGAGATCTTCGACTGGTTGAAGTTGTGCTCGCGCGCGAACGCGCTCTGGTTCGTGATCCCGCGCGCCTTGAACAGGCCGCGTAATCGCTCGCCAAAGGCGGGGAAGGACGACCGCGCCATTTTATTTATTGACCCGCGCTAGTCGCTAGGCGTATAACGGCATGCCATGAGATCACGTCACGTCACCCCCGCCACGCTAGCCCGACTCGCCGTTGAACTCAAGCGCCACGCCATCACGCATCACCGGCTGGCTGACGAGGCGGCGGTGAGCCGCACGATGATCTCGCACGTCCTCGCGGGCCGCACGAGATCGGCGAATGTGGTCGGCACCGCGCGGCGGCTGATCGCGGCCGCGAAGGCCACAGGCAGCACGGCCCCGCAAGCGTTCGCGCGCTCGTAAAAGTGACCGCCCTCGTCGTCCTTGCGATCTGGATCGCGGTCGTTTCCCTGCTCTGCGCGATTTTCCTCGGCGCAAGGGGCGACTCGTGATCGCGCGGCGTGCGCGTTTTTTCACCGCGGCGAGCTGCGGCCTGTAACGCCCGACGATCACTTCTCAGAGGAGGTGGAGACGATGGCCTCGGCGTGGACTTCGCGGCCCCGGCGGCGGGCGGTAGCGTGATCACCGAACTCCGCCGCGCCGCCGCCTTCCTCCTCGCCGTCGCGAGCGTGGCGGTGCTCGTGGCGGCGCTGCACGTCATCCTCACGCAATGACCACGCCCGCACGGCGCGGATGCCACAAGGAGATGCCATGAGCACGACGACCCCCGCAGTGATCGAGCGAGAGACCGCACTCGCACGCCTGCAGGCCCTCGACCCGCAGGCCCTCATCGAGAAGGCGATCGAGACCGGCGCCGGCGTCGAGACGATGGAGCGCATCCTCGCGCTCGCCGAGCGCGTGCAGAAGATTTCGGCCAAGCAGGCGTATGACGCCGCGATGGCCGAGTTCCAGCGCCACTGTCCGCCGATCCTGAAAACGAAGGAAGCGCGCATCACCACGCGCAGCGGGCCTGGCTACCGCTACAGCTTCGCGCCGCTTGATGAGATCACCACGGTGATCTCCCCGCTGATGGGGTCGGTCGGCCTGTCGTTCCGCTGGCGCGTGCCGACGCCGGAGGAGTGGAAGCCGGAGCCGCAGCGCGTCGCGCAGATCTGCCGGATCACGCACGCCCTCGGCCACTATGAGGAGAGCGGCGTCATCACGATGCCCGTCGATCAGGCCAACGAGGGCGTGGGCGCAAACAGCATGCAACGTGTCGGGATCGCGCTCACATATGCGAAGAAATACTCGCTCCTCGTCGTGTCCGGCCGCTCACCCGAAGACTACGACCAAGACGGCAAGACGGGCGGCGACGAGGGCAACGGCGTCGAGCCCGTGGGGCGCGTCGAGGACGGCGGCGGTGCGGATGGCGGCGTGCGCATGATCACAGACAACCAACAGAAGCGGTTTCATGCCATCGCGCGCGGCCTCAAGCCCGTGGCCTGGACGGACGAGCAGATCCACACGCTGCTGACGGCGCGGAGGATCAACAGCATCGGCGAGATCCCGATGGCGCAGTACGACGCGATCATCGACGCGCTCAAGGCCGGGCCGGCGAGGTGAGGGCCTTCCCGCGCGTCACCGAGATCCTCGCCAGCGTCGGCCTCGGCCCTGACTTCGAGGGCGTGCCGGTGGCCGTCCTCGAGAACGCCCGCCGCCGGGGCAGTGAGGTTCACGCCGCGATCGAGGCCATCGTCTACGGCTACCTCGACGAGTCGTCGCTCGCCGACGATGTCGTGCCGCGCGTGGACGCCTACCGCCGATTCATCAAGGAGTCCGGCTTCGAGACCGAGGCAACCGAGCGCGAGGTCGTCAGCGCGACATGGCGCTATCGCGGGCACCCCGACACCGTCGGCTGGCTCCAGCAGAAGCGCCTCCGCGTCATCCTCGACTGGAAAAATACCGACCATTGCCAGCTCGGTCCCGCTGGCTGGCAGCTCGCGGCGTACCGCGCGGCGTGGAACGAGCAGCATCCGCACGCGCCGGTCGCCGCGCTCGGCGTCGTGCAGCTCCGCGGCGACGGCACCTACAGCTTCCACGAGGTTAGTGTCGCCGCCGCAGAGCCGGTGTGGTTCGCGGCCGTCACGGTCTACCACGCGCGCCAGGACGAGCGTCGTCAGGACGAGCACCAAGGACTCGCGCTCCTATGAGCACGCCCGAGATCGTCACGCATGAACTCGAGACGCAAGCCGCGGCAATCGCGCAGCAGATCCCGCTCATCGCGATCACCGACCAGCGCAGCTTCGAGGCTGCGGTCCTCGACCGCGTCGACATCAAGCGTCGGCTCGCGAAGATCGAGGAGGTCATGGGCCCGATCTGCGCGACCGCACACGCCGCGTGGAAGATGGCGACGGCGAAGCGCGAGACGCTGCGGGCGCCGTTTCTCGAGGCCGACAGGGCGTATTCGCGCGCGATGGGTGCCTACGAGGTGGAGCAGGCGCGCATCCGCCACGAGGCAGAGGAGGCGGCGCAGCGGGAGCGGGAGCGGGCGGTGCAGGCAGAGCGCGAGCGCGTGGCGGCTGAAGAGCGCCGCCTGAAGACAGAGGCCGAGGATCAGCGGCTCGCGGAGGCCGTAGCGGCCGAGCAGCGCGGCGACGCGGAGACGGCGCAGCGGCTCATCGACGCGCCCGTCGCGACGCCGGTCGTGCAGGCGCGGCCCGTGTTCGTGCCTGCCCCGCCCGCGCCGCCGCCGCCCTCGGCGAGCGGGGTCAGCTTCCGCGACACTTGGACGGCGGAGGTGACGGACCTGATGGCGCTCGTCCAGGCCGTCGCGACGGGCGCGCAGCCGATCACACTGCTCGAACCGAACCTTCCCGCGCTGAACCAGCTCGCGCGCGCGCTCAAGGGGGCGATGAATGTCCCCGGCGTCCGCGCCCAGCACGAACGCATCGCGGCGCAGAGGATGGCCCCATGAACCGCTACGAGCAGGAGCACGACCATATCACCAGCGAGGGCTACCGGGAGGAGCTGCAACGGCTCGCGCGCGAATGGCGCGCCCAGGCCGATACCTCGGTCGATGAGATCCTCGACGACGCGCCGTGCCCGGACTGCGGCCTCGACACATGCGACGGGTCGTGCGGGGACGAGGAGGGCGGCGAGGCGTGAGCCCGGACTGGCTCCGCGTCAAAAAGTTTGACCCGCGCGCCTGCGCGTTGGCTGACCGCCACTACTCGCGTCGCACGCCGGGCGCGAATCAGTTCATGCCGCCGGGCCAGACGATCGTGCTGCTCACGCCCTGCGCGCAAAACGTCCTCGTCACGCAGGATCTCTTCACATGAACCCCAGAAAGGAAGATTGCCATATGCTAACCGCCACCCGTGGCCGGTATCGGCGACCGCCGAGCGCGCCGCAGGAATCTCTCCGGCGAGGATGGCACATGGCGAGCCTGGAGAAATACCGTAACGAGTTCCTCGAGGCGAAGTCCTTCGCGACCCGGCGCGGGACGAAGGCGACGGCCGAGACACTGAAGACCTACAAGACGGCGCTCCGATCTTTCGAGAACCACGTCGCCCACGAGACAGGGGGCGATCGCTCGCTCGACTTCACGGCCGCGATGGTGACGGGCTGGCTCAGGCAGCTCGACAAGCGCGGCCTCTCGCGCAAGGCACTCGCCACCTACCAGGGCGCGGTGCGCGAGTTCGCGAGCTGGGGCCTGCGGCGCGGCTACTGGCGCGCCGATCCCTTCACCGACGTCGTCACGATTCGTTCGCCCCGCGCTCTGCCCCGGCCCTTCAGTGCCGCCGAGCGCGACGCCCTCTTCGCGTTGCCGCTCGGGCCCCGCGACGCCGCCCTCCGCGGCGTCCTGTACTACCTCGCCCTGCGCGATGCGACGATCTGCCGGCTCACCCTCGGCGACATCCTCGGCCCGCAGCGCGTCGGTGATCGCGAGATCCTCGGCGCGATCTGGACCCTCGGCAAGGGCAACAAGGAAGGCGTCAAGCCGCTCCATCCGACGCTCTGGGCGCTGCTCGTCGCCTACGACGCCACCCGCGCGGCCGACGACAAGCGCCCCGACTGCTACCTCTTCAGCAACGGGGACGGCGGTGCTTGGTCGACGAAGGTGATCCAGCACCGCGTGCGCAAGTGGGGCGCCGCCTGCGATCCGCCGGTGCCGAAATGCACGCCGCACCGCTTCCGCCATACCGCGGCCACCGATCTGCTCACGAGGACGAACGACATCACGAAGGTGCAGAAGCTCCTCGGCCACGCGAGCCTGCACACGACGCAGATCTACGCGCAGGTGGTCGATCAGGCCCTCGCGGACGCGGTGGCGACGCTGCCCGATCTCGGGGCCGCGACTTCCGTCCCCGACTCCCGGACTCCCGGCTTTCCGGGGGCGGCCCTCCCCGTGTCCGGTACGGAGAACCCCGCGCCGTGACGGCGATTTCCGCGCGCGGGCTCGACGGTGACCCGGGAGTGTACCAAGTAGGAGTCTCCCGGATTAGGCGAGCACCCGCCGAGGGTTGCGAGCCGTCGGCTCCCAGAATCATCCCGTGTCCGATAGTTCGCCGATGAGGCCGCTTGGCCGCCGCCGCTACCGCGGGCCTGAGCCCGGCAAGCCCGAGCGCCCGGTCCTCACCGTGTTCCGCTGCCGCGTCTGCGGTCATCACCGGGGCGACAAGCGCCATCGTGCGCACGTCGTGGCCGAGACGAAGGCGGCGCGGGGGTGAAGGCGAGCGAGGCTGAGGCCGCACATCGTGACCCGCGGACATTCGCCGCTGCGGTGTCGTGACCGCGGACCCGCGCCGGATGCTCACCGCACGGCTCGCCCTACTCACTCGCCGACTCGCCGATCTCGGCCCCGGCGTGCCCCGGTTCGTCGTCGGTGACGACGGCGATCATGCCGTCGCCAACGAGGCCTACGAGCTCGAGCTCCACGCGCGCGAGCGGATGGTACAGGACGCGCGGGATCTCAGCGCCGCGCTCGAGCGACTGGACGACGGCACCTACGGCATCTGCGAGGCGTGCCGCGACAGGATCCTGCCGGAGCGCCTAGTCGCGATCCCGACCGCCACGCGCTGCGTGCGCTGCCAGGCGGCGGCCGAGCAGCGCGGCGACGACGAACCCCGCGCCTTCGGCGTGCCGCGCGAGCCGGAGCGGCCGCTCGAGGAGCAGTAGGTGCGCTGCCCGATCTCGGAATTCAACAGCGAGTGAAGAAGGGAGCCGTACAAGATGAAGCGGACAGGACGGAAGAAGCCAACAGCAGGCAAGAGAAGCGACAAGGCCCTCGCGATCGTCCGCAAGTTTTTCCCCACGGTCAACCGCGTGGTCGACGCGACGAAGGGCATCACCATCGAGGTGACGCCTGCGGATTGCGGGCGAGCGAAGAAGAAGGCGCACGGTGAGTGCGCCCTGGCCGTCGCGTGCAAGCGTGTGTGCGGCCTCGATGGCGTGATCGTCTCCCGCTCGACGGTCTACCTCATCAAGCACCGCCGGGCCACGCGCTACCAGATGCTTGAGTCCACGGCGAAGGAGATCGTCGCGTTCGACCGCGGTGCATACTTCGACCCCGGCGAGTATTGCCTGAAGCCACCCGCGCATCCTCTCGGTGAGCGGTCTGCCAGCCCCGGAAGTTATTCCGGCGAACGCACGGGAGAAGTGGCGGAGGCGCGTCGTCACTACACGAGCGGTGTGCGCACCGTGCTCGGCGGGCGTAGAGAGAACTCCCTATGACCGACCGCCGCATCCTTGTCATCCTCGCCGATGTCGCCGAGGACGCGCACATTCTCCCCAAATACCGGCTCTTCGACGTGAGCGATGCCGTCGCGACCGCGCTGCGCGAGGCCAATGTCGATGTGGAAATGATCGAGACGCGCCTGGTCCCGGCGCTCATCGATGGCGCGAGCCATTTCCACACGTTCGCCGCGGCGCACGTGCTCAGGCTACCGCGGCTTGAGCGGTTCGCCGCGCTCGCGCAGCTCGTGGCCGTCGCCGCCGAGGCGCGGGCAGAGGAGCGGCGACGGCTCTGCTCGGACTCACTCGCTTACGAGCTCGCGGTGCAGCTCACGCGCGACGAGATCGAACGGCACGCGGGGAGGACGGCGTGAACGTCCTCGCCCTGACCGAGCGCGCCGCCCTCCCGCTCAACTGCGCGGCGCTCTGCCTCGACGACGAGACGCTCTTCCACGTCACGGCGCGGGGGTGCCCGACGTGCGCGTCTGAGCACTTCGTCCTCGTCGCGACCTGGATCGGTGTCGGCGCTGACCCGGCGGGCGGCTGATCGCAAGCATGACGCTGGAGACCTTCCTCGCGCTGTTCCCGGCGCAGACGCGGCATCGCGCCGGCGCCAACGCGCTCGTGCCCTGTCCAGCGCACATGGATCGGAGCGCGAGCCTGTCTGTGTCCGCCGGGGCCGACGGCCGCATCCTCGTCCACTGCTTTGCGGGCTGCGGGGTGACGGCCATCACGCACGCGCTCAAGCTCCGCGTCGGTGACCTCTTTTCCGATCCCCGCGTCCCCGTGCGGCTGCGGCGGCCGCTGACCGAGCTCGAGTGGGCCTTCCGCCGCGCGTACCGGGAGGCGCGCCGCCAAGAGGCGCGCTGGGAGCCGTGGCGCGCGGCCCTCCGCGATGCCGAGGACATCCGCGTGGGCCGACAGGCGGCGGCCGCCCTCCGCGCGCATGTCACTAAGACCATGCACCCCGATGACGAGGCGGCGTGGGAGCTCCTCGCGGAAGCGGCGGCATGGGAGACCGAAGCGGAGCGACTCGACTCATGAACTGCCCGCCCATCACGCCGATCGGCAGCTCGTACTTTTTGCGCTGGGGCGAGGCCGAGCGCGAGGTCGTGCTCGAGTTCGCGCGCGTCGCCGAGCGGACTGAAACCGTGACGGCCGAGGTCACGGCCACCTCCACGCTCGTGGGCGAGGTCGCGTGGTCCCGGTTCAATCTGCTGGCGTCCTCGGCGCGCGCCCAGTTTGCTAAAGCCTGCGACGCCGTCCTCCCGGACGTCGAGTGGCCGACGGTCATCGATCGCTCGTGCCAGGCCCTCGTGCGGACCCTGCGCCGCGGGAACCCGCCCGTCGCGCTCGAGCCGCGCGCGCCGGATCCCGACTGGGTCGCGGACGCTTGGCTCGTCCCCTCCCTCATCCCGCGCCGCCAGATCACGGTCCTCTACGCCGACGGCGGCGTGGGGAAGACCTGGATCGCGCTCGCGGTGGCCGTGGCCGGGCTCCTGGGGCACGCCTTGTCAACCGCGTGGACCGTCGGGCCGCTCGCCCGCGTGTTGTACCTCGACTGGGAATCCGAGCGCGCGGATCACCAGGAGCGGCTTTGGCGTCTCACGGCGGGCCGGGAAGCTCTGCCCCAAGGCTCGATCCTCTACCATCGCATGCACCGCCCGCTCACCGACCACGTCGATCAACTGCATGCCGAGATCGCGCGCTGCGGGATCGAGCTCGTTATCACCGACTCCCTCGGCGCTGCCGCCGGCAGCGAGCCCGAAACGAACGACGCCGCGCTCCGCACCTTCGCCGCCCTGCGCTCGCTCGACGCCGCCACCCACTTGGTGCTCGCGCACGTCTCCAAGGCCAACGCCGAGGCTGACGGCCCACGGCGCCCCTTCGGCGGCGTCTATGTGGCGAACACCGCCCGCTCGACCATTGAGGCGCGACGGCTCGACGATCCTGACGACGGCCGGCTGATCCTCACCCTCCATCACCGAAAAAGCAACGTGGGGCGCCTCGCCCCCCCCTCCGGTCTCGCCTTCGCCTGGGATGCCGATACCGGCCAAGTCCGCGTCAACGCTGTCCAGCCTGATTTCCAGACGGCGTCGCTGGCGCAGCGCATCCTCGCCGTCCTGCGGCGCGGGGCGGAAACCGCGACAGCCCTTGCCGAAGAACTGAATACGAGCCCCAACGCCGTGCGGGCGATGCTCGGCCGCCTGGAAAACCGCAACAAAGTGTTGCGCATAAGCGCAACAGCGAGAGGCAGAGGCCAGAGAACGCAATGGGGACTGATAGATACAAACCGCTAAACCTGGAGAAAGGGGTGATGCCATGCCAAGCTTCCTCAGCCTCTTCGCGGGAGTCGGCGGCTTCGACCTCGGCCTCGAGCGCGCCGGATTCCGATGCGTCGGCCAGGTCGAGATCGACCGCGCCTGCCAGCGCGTCCTCGGCGTCCGATGGCCCGGCGTGTGGCGATGGACCGACGTTCGAGGTGTATTCGATCCAAGCCGATGCCCAGCGGGCGAAGACTCCATCGCCGGATGCCAAGGGGAAGGTGCGGCTACGGAATGCGGGGCTCGGGATTCAGAAGGGCATCAGTTTCACGCTGAACTCTGGCCCTCCCCCATCGGTCATGGCATTCGAGGCGAGGATCGCGCGGAATGGCCGGGGGCGCCCGGAATCGATCGTGCAGCCGTTGAAAGCGCAGAGCGGGCGCACTGGCAAAGGCGACTCGGCACCGTGGATCTTCTCGTCGCCGGATTCCCCTGCCAAGGCGCCAGCGTCGCCGGCAAGCGCCGCGGACTCAAGGACGATCGCACCGCGCTCTTCTGGGAAATCATCAGAGTGGGCAAGGCGCTGCGACCGCCCTTTTTGCTCCTTGAGAACGTGCCGGGGCTTCTGTCCGTCAACGGAGGCGAGGACATTGGGGCCGTTCTGGACGCGCTGCATGGGGCCGGATGGCTCACGGAGGTAGAGGAATGCGACTCGCAGGAGTTCGGTGTGCCGCAACGGAGACGGCGCCTGTTCTTCGTCGGCGTGGACGCGAACTATGGACTCCAGACGCCGACGCATTTCTCCAGCGTCACGCTCGCTGCTGTCGTAGCCCAGAGCTTGCTCGACGCCTGGGAGTTACTCGATCCGCGATCCGTAACCGTCTCTGGGGACTGCGGAGGTGCGACCGATCAATCCTCGGCCATCGCTGGACTACGAAGGAGGATGGCGAGCTTCGCCGCCTCGCTGGAAGCATCAGCGTGGCCGAGATTGCTCAGCGTCTTGGACGCACGGGCGCGGGCGTCCGCATCCGCGCCGTCAAGCTGGGCGTGTCCGTCCGACGACCGACAGGATGGGTTGAGTCAGACGGCTACATCATGCGCTCCCGCGACGGACGACGAGAGCGACAACACCGTCGAGTCATGGAGCGTACTTTGGGGCGATCTCTGGATCCAGCCGAGCGCGTCCACCATATCAACTTGGTCAAAACAGACAACGCCTCAGCAAATTTGCACGTGTGCCGAGGCGACGCTGAGCATCTTCGTGCTCACCGCAGCTTGGACCGGCTCGTGCCCGCCCTGCTGGAACGCGAAATCATTAAGTTTGACCGCGCTGCTGGCGTGTATCGCCTCGTTGGAGCCGCTCGCAGATGATCTCTTTGTCGAGGAACCTTGGCGCGACCGCGCTCGGATTCTTCTCGCAGAGGCCGAGTCCCGAGCGCGTGACGCTGTCTGCGGTCCTGATGAAGCGCGCGTTGCCCAAATACTTTTTGAGCCCGCGCGCGGCGACGGGGATCTTGCGGCGAGCGGAGAAGCGGGGGCGCGAATTGCCGCCAGCATTGCGACAGGCGCTAACCGCGCTGGCGGCGCACGACGGCCCGGCACCGCCCCCGCCGATGCCGACAACCTCGTGATCGGCGTCGACATCGCGCGCGCGCTCGGCGGCATCGGCGGGGGGCAGGACTACGGCGCGAACAAAGGCACGCTCATCGCGCCACACCTCGCGGCTACCTTGAGCTCCGGCTCGCACGGCTCCGGGGTCAACGCGCCCGGACAGCACCAGGAGGACGACGAGAACCTCGTGGCGGGGGCGCTGCAAGAGCGCGACGCGAAGGGGCCGGACAGCGACACCAAGCCGGGACACCTGATCGTCACGCACACGCTCCGGGCCGAGGGCCACGACGCGAGCGAGGACGGC